>JACCDH011197666.1_pt1 | contig 11635 bp, 9 predicted proteins | sample 7442481 | NCBI WGS metagenome assembly JACCDH01 (sample SAMN15323433, study PRJNA562643) | freshwater metagenome | isolation source: river surface water | place: USA:Blue River Watershed | collected 2017-08-15 | reverse complement strand
GGAAGTGTTGGTAGCAATGGTTCTTCAACAACCGGTGGTAATGGCGGTAGTGCTATGTCGAGCAACATAACCGGTAGCACCGCTTATTACGGTGCTGGTGGCGGTGGTAGCGCTGGCTTTGGTGGGTATCGTGGTACTTATCCTGGTCCTGGTGGTACTGGTGGTAGTGGAATTGGTGGTAATGGAGATGGCACAACTAACAGTAACGCAACTGCAGGAACTCCCCATACCGGAAGTGGTGGCGGTGGATCTTGTAATACTGGTGGTGCTGGTGGATCAGGTGTGGTGATAATTAGATATATTCCGTAGCTCAAATTTTTAGCAGATCTTGCAAAACACTCTCGGATGAACTTGTCCACAAGCTGTTCTTTTTTCTCAAGAATCTGCGATTAAACACCGTCGCCAAAGCTTGCATTTCAGCGTCAAATTCATCGTTTAAATTCAAGACACGATAACCAAATTTTTTGAGATTTTGTTTTATTACCAGAATCGCTGCATCTTTGTTTCCAAACTCAAATAGTTTTTTTTTCTCTCCTACAACTTGCGGAAAAATTCCCACGCCATTTTCACTCAAAAATTTCCAATCAAATAAATGTGACGGATCTTGTTTGCGATCTGGCAGATTAGTGGTTCTGTCGTAAGCAATGTCGGAATGGCCAACGACGTTGCGCGGCGCGATGTTATATTTCGCGATCAGATATTTACAAAGTTGCACTCCAGCAATCATTTGCTCTTTCTCAAAATTTTTCTCAAACGGTTTGGAGTTGATGAATTCAATACCGATTGAAGTTTTATTTAAGCTATCAACTCCATTCCAGAAGCTGACTCCAGCGTGATAAGCCACGTCATTTTCATCAACTAATTCGAAAATGTTTCCCGCCTCATCAATCAGAAAATGTGAGCTAACTTGATGTTCTTTAAACTGCGCAATCGCGTGATCAGCAGATTTTGCTTCGACGTGGTGTAGAACTAAGAAATCAATTTTACGAAATGGCTTTGATGGCAGCGCGTCGAAAAACTCGGTAAATTTTTTGTCTTTGTTGATTTGCATTATCTTCGATTATTTGTGTTGGACGCAATTCTTAAAGTTGCAGTAACAGAATTGTAAATGCGTGAAATTAAAGAACGAGATTCTCTGATGACAATGTTAGATTCAGGAGAATGTTCTAAATTAGCAGTGTCTTGAGATGTAAGATTTTCAGCTACTAAATTCTCAACTTGCGACGGAGTAGGCATTATTTTTCTTGGTGCCTCCAGAAGAGATTCTGCTTCTGCTCCAATAATATCCGAAACCTCATCTCTGACTTGATCAAGATCTTGATCTTGGGCTATCTCAGGAAATCGATTAAAAATCACAACGTAAGCACCAATTGTGGCAGAAGCTGAATTTATGGCTTTAGCATTTGCCAACTTAGGATTTTTTTGTACGACTTCCAACAACTCTTCAAAAACTTCTTCTCCTAGTTCGCTTTGAATGATCCTCCACGGATCTGATACTTTGTTTTTACCATCCATCTGATTTCTTAATCCATGAAACAAAGCTCTGGCAGCGAATAATTTGCGATTAATTACACTACTTTCAAAAGCATCAATACCACGAGGATCTCCGTTAAGATTATCATTGCCGCGCTTTGGGTCATTTACCGCATTTGGAACAATTTTTTCACGAAAAAAAACATACAAAGCGCGATCGATCGGATTTTCGATTAACTTTTCGTAAAGACACATTCTGAACTGCGTAGCAATGTTGGAAACACAACCATCACCAATCCCTAAAATTGCTTTTGAGAAATTGTCAATTGCTTGATCTTGAGCAAAAAAATAGACAATTTCACTAGTATTTCCTTCAAAAAATGCCTGAAGTTTTGATGATTCTTTTCCCAACAATTTTTTTCCTTCTTCATCAAGACATAAAATACGACTAAAAATATCAACGACCTGATTTGCGCTAGCTCCAGACTGAGTTAAGCTAATAAAATCATTTGCAATAGACTTAATTTCATCTTCAGAACCGTAGAAATTTTCCAATAACAGCGAGTTACCGAATTGATAATCTTTGGGAGGAGAACCGATTTTCTGCACAGCTCTTTTAAGGCAATCAGTGATCTGTCTAACTTGATAAAGAGTAGCTAAATATTGTAAATTTTGCTCTTCGCTTTTCCCGTAATTTATTGAATTTTCGACATAACCGCTTCTTACTTGCTGAAAGAATTCTGGTTTAAAGAGTCTTTCCATTTTATAAAAATCAGGAAATCCACTCGAAAAACTACGATTAAAAATACACAAAGCACTCAACTCCTGTCGCATTTCTGGAGATAGATTCGCAAGCGACGGATCACTAACATTTTCTTGTAAAACATCACACAATTTAGCTTGTTCCAAGATGTCTTTCAAAGCGAAATACCGAGTGTGAGTTATGCGATCTTGCACTCGCAGCAACTCTTCATCATTCAATTCGAAAGATTTTAATAACCTCTCTAGTTTAGCGTAATCATCCGTGAAACTCAGTAGCTTTAAGATTTGATCTTTAGGGATATTTTCGGTTTCTCCTCGGGTAATTTTTTTCTCGAACATCCTCAGAAAAAGCATTTTCCTTTTTTCATCATCTTGGGGATGAATAATCTTGGAAAAATCAGCGATTTCATCCTCTCTGATAACAGCAGATATTATTTCGTATAATTTGTTTATCTTACCTCTGGCGCTGGTGACATATTTTTGGTTTAGCTCAGCGTGATCTCTAACATACAAAACTAACCTAGATTCAGGTGTAAGATCGCTATATTTTATTAAATCCCCGAAAAATTCTTCGAAACTTTTTGACCCCATTTCATCAGCGTTATCTCCCTTCAACCAGATCGATAATATTTCTTTGGCTTTACCCGAGTCATTCATTAGCTTTAATGCTTCTCGAACTTGGTAGCGATCAATTCTATTTTCAGAGTTATCAAGCCATTGCTTTATGCTTTCAAAACAAATCTCACAGACATAATATTTATCTCGTTCTTCGAACAATTCTAACAATCTCCTAAATTGATCGAGATCAACTTCACTAAAATTTATTTGGAAGCTTTGTTGTAAATATTCTATTCTTGGTCTTGTCGTTTTGCTAACCCTTATGGTTGATATGATTTCATCATAGTGATAGCCTCCATATTCATGAATTTCTTCCATGACAATTTTTTCAGAATCCAAACTTATTAACTCTTCGCACAGTCTTTCAAAATTAATCATTCAAATCTGACTTTTGTTATTTTTTGACATTAAAATTCTTGGTTCTAACTTGCCGCGCCTTCCCGCCTAACAAGCACTTCTAGCAACTTTTATTTTCGGACACAATGCCTAGCAAAAAAGATTCGGTAAAAAATAAACCTTCAACAAAAAGTACAACTAAAAACTTCGAAGGTTTGAGCGCCAAAGAAATTCAAGCTTTGCAATTTCACATGCAAGGACAAGCTGGTAAAGTTTCGATGACTCCAACTAAACCGCTTAATACTCAACGCGATTTGGCTTTGGCTTATTCTCCCGGTGTTGCGGTTCCTTGTTTAGAAATCCAAAAAGATCCTGAGCTAGCTTACGATTACACTGCCAAAGGAAACTACGTTGCAGTTATTTCAAACGGTACTGCAGTTCTTGGTCTTGGTGATTTAGGCGCGATTGCTGGTAAACCAGTAATGGAAGGAAAATCTGTTTTGTTCAAACGCTTCGCGGACGTTGATTCTGTCGACATCGAAGTTGACACCAAAGATCCAGAAGAATTCATCAACGCTGTAAAATATTTAGGCCCAACTTGGGGTGGTATTAACCTTGAAGACATCAAAGCTCCAGAATGTTTCATCATCGAAAGCAGACTTCGCGAAATGATGGACATTCCAGTTTTCCACGATGACCAACACGGTACTGCAATCGTTTCTGCCGCTGGTATTTTGAACGCACTTCACATTTCAGGCAAAAAATTCAAAGATTTAAAAGTTGTAGTGAATGGCGCCGGCGCTGCTGGTATCGCATGTTTAGAACTTTTGAAAGCGATGGGTTTACCGCACGACAACGCGATTTTGTGCGACACTAAAGGCACAATCTACAAAGGCCGTACTGATGGCATGAACCAATGGAAATCAGCTCACGCGGCTAACACCAAAGCTCGTACTTTGGCCGAAGCGATGAAAGGTGCTGACGTTTTCTTAGGCCTTTCAGTTAAAGGTGCCGTGACCAAAGACATGGTTAAATCAATGGCAAAAAATCCGGTGATTTTCGCCATGGCTAACCCAGATCCAGAAATCACTCCAGAAGATGTTCACTCAGTTCGCGATGACGCCATCGTTGCAACTGGCCGTTCTGATTATCCAAACCAAGTGAACAACGTAATGGGTTTCCCTTACATTTTCCGCGGTGCTTTGGACGTTCGCGCTTCAACAATCAACGAAGAAATGAAAATCGCTGCAGCTCGCGCTCTTGCTGATCTGGCTCGCGAACACGTGCCTGAAGAAGTGATGAAAGCTTACGGCAATCGCGACATGAAATTCGGCGCGAAATACATCATCCCTACTCCGTTCGATTCACGTTTGATTCACGTTGTTCCAGTTGCCGTTGCTAAAGCTGCGGTTGAAACTGGCGTGGCAAAAAAACCAATCAAAGATTGGGACGCTTACACTCAACAATTGAAAGCTCGTCTTGACCCAACCGTCAACTCAATGAGCATGATCTTCAGCAAACTTGAGCGTAATCCGAAAAAAGTTATTTTCGCTGAAGGTGAACAACCAGAAATCATCCGCGCAGCTGCAATGTGGCGCGATTCTGGCTACGGTAAACCAATCTTGATCGGTAAAGAAAAACGCATCTTGGCGAATATGGAAGAAGCGAATGTCGATCCAAAAGGCATCGAAATTTACAACGCTTCAATCTCTGACGAGAACAGCAAATTCACCGACTACTTGTACAAAAAATTACAACGCGAAGGTGTTCTTCGTTCTGACTGCGCGCGCATGGTTAAAAATGATCGTAACATTTTCGCCGCTTCAATGCTTGCTTGCGGACATGGCGATGCGCTCGTGACTGGCTTAACTCGCGGTTACAGAAAATCTTTAACCGATGTGTGGAAAGTTGTTAAAAACAAAAAAGATAAAGTGTTGCTTGGAACTTCAATGGTTGTTTCTAAAGGCCGCACTATCTTCATTTCTGACACCGCTTGTTCAGAACTTTCTTCATCCGAACATTTGGTTAAAATTGCCGTTCAAACTGCTGAGAAAGTTAAGAAATTAGGTTATCAACCACGTGTTGCTTTCTTGTCATTCTCAAACTTCGGTTCAGCTTTAAAAACTGAATCAAACCGCATCAAACAAGCGGTTGAGATTTTAGACGGCATGAAAGTTAACTTCGAATATGACGGCGAAATGACTGCTGACGTGGCTTTAAGCATGGACAAAATGGCACAATATCCATTCTGCCGCTTGACTGCTCCGGCTAATATTTTGATCTGTCCAGGTTTACACTCTGCGTCAATTGCAACTAAATTGTTGGAAGAACTTGGTAACTGTACCGTTGTTGGCCCAATCCTTGATGGATTCGAAAGACCAGTACAAATCCTAACCATGAATTCTTCAATCAACGACATTATCAACATGGCCGCTTTCGCTGCGACCAGCAATGACTAATTAGAATATGTCAGATGATTCTTTTGCCATAAGTAACCGTATGTCCGCAAACCCAGGACATAATGTTACCAGCGCCAATGGGTTAGCAGCAGACGGATCCGGTATGGATCCGCTTCCTGTTCAAAATGCAAGTCTTGCACTTCCATTTGGTGGCAAAGCAGAATTATTAGATGGAGCAGCTGTTGATACCATTTTTAACTTCAAAGCGTGCAACGCTTTTTCAACATCAATTACTGACCAAGTAGCTGGTGTAGTTAATCAACACTTCACTAAAGAAGCGCAAGGAGATCAAATTGGTATCAGCGACATGTCTGGGGTTAAATCTTATAGCCCGGGTCAATTAGTTGCGGATCTTAAGAATGCTGACATTAAAGGTAATACTGGTGTTGCTTCTCATGGTGGAGCTGAGCATTAATTATGAAACCAGAAGAAAAAAAATGTGGTGAATCTTGCGGATGTGATGCCACAAAAAATGCTCAAAAAAATTCCACTACAGAAAAAAAGTCAGCAGAAAATCCTACCCCAGAAAAAGAAGAGATAAAATTGGATCCCACGCAGTTTGGTGATTGGCAAATTAACGGAAGAGCGATTGATTTTTAGGGTAGTTTAGAGAACTACCAATTTTAGAGACAGAAGCATTCTGACTCACAAAAATCTTCAGATCGACAGAAACCCCCCGACCCTTCGGGCCACCCCCCTTGACAGGGGGGCGTGACTCGGACCATCGCCTCCCTGTCAAGGGGGGTGGCTCGCGCCAGCGAGTCGGGGGGTTTCTCGTCCAAGTCTCTTACTTCCGCAATTCTTTCTCAATCTCCCCACAAACCCATTCAAACCCCTGCAGCACCTCAACATTAGTAAACCGAATCACCCTTATCCCCATCTCATTAAACCTCTTCGTCCTCTCCTCATCATACAAAACTGCCTGTTTTGTAAAATGACTATCGCCATCAATTTCGATGACCAACTTTTTTGAGGCACAGTAAAAATCTGCGATGTAATTGCCGATTGGTTTTTGTTTGGTGAATTTAAAACGAGATTTGGATAGATATTCGAACCAGAGTTTACGTTCTGCAGGAGTGAGGATTTTTCTTAGGAAACGGGCGCGGGATTTTAGGGTTGAGTCGTATGGTGTGTGCATTTTTGTGGTGTGGTGAATTTTTATGCTGAGTTTTGGGGCAGAAACCCCCCGCCCCCTACGGGGCCATCCCCCTTGACAGGGGAGCAGGACTCGGAGCATCGCCCCCCTGTCAAGGGGGGTGGCCCACCGTAGCTAGCCAGAGCGTAGGTGGGTCGGGGGGTTTCTAATCCAGATCTCTTAAGAAATTTATTTATCCAATTCCTTAGAAAACATATTCAAAAGCTGAATCGAGAAGTTTTGAACTCGATCAGAGAAATTATTAATCTTATTCGAGAAGATATTGTAAAAAAACACCGCTGGAATCGCTGCAAACAAACCAATACCGGTTGCAAGCAAAGCTTCAGCAATCCCCGGAGCAACCACCGCCAAACTAGTATTTTTACTCACCGCAATTCCTTGAAAACTATTCATAATTCCCCACACCGTTCCAAACAATCCAACGAAAGGCATTGAAGATCCAACAACTGCCAAAAATCCCAAACCACTTTCCAATTTTTGCATCGACTTATTTGACGCTACTAACATCGCGCCATTCAGTCTTTCTTTCAGACCATTCTTTTTTTCCGCACCAGCAGTGATAATTTGCTTAATATTGTTAGATTGCCATTCGTTCATGCAGGCAATAAAAACACGCGATAAAGGATGATTGTCGTTAGCTGTTGCTTCGCTCATAATATCTTCCAGAACCATGGAATTAAAGGATTCTTCAAATTTATTACTACGCTTCTCCAAAACTCTGAACTTCATAAATTTATCAAAAATAATCGCCCACGACCAAAGTGATGCCAATACCAAAAGTCCCATCACAGATTGAACTACTACATCTGCTTGGCTGACCAAGTTAATAAGTGAGAACGATGCCGCTTTTTCCATTACCATATTTTTGCTTTTTTTGATTAGTTTTATTCTTCAATAATCTCACGTTTACCCGAAATATTCGGAGGGGTGATAATTCCTTCTGCTTCCATTTTTTCAATCAAGGTCGCAGCACGGTTATAGCCAATACGCAGTTGACGCTGTACATAGCTGATCGACGCTTTTTTATCACGACGAACAATCATCACAGCTTTCGTGTATAAATCGGCATCACTGCCGCTTTCAGCAAAATCAGAATCAACTTCGCCGCCAGAATTATTTAAATTTGGAATTGGAACTTCGAAAGAAATTTTTTCATCTTCGTCGAACTCACTTAAATCTTGATCTTTAATGGTCTGAACAATTTTTTCGATTTCAGCATCCGAGCAGAAAGGCCCATGAACGCGAGTCATTTTGCTGCCGCCCGACATGTAAATCATATCGCCTTGTCCCAATAATTGCTCAGCGCCTTGGGTTCCTAAAATTGTGCGACTGTCAATGCGTGAAGTAACTTGGAAAGAAATTCGCGTCGGAAAATTGGCTTTGATCACACCAGTAATCACGTCAACTGATGGACGTTGTGTCGCCATAATTAAATGGATTCCCGCCGCACGCGCCATTTGCGCCAAACGCTGTACCGAGTTTTCAATTTCTTTACCCGCAACCATCATCAAATCAGCCATTTCATCGACGATCACCACGATGAACGGTAATTTTTTCGCTTCATATTCAATCTCTTCGATGATTGGTTTGCCGGTTGTCGGCTCAAATCCGGTTTGCACTTTGCGACTCATTTTTTCACCAGTCAAAATCGCTTTTTCCACTTTTTCGTTGTAACCAGCAATGTTGCGCACGGCCAAACTCGACATCAAACGGTAACGCTCTTCCATCTCGGCAACCACCCATTTTAGCGACGTCACAGCTTTTCCCGGTTCGGTCACAACTGGTGCTAAAAGATGCGGAATGCCGTCGTAAATCGACAACTCCAACATCTTCGGATCGATCATAATAAATTTACATTCGTCAGGACGAAGTTTGAAAAGCAGCGACAAAATAATTACGTTCAGGCCTACCGACTTTCCCGAACCTGTAGTTCCTGCAATCAATAAATGCGGCATTTTTGACAAGTCAGCAATCATCATTTCGCCTGAAATATCTTTACCCAAAATCACTGGCAAAGCGTTTTGTGAGAAGCGATATTCTTTATTTTCGATCAGTTCGCGCAGGAAAATCATTTCGCGTTTCGGATTTGGTAATTCGATACCAATCGAAGTTTTTCCCGACACAACAGCAATACGCGCCGAAACTGCACTCATTGAACGAGCGATATCATCAGCCAAGCCAATCACGCGCGAAGCCTTGGTACCAGCAGCTGGTTCAAATTCATGTAAAGTAACCAAAGGCCCAACTTTTGCACCAAGCGAAGTTCCGTAAACGCCGAAATCTTCCAAAACTTTGATCAACATTTTCGACTGATTTTCGACTAATTCACGGCTGATTTTTTTATCTTTATTTTCGTTTGAACGATCAATAAGAAGTGTCGATTCTGGTAGTTTATACCTAGAAACACGTGATTTTGTCGGTTTTTTAGTTTTGGTAACTTGTAATTTTTTGACTAATTGTTCTCTGGTTTCTTCCTCTTCTTCAGCCTCTTCAAATTCTTCTTCAGCTGGAATTTCTTCTGCCGGCATTTGTTTAAATATTTTTAGCGGCGTGCGCTCTTCTGAGATTTTTTTAGGCTTTGATAACGGCTCACCTGATGAAGTTTTGGCAAATTTTTCGGCAATTTTTCTGCCCAAGAAACACAAAGTTACGTAAGTGTAGCGGAAGAAATAAACCCAATCAGCAAAGGTAACTTCCAAAATTATCGACAAAGTTAATAGCGAGAAAAACAGCGAAAATATTGATACCAAAGGCTGCGGAAATTTTGCTAACTGTGCTAAAATAAAACTGCCATTTACGCCGCCTAAACTATTAAAATCCCACCAAGCTGGTTGAGGAATACTGGCGAAAAAAGTCGAGAGACAAAGTATTGCAAAAGGCGTGAGAATAATTTTTTGCGGTAAATAAGAATTACCGAAACGCCCCGCCATTCTGCTGCCGATCGCAAAAATAATTAGGCAAAGGAAAAATGACGACATGCCGATGAGCTGAAACGACAAATCGGAAATATGCGAACCAAAAGAACCAACCCAATTATTAATTTGGTCCTCGGTTGAAACGGTGTTAAATGAAGGATCAGACGAATTAAAGCTGCAAAGCGCTAAAATAAAAATCAGTGCAAAAACCGTCAAACACAAGCCGAACAAGCGTTTGAGCAATATTAAAATTATGTGAGTCGTTCTTTCTTGCATTATTGCGGTAGAGGAATTTGTGGCAATCCAGGTAATTCTGAACTATCAGAACTTTTAGATGTTGTCGGAGTTGTAGGCTTGGTCGGATCAAAAACCGTTATTCCAGCTTTAGATAAAGCTGCAGCCGCCGCCGCATCAGCTTCTGCTTTTGCTTTAGCTTGTTGTTCTAAGAAGAAAGGAGTTGGAGCGCTGAGTGCTGGATCTGGAGTACTCTGTACAGCTGTTTGAGGTGTAGTTGGAGTTTGAGGTGTAGATTGCGTATCAGTTTTATCTTCACTTTTAGGTAAAGCAAAAATCTTGCCCAAAGGCCCCTGCTCAACTTGTTTTGCCGATTCTTTGCCCGTGTCTAAAATATTTTGCGTATTCTGACTTACCGCATTTCCTACATCATTCATAACATTATTATTCATCACATCTTGATTGATGACATTATCGGTAAGCGAAGTTTTTGTCGGCTGATCATCTTGAGGAATTTTATCAGCAAATTGTGCTAAGTTGTTTCCTGTAATAGCTCCACCTTTTCCATCTTGGCCTCCTCCAGTTGATTTTTTGATCAACTCTCTCAGACGTTTATTAGAATTGTCATGATATTCATCTTGGCGATTTTTTCTCGCTTCAGCAATTTTCTTACTTTGTTTTTCCTGCAACTCGTCATATTGCTTTTTGTAGTCCGACATCAAAACACAACGATCACCATTCCAGCATCTACCTTTGCCGCAATCACAAGCATAAGTTAAAGCCTGAGCTGCAATAGCAAATTTATCCATTTTTGATTCACAATTATCTGCTGCGCTATTGCCAAATTCACGCCACACTCCTTTGTCACGATCGCAAATTTCACGATCATCAAAAGAAGTGGAACGACCGAACTCGGCAAAAGAAGGAGAAGCAATCAAAAAGAAAATTAGCGCTGCAGCGAATTGTCTCATTTACAAAAAATTAGAGTGATTTTTTTAGCTCTTCCAAAATCGCTTCACCCATTTGTGTACAAGAAACACGAGTCGAAGAAGCGATTGCGATATCGGCAGTTCTGATATTTTTTTCGAGTACTTTTTCAACTGCCGCCTCAATTTTATCGGCCTCCGCTGCGTATCCGAAAGAATATCTAAACATCATTGCCAAACTTAAAATTGTTGCGATCGGATTGGCAATATCTTTTCCCGCAATGTCTGGAGCTGAACCGTGAATTGGTTCATAAAGCGCAAATTGTTTACCATTTGCTTGTTTCGCACCAAGTGAAGCTGATGGCAACATGCCCAACGATCCAGTCAACATTGAAGCAGTATCCGACAAAATATCGCCGAACATATTTCCAGTAAGCATCACGTCAAATTGCTTTGGATTACGTACCAATTGCATCGAAGCGTTATCAACATACATGTGAGAAAGCGCCACGTCTGGATATTCTTTTTGGCCAATCTCAGTTACAACTTCACGCCACATTTCTGTGGTTTCGATCACATTTGCCTTATCAATTGAACATAATTTCTTGCCACGCAAACGAGCCAAATCAAAAGAAACACGAGCAATTCTTTCAACTTCTTTCGAATTGTAAGTCATGGTGTTGATGCCTTGACGTGAGCCGTCCGCCAAAGTTGTGACCGAACGCGGTTCACCGAAATAAAGGTCACCAGTCAATT
>JACCDH010364596.1_pt1 | contig 11635 bp, 6 predicted proteins | sample 7442481 | NCBI WGS metagenome assembly JACCDH01 (sample SAMN15323433, study PRJNA562643) | freshwater metagenome | isolation source: river surface water | place: USA:Blue River Watershed | collected 2017-08-15 | reverse complement strand
TTCTGCCGTAAATCAGCTTCTTGCTGGGATGGCGGAGCGCTTTATAGAGCTGAAGAAAGAACGAAATCTCGTGGACTACGCGGATCAAGTTTCATTGGCGCTCGAGGCTACAACTAGGTCAGAGATCGAGCTGCCATACAAGTTCGTGATGTTGGATGAGTATCAAGACACCTCAGCAATTCAGGTGCGATTCCTAGCGGAGCTATTCAGGGGTAAGCCAGTGATGGCGGTGGGTGACCCGAATCAAGCAATTTACGGATTCCGAGGAGCAAGCGCAGCAAACCTCAGCAGCTTTTTTGAGGACTTTGGTTCTGGGGAGACTCTGTCGCTAAGCACCTGCTGGCGATCAACCGAGCAAATCGTTGAGGTGGCAAATTTCACTGCTTCATCCCTAACCAGCCCCGGCCTCGATCAAATTAAACTTCGTGCCACCAAGTCCGGGATCGGAGTTTCGGCAGTATTTCATCAGGACCTTTTCGCGGAGGCCCAGGCCGCCGCTAGCTACTTTGCTGAAAATTTGAAGGACCAATCAGGAGCACTGCTAACCAGAACCAAATCACAAATGGGAATCTTCGTAGCCGCTTTAGAGCAGCACGGCGTGCCAGTTGAGGTGAGTGGACTCTCGGGCTTGATTGAAATCCCCGAGGTGGTTGATCTGATCGCGCTTCTCAAGGTGCTCTCGAGCGCTGAGGCATCGGTTGAGCTCATCCGGCTTTTGACATCCGCGAAGTGGCGAATCGGTCTGAGAGACATTTCAAAGCTCGGTGAGCTAGCTAAGCGACTTACCAGAATTAGGCCAGAAGCAGATTTTGCAAGTGAAGTCACCCTGATTGAAGCGCTGGACTCACTTCGTTTTGAGGGAGCTCACAAGCAAAGCGAAATCAGCGAGTCGGGACTTTCCAGAATGCGGCAGGCCGCATTGCTGCTGCACAAGTTGCGCAGCACACCATCCCTCTCGATTACTGAATTGGCTTGGCTAGGGGTTCGGGAGCTTGAAATAGACATCGAGCTCTACGCCAAATCTAAGGCGGCAAACCCACTCAGGCACCTTGAGCAGTTCATAGAACGCCTGAGTGAATATGAGGCTGCGACTGTGCGCCCCAGCCTGAGTGGTTTGATGCAGTGGCTCGAATACGCCCTTGAGCACGACAGTTTTGAACTTCCAAAGAGTGGTTCAAAAAAGGGAGTAGTTCAAGTCATGTCGGTTCACGCCTCCAAGGGTCTGGAGTGGGATCTGGTCTGGGTGGCCCAATTGGTCCAGGGGGCATTTCCTATTGATGGCAAGGACTCCAAGGGCTGGCTTGCAGCAGGGAAAATCCCCTACTCGCTGAGGGCTGACTCCAAAGTGCTCCCTGAGTTCGACTATCAAACGGCTAAGTCTCAAAAGCAGTTGAATGAGCAGTTCTCCGATTTCAAGGATGCCGTCAAGGCTAGAGCTTTGCTGGAGGAGCGCCGCTTAGCTTATGTGGCGTTCACTAGGGCTGCCAAAGAGCTGACCCTTAGTGGCTCCTACTACAAACCCGGTGCCCAAAACCCCAAACCGCCATCGCCGTTTTTGCTGGAACTCAAAGAAGCTGGCCTGGTTGAATTTGAGCTAACCGAGCCATTGGAGAGTAACCCTCTGGATGCTGTCGCAGAAGTTGCGAGCTGGCCGGCATTTGACTCCAATGCAAAGTTATTGCAGTTGGCTGATTTAGTTTCGTCCAATCCCGATACGACGCCTTCTCATGAGCTCGCCCTGCTCTTTGAAGAGCGCGAGCGAAATCGGACCACTCCAGAGCCTTGGCTTCCAAGCAGAATCTCGGTTTCTAACCTGGTTCGCTTCTTGGAGAATCCAGAAGCATTTTTAGCGGAGCTGTCCCGCCCGATGCCGCCGATGTATTCCGATCATGCGCAGCGGGGAACTGATTTTCACTCAGCGATTGAATCGATTCTGTTAGACCAGGATGTAGCACTATTTGATGCTGACGTAACGTCTTTGGTAGACGGGTTCAAGAATTCTCGCTTCGCAACCTTGCAGCCTGAATTTGTTGAACAGTCGATTGAGTTCGTCCTGGCTGGCCATGTGGTGGTCTGCAAGTTGGATGCCGTCTTCTTTGATGGCCATCTCTATGAAATTGTCGACTGGAAGTCTGGGTCAAAGCCAAGCGGCGAGGACCTGGAGTCCAGAAAAGTTCAGCTAGCGCTCTACCGGATCGCATTGTCACAGTGGCTCGGAGTTCCACCTGAGCGCATCAGGGCAAGTTTCTATTACGCAGCAGATGATGTGGAGTTAGCTCCAGACAACCTACCCTCGCGCATGGAGCTAGAGGCGCGAATAGCTGACCTTAGAACAGCTCGTCAGGGTTAGGCTCTTTGGATTCCTCGGCTACCTCAATCGCTTCAGTCGTGAGGCCAAGCTCCTCCAGCGAAGACTCTTCTTCGACGCCGCCCGCGAGGAACTCGACCTCGGTAATGGACGCTTCAACCTCAACCTCAACTGCTTCGACATCAATGCTCACCTGTTGAATCGGAGTGGTGATCTCGGCGATTAGAGCAGTGCCTGCTGCAATCCCAGCGAAACTCGATGCCCGCAGGTCCTTGAGTGTTCCGGAATCCTGCTGCTCACGAAGTTCTTCGATTAGCTCTTCGGCTTGCTTGATCAGTGCCTCATCACCCTGCTCTAGGCAGTAGACGAGCCAGCTACCCAGTTCGAGTTCAGAGTAGAGGGCGGCACGTTGCATCAAGTTCTCATCAGCAGCTGGCCTCGCAGCGCGGTAATGCAAAAGGGTGTCCTCAACCGTAGAGGCAAGTCCGCCACCGACAATCCAAGCCAGATCCTCGGCGGGGTCCGAAACCTTGAGGTCAAAATCTGTCATACCGACCACTCGCTGCCCATCCAGCAAAACGGCATCCTTTGAAATGCCTCCGTGGATCACGGTTGGGTGGAAGCGGAATAGCGATACATCCTCGAGTGCTTGCTCCCAGCGAGTTAGGAGCGAAGCCGGAACTTTCCCGGTTGAAGCAATCTTGTCCAGCTCAGCTACCTTGCTGTGGAGGATCTCTGGTGCCGTGTATTCGGGGAGTCCCGCGCTACGAACCACGTTGGGATCGAGCTGGTGAATCGCGGCTAGGGCATCTGCCAGAGTCTTGGAGAAGCCGCCGGGGGCAAGCTTGGCGAGATCGGGTTCGTTGCCTGAGATGGTGGTGAAGAGAGCTCCAGTCAGACCTTGGTCATCCTTGGTAATGCCAATCTCTTCTCGAACCTCGAACGGAAGCTGACTGCTGTTTCCGTTGAGGGCCCGGACTACCGCACGCTCTAGGGCGAGGTTTGCCTCAAATTGCGACTTCGAGGGCATCTTGAAGATAAATCCGAACCCTAGATCGTCTCGAAGTTCGAGCTGTTCTATACCGTTTCGAGTTTCAAGTTTCTTGTATGCACGGAAGTTTTTTCCAGGCGCAGCGTCGGCTGCCAGCGCAGCTAAAATCAAAGCAGGTCTACCCACTTGATTAGGTTAGACATTTCCGGTCCAACAACATCGGAACGCCACGCACCCCTAGGGAAGTCAATGGATGATTCAGCTCGGCACCCATTGCTAGATTCCCTCGATGAGGACCAGCGCGAAGTGGCCCAGCAACTCCGCGGTCCAGTCGCTGTAATTGCCGGGCCGGGGTCTGGAAAAACTCGAGTTATCAGCCACCGAATTGCCTATGGGGTGGCGATGGGGGTTTACGATCCCGCCAAAGTCTTGGCGGTCACCTATACAAACAAGGCGGCGGCAGAGCTTCGCACCAGAATGCGCGCCCTTGGAGTCCCAAATGTTTCGGTGCGAACCTTTCACGCCGCTGCGCTTAGCCAGCTGCAGTTTTTCTGGCCTCAACTCACCGGAGCGCAATCACCTCGGTTGGTGCCATCCAAACTTGCTCTTCTGCGCGAGTCGGCAGAGTCGCTGAGAATTCGACTGGATCAAGATCAACTGTTCAGCCTTCAGTCTCGGTTGGAGTACTACCGCTACACGCTGACGGATCCATCAGGTGAAAACTTTGTCCCTGCCGGATCGGTTCAGTTTGAACAGTTTCTTGCCCTGAGTGATGCGTATCAGGCACTCAAGCGCGAGCGAAAGCTGATCGACTGGGAGGATGCGGTTTCTCTGGCAGCGGGCATGTTTAGATCGGAACCGCAGCTGCTCGAGCAGTTTCGACAGCAGTATCGGTTCTTTACGGTTGATGAGTACCAGGACATTTCTGCTTTGCAACAGGCGCTGTTGGAAACTTGGCTGGACGATCGAGAAGATGTCTGTGTAGTTGGTGATCCGCGTCAAACCATCTATAGCTTCGCTGGCGCAAACCCTGATTTCCTATTGCGATTCTCCGATCGGTTTCCGGCTGCGGATGTGTTTGAGCTAAATCGCAATTACCGGTCATCTCAGGAGATTGTGGAGTACGCAAACCGAATCTTGGGACCGGATCAAATTGCGCAGCGTGCGCTGAGCTCCAAGCCGCGGTTTGTGGAATATCCAACTGCGCTGGCTGAGGCGCAAGCGATATCACTTCGAGTGAGTTCTCTAATGAGAGAGGGTGTTGAGCCTGGTGAGATCGCTGTTTTGGTCAGGTCAAATCACCAAATTGAGGCAATCGAGGTCGAACTAGCGGAGCAGGGAATACCAACTCAGGTCCGTGGGGCTGGAAGATTCTTTGCAAAGCCTGAGGTGGTTCAGGCGATGCATGCCCTTCGAGCGCTCACTGTTACAGACCTGGAGAAACCCACCTTTGCCGCGGTGTCTGATGTGTTGCGCTCACTGGGCTGGAGAACCGAAGGTTCAGGAGAGAGCTGGGAGAGTCTCAACTGGTTTATCACCGTGCTAGATGAACTCGGCGGCAATCCCGCAATCGCCGAATACGTTCGTGAACTTCAAGAGCGCGAGCGCTCCGGCCACGAACCAGCGAGAAATGCTGTGACATTGGCCACCATTCACTCAACTAAAGGTTTGGAGTGGAAGTGCGTCTTCGTGGCCTCGGTTAGCGATTCGGTTTTTCCGCCATCGCGGTCAGCCCAAGAGCAATTCTCGGAGGAGCGCAGGCTTTACTTCGTGGCCATCACCAGAGCTCAGGAACTGCTGGAAATCTCATTCACCTCGGATCGAGGTCGCTCCCCACTACTCGGCAGCCACAGTTAGCATTTGGCACCGCGGCCTCCTCTACTGACATGGACTGACGGTCCAGCTGAAAGATTCGGTTCTCCCGTGGTTGTCGGTCAATCAGTGAATTAGCTAAAGATGTCGCGATAGAGACCGCAAAAAACATCGATGCGGAGTCACCAAGGTCGCGATCTAAGAAACTCAACTGGGTTGCCGTTGCAATCCAGTTGGGATCCTGCTGCGCCCTGGCGACTTCGAGGCAGCCAAGGCAAGGGGTAATCCCTGGAATTACCAGGTGCGATACCCAACAGCCGAGCTCTGTGAAAACGATTGCGAGATGAGGGGTATCGCGTGCCATCCAGGTCTGGTAACTAGCTGGCGCAATCACATCATTGGCAATCAAGACCGCGAGGCTGATGCGATCGAGGGTGGCCGTAATTCTAGAGTGCTGGATAACCTCGGCACTTTCCAAAAGCATTTCTTTTGCCGAACGAGCTCGCGCTTTACCAATGCTTTCCTGGAAATGACCAAGTGCTCCAGTGTCAGACTCTGCCACTCGAGCCTGATCCAGGGTATGAAATTTGCGAAAGCCCGCTCCTGACATCCCCCTCGCGACGGCCAATCCAGTTTTTGAGAACGCCTCTACAAAGACCTCAGCGTTTGCTCGATCCCTAAGAGCCAAAATCGGGTCAAGACCCTCAGTGAGATAAAGCCGCATCAATTCTGCGAACCGCTGATCCACATCCAGCTGGGTTAGCTCTGGGCCTAGAGCGCTTGAGTGTCTTACCAAACTGCCAAGTCGAGTCAGCAGATCCGAAACTTCCGGTTGTGTTGTGCTGGCCAATTTGGCAAGGCTATTCATTTGGTTATCCGGCAGACCTTCTTCCAGGATTTCTAGCGCTCGCTGTTGCCCGGGTGAATTAACTCTTACCTCGACGCTTCGCTCGGATCCATACCTTCTTGTTAGATCAAGCGAGTAAAGCCTTGCAAGAGCTGGATTGATTTGCCTGACCATGTTCCGATGTTGGCAGGAATCTGAAAACCGCGGACTTGGTTCTCCACAGCTCTATTCGCCCAGCAGGTTCCTTAGCTGCGAGTCAAAGTCGTCATCCGATTCAAGACGAGCGATCAGCTTTTCCGGATCCCTAATTTCTTCGATGCTGGGAAGTTGGTCCGGGTGGGCCAGAAGGCTATCGCGAACCTCTGTGCCGAACCTCTCTGCTACCAACGACAGAGCTGCCGCAGCCTCTCTCACAAGGCGTGGCGTTAGCTCTAGCCCCAGCAGCACGGCAAAGGTCTTTTGGCCTACTCCTGAAGCGGAGCGACGACGGCGATATAGCTCCTGCAGTGCTTCGGCAGAGGGAAGTCGTCTCGCAGCCGCAAGGCTCACGCTATCCACCCAGCCCTCAATCAAAGCGAGGGTGGTCTCAATCCGCTCAAGCGCAATTTCCTGGTCTTCAGTTCTCGCCACCAAAGCGGATCCGAGCTCAATCACTGTCTGCATTTCTTGACCAGACTCAAGTTGCTCTGCGAGCTGTTGAATCGAATTCGTGTCCACCTTCAACTCGGACGCAAACTGCCGTATCTGGGCGATGATTTGCTCGCGAAGGTAGGGATTGGCGGCGAATAGCGCGGCTCCCGCAAGCTCTCGAATCGCCAAGTAGATAAGTAGTTCATTTCTTGGAGTCTCGAGATCTTTGAACAGCTCCGCAAGATTCTGAGTTACCAACGCGGGTCGATCGTGAAGCGGAATTCCGATTTCGGAACCGGTCAAAACCTGCTTAGACAGGCCTCCAGCAGCTTGACCCAGCTGCATAGCAAAAAGCGTCGCACCGGCATTTCCCAAGAAGTTCGATGCACTGCCGAGTGCGCTTTTCAGCTCCTCAGGCATTGATTCAGAAAGGGACTCGTTCAAAGCCTTTGCCATGCTGATTGCAATGGGCTCACTAAGCTGCTTGAACAGCGGCATGGCGTCTTGAGCCCACATCGATCTGGTCAGGATTTTGGGCTGCTGAAAATTCTCAAACCCAGTCTCTTCACTAAGCCAAAGCTTCGCAATTTCAAACGCGTTAGGCACTTCCCGTGCAATCGCCACATCGACTGAGGTTTCGCTTGAACGGGCGATTGATACGGCCTGAGAGAGCGCTAAATCCCAGTTCACGGCATCGCTGTTTCCAGAGAACATTGTTTGGAAGTTTGACATCAGGTTCTGCAGTAGACCCGGACTTGAAATCAGGCCGCTGACTTTCTCGAGCATGGCAGGATCGATCTTGCCTGATTGCATCATCTCGCGAATCAATCGCTCGAGTTCATTCGGATCCGGTTGCTCGTTCACTGTCCTGCCTCTCAAAGTAAACGCTAATAGCTAAAACTTTGAGCGGTGAGTTTTCGAACGCTGTTCGCCCTAGGCGTCACAGTGCTTGCGCCAATGTCAGCGGGGGAATCTAACATTTATTCGATGACGTTCTTTAGATCCGGTCGACCCACCAGAAGACCTCGCAGCTGGGCCATCACTGGTCTGCTGGTGGTGGCACTAATTTCGCTTGCCGCAGTTCCCAGTGGTTACGTGATTCAACGACCCGGAGCTGTGTTCGACGTCATGGCTGAGGTGGAGGGGGAGCCGGTTATCACCTCTTCAGACCTCAAGACCTATGAGTCCGAGTCTCGCTTTGACGTCACCACAATTTCACTTCTTGGAAACCGCGAGTCAAATCCAAACTGGATTCAGGTGCTTTTTGCCTGGGCAGATCCAGACCAGGTGGTTCTTCCACTGGATGAAGTTTTCCCACCAAGCAAAACCACTGCGGAGGTGCGGGCAGAGAGCACTGCACAAATGGAGATTTCGCAACAGGACGCTATCGCCGTCGCTCTGGGTCACTTGGGCTATGAAGTGCCTAGGAGGCTGTATGTGAATGCCGTGGTCGCCGACACCCCAGCATCTGGCTTGGTCATTGCCGGTGACTTTGTGATCTCGGCCGGCGGCGTGAAAGTTCAAACCTTCGAAGAGTTGCGTGAGCAAATCACCAAGACTGAGGGTGCGGAGATGGAACTAACGGTTGAGAGAGATGGCAGGTTGGTGCAGCTAAAACTCGCACCCCAGCCTCGCGACGACAGCTATTACATCGGGGCCATGGTTGGCTACACCTACCAGTTCCCCAAGAAGGTGGAGCTTCAGCTTGGAGACGTTGGTGGTCCCAGTGGAGGGCTCATGTTCACGCTAGGAATCGTTGACCGGTTCACGCCGGGCTCGCTGGCCAATGACAACCATGTTGCTGGAACCGGAACCATTTCCGGAGAGGGCAATCTGGGCCCAATCGGAGGCATCCGCTTGAAGATGATTGCTGCAAATCGAGCCGGCGCGGACCTCTTCCTGGTGCCAGAGGGAAACTGTGAAGAAGCTGAAGGTTTTGTGCCAGAGGGGCTAGCAGCGGTTTCCGTGGCAAACTTTGAGGAAGCAATTCAGGCAGTTGAGAATTTAAATGCTGGAAAGACATTTCCAGCTTTGAGCTGCAAAAACTAACTAGGAGCGTCTGTGACCTTTCCTGCACCCGCCCAACGCAAAGTCTCACCACTTTCCATTGCATTGGGAATTCTGGCCGCCATCGCTTTCGCACTCTTCAGCGCTGCCGGCGTTTACACCGACTGGCTCTGGTTCAACCAGCTTGGATACGAGGGCGTATTTCTGAACCAGATTCTTGGACAGATCGCGGCCTTCAGCGCTGGCTTTGTCGTCATGGCAATTTCGGTAGGGATAGCACTGGGTGTGGCATGGAAGACCAGACCGGTCTACGTGCGAATGCCAGGCGAGTCACCTTTTGAGGCCTATCAACAGATGATTGAGGGCCTCAGAAAAGTCGTCATGTTTGGCCTACCGATAGCGCTCGGAATCTTTGGAGGTCTGATTCTTTCTCGCGAATGGGAGAGTGCGGCCCTGTTTTTGACTTCGGGTGAGTTTGGTGTCACGGAGGAGCAGTTTGGCCTTGACGCATCGTTCTACGTCTTCCAGCTTCCTTTCCTTCAGCTTTTGGTCGGCTACCTGTCCGGTGCCATTTTGATGGCCGGCATTGTCAGTGTGGCTGTGCACGTGATTTACGGTTCCGTTCGTTTCACCGGGCGTGATGTTCAGGTTTCCAAATCCGCCCGAGTGCAAATTGCAATTTTGGTCGCAGGCTATCTATTGGTTCAGGGTGCGAGCCTTTGGCTCGATCAATACTCGACCGTGACGACCCCTGGATCTTTGTTTACCGGCGCTAACTACACCGATGCGAACGCGGTGATTCCGGGTCTTCAGATTCTGGCAATGATCTCTGCGGTCGTGGCGCTAGCCTTCCTATTCACTGCATTCATTGGCAAGTGGCGCATCTCCATCATCGCGACCGCACTTATGGTTGTCAGCTCTCTGGTTCTATCGGGTCTTTATCCCTGGTTGGTGCAAACCTTCCAAGTGGTTCCAAACGAGCGCACATTGGAGAGCAAGTTCTTGCAACGCAATATCGATGCAACCAGAGCTGCTTTCGGCCTAGACGCTGTTGAGGTGGTGGACTACGACGCCAAGGTGGTGGCTGAACCTGGAGCATTGAAGAATGACGCCAAGACGACCGCCTCAATTCGAATCCTAGATCCGGCTCTGGTCAGCGATGCCTTCAGACAGCTTGAGCAGTATCGTCAGTACTACAGTTTCCCCAACCGTCTGCACGTAGATAGATACTCAATCAACGGTCAGACTCAGGACACCGTAGTCGCTGTTCGCGAACTGAACCAGGCTGGTCTCGGAGAGTCCCAATCCTGGTACAACTCCACCATCGTCTACACCCACGGATTTGGTTTAGTGGCTGCTTACGGAAACAAGCGTGACAGCGACGGAAAACCACTGTTCTTGCACTCCGGAATCCCTCCAGTTGGTGAACTAGGCGAATTCGAGCCTCGGGTTTACTTCAGCCCAAACGCTCCGCTGTACTCGATTGTTGGCGCCCCTGAGGGAGCGGAGCCACTTGAGTTTGACTACCCAGCCGGTGAGGACGGTCAGCGCGAGACCTACACGACCTTCTCTGGCGAGGGTGGCCCGGCAATCGGTGACCTGTTGACAAGAGTCGCATACGCATTGAAGTTCCAGAGCGAGCAAATCTTGCTTTCGGATGCCATCAACGCGAACTCGCAGATTCTTTACAACCGCGACCCAGCTCAGCGCGTTCAAGAGGTAGCCCCTTACTTGACCCTTGACAGCGAGGTTTACCCAGCAATCGTTGATGGGCGTATCAAGTGGATTGTTGATGGCTATACCCTCAGCAACAAGTTCCCCTACTCCAACCTGGAGAATTTTGGACAGTCTGTGCTCGACTCAGCTTCTGAGGGTTTCCGCGGCGGTATTGGTTCGGTGAACTACATCCGCAACTCGGTCAAGGCAACCGTTGATGCCTACGACGGTTCGGTGGATCTTTACCAGTGGGACGAGAAGGACCCGATTCTCAGCGCCTGGATGAAGGTATACCCCAACACCGTTCAGCCGAAGTCTGAGATGAGTGCCGAGCTGATGTCTCACGTGCGCTACCCATCGGACCTGTTCAAAATGCAGCGTTCGGTGCTGGGTCGCTACCACGTAACTGAGGCCGGTGCGTTTTACTCTCAGCAGGATGCTTGGATGACCCCGAATGATCCGGTCGGAACCAACAGCCTGGGTACTTTGCAGCCTCCTTACTACCTGACCATGCAGACTCCAGGTCAAACCCAGAGTGCGTTCTCGCTCTACTCGACCTTCATTCCGAAGTCGACTGGAGAGACCACCAGGAACGTCTTGACTGGTTACCTGCTAGCTAACTCTGACGCCGGCTCGAAGGCGGGAGAGGTGAGCTCAAACTTTGGCAAGCTGACGCTGCTCAACCTCCCAAGAGAAACCATCGTTCCAGGACCTGGTCAGGTGCAGAACAACTTCAACGCGGACAGCAATGTCTCCTCGCTGCTGAACCTGCTTCGTCAAGGTTCAACTCGAGTGTTGAATGGAAACTTGCTAACTCTCCCTGTCGGAGGTGGACTGCTTTACGTCCAGCCGGTTTATGTTGAGTCAACCGGTGAAACCAGCTACCCGCTGCTGCAAAAGATTTTGGTCGCCTTCGGAGATCAAATTGCGTTTGAGGACACTCTGGACGAGGCCCTGGATGAACTGTTTGGTGGCGACGCGGGTGTCGACCCAACTCCTTCTGATCCAACTCCAACTACCGAGTCGCCAAGTGTTGACCCGGGCTCTGGTTCGGGTGACAATCCAGCCTTAAGTGCAGCCCTCGAGCGAGCCAACAAGGCCTTGCAAGAGAAGCAAGCCGCTCTTGCAGCTGGAGATTGGACCGCATTTGGAGAGGCAGATGAGCGTCTTGCCAAGGCAATCGAGGATGCTCTAGCCGCGCTGGACTAATTCCAGAACAGCTGGTAGCATTTGAACTTCGCCGCGGGGTGGAGCAGTTCGGTAGCTCGCCGGGCTCATAACCCGGAGGTCGTAGGTTCAAATCCTGCCCCCGCAACCAATTAGA
>JACCDH010152721.1_pt1 | contig 11635 bp, 9 predicted proteins | sample 7442481 | NCBI WGS metagenome assembly JACCDH01 (sample SAMN15323433, study PRJNA562643) | freshwater metagenome | isolation source: river surface water | place: USA:Blue River Watershed | collected 2017-08-15 | reverse complement strand
ATTCTTGAGAATAATCGTCGTTGGGAGTCAATCAACGGAAAAAAGCCTGTCTATAAGGACTATTGGCAAAACGTTATGCTGGCCGTTGGGCGAGATATCACCCCGAAACTTAATATCATGCCTTATATAGCGACTTACGTGAATGACGTTCCCCTCTCTATGCGTTCAGCATGGTTTGGAGCATGGATTTCTTACTCGATTAAATAATCACTGTAATGTTTACATATCCTTAAGGGCTCCTTTACGGGGCCCTTTTTTTTTGCTACAAGGCAATAGTCCAACGACAAAATGTCTTCTTTGAGGCCCACCCGAATCAGCTCTGTCTGTCTGATTATACTGGTTTAAGTGGTCCTCTCTTTGGGTCATTTATTACCATTTATCAGTCATCGATAAATCGATGAACAGGAGTCTCGCATGCTTTTTACCGAACTAGGTTTAAAAGAATCATCACTTAAAGCTATTCAGAAGATGGGATTTGAATCACCATCTGAAATCCAGGCACAAGCTATTCCAGTCTTACTTAAAGACAACGTAGACTTTATCGGTCAGGCCCAAACAGGAACAGGGAAAACTGCTGCTTTTGCTCTTCCACTTCTTCAAAAAATTGATTTCAAGGCCCCTGGTGTTCAGGCGCTTATTCTTGCTCCAACTCGTGAGCTTGCTAACCAAATTAATGAAGAAATTCAGAAACTCTCAAGCTTTGAGCCCGTTAAATCAATGGCCGTTTACGGAGGAACACCTATTGGTGGACAGATCCGTGATCTTAAAGCGAAGCGCCCATCAATCGTTGCTGGTACTCCAGGACGTGTGATGGATCTTATTGAGCGTGGTGTTTTAACATTTGAAAAAACTAAATTTGTTATTCTAGATGAAGCAGATGAAATGCTTGATATGGGATTTTTTGATGATGTGACTGAAATCGTTTCAGCTATTGAAGACAAAAAAATCTGGATGTTCTCGGCCACTATGCCAGGACCTATTCTTAACCTTATCAATGACCAATTCAATGATCCCGTCATTGTTAAAGTAACGAAGAAAATTTTAACTTCAGATGCTATTGATCAGCAATTCGTTGTTGTTCGTTATGAAAATCAAGTCGAGGCCCTGTGCCGTATGCTCGATTTCGTAGGGAATATCTACGGGATTATTTTTACAAAAACAAAAATTGGGGCAAAAGAACTTACTGATGAGTTAAACTCTCGTGGGTACCCCACTGACGCTCTTCACGGAGATATGTCACAAGAGTCCCGTGATATGACGATGAAAAAATTCAAAGAGAAGAAAATTAATCTTCTTGTTTGTACAGACGTTGCCGCTCGCGGAATTGACGTTACTGACCTTACTCACGTGATTAACTTCTCGCTTCCTCAAGATAATGAAGCTTATGTTCACCGTATCGGTCGTACAGGTCGTGGTGGTTCTAAAGGTGTTGCCCTTTCAATTATTGGCCCAGCTGAACAATCTCGTATTATGCAGATTGAGAGAATTACTAAAGCTAAAATCGAGCGTATTAAGCTTCCTGAAGTAAATGATATTCGTGAAAAGCTTATTGCGAAATCTATGACGAATTTTGAAGATCTTATTTCAAAATTTAATGCTGATGGTGATAAGAGTTTTGAAATGTTCAAAGAAAAATTCAAAGATCTTTCAAATGATGATCTTCTTAAAGGTGTTTATTCATACTTATTTGAAAACACTCTTAAGCGTTACCAGAAATCAATTGAGATCGATCTTGCGGCTCGTCCACCCAGAGGTGAGGCTACTCGTAGTGTAAATGCTCAAGGGATGCAGAGATTTTTCATCAATCTTGGTCAGATGGATGGAATGGGGCCTGGAGAGCTTATTAAGTTCGTGGCTTCAGCCACTGGAATTTCTGGACGTGAGATTGGACGTATTGATTCAAAAGAAAAATTTGCTTTCATTGAAGTGGATGCAAAACATACTGATACCATGCTGGCCCTTAAAGCAGAAAGTGTTGGTAATCGTCGCGTGAGTGTTGAACTTGCTTCAGCTCCAACTCGTGATGGTGGTGGACGTGGATTTGGCGGCGGCGGACGCGGTGGTGACCGTGGTGGATACTCAGGAAATCGCGGTGGTGACCGTGGTGGATACTCAGGAAATCGCGGCGGAGATCGTGGTGGATTCGGAGGAAACCGTGGTGGAGATCGTGGTGGATTTGGAGCAAGCCGTGACGGTGGAGAGCGTAGTAGCCGACCACGTTACTAAGGATAAGGAAAAAACTTCTTTATTATTAAGGCATTGAGGGATTTAATTGACCGTGTTAATCTATTCGCTATAGCATCATATTTCTCATGAAGAGAAAGTAAGGTTGACGCTCAAAATACAGGATGTATTTAGTGGAATGGAGAACGGATAATCCCTCAATGGACGAATTTGAAGAAGTCGAGTCCCCCTTTGCTCGCCATGCGAGACAAGCAGAAGCTCCGAGAAAAGAAAAATTAAGAACAAGACGTGCAGTTTTTGACCGTCCTATAGGCACGGTGCCTTCACAGGCACCGACTGTTTCTTTTAAATCACAAAGTAATCATTCACGAAGATCACTGGCCACGGCCGAGGATGTTGAGTTTCTCGAGCCAGTAGATCGTGATTATGAAACTCCTGAGATTGAATACCTTGAAGAAGAAGAGGAGGAAGAAGAAACTGCGGTGGTAAGAAAGCCAAGAAAATCTTCGTCTTCTAAGAAGAATCTTAAATCTAAAGTTCACTGGGCCTCGAGAATGGCTTGGGGAGTAGTAGGGCTATTAGTCCTTCGCCTTATCTTTATGGATCGTGGTGTAGCCGATTATTTTAGCTCTGAGAGCCGTCTTCAAGAGAAGCGTGAAGAGTTAGAAATGGTTCGTAAGGAAAATAAAGAACTCACGGTCGAAGTTCAAAAAATTAAACATGACCGTGGTTTTCAAAAACAATTAGCAAAAGAGCATCTAGGTGTTATTGCTGCTGACGAATTTTTGATTCTATTTGCTGGAGAGTCAACGGAGACTGCCAGCCTAGAGAGTCGCCAACTTTAATCGAATCAGAAAGTTTAGAACCAGCTTTAAGCTCCAGAACATGTCGGGCCCATACGCCGCGCACTCTCGGGATACTAGCGTAGGGAGTTTTTCCAATAAAGTGAGGAACTTTTCTAATCACCTCAACCACCTTCAGATCTTTATCCAGATAAAAAATATCTAAATCAAAATAAGTGTCCGGCATCCAAAAACGAAGCTCAGAGTCAGCGAGGTAAAAGAAGAGCATGCCCTGATCTTCGTCCCAATCACTACTTTGAGTCCCAGAAAGGCCTTTTTCTTGCTCTGCGGCCGTAATCGCCAAAGTGGTTTTGATTGTTTCACCTGTCGGAGTTTTTAACTCCGCATATTTCATTGGGTCAGAAGACCCACTTTGACATGAAGCAATTAAAAATAAGAGGGTAAGTGTCCAAAGTTTTCTCATGAAGTTTAATCCCGGTTCGAGTATCATTTTGAGGTCCTTATCAGTGTAAAAAAAGAGTTGGGAGATATCAAATGGCACATAAACAATTACCAGGACTTTTACGTACGCACCACTGTGGTGAGCTTCGTGAGACAGATATTGGTAAAACAGTTTCTCTTTGTGGTTGGGTGAACAAGTACCGTAACCTCGGTAGTCTTCACTTCATCGATCTCCGTGATAAATATGGTGTCACTCAATTAGGCTTTGAGCAATTTAAAGGTGATATTAATGAGCTTAGAAAATTCTCACTTGAATCAGTGATTCAGGCCACGGGAATTGTGACGGCCCGCCCAGACTCAGCAAAAAATCCTAATATGGAAACAGGTCTGGTTGAAATTCAAGTGACGGAGATTAAACTCCTCTCTCAAGCTGAAGAAGTGCCTTTTCTTCCTCACGGAATGGTGTCTGCCACAGAGGATCTTCGTCTTCGTTACCGCTACCTTGATCTTCGCTCTAAAAAACTTCAAGACATTCTTGCCCTTCGTTCAACAACCGCTCGTAAGACAAGGGAAACTCTTTATAATTTAGGCTTTACTGAAGTTGAAACACCGATTCTTTATAAAACAACTCCTGAAGGTGCTCGTGATTACGTGGTTCCTTCTCGTGTTCATAAAGGAAAAGTTTATGCTCTTCCTCAGTCACCTCAGACCCTTAAGCAGCTTCTGATGATTGCGAATACAGATAAGTACTTCCAAATTTGTCGTTGTTTCCGAGATGAAGATTTACGTGCTGACCGTCAGCCTGAGTTTACTCAGATTGATATTGAGGTTTCCTTTCCAACCCAAGACTATATGAAGAATCTCGCCACAGAGATGGTGACAAATCTTTTTGGAATGCCTCAAGGATTTAGTATGCAGTCGATCACTTATGATGAAGTGATGAGAGACTATGGCTCTGATAAGCCGGATGTTCGTTTTGCTCTAAAACAAATGATTGTCACTGATCTCTTTAAAGGATCATCTTTTGCAACTTTTGCTGAAGTGGCTTCCTCAAGATATGGAATGGTGAAGGCGATGTTTGTGCCTACATCGATGGGAACTCTCGCTCGTAAGGATATTGATCATCTCACTGAGATTGTGAAGCCTTATGGTGGTAAAGGTGTGGCGTGGTTTAAAGTTGAGAATGGGGCCATCACTGGTGGTATCTCGAAATTTATCGATGCTACTATGCTTAATGCTCTTTCTGAAAAATCAATCGAGAAGGGGGATGGTCTTTGGTTCTTCTTTGCAGATAAAAATGAAAATATTGCTCATGACTGTGCTGATGCCGTCAGAAGACATTTTGGGAAAACATTTAATTTGATCAATCATGATCAGTACGCTTTCTTATGGGTTTATGATTTTCCCCTTTTTGATTACGATGCAGAGACAAATTCACTTCATGCAAAACATCACCCATTTACTCGTCCAAAAGATGAAGACCTTGCTCTCTTCCTATCTGATGATAAAGAAAAGATAAAAGATGTGAAGGCCTACGCCTACGATATCGTTTGTAATGGATATGAGATTGGCGGTGGATCAATGCGTATCTTCGATAATAAGGTTCAGTCTCAGATGTTTAAACTCTTAGGATTCACTCCTGAAGAAGCTGCTCATCAGTTTGGTTTCTTTATTGAAGCTTTGAAATACGGAACCCCTCCTCATGCAGGTATGGCCTTTGGAATGGATCGTGTGATCATGCTTCTGGCAAAAACAGATTCTATTCGTGATGTGATTGCCTTCCCGAAAACAGCGTCGGCCACAGATCTTATGGCCAGTGCTCCTTCAAAACCGAGCGACGCTCAGACAAAAGAATTAGGATTTAGTTGGTTAGAATAAAAAATTAAGCCGCTTGAGAATAAGAGAATTCTTCGTCTTGAGTTTCCGAAACCGGAAGCTCAGGAAGAGTTCTATCAAGAAGTACCGGGGCCCATTCATTTTTAGGCACAAAAAGATCTCGATAAAGATCATCATGGGGCTTAAATTGAAAGCCTAAAGTCTTCTCTGACCAAGTGATGAACTTTTTTGAAAGAAGTGGTAGACCAAAAAGTGATCCTACAAAACTTGAATAGACACTATAGCGAGAAATATTTTTCCAGTTCATTTGTGTGAAACTAATTTTCTTTTTATTTCGAAATAAACCAAACGTCTGTCCATGGTTGAGATGATAGCTAAAAGCATAGTAGAGGCATCCAAGCAAAGGAGCATACATCATCGATGTCATGGCAAATTGAGGAAGTTTTGAAAGAAACTTGACCTGCATAGGTCCTATAATAAAAGAGCTAAATTGCATCACAAAGATTTGTCCTAAAATACTCGCTCCCCACAAAACCGCGACACCATCTTGAAAATAACTTTTAAAAACTCCCTGATGTGAAGTTTGAAGGTGATCGGCACTTGCACTCAGAATTGCTGTAGGAATTTTTCTTTTTGTATTGGTGTATTTGACTAAATCAATTGGATACATAGAAACCTCACTAGATACTTATTCGGTCCAGTGAGGCTTCCTCTTTAAACTATTGTTGGATAATTTTTGTCTTTAGCTCATGTAGTTTGCTAAGAGCTTGAATTGGCGTCATATTCATCACATCCAGCTCTTTAAGATCTTCTTCTAGATTGAGTAAATGCTGAGGAACTTCTGCCACTTCCTCGGTCACCACTGAGGCATTAAAAAAGCTGAGCTGGTGATTCAGGGCCGAGGTAGCACTCTTTTCTTGGTGCTTTTCAAGACGTCCTAAAATCTCTTGTGAGCGTTTAAGAATACCTCTTGGAAGACCAGCGAGTTCGGCCACATGGATACCAAAACTTTGAGTCGCTCCTTGTTCAATGAGCTCATATAAAAATTGAACTTTGCCATTTTTCTGTTCCGTTCTTACTGTTAAATTTTTGGCCTCAGGAAGTGAGTCCGCCAATTCAATGAGTTCGTGGTAGTGAGTGGCAAAAAGAGTAATGCTTTTTAGATTTTTAACGAAGTGTTCAACTAGCGCCCAAGCAATAGAGAGACCGTCATAAGTTGATGTTCCACGACCGATTTCATCGAGAACAATGAGGGAGCGATCAGAAGCATGGCGAAGGATTTCTGCGGTCTCACTCATCTCCACCATAAACGTAGACTGTCCTTTGATAATATCATCACTGGCCCCTAGGCGAGAGAAGAGGTAGTCACAAATACCTACTTCCACATGATGAGCTGGAACAAAAGATCCTAACTGAGCGAGATACTGGATAATGGCCACTTCTCTCATCACAGTCGTCTTCCCGGCCATATTGGGCCCAGTGATGAGACCGAAATAAGACTTCTCGTTAAGACTAATATTATGAGTGACAAATCTCTCATGAATATTGGCCTTGATCAGTGGATGCCAAGCTCCTTCAATCTTCACGATCTTTTTATCAGGAGAAACTGTCGGACGAATGAATCCTTCCTGACGGGCCACCCAGGCCAGAGAGGCAAAGACATCAATCTGGGCCAAACGTTTAGCAAGGTCTAAAATAAGAACAGCGTTTTCACTCATCTTTTGAGTAAGAGTTTCAAAAATTTCTTTTTCAAGTTTTGTGAGTTTCGCTTGGGCGGAATTGATTTCTTTTTCAAAGGCATCAAGCTCAGCAGTCACGTAGCGCTCGTTATTAACAAGAGTCTGACGACGCATAAAAGTCTTAGGAACCTTATTTACGTGAGAATTAGATACTTCAATAAAGTAGCCATTGATATTATTTGATTTGATTTTTAAATTTCCAATACCAGTTTCTGAGCGATACTTGGCCTCAAGAGTGAGAAGCTCCTCTGAAGCAGTAGAGCTTAAACGATGAAGACGATCACGTTCTTTATAAACTCCCGGTCGAATAAGATTTCCCTTATCCGCATGAGCACCCATTTCATCATTGATTGTTTTAATAATCTCTGCAGATAGTTCTTTTAAAAGATTGGTCTCTTTTTTAGGAAACTTCTGAAAAAATCCAAAACCTTTTTCTTCTAGTTCATTTTGAAGGTCAAAATAAACATCAGTTGATTTGGCAAAATTGATCACATCACTGGCATTTACTTTTTTAGTCGAGACTTTCGCCATGATACGATCAATATCTCTGATCTCATCAAGCTTATAGCGAATGGACTCTAATGAGTCTGGGTTATTGATCAAAAGCTCTATAAGATCTTGGCGTTTGGTGATTTGTTTTAAATCAGTTAACGGAGATTGGAAAAATTGTTTAAGATATCTCGATCCCATAGAAGACTTTGTCTTATCCATGAAGCCCACAATGGAATTTGATTCGAGATCTTTTGAGCGCGGAAAAATTTCAAGTCCTGCAAGAGTCGAGTATGTCACTTTCATCGTCTCGTCTGAATTAATCAAACGGAAAGGACGCAAGTGAGAAACAAGCTCAAGGCCTTGAGTTGAAGTCACATAATAGCTGAGGGCACCTAGTGGCGCCAAAAGATAAGAGTGTTGGGCGATAATGCCATCTCGCTGATAAGTAGGAATCAGTTTTTGAATATAGAAGCTGGTGTATTTCTCTTCGAAATACTCTTCAGAGAGATGAGTTTTTAAGATATCAAGACTTTGAATATAATCTTCAACAATAGGGAACTTATCCCATTGGCCCATATAAGATATAAATTCTTTAGGTCTTATCATCATTAAACGTTCACAAAATTCATCAAGACTTTTAAAGGTCAGTCCAAAAAAATCCCCTGTCGTGAAATCTAGAAAGATCAATCCAAAAATGCCTTCATGGTAAAAGGCTGAAGCAATAAATTTATTTTCGTGAGAGCTTGTACGGTCAATATCGTAAGGCATACCTGGAGACACAATTTGAGTCACTCCACGTTTCACGATGCCTTTGGCCTCTTTAGGATCCTCAAGTTGCTCACAGATAATAACTTTTTTTCCCATTTGAGAAATACGATCCACATAAGTGGCAGCGGCATGATGAGGAATTCCGGCCATAGGGATCGGGAAGTCACCCAGCTTTCCACGGTGGGTAAGTGAGATATTTAAAAGTTTAGCGGCCTCACGTGCATCTTCAAAAAAGACTTCATAAAAATCCCCCATACGAAACAGAAGAAGAGTGTCAGGGTATTGTTTTTTTACTTGGTAGTATTGCTCCATCATGGGAGTCAATTTGACGCCTGATGCAACAACTTCTGCCAGAGTGAGTTGATTTGAAGGAGTGAGTGTTTTCATAGAGGAAGACTAGCAAGGCCAGAGCAAAATAGTCAAAAGGTGCCAGCTACCTTTTAAAAATTTAAAAGGTAGCTGGCACCTTTTGGATGATCTAAGGCTATAATAGTACAATGGCCAGAATACGAGACCGCAAGTCAATAATAATTATTTTGTTTTTTGTCGCGATAAATATCGTGATTCTCAGTAATTCATTCAAAAAATCTAATGAAGAGCGCAGGGGAAAAAGTGGAGAGAATACTCTCGCTCCTAACGTCACAGTGATTAGTCAGCTTGAATATTTTCATCTCAAAGATGGTCTACCTGAACTCTCTCTTCATGCTGAGAGAATGGATTCAGTAGGTGAAGAGTTTGCCAATTTTTTAGCACCGAAAGGAATTTTCAGTCTCCCTGATTCTAAAAAAACTGTGAAGTATGAAGCGGCCAGCGGTGAGTATAAAAAAACGAAAAAAATCTTGGGACTCAATGAAAATGTTAAACTTGAAACTGATCTTGAAAAGTATCAAGCAGACTCTCTTGATTATTATATCGGCCAAGATTTAATTATCGGTAAAGGAAATATTCAGCTTCAAGGAATTGATCCAAAGACCAAAGATCGTCTTCAAGTTTTTGCCAGTGCCATGAGATCTTATCCCAAAAGAAAACTTTCTTATCTCACAGGCCCTGTTCATGGAGAATTTCAACCGTTGAGAAAATATCAAGGAAGTACAAAATTTAAGTCAGATCAAATGGAGCTAGTGGGAGATGAAGGAAGGGCGAGCTTAGAGGGCAATGTGCAACTCTCGCGCCAGAATTATCTTGTAACTGGTGGAAAAGCCGATATCTTTTTTGAAAACTATAACAAAAGTCTCAAGTATTTTGTCATGAATGACGATGTGAAAATGACTGAAACAATGGCCCCTGTGAGAGGAGAAACCACGGTAAGACGTGCTTACTCTGAACGACTAGAAGGCTTTGGACAAGAACAGAAAATGATTCTTTCCGGAGCACCGAGAGTAGAGCAAGGGGCTGATGTTATTAAAGGTTACCGCATCACTATCAGACAAAATATCGATCTGGTAGAGGTGGATGATTCCATGTCTGATATGCAGATCAAGAAGAGCAAGCAGACAAAGGAATAACACCATGGGTGCGGCGTTTTATGCGAGAAATTTAAAAAAGACTTATAACGGTCGTACCGTCGTTAAAGACGTGAATATCGATGTTGAACTAGGCCAGGTGGTTGGACTTTTAGGTCCAAATGGAGCTGGGAAAACAACATCGTTTTATATGATGGTTGGTCTGGTTAAAACAGACGCTGGTGAGATTAGATTGTTTGATGAAGATGTTACTTTAATGCCTCTTCATGAGAGAGCAAAACGAGGCATCGGTTATCTTCCGCAAGAGGCAAGTGTTTTTCGCGAACTGAGTGTGGAAGAGAATATTTACTCGGTACTTGAAGTGAGAGATCTATCAAGTAAAGAGAGAGAGAACACCCTTGATCATTTGATTGCAGACTTTGGTCTGGATCATATTAGAAAATCAAAGGGAAGAGAGCTCTCAGGTGGAGAGAGACGAAGAGTAGAGATTGCAAGAGCCCTGGCCCTCAATCCGAAATTTGTTTTACTGGATGAACCATTTGCGGGAGTAGATCCATTAGCAGTGGGAGACATTCAGGAGATTATTAGAAGATTAAAGAAAAAAAATATAGGTGTCTTAATTACGGATCATAACGTGAGAGAGACTTTAGGGATTGTAGATCACGCCTATATCATGAGTGCTGGGGCTTTGCTGGTGAATGGCACTCCTGATGAGATAGTGAATAACGAAATTGCTCGCAAGTTCTATTTAGGCGAGGAATTCAAAATGTAGAGGTATGTTATGGCCATTAAGATGTCACAAGGGTTAAAGCAGACGCAGTCGCTGACAATGACCCCACAGCTTCAGCAGGCCATCAAACTTCTCACTCTTACTCACCTTGAAATGACGACTCTTATTTCTCAAGAGATGGTTGAAAACCCAATGTTAGAAGAAATTGATGTGGAAGGAACTGATGTTCCTGAAATGTCTGCGGCTGAAATGGATAATCAAGAAGCCACTGCCGATAATTTTTCAGGTCCTGAACTCATTGAAGGGGCCAAAGATACTTTTGACTGGGAACAATACGCTGACCAACATAATTCATCATCATCGGCCCCTAATATGCGCGAGCAAGTAGGTGGAGAAGATGGACCCAATTATGAGAATATGGTTTCAAAAAGTCAGACGCTTCAAGAGCATCTTGAGTGGCAGCTTCGTATGGAAAGTTTCCGCGAAGGAGAGCTCGAGTTTGCCTTAGATATTGTTCACAATATTGATGATGATGGTTATCTTGAAACTCCGATTGAAAATTTAATTGCTAAAACTGAACTTGATCGTGATCAGGCCTTTAATATTCTTTATATGATTCAAAACCTAGATCCACTTGGATGTGGGGCCGAGAATCTAGAAGAATCTCTCATGATTCAGGCCAGACATTTGGCCGATCGCTCTCCAGTGGTAGAGCTTATCATTTCAAAACATTTAAGTGATTTAGAAAAGAAGGATTACGCCAAAATTTGTAAAGATCTAGGTGTCTCTCGTGAGAAAGTCAAAGAAGCAGAACTTGTGATTATGGGTCTCAATCCTAAACCAGGTCGACTGATCTCTGCGGATGAAACTCAGTATGTTGTTCCAGATATTTTTGTCGCCGAAGTCGGTGGAGAATTTGTGGTTCAAGTTAATGATGAGGGTGTTCCTCGTCTTCGTATCTCGAATCTTTATAAGTCTCTTCTTAAAGAGAATAAACAAGATACTGAGGCCCAAGAGTTTGTTCAAGATAAGCTAAGATCGGCCATGTGGCTTATTAAGTCTATCGAGAATCGTCAGAAGACGATTTATAAAGTGGCCAATTCTATCGTGGCCACACAACAGGAGTTTTTCAAAAAAGGTCCTGCCCATTTAAAGCCGATGATCCTTAAAGATATTGCT
>JACCDH010054936.1_pt1 | contig 11636 bp, 11 predicted proteins | sample 7442481 | NCBI WGS metagenome assembly JACCDH01 (sample SAMN15323433, study PRJNA562643) | freshwater metagenome | isolation source: river surface water | place: USA:Blue River Watershed | collected 2017-08-15 | reverse complement strand
GTTTGAAAAAGTAGAACTCGTACAAATTGCTAAACCAGAAGAATCAATGCAGTTGCTTGAGGAGTTAACCTCACATGCAGAAAAGGTGTTGGAGTTACTGGAGTTGCCTTACCGAAAAGTACTACTCTGTACTGGCGATATGGGTTTTGGCAGTACCAAGACCTATGACTTAGAAGTGTGGATCCCCTCACAAAATGCTTATCGTGAAATTAGCTCTTGCTCCAATATGGGCGACTTCCAAGCAAGACGGATGCAAGCAAGATTTAAATCTGGGCAAGGAAAGCCTGAATTAGTCCACACCCTCAATGGCTCAGGCCTTGCGGTTGGCAGAACAGGCGTTGCTTTACTTGAGAACTTCCAACAAGCGGATGGCAGCATTGCTATTCCGAAAGCCTTGCGACCGTACTTAGGCGGCCTGGAAGTATTAAAGCCTGCCTAAGTAAGAAATCTAAGAAATCCCCGAAAGCTATAATCGCTATTCGGTTCGGAGAGATGGCAGAGTGGTCGAATGTACCTGACTCGAAATCAGGCGTAGGGTCAAACCTACCGTGGGTTCGAATCCCACTCTCTCCGCCAGCTAGTCTCTGTATTTCGTTCATACTGAGAGAATAACGAATAAGCCCCACAGTACGCGGGACTTTTTTGTTTTTAAATTCTCTGGGGTTGGTTTGTTCGGGGTATTGGCTTCTGGAATAACATTTCTCTTTGCGGACCAAAATGACGGTTGGTTTGGTCTGCCTCAGGCGGAGTAGTTCAGCTATTTTTGGTAAGAAATAGCTCTTTGATTAATCTCTTAAAATTATTTAGCCATTGGTCGTGTGCTATCGGAGCGGTAATGGATTGCGCTAATAATTTCCATAGCAAATTCAAAAGGCTGGAGCGGCATTTATTAAGTGTGTAATGGAGCGTCGTTTTAAACGACATTCCAAGTATTAGTTGACAAACATTTAGAGATCTTCCCGGGCGTAAGGTATGCTTTCTTCATCATATATTCGGTAGAGCAACTGCAACATTGCATTAATTTCTTCTGATTTGTCCATTGACCTAACACTCATAATGATTGGCGAGTAAGCATGTCTTTCTTTGAGATCAAGGTATGCAACATCATCGCGCTTCATTCCTTGGAGGCTTAAAGGGACTATTGAAACTCCTTCTCCCGCCGCAACCAATCCAATTGCTATTTGTAGCTCCCTTACCTCAATAACTTTTTTAGGGCGCACATTTCTATCTTTGAGTGCATTTAGGACTTCATCTGCATAGCTTGGTCTGGGCTGTTTTGGGTAAATTATGAGATTCTCGTCTGCCAAATCTTTAAATAGAATTGGCTTCTTTGCTTTTGCTAAAGGATGGTCAATTGGTGTGGCTGCAATTAACTTCTCTTCTTGCAGCACAATTCTTCGTATATCTGCATCTTCGTGACGAACGCGTCCAAACCCAATATCAATTTTTCCCTCTTTTAGGGCCTTGAGTTGCTCCATCGTTGTCATTTCGTACATTCGTAGTTCGACAGAGTTAAATTCGGCACGATACTTTCGGATTGTTTTGGGAAGTATTCCGTAGAGCAGGGAGGCAACAAACCCAATATTTAGGATCCGTCCAATGTTGCCCACTCTTTTGGTCATAGCTTTCAACTCACTCGTTTTGGCTAAAACTTGGGTTGCATGTTCATAGAAGAAGACGCCGGCTTTCGTAAGTTTTAGTGGGCGTGAGTCTCTTATGAATAATGTTGCGCCCAATTCAGCCTCTAATTGCTGTATTTGTCTGCTCAGAGGAGGCTGAGCAATGAAGAGTTTTTCAGATGCTTTGGTGAAGCTTTTTTCTTCTGCGACCGCAACAAAGTAGCGTAGATGCCTTAGTTCCATATATATACCTTATAAGTATGAAAATGATACCAAAACAGTGTTGGACTGATGAAATTCCCCAAATTACAGTTTACTATTCCTAATACTATACAAATTAAATATGATTGAAGCCGTAGATACCTTATTGGTGGACGTGCCGACAATACGGCCTCACAAATTGTCGGTTGCAACAATGAATGCACAGGCATTGGTGCTGGTTCGCATACGCTGTTCAGATGGCATTGAAGGCTGGGGTGAAGCAACTACTATTGGCGGCCTTAACTATGGTGAGGAGAGTCCTGAGAGTATCAAAGTAAATATCGATACCTACATAGCTCCACTAATCATTGGCATGAATGCCAATGAAATTGCAAAGGTGATGAATCAGCTCCGAAAGACTATTCAAGGAAATCGATTTGCAAAGTGCGCAATTGAAACTGCACTACTAGATGCAAAAGGTAAGCGACTTGGGATCCCTGTTAGTGAATTGTTAGGTGGTCGCCTGAGGGATGAATTGCCTGTCGCCTGGACATTAGCAAGCGGAGATACAAAGAAGGATATTGCTGAGGCGGAAAAGATGATTGAATTGCGCCGTCACAATATCTTCAAGCTTAAGATTGGATTGAGATCTGTTGGGGCCGATGTTGAACATGTCTTGGCAATTAAACGTGCATTGGGCGCAGATATTAGTGTGCGTGTGGATGTCAATCAAGCATGGAGCGAGTTGCAAGCTATACGTGGTATTGCTGCGCTAGAGGCTGGTGGCATTGATTTAATTGAGCAGCCCGTCAAGGCGATCCATAAGGACAGCATGGCACGCCTAACAAATAAATTTTCGGTTGCAATTATGGCTGACGAGTCATTGCACGGACCTGTGGATGCGTTGGAGTTGGCCAATAAATTTGCTGCAGATGTGTTTGCCATAAAAATTAATCAGTCTGGCGGTTTGTTTCCTGCATTACAGGCTGCAAATATTGCTGAATTATCTGGTATTGATTTATACGGTGGGACTATGTTGGAGGGAGCAGTCGGTACGGCAGCCTCCGCCCATGTATTTTCTACATTTCGTGATTTAGCTTATGGCACTGAATTATTTGGGCCATTATTGCTGACTGAAGAAATTTTGATCGAGCCTCTTGTCTATAAAGACTTTAGCCTTCAAGTTCCCAAGGGTCCCGGTTTAGGAATTAAGTTGGATATTCAAAAAATCAATCACTTAAAGCGCCGATCAAACTAATTCGAATTACTAATTACAAAAGGGGGAGACACCATGTTATTTCACGTAAGAATGAACGTAAATTTACCAACATCTATGCCAGAGGCTGAAGCAACTGCATTAAAGAAAAGAGAAAAGGAAATTGCTCAAGGCCTTCAATCTGAGGGTAAATGGCGTCATCTATGGCGTATTGCGGGTCAATACGCAAATATCAGCATTTTTGATGTTGAAAGCGTCGATGAGTTACACACGCTGATTTCAACTTTGCCACTCTTTCCATATATGCAAATTGAAGTAATGCCGTTGTGCAGACATCCATCGTCTGTAAAGAGTGATGATAGTTAAGCGACTCATGATTACGAGCAATCCAAAATTATTATGATTGATAAAACATCAACGTCTTTATACGACGCCATCAAAAAAATTGGCGATGGCTCTACGGTCATGATTGGCGGATTTGGAACTGCTGGTCAGCCTGCTGAGCTTATAAATGCCCTTATTGAGCATGGGGCTAAAGAGTTGACCGTTGTTAATAACAATGCCGGAAATGGTGACCATGGTTTGGCGGCGTTGTTAAAAGCAGGTCAAGTTAAGAAGATTATTTGTTCTTTCCCGAGACAGTCTGACTCCTATGAGTTCGACAAGCTCTACTTTGCTAAAAAGATAGAATTAGAACTGGTTCCGCAGGGTAATTTGGCTGCGCGCATTCAAGCTGCAGGCGCTGGCCTGGGTGCAATTTATACGCCAACAGGCTATGGAACTCTATTGGCTGAAGGCAAAGAGTGTAAGCAAATCAATGGTAAGGGGTATGTGCTTGAATATCCAATTTACGCAGATTTTTCCCTGATAAAAGCGCACAAGGGTGATAGATGGGGAAATCTTATTTATCGAAAGAGTGCTCGAAATTTTGGGCCCATTATGGCAACTGCTGCCAAATGCACGATTGCTCAAGTCGATGAAGTTGTGCCATTAGGTGAGTTAGATCCGGAGTGGATTGTGACCCCTGGCATCTTTATTAAACATGTTGTTGCTATTTGAAAAGGAAAGCTGAAATGGCATATCAACGGTTAAGTAGAGATCAGATTGTTCAAAGGGTTGCTCAGGATATTCCAGAGGGTTCCTACGTCAATCTTGGAATTGGCCTTCCAACAAAGATTGCCAATTATTTAGACCCAAATAAAGAAGTATTTCTTCAAAGTGAAAACGGTATATTGGGGATGGGTCCAGCACCAACGAAAGGCAATGAAGATCCCGACTTAATTAATGCAGGCAAGGAATTTGTAACGCTACTAAAGGGCGGATCATATTTTCATCACGGAGATTCATTTACCATGATGAGAGGCGGTCACCTGGATATTTGTGTATTAGGGGCGTTTCAAGTTGCCTCTAACGGAGACTTAGCAAACTGGCATACAGGCTCATCAGATGCCATACCTGCAGTTGGCGGCGCTATGGATCTTGCTATTGGAGCTAAAAACGTCTTTATCACCATGGAGCATGTAACAAAGAATGGTGAGTCAAAAATTGTAAGTACTTGCTCGTATCCATTAACTGGTGTGGGGTGTGTAAATCGGATTTATACAGACTTAGCCGTCATTGATGTAACTCCAAAGGGGCTAGTAGTTCTCGAAATGGTCGAAGGTATGCATTTTGATGAACTGCAGGCGCTAACAGGTGCTTCACTGTTGAAGGGCGAAATATGAGTGCGTTGGAGGCGGCATATATATGCGATGCCATTAGAACTCCCTTCGGTAGATATGGCGGATCATTATCTGGGTTAAGGGCTGATGATTTAGCTGCACTTCCAATTAAAGCTTTAATGGCGCGCAACGCTTGTGATTGGACGCAGATTGACGACATTATTTATGGGTGTGCAAATCAAGCAGGCGAAGACAATAGAAACGTTGCGAGAATGGCTGGATTGCTATCGGGCTTGCCAGCAGAAGTGCCTGGCTCTACAGTTAATAGGCTTTGTGGCTCAAGTCTTGATGCAATTGGTATTGCTGCAAATGCAATTAAGGGCGGCGGCAATCACTTGATGATTGCTGGTGGGGTTGAGAGTATGTCGAGAGCTCCATTTGTGATGGGAAAGGCTGAGACGGCTTTTTCTAGATCCGCAAAACTAGAAGACACAACAATTGGTTGGAGGTTTATCAATCCTTTAATGAAGGCGCAATATGGCGTTCACTCAATGCCTGAAACGGCGGAGAATGTTGCTGAGGATTTCAAAATTTCTAGACATGATCAGGATTTGTTCGCTTTTAATAGTCAGCAAAGAACAGCTAAAGCCCAGGCATTAAATATTTTTTCTGATGAAATTGTTTCAGTAGAAATCCCTCAGAAAAAAGGCGATCCAATTATTTTTTCTAAGGATGAGCATCCCAGGGCTAGTACGACTTATGAGTCCCTCTCGGGTCTATCTGGAATCGTCAAGACGGGTGGAACCGTTACAGCAGGAAATGCTTCGGGTATTAATGATGGGGCATGCGCTTTATTGTTGGCCTCTGATTCCGGAATAAAGCAACATTCTTTGATTCCTAAGGCTCGGGTTATTGCTGTTGCAGCAGCTGGAGTAGAACCAAGGATTATGGGTTTTGGGCCTGCGCCAGCAATTAGGAAAGTGCTAATGAAAGCAGGGCTCAAGTTAGAGCAAATGGATGTAATCGAATTAAATGAAGCATTTGCAGCTCAGGCATTGGCTGTAATTCGCGATCTTGGTTTATCTGATAACGCTGACCACATAAACCCAAATGGCGGTGCAATCTCTATAGGGCATCCATTGGGCGCATCTGGCGCTCGCCTTGTAACAACGGCAATGTATCAGTTGATTCGCACTAATGGCCGCTATGCGCTTTGCAGTATGTGCATTGGCGTTGGGCAAGGAATTGCTTTAATTATAGAAAGAGTGTGAACAAAATGAGTATTGCTCATATTGGTGGGGCAGATATCTTTTATCAAGTCGATGGTGACCCAAAGAATCCGCCATTAATTTTTTCCAACTCACTCGGAACTGATCATTCTATGTGGGATGGACAAGTTAGTAGCCTTTCTAAAAATTTTTATCTGATTCGCTATGACACTAGGGGTCACGGTCGGTCATCTTCGCCTAAGGGGCCGTACAGTATTGAGTTGCTGGGAAAAGATGTTTTAGGTTTGCTTGATTTTTTGGGCATTGAAAAAGTATCTTTCTGTGGAATTTCAATGGGTGGAGTAGTGGGGCAGTGGCTTGGTATCAACGCACCGCAAAGGATCGATAAATTAATTTTGGCGAATACAGCCGTTAAAGTTGGGACGGAGGCAGCCTGGACAGAGCGTGCCACTCTCGTAAGAAAAAATGGGCTAAGTCTTATTGCTGATTCAGCTCCTTCCCGCTGGTTTACTTCCGAGTTCTATGCGGCATCACCTTCTGTGGTTAATTCAATGGTGGTAAAGCTAAAAAATGAGAGTACAGAAGGATATGCAAGTTGTTGTGAGGCCTTGGCAGATGAAGATCTCACAGCAAAAGTTTCGGCAATTCAATCCAAAACTTTAATTATTTGCGGCGTGCATGATCCCGTAACCACCATTGCTGACGCACAAAAAATGCATCAGCTTGTGAGCGAATCCACAGTTGTTGAATTGCCTGCATCACACATTTCAAATGTCGAAGCTGGGAATGAATTTAATAGCTCACTAATTCAATTTCTGCAAACTTAATATTATTCCTATAGGGGTATTAACCATGAATAACTGCATTACAAATACGGATAAAGTTGTTGTTGGCTTGCTCGGTAGAATAGCTTCAACAGCTTTTTCAATTCTATTAGCAACTTCACTCTTGCTTATGGGTGGAGCCAATGCAAATGCTCAAGAATGGCCATCGAAGCCGATTCGCTGGATAGTGCCGTTCCCTCCAGGTGGAGCAATGGATGTTATTGCTCGGGCATTAGCTGATAAGTCATCTAAATCTCTCGGTCAGGCAATTATTGTTGAAAATAAGCCGGGTGCGGGCGGCAACATTGGAGCTGAGCTTGTGGCTAGATCGGATGTAGATGGCTACACTATGATTATTACTTCAATTGGCATGGCAACCAATAAATTCCTCTATCCAAAATTGCCCTACGATCCAGTAAAAGATTTCTCCCCGGTGAGCTTGGTTGCTGTTGTTCCAAATGTATTGGTAACCAATGCTACTCAACCCAATGTAAAAACTGTTTCGGATGTAATTGCCAATGCTAAAGCGCAACCAGGTCGCCTTACCTACGCATCTGCAGGAAATGGAACATCAATCCACTTGGCTGGGGAGGTATTTACATCACTTGCAAAGATTGATATGCAGCACATCCCTTATAAGGGAAGCGGCCCCGCAGTAACTGACTTGATTGGTGGCCAGGTGAACTATATGTTTGATAGCATTACTTCTGCAAAGCCGCATATTGCATCTGGGAAAATTCGTGCAATTGGATTGACAACGACTAAACGTTCAAAATCATTGCCAGGGGTACCGACAATTGCTGAATCAGGGCTGCCGGGTTATGACGTAACGCCATGGTTTGCAGTTTTTGTGCCGAGCGGAACGCCCGCTCCAATTATTAAGAAATTAAATAAGGCTTTAGTTTCTAGCTTGGAGTCACCTGAAATTAAGGAAAAGTTTGAAAATATTGGCGCAGAGCCAGTTGGCTCATCTCCAGAAGAGACGGCAAAGTATCTAAATAAGGAAATTGAACGTTGGGGTAAAGTTATCTCCACCAACGGTATCAAAGCAGATTGAATTTAATGTGACGCAGGTAGAAGGCTAAAGGCTTTCTACCTACTTTTAAGTTGAATTGTTTTTGTAAGGTCAAAAAGAAGCTCTCGGAGTGGTATTAGATCGCATCAACAATCATAGCAATTGATTTAATAGGCTAGCCTTGCTGTTCGAGTCTGTGTAACGTAGTGTGGCTGTATTGCCATTATCTGCGGTAGTTTTCTTGTATCTTAAGCTTTGCGAATGAATACTTCGTCAAAGTTGGTTATAGTTTGTTACTTGCCGAAACCTGCTTTACTCAATTCCGAGTAATCTTCGCTGATCTTCCCAGCTCAAGGGGAGTGGGGTATGCTTCTTTAGAAAATCCCCAGTCAAATGGTTTGGTTGAATGCCGCTCATGATTGACCGAATAATATCTGGCGCTAAAAAGGCTCGGTGAATCATATTGGTCACTGCCGTGTTGGTCATGCCCAGCTCAATGGCTAGCTCCCCAATCGATTTCACCTCTCCACCGGTCAATCGCCTCAGCCAGTTCTGACCATTGCGAATTGTTTGAATTAGATTAGCATCTAGCTTTTGATTGATCGATTTGTTGCCCACCATCAATCGCATCGCCATGCCGCATCGCTCGATCTTTGCTTGGGTCTCAATGGTAATCGGCTCCATAAGGTGGGATAAGTCTTCAAAGAGTACATTGGGATTAATCGTGATCTGGATTGCTTCCCTCAAAATGATCACCTTCTTTACTAGCTTATGAATAAACTCATAGCGCTCTTTGGTATTTTGGTGAATCAACTCTTGATATTGCTTATTAGCAATACTGAACTCTTGGATTTGATTAGCTTTGGGGTTGAGGATTTTTAAGAGGGTAGATTCATTAGCCAGCCAATTCTTAATTTGGCTAATCACTAGAGCCTCTAGTTCTGGTGCCGGAATCCGGATAGCCTCAGGAGCGGATTGTCGATCTTCCGTGATGAGGGGTTCGGAAACATAGTAGCGATAGCGTTTACTACGTTTTTGACTATGAGATGGAATCAATCGATGTCCGCTCTCATCAACAACTAGCCCTAATAGCAAACTATCCGATGGAGTGGATCTACGTTTGGTTTCACTTTGGCGATTGGATAGTAGCTGCGCTTGGACTTGATCCCAGATAGCAATCTCAATAATAGCCGGATGCTGACCTTCGTAGATTTGATCGCGATGCACAATCTTTCCAATGTACACAGGGTTAGTTAGGATTTTGTACAGGTGCCCTCTAGAAAAGGCTCTGCCACCAAACTGGCGCTCGGTGCTGGTGAGGCGCTTGGGAGTGCTAATGCCTTGAAGATCCAATTCCTTTTTAAGTAATCGAACAGTGCCAAGCGCTAAGTAACGTTCGTAAATATGGCAAACCAGACTAGCTTGTTCCTCATTGATCTTCAGAGTTCGTTCATGAGCGATATAACCCATGTGAGGTGTGCCTCCCATCCACATACCTTTGGCTTTAGATGCGGCGATCTTGTCCCGGATGCGCTCACCAGTCACTTCCCGTTCAAACTGGGCAAAGGATAGCAATACATTGAGCGTTAAGCGTCCCATGGAGCTCGTCGTATTAAATTGCTGGGTGACCGAGACAAAGGAAACCCCTTTGGCATCAAACTGCTCCACAATCTTGGCAAAGTCCGCCAAGGATCTCGTTAGACGATCCACCTTATAGACCACGACAACATTAATCTTCTTCTGATCGATATCCTGTAGAAGTTGCTTGAGAGCAGGGCGCTCCATATTGCCACCCGAGTAGCCACCATCATCGTAAAAGGCGGGGATGAGCTTCCAGCCTTCATGCTGCTGACTCTTGATAAAGGCTTCGCATGCCTCTCTTTGGGCGTCGAGTGAGTTAAATCCTTGCTCTAGTCCTTCTTCAGAAGATTTGCGAGTGTAGATGGCGCATCGTAAGATAGCTCTGTTCATGGGTTGATTAGTTATTTAGCTTTCTTGAGTCCGAAGAAGACCGGTCCAGACCAGGGGGTGCCGGTAATGTATTTAGCTATGGCCGATAAGCTCTTCCAGCGCTTGTCTTGATAGAGATACCCATCCTCCAGGACGGTAATTTGATGAGTCTGATCTTGCCACACCCGAATCAGTCTGGTGCCAATACTCGGCTGTGTTGATGGTCTAGTAATTCCCGATTGAATTTGCCGTCTTTCTGCTAAAGAAAGTCCGCCCAGTGCTTGGGTTTGTAGATGCCAGGCAATCGCTTGACGCAATAGTGTTGAGCGAGTCAGATTGGGCGCTGGCACCCCAAAACACTCTTGCCAGCGCTTTGCCAATTGGTCTCGATTCAATATCTTGAGCTCTTCAAGTTGGGCTTGCATGAACTTAAGCTGCAGTTAGGTGCTCAATACGATAGTGCTGGGTACCATCTACTTTGCTGCTGACAATATTCATTCCCAGTTTCTTCTTTAGGACGCCACTAATCACACCGCGAATGGAATGGGCTTGCCATCCAGTAGCTTGCATGAGCATCTTGATGTCAGCACCTTTGGGGTCCTTCAATAATGCAATGAGCTGAGATTGTTTGTTGGGTATTTTTATGGGTGATGGTATTGGGGTGGATGAAGGGGTCTTTACTTGAGTGTTGGGTTTCTCAATCTCAGACTTTGGATTTGGTTTTACGACTTTGCTTGGAGTTATTTTTTTGACGGTAGGCTTGATCGATTTGCTGGTTGATTTATTGGTATTGGCTGATACTTTTTTGTTTGTTGCAGTGCGCATAATTGCTCCTGGTGTTGTTAACCCACTATTGGGATAACAACACCAGTAACGCTCTAAAGGCAGGCTCATCAAGTCAATTGGGGTAACAGTGGCATAGTTCTGACTATCGCCCCAATTTTTCCCATATTGCCAACTTAGAGTTGTATTTATTCTTGATATATTCCAGCGCTTGAGATGTTGAATCTACCTGATCGTTGTACTTGGTCCCTGGAAAGCCGATTAATTCGGTTCGATAATCATCTAACCACGACGCAACCTTTGGCAGCCATACTTTGCCATCCGCAAACAAATCTGATTGCAATTCTAGACGCGCTCGCTTATCCATGCCGGGAGGTGGTGTGTGGGGTGTGATGCCTAGGATGCCATCTCTTTTGAGATCGTCGATGAGTGAACTACCCGAAGCCTTATCTTCAATGATGAGTTTATCGGGTTTGTGTTTCTTATATTGTTCCTTCACCGCAATTTTTAGATCCGGATACTGAAACCGTCCCCGCAATACATCTAGTAGATAGTATTTGTCTTTTGAAACCGCCCACGTAGTGCAAACACTAAAGTTGCTTTGTGCGGTATCTTTAAGAGCGGTATCCCAACTCTGAATAATTTGGGAGGACTCAAATCGAGTTGGGGGTTCTTCGTAATACTGTAGCCAGTTGATTTTTATGATTGAACCACCCTGAGGTATTGGGGTCTGCTGATACTGACTGAGAAAGTCATAATCCCCAATCGCTGCTCGCATCGTATTTAACGACGAGAGCGATTCCCTGGCGGGATTAAGTAAATCCCCTGTTTTGCGAATGTATTGCTTGGTCCCAAAAGCATTCTCAATGATAAATTCTTCATCTTCAGTGGCAATTGCTGGAAGAGAGACGACGTCCCAGTTTCCTTGCTCTAGGATGTGCCCCACTAAATCATCTTGGTGCAGGCGCTGCATGACCACAATAATGACTCCCTCGTCTTTATTGTTCAGGCGACTAAGAAGGGTATTGTCATACCAGTTATTGCACTTGGTGCGCTGGGGTTCAGATAGGGCGTCTTGGGGTTTAAGAGGGTCGTCAATAATGATCATGTCAGCGCCCCGGCCTGTTAATACTCCGCC
>JACCDH011723734.1_pt1 | contig 11637 bp, 12 predicted proteins | sample 7442481 | NCBI WGS metagenome assembly JACCDH01 (sample SAMN15323433, study PRJNA562643) | freshwater metagenome | isolation source: river surface water | place: USA:Blue River Watershed | collected 2017-08-15 | reverse complement strand
GAGGGTCGCGAGTTCGAGTCTCGTCATCCGCTCTCAGACACCTGAACGGTGGAGTGGCCGAGAGGCGAGGCAGCGGCCTGCAAAGCCGTGTACACGGGTTCGAATCCCGTCTTCACCTCTCACCACAAAAGACGGGCGATTGGCGCAGTGGTAGCGCGCTTCCCTGACACGGAAGAGGTCACTGGTTCGAACCCAGTATCGCCCACCAGCAACAAGAGAGCTCGCCTCACAACCTTCATGCAAAGGTTGAGGCGAGTTTTTACTTGGTTAACAATTCAGAAAGATTTGCGGGGTATTTTTACCCCATGAAACTCTCTCTTCAGCGCCGACTAAGAGTTGGCCTAGCCGCAGTTGCGGCAACCGCACTAGGTGCTCTAACCCTCAGCACCCCCGCCGTCTCAGCTGAGACGTACTCAATTCCAACCGCACCGGCCAAGGTAGCAGTATCCCAAGCTGTAGGTGGCCTCCGTGTCAACTGGACCGGCGTAGATGGCGCTCCAGATGTCACGCACTACATCGTCAGTGCCGGTCAGGGGTCTTGTCCTGTGATCGTCGGCGCAAACTCAAGAAGTGTCTTGATGCCGACCCTGTCGACCAAGTCGGTCACTGTTCAGGTTCAGGCTGTCAATGAGTACGGCATCTCTGCTGCTGCAAAGACCGCTGCGGTAACACCAATCAGCTACTCAACTAAGCACAAGAGTGTTCAGATCCTCCAGCTCAGCGACTTCCATGGTCAGCTAGAGCCAAACAGCAGCTTTGGAGCAGCACTATTAGCAGCCAACTTCAAGGCTGATCGTTCTGCAGTGGCTGGAACTTTCACCGTTTCATCTGGTGACAACATCGGTGCAGCGCCACCAATCTCATCTCAGTTTGCCGAAGTTCCAACCATTGAGGGTATGAACCTGATGGGATTTGATGTGTCCGGATTTGGAAACCACGAGCACGACCGCAATCTCACGCACCTGCGCCAGATGATCCGCAAGTCGGACTTCACCTGGGTTGCATCAAACTACTCGACTCTCAAGGGTCTAGATGCAGGAAACGGCAAGCGAGCAAAGTCGTATACCGTCATCGAGCGTGACGGAGTCAAGGTGGGATTCATCGGCATCAACACCTCTCAGACCGTTGAGCAGGTCATGCCGGGCAACCTCGACTTCACCTACGCAGGAAAGAAGGGCACGGTAACTATCACTGACAATGCCCCTGGCATCGACCGTGCGGTTGCTTCCGCGAAGGCTGCTGGCGCACACGTAGTTGTAGCGCTAATCCACGAAGGCTGGAACACCAACCAGGATGGCAAGGCTGTAGGTCCACTAATTGACTATGCCAAGAGCCTGAAGGGTGTTGATGTTGTGCTCGGAGCCCACTCGCACCAGACCTACTCGTCTGTGCACAACGGCAAGCTAACCGCCATGGTTCGCAATGCTGGCGCTCAGTACAACCGACTTCAGGTCTGTGTAAATACCGAGACCGGGAAGGTTGTTGGATCCTCCAACGAGCTGATCACCACGGCAAACGCCAGCGTCAAGACCCCAGATGCAACCACCGCTGCGATGGTCACCCGCTTCAAGAGCTCGCTGAATGCAAAGATGGACGTCAAGGTGGGCCAGGTTCAGGTCTCAACTCCTATCGCAGGAACTCCACCAGTTCAGCGAAGCGGAGAGCATGTTTTCGGTAACTGGTCTGCCGATGTGGTTCGCGCCAAGTACGGCACTGACTTTGCCCTGATGAACGGTGGTGGAATTCGTTCCACCTTCCCAGCAACTACCTACGTTCCGGGAGATAAGTCAATCAAGCGACCAACCGCAGGAAATGCGGAGGGTCCGTGGGATGTATTGCTGGGCGATGTTTACACCATTCACCCATTCGGAAACGTCTTCAGCACCATTGAGGTCACCGGAACTCAGATCTGGGCCGCAATGGAAAACGGAGTATCCCGCTATCCAACCGATGGTCGCTGGCCGCACGTTTCAGGCATGAAGTTCACCGTTGATGTCTCCAAGCCAGTCGGTTCAAGAATCGTCTCGCTGGTTGATCTCAAGGGCAACCCAATCCCGAAGGATGGAACCAAGTTCACCTTGGCTCTGACTGACTTCGTTGCAAAGGGTGGAGATGGATACAACATGTTCGACATCTCCAAGCTCAACGTACGTGACCTTGATGCCGAAGTTTTGGTAGAGGCACTAAAGGCTGATGCTGCAGCTGGCAAGGTAACCCAGATGAAACTTGACGGTCGCACCACTGTGATCGGCAAGTAACAACTGCTAATAAATAACCCCCGAGGCTTGCCTCGGGGGTTATTTATTTGGTAACTAAGCCTTGAGCTTTAGGACCTTGGCTGTCGCGGCAAGGGTCTTTTTGGCCAGAACTGGATCAGCATTTAGCTTCTTGCCATAGCCGGGGATTAGCTTTCTGAGCTCGGGCTCAAACTTTGAAAAGTTCTGCGGATAAAACTTCTGCATTACATCTAGCATCACGCTTACACTCACCGATGCGCCCGGTGAGGCACCGAGTAGACCCGCGATTGAAGAGTCCTTGGAGCTGATCACCTCGGTGCCAAACTGCAAGGTGCCACCGCCCTTGGTCGGTTTAATTACCTGAGCGCGCTGACCGGCCTCGTAAAGCTCCCAGCCCTGCATATCTGAGTTTGGAACGAAATCCTTTAGGCTCTGAAGCTTTTGCTTCTTAGACTTCAAGATTTCGGAAATCAAGTATTGGACGAGTGAGAAATTCTTTAGCGCTACCGAGAGGTAGGGAACGATGTTTGCAGGTCTAACCGAGAGCGGAAGATCGAGGATGGATCCGGACTTTAGAAACTTCGGGTTCAGCCCCGCAAATGGGCCAAACAAGAGTGAAGTCTTACCATCAACCACGCGGGTGTCGAGGTGCGGGACAGACATCGGGGGAGCACCGACCGCTGCCTGAGAGTAAACCTTGGCATGGTGCCTAGCCACCACCTCAGGGTTGTCTGTTCGAAGGAAGTGTCCGCTCACTGGGAAGGTTCCGTAGCCCTTGATCTCCGGGATGCCGGCGTTCTGCAGGAGCTTAAGAGCCCAACCGCCAGCCCCGACGAACACCTTCTCGGCCTTGATCAAGCGACCCTGGGCCTTACCGCTAGCGGTTAGACGCCAGGTCTTGTCCTGATACTGGTATAGCTTCTTTACCTCGGTGCTGGTGAGAACCTCAACGCCCTCGCCCTTGAGCCAGTGGATTAGCTGCTTTGTGATTGCACCGTAATCAACATCTGTGCCCTGGTCGATGTATGTGGCAGCAAATTTCGAGTCTTCACGACCCTCAACAATTAGTGGCGCCCACTTGGCGATCGCCTTTGGGTCTTCGGAATACTCCATGCCGGCGAAAAGAGGTTGATCCTTCAAGACTGTGAAGCGGCGCTTTAGGTAGTCAACGTCTTTGTCGCCAGTAACAAAAGTCATGTGCGGAACCGAGCGAATGAAGGTCTCAGGCGAGGAAAGAATGCCTTCTTTTACCAGCGTTGCCCAGAATTGACGAGAAACCTGAAACTGCTCATTGATTGCGATGGCTTTTGATGCATCTGGCAGCGAGCCATCTTTGCTGTCAGGCATGTAGTTGAGCTCACACAGCGCTGCGTGACCGGTGCCGGCATTGTTCCAAGGGTTAGAGCTTTCCTCGGCAACAGAATCAAGCCGTTCAAAAAGAATGATTCTTGCTTCGGGGTTGGTCTTTTTGATGAGTACACCAAGGGTGGCACTCATGATGCCGCCGCCAATGAGCGCGACGTCGAAGCTCTCTACATTTGACACAGCTACTAAGGGTAATGGCTAAGCGAAGACAGTCACGCCTAAAAGGGCACCAATTGAGTAAGAAATCACCATGGTCAACACACTCACGATGACATTTCGCAAAATTGACTTTCGTCTTGATGCTCCGCCGCGATCAGCCGCCCACCAGCCTGTCAGTCCAAGCGCAACGACAACCGCAACAACGGTCACCGGAACTCGATTTTCCTGCCATGGGCCCAAAACTGCGAGCAGGGGGAGCAGGCCACCAGAGGTGAAAGCAACAAACGAGGCCCAGGCAGCAGTCCAGGGGCTTGCTGCAATCTCAAGGTGGTGTCGACCGTAGGCAATTTCAGCATCTCGCTGAGCGCTCACCGATGTGTATTCGCCACCGGCCATGGAAATTGCGCCAGCTGCAAGTGCCGCAATACCGGCCAGTGCGACCGTTGCGCGATCTGCTCCAGCACCTGCGATACCCATGACCACTCCAGCGATTGAAATCACGCCGTCGTTTGCCCCCAAAACTGCCGCACGAAGCCAGTTGAGCTTGTGCTCAAGTTCATGCCTTGATTGTTCCGCCATGTCTGCAGACTACACAGTGTCAAATTGCTAGCACCAGCAAGGTTTACCTAACCAACCTCGGTAGACTTTGGCGGGTTAGGAGTCATCTTGCAGGTCACTATAAATGGCGTCAGCACCGAGTTAGAGCCGGGTGTTGATGGCTTCAAGCTGTTTCAGGACAAGTCCATCATCGCGCTTGAGGTCAACGGAGAACTCAAGGACCTGTCTTACAAACCTCAGTTGGGCGATGCCATCTCGGGTGTCAGCATTGACTCGGACGCCGGGCTCTCAATTCTTAGACACTCCACCGCTCACGTCATGGCACAAGCTGTTCAGGAGCTTTTTGACCCTGCGAAGCTCGGAATCGGCCCACCGATCAAAGACGGTTTCTACTTCGACTTCGATGTTGAAGAGCCCTTCAAGCCAGAGGACCTAAAGCGCATTGAAAAGCGCATGAAGGAGCTGGTAGGAAAGTCTCAGCGCTTTATTCGTCGCGAAGTGAGCGATGAAGAGGCCCGAGAGCTGATGAAAGACGAGCCCTACAAGCTCGAACTAATTTCGCTGAAGAGCTCGGATGTTGGTGAGGGTGCCGCAGAGGTAGGTGCCGGGCAGCTTTCGGTCTATGAGAACCTCAATCCTGACGGATCCATTGCCTGGAGAGATCTTTGCCGTGGACCACACCTTCCCAACACTCGACTAGTAGGTAAGGCGTTCTCCCTACTGCGCTCAGCAGCCGCCTACTGGCGGGGAAATGAGAACAACAAGCAGCTACAGCGTATCTACGGCACCGCTTGGGCCTCACAAGAGGATCACGATGCCTACATGCTGAGACTGGAGGAAGCTGCAAAGCGCGACCACCGCAAGTTAGGTGTTGAGCTCGATCTGTTCTCATTCCCGGATGAAATTGGATCCGGTCTAGCGGTTTTCCATCCTCGCGGTGGAATCCTTAGGCGTGTCATGGAGGACTACAGCCGCAAGCGTCACGAAGACGCCGGTTATGAATTTGTTTACTCGCCACACATCACCAAGTCGACCCTGTTCGAGACTTCCGGCCACCTGCAGTGGTATTCGGACGGCATGTTCCCCCCGATGAAGCTGGATGCAGAATTTGATGACCAGGGGCAACTCAAGCGCGCGGGTGCGGATTACTACCTAAAGCCGATGAACTGCCCGTTCCACATTCTGATTTTCCGCTCCAGACAGCGCTCGTATCGAGAACTGCCACTGAGAATGTTCGAGTTCGGTTCGGTGTATCGATATGAGAAATCTGGAGTACTCCACGGACTGACGCGAGTTCGCGGCATGACCCAGGATGACGCCCACCTATTTGTTACCAACGAGCAACTTGAGACCGAGCTCACTAGCGTGCTTGATTTCGTTCTGGGACTGCTTCGCGATTACGGTCTGAACGACTTCTATCTAGAGCTTTCAACCCGGGATCCGGAGAACCCAAAGTTCGTCGGAAGCGATGAGATTTGGGATCGTGCCACCAACACCTTGCAGTCAGTTGCAGAGACGTCAGGGCTCCAGCTAGTTCCAGACCCAGGTGGAGCGGCTTTCTACGGTCCAAAGATCTCGGTTCAAGCGCGTGACGCTATCGGTCGAACCTGGCAGATGTCTACCATTCAGCTCGACTTCAATCTCCCCGAGAGGTTTGATCTCGAATACGTCGGAAGCGACGGAGAGCGCCACCGACCGATCATGATTCACCGTGCTCTGTTTGGCTCTATTGAACGTTTCTTTGGTGTATTGACCGAGCACTATGCCGGTCACTTCCCACCCTGGCTTGCGCCAGTTCAAGCAGTGTGTATTCCGGTGGCGGATGAGTTTGCCGACTACCTGGAGGACTTTGCAGCTGAGCTCAGGTCACACGGAGTCAGAGTCGAGGTCGATCGTTCCGACAATCGCATGCAAAAGAAGATTCGTGACCACACCCTTTTGAAGGTGCCATTCATGATTCTTGCGGGCGGCAGAGATGCCGAGTCCGGAACCTTCAGCTTCCGCTATCGCGATGGTTCGCAAACTAACGATGTTCCAAGAGCAGAAGCCTTGAAGTTGATTCTGGATGCCATCGAGCAGAAGCGTCAGGTCTAATTGACTGAATTTCTTGAGGGCTTCTCGGCGATGAAGGATAACTTCGAGCGGCTTTGGACTCCCCATCGACTCGTCTATCTACAGACCGGTCAACAACCCGCTGACGAGGACTGCCCGTTTTGCCACGCACCAAACAAGTCCGCAGAGGAAGGCTTGGTGGTTTATAAGGGGGAGACCTGTTATGTGCTTATGAACCTCTTTCCCTACAACACCGGCCACCTATTGGTTTGTCCCTACCGCCACGTTGACACTTACGACAAGGCGACGCCGGCAGAAATTGTCGAAATCGGGAAGCTGACTCAACAAGGAATGCGCACTCTGAAAAAAGTGTTCGGCACTCATGGCTTCAATATTGGAATGAACCAAGGCGAGGTGGCGGGAGCGGGTATCGCCTCCCACCTTCACCAGCACATCGTTCCAAGGTGGAAGACCGACGCTAACTTTTTCCCAATCATCGCTCAGACCAAGGCCTTGCCTCGGTTGCTGGGTGAAGTTAGGGAAACAATTGCAAATAACTGGATAACCGAAGCTTAGGATTTAGGCATGTCAGAAGAATTTCTAGAAGCAACCCCACTCGTGAAGCGCGGCCTAGCAGAGATGCTAAAGGGTGGCGTAATCATGGATGTCGTCACTGCGGAGCAGGCCAAGATCGCGGAGGATGCCGGTGCAGTGGCCGTAATGGCCCTCGAGCGTGTCCCTGCAGACATCCGCGCCCAGGGTGGTGTCGCTCGAATGAGTGATCCAGATCTGATTGACCAGATCATCAACACCGTTTCGATCCCAGTTATGGCCAAGGCCCGCATTGGCCACTTTGTTGAGGCCCAGGTTCTACAGTCCCTTGAGGTTGACTACATCGATGAGTCTGAGGTGCTTTCACCTGCCGACTACGTAAACCACATCGACAAGTGGCAGTTCGAGGTTCCCTTTGTTTGTGGTGCCACCAACTTAGGAGAGGCCCTTCGCCGAATCACCGAGGGTGCAGCGATGATTCGCTCTAAGGGTGAAGCTGGTACCGGCGATGTCTCCGAGGCGACAAGGCACATTCGTACCATCCTCTCTGAGATTCGTGCGCTCTCTGCCAAGACCGAAGAAGAGCTTTACGTCGCAGCCAAAGAGCTGCAGGCTCCTTATCAACTGGTGCGTGAGGTAGCCAAGACCGGCAAGCTCCCTGTTGTGCTGTTCGTAGCCGGCGGAGTTGCAACCCCCGCAGACGCAGCAATGATGATGCAGCTTGGTGCCGACGGTGTCTTTGTTGGTTCTGGAATCTTCAAGTCCGGAAACCCAGCAGCCCGCGCCGCGGCAATCGTGAAGGCGACCACCTTCTACGATGACCCTGCTGTGATCGCAGAGGTCTCTCGTGGCCTAGGTGAGGCGATGGTTGGCATCAACGTGAACGACCTACCAGCTCCACACCGACTTGCCGAGCGTGGCTGGTAATTGCGCATCGGCGTCCTCGCGCTTCAGGGAGACTTTCGCGAGCACCAAAACACACTCACTGAGTTGGGTGTTGAGGCTGTAAAGGTTAGGACTAAGTCCGACCTGGATTCGGTGGATGCTCTCGTAATTCCAGGCGGCGAATCCACTGCAATTTCAAACCTCGCCAATAGCTTTGGGCTGATTGAACCGCTGCGTGATTTTGCAAAGCAAAAGCCCGTGCTGGGAACCTGCGCTGGCTTGATCATGCTCTCGGATGAAGTCGAAGGGGCGATTCAAGGCCAAGAGTTCATCCGAGGTCTACCGATCAAGACTTCCAGAAACGCCTACGGTGGCCAGACTCACTCGTTTGAGGCAGACGTCAGTTTCGACTCTGGCACAGAGCGCGTTGCGTTTATTCGCGCTCCAAAAATCTTGGATTCGGGCAGCGCCGAAATCTTGGCTCGCTTCAACGGCGATGTAGTTGCAGTGAAAAGCGGTAACCTTTTCGGAGCCAGTTTTCACCCCGAAATCACAGGCGCAAAGATTCTCCACAGTCTGTTTGTAGACGCGGTGCGAGAGAGTCAGAACAAGTAACTTAGAGGAACTATGTCCGGTCACTCCAAATGGGCAACCACCAAGCACAAGAAGGCTGCCAACGACGCTAAGCGCGCAAAACTGTGGGCAAAGCTAATCCGTAACATCGAGGTTGCAGCCAGAACCGGTGGTGGCGACATCGACGGCAACCCGACTCTGTATGACGCTGTCTACAAGGCTCGCAAGAACTCAGTTCCAAACGACAACATCGAGCGCGCGATCAAGCGCGGCTCGGGAGCTGATGACGGTTCAGTTGACTACCAAAACATCATGTATGAGGGCTACGGTCCCGGCGGTGTTGCAATCATGATCGAGTGCCTAACCGACAACAAGAACCGCACCGCGGCGGAGGTCAGGCTTGCCGTTACCAAGAACGCGGGAAACATGGCTGATCCAGGTTCGGTTTCCTATCAGTTCGCCCGCAAGGGAATCATTGTCATCAATGGCTCCAACGAGGATGCCATCTTGGAAGCTGCGATTGAGCATGACATTGAAGATGTTGCCCTGGTTGGCGAGTCCCACGTCCTGACCTGCGATCCAAGTTCGATTGTCGCCGTCCGCACCTCACTGCAAAACGCCGGCATCGACTACGAATCAGCAGATGTTGAGTTCGTTTCTTCTTTGAAGGTCGACCTTGACGCCGACAGCGCGGAGAAGGTCATCAAACTGATTGACGCAGTCGAAGATCTTGATGATGTGCAGACCGTTTACACGAACATGGACGTATCCGCATCGGTTCTGAGCGAGCTAGAGGCCAGGGGATAAGTGATCATCCTCGGAGTTGACCCGGGACTCACGCGCTGTGGGTTCGGGGTTATCGAGTCCGAGGGCACAAAGCTAATCGACTTTGGCCTATTGACCTCTGAGGCAGGCACCGACCCTCGAGACCGAGTGGGCAAAATTGCCTCCGGTCTAAAAGAGGTTCTAAGTCGACACAGGCCAGAAGTGATAGCGCTGGAGCGGGTTTTTGCACAGGCAAACCTGCGTTCCGTCATGGGCGTGGCGCAGATCTCAGGTTCGCTAATGCAAATGGCCTACGAATTAGACATTCCCCTCCAGTTTTTCACTCCAAGCGAGGTAAAGGCTGCTGTGACGGGAAATGGACGAGCCGATAAGGCCCAGGTTGGTCAAATGGTTGCCAGGCTTGTTGGTCAAGAGATACCCGGCCCGCCCGATGTTGCAGACGCGGTAGCGGTTGCGATTTGTGGTGCTAAGCGCGGAGGCGCGGCTGGTACTGCGGCTCAAAAGAAGTGGGTTGCTGCCGCAAAGGCTGCCAATCGCAGAATAGGTTAGGGCTGTGATTTCGTCGCTAACCGGAGATTTGATCTCGCTCAGTCTTGACCGCGCTCATCTGAGCGTTTCTGGCGTGGGCTTTGAAATTGCCATCACTCCGCGACACTCGCTGACCTTGAGGTCGGGGGAGAAAACTACCCTTCACACCCGATTGATTGTTCGAGAAGACGAGCTGTCACTCTATGGATTTCAGTCAAGTTCAGAGCGAGAGTTGTTCGATCAACTCGTTTCAGTGAATGGCATCGGTCCCAAACTGGCCCTGGGCGTCTTGGCAGGCATGCCTGAGGACTCACTTAGGTCGGCAATCGCAAATCAAGATGAAGCTGCATTCCGCGCAATTTCAGGCATTGGACCAAAGACAGCAAAACTCATCATTCTTCAACTATCCGGCAAAGTCAGACTTGGCAGTGGCAAGTACCCGGCAGTAATGCAGGCGCTTACTCAACTGGGAACAAACGAAGCCAAGGCGCAACAAATAGTCTCTACTCTTGACGCTGGAATGGATGACTCAAAGGCGTTGAAACAAGCGCTAGCAAAGCTATCCGCTGGAAAGCTAGGCCAGAGTGAGTGACGAGGAACGCGAGCTCGAAGCCCGACTAAGACCTGCATCGCTTGGCGAGTTCGTTGGTCAAGCAAAAGTTTCTGGTCAGCTTTCACTGATAATCAACGCATCAAAAATTCATGAGCGTCCGGTTGATCATGTGCTACTCGCCGGACCTCCTGGGCTTGGAAAAACCACCCTGGCGATGATCGTCGCCCACGAGTCCCAGCGACCACTCCGTCTCACGAGTGGACCGGCAATCCAAAGCGCTGGCGATCTGGCTGCGATTCTGTCCGCCTTGCAATTTGGTGATGTGCTCTTCATTGACGAGATCCACCGCATGTCTAGATCGGCAGAAGAAATGCTCTACCTTGCGATGGAGGACTTCAGGGTTGACGTAATGGTAGGCAAGGGCCCTGGTGCGTCCTCAATTTCACTGGAACTTGAGCCATTCACGCTGGTTGGCGCCACCACGCGAAGCGGAATGCTCCCGACACCACTGAGAGACCGGTTCGGCTTCACTGCTTTTTTGGAGTACTACTCGCAGGATGAGCTTGAATCAGTGATCGTGAGCTCAGCAGCCAAGCTGGGTTACGAAATCACCGCTGAGGCAGCAGCGCTTCTGGCGTCTCGCTCTCGCGGCACACCGCGCATTGCAAACCGATTGCTGCGTAGGGTGAGAGATTTTGCCCTGGTGAATGGAAGTAGCGCAATCACGGTAGCGCACGTGCTTGAGACAATGCGGATCTTTGAGATTGACCAGGCTGGCCTGGATCGCGTCGATCGACAACTACTGGAACTTCTGGCGACCAAGTTCTCAGCAAGACCGGTCGGGCTGTCAACCCTTGCAGTCGCCCTCGGCGAGGAGCAGGACACCATTGAGGCGGTCATTGAGCCTTACCTCATAAGGCAGGGTCTGCTCCATCGAACCCCCAGGGGTAGGGAGATAACCGAAGCTGGAAAGGCTCACCTGAGCGGCATTCTGAGCTGACAGGCTTTCTCACCTATAATTTCGGGGTATCTGTCGGTAAGGAAAGCTTTTGGATTACATTCTGCTTGGCGTGCTCGCCGCAATGATTTTGCTTCTGGTTAGCCAGAACCGCAAACGCCGCAAGGAGTCTGAAAAACTGCTTTCTAGCCTGACCGAGGGTGCCAAGGTAATGCTGCACTCCGGCATCAAGGGCAGCATTGCTGCTATCGACGGAGATGACCTCGTGGTGGAGACCACCCCAGGCGTCAAACTCACCGTAGTGAAGCAAGCGGTTCGCTCTGTCGAAGCCGCAACTGAGGGGAACTAGTTTTGGAAAGAAGCACGGAACAGTCAGCTAAAAGAAAGCTGACTTGGGTTGCCGGAATCGCAGCCTTTTTTGCAGGTCTGCT
>JACCDH011412589.1_pt1 | contig 11646 bp, 8 predicted proteins | sample 7442481 | NCBI WGS metagenome assembly JACCDH01 (sample SAMN15323433, study PRJNA562643) | freshwater metagenome | isolation source: river surface water | place: USA:Blue River Watershed | collected 2017-08-15 | reverse complement strand
TTAAAATTAATATTGCCGACAGGGTTTATCCTTTAAAAATAAATAGTGAGGATGAGGAGAATGTTCGGAAAGCTGCTAAACTGGTTAATGACCGTATTAAGGAGTTCCAAGAGAACTATGCCGTACGTGATAAACAAGATTTGCTTTCCATGTGTATATTACAAATTGCCACAGAACATTTGAATCTCGATAAAAATCACAAGAATATGAGCTTAGATTTCTCTAAACAAATAGAGTCAATCGATAAAAAGCTGAGTGATTTCCTGTTTAAGCAATAAATTTTAGTATTTTGTTCTATTGGTTATACTCAAATAGTATAATTAAACGATAGAAAAATGGTATTAACAATAGTAGTAGGCATAGTAGCCCTGGCATTGGGTTTCATAATTGCAAAAGTTACTCTGAAAAAGGGTATACAAGATCACGAGCAAATCGCTAAACAAAAAGCTGAACAAATATTAAAAGAGTCTGAATCTCAAGCAGAGCTTTTGAAGAAAAATAAATTGCTAGAAGCAAAAGAAAAATTTCTTCAAATGAAAACTGAACATGAACAAGAGATTCAACAAAAGAATGTTCAAATTTCTCAAAAAGAAAATACGCTTAAGCAAAAAGAACAATCGCTTAGTCAAAAGCTTGAGAACAATCAACGCAAAGAACAAGAGGTGGAGACACTACGTCAAAATCTTACTCGTCAACTTGACTTAGTTGAAAAGAAGAAAGCTGAAGTTGATGCTTCTCACCAAATACAAGTAAAGCAGTTAGAGAAAATATCTGGACTTTCAGTAGAGGAAGCGAAGCAGCAATTAATTGAAGCTTTAAAAGATGAAGCTAAAACTAATGCGATGTCGATGATTAAAGATATTGTTGAAGATGCAAAAATGACTGCTGCGAAAGAAGCAAAGAAAATTGTTATTCAAACCATTCAGCGATCTGCTACAGAAGCTGCCATTGAAAATACTGTTTCAGTATTTAACATTGAAAGTGATGAAGTAAAAGGTCGTATCATAGGTCGTGAAGGTAGAAATATCAGAGCATTAGAAGCTGCAACGGGCATTGAAATTATTGTTGATGATACACCAGAAGCTATCATCTTGTCAGGCTTCGACCCAGTAAGAAGAGAATTAGCAAGATTATCATTACACAGATTAGTTACTGATGGTAGAATTCACCCTGCTCGTATTGAAGAAGTAGTTGCTAAAACGAAGAAACAATTAGAAGAAGAAATTATAGAAACTGGTGAAAGAACTGTTATCGATTTAGGTATACACGGACTTCACCCAGAATTAATACGTATGGTAGGTAGAATGAAGTATCGTTCATCATACGGACAAAATTTATTACAACATTCACGTGAAGTAGCCAATTTCTGTGCGATAATGGCAACAGAATTAGGATTAAATGTGAAGATGGCGAGAAGAGCAGGCTTATTACATGATATTGGTAAGGTATCTGAAGACAATCCGGAAGTACCACACGCAATCTTAGGTATGCAATTAGCGGAGAAGTATAAAGAACATCCTGAAATTTGCAATGCTATCGGAGCCCACCACGACGAAATTGAAATGACAAGTATTTTGTCGCCAATTATTCAAGCTTGTGATGCTATCTCAGGCGCAAGACCTGGTGCTCGTCGTGAGGTAGTTGAAAGTTATATTAAACGATTAAAAGAGATGGAAGACTTAGCGCTTTCTTACCCTGGAGTAGAAAAAACATTTGCTATTCAAGCAGGTAGAGAATTGCGTGTAATTGTTGAAAGTGAAAAAATCACTGACCAACAAGCAGAGGCCTTATCATTTGACATAGCTGAAAGAATTCAAACAGAAATGACATACCCAGGTCAAGTGAAAGTGACGGTGATTAGAGAGACTAGGTCGGTATCGTTTGCCAAGTAAATAATTGAACTCAACTTTATACTAATTACTTTCTAGTTACTAGTTACCAGTTACTAGTAACCGGTGACTAGAAAGTAATTAGTTAAATAGAGCATATAATTAATTAGAACATTCATGTCACGTTTAGATCAACTATTAAGCGAGTACAGCGAGAGTCATAAGAACTCTACGAATAAGTTAATTCATTGGATTGCGGTACCATCTATCGTATTTAGTTTATTAGGTTTAATTTGGGCGATACCAATGCCTGAATTCATGAAGCCTTATCCATATTTTAATATTGCATCTATAGTTATAGCCTTTGCACTTTATTATTATTGGAGATTATCAGCTATTCTAGCCTTTGCGATGATATTTGTAATAGGTTTATTCTCTTATCTAATTGTTCAATTGGAGTATTTAGAACAAGCAGGTGGTCCAGCGTTGTGGTTAATTTGCGTCATCATTTTTGTAGTAGCATGGGTTTTTCAGTTCGTCGGACATAAAATTGAAGGCAAGAAGCCATCGTTTTTTAAAGATCTACAATTCTTACTAATTGGTCCGATTTGGCTATTACATTTTGTTTTTAAGTCTCTAGGCTTACCATATCAAAGCGAAAATTAGTATTGATAATCAACAGACTTAACATTGAACTGACCTTAAAATTACCTTTTGATAATCATCACTTAACAAAGGCTTAATATTGCAGGGGTACTTTTGCCTAACTCAATATTACAAAAGTGAAAAGTATCAAAAACTCATTAATTTTAAGTGCTATAATTTTAATTATCAGTGCTTTTAATCTTTCAGCCCAAACTACTCTAAAGGGTAAAATTTCAGGAAAAGTCTTCGATAAAAACAATAACGAACCAATAATTGGTTCTGTTGTAATGATCGATGGCACTACTATAGGTGTACAAACAGATTTTGATGGTAATTACATCATCTCAAATTTAAATCCTGGTACATATAAACTAGTTTTCAAATATGTTTCATATGAAACTAAATTCGTTGAAGGTGTTCAAGTAAGTGCAGGTAAGATTACTAATTTAAATATGGCTTTAGCAGAAAATTCTAAAGCTATTCAAGAAGTTGTCGTAACTTCTACTTACAAGAAAGAAAGTATAGGTGCTATGTATTCAATACAAAAAAATAACATAGCAATATCTGATGGTATCGCATCTGATTTAATTAAAAAATCTCCTGATAAGAATACCTCGGATGTTTTAAAAAGAGTCAGTGGTGCATCGATTCAAGATAATAAGTTCGTTGTTATTCGAGGTTTAGCAGACAGATACAATACTGCAACATTAAATAATGCAATGCTGCCTAGTTCTGAACCAGATAAAAAAGCATTTTCATTCGATATTATTCCTTCAAATTTAATTGAAAGAATTACAATAAATAAAACTGCATCAGCAAACTTACCTGCTGATTTCGCAGGTGGTGTAATTCAAGTAGTTACTAGAGATATACCTGAAGAGAGCTTTATCGATTTCTCTTTATCTTTTGGTTTCAATACTCAATCTACTTTCAAAAGATTTTTGTCAAATGGGAGAGGTAAGTATGATTATTTAGGTTATGCTGATGGTCAGAGAAATCTATCTGATAATTTTCCTTCTTCTCGTCAGAAATATGCTTCATCACCTTTATCAAAACAAATTGAAGCAACTAAATCATTAGGTAACCCTTATGGCGAGCAAGAATCAATTGCATTACCTACTCAAAGCTATCAATTCACTTACGGAACAAAAAAGAATTTGAAGAATCAAGGGGTTTTCGGTTCATTAGCTTCTTTAACATATAGAAATGAGCAAAGAATAAATCCTCAAGATCGATTTGATTACGATGGACCTTTAAAAGATAATTATGTAGTTCAATACGATAATACTCAATATAGATTCACAACAAACGTTGGTGCATTAGCAAACTTTACATACATGAAAGGGAATAATAAATTCTCGTTCAAAAATATTTATAATAAAGTATATGATGAATCATATTTAGTTAGAACTGGTAATAATTTAAATAACTTAAATGAAATAAGATTAAACTCAAATGAATTAACGCAAAAGAGTTTATTGAATTCGCAAATTGAAGGTTCTCATTCAGTAACTGATAGAGAAATCAAAATTAATTGGAATGTTAATTATGCTTCAATCATTAGTTCACAACCTGATTTAAGAACAATATTTTATAATAGACCATTAGGTGCAGCACCAGATGTTGCTTATACAATGGTAGACAGAAATAGTAGAAGATTTTTCTCTGAATTAGCTGAAGATAATTATGGTGGCAACTTTAATGTATCAGTGCCATTTAAATTATTTAATAAACAACAATCGTTGAAAGTTGGAGCATTAACATTGATGAAACAAAGAAATTTTGATGCAAGAATTTTCAACTATACGAAGTCGAGATTTACAAATTCTGATAGTCTTCTAACTCTTTCTAAAGATGAAATATTTGCAGAAGAAAATATTTCTGAAAACGGATTTGTATTAAGTGAATTCACGAACAACTCTGATGAATATTTTGCAACTTCAATGTTAAATGCAGGTTACATTATGTTTGATAATCAATTCAGCAAAAAGATAAAGTTGAACTGGGGTGTTAGAATTGAATCATTCGTTCAGAATATGGATGCTGTAGATGCTACTTCAAATAAAGTAAAATCAGATAATACTTATTTAGATGTGTTACCTTCAATGAATTTCACTTATGAATTAAATGAAAAAACTAATTTGAGATTATCTGCATCTAAAACTGTTTCTAGACCAGAATTTAGAGAATTAGCACCATTTGAATTCTATGATTTTACATCTAATAGTTCATTAGCTGGTAATCCGAATTTAAAGAGAAGTGAGAATTATAATATAGATACGAGAATTGAACATTATCCAAGTTCTGGTGAAGCAATGACTTTCACATTCTTCTATAAGCATTTTAATAACCCAATTGAACAAATCGTTAACTCAAGCTCTAATGCCGACTTAAGAAGAATGACTTACGATAATGCCTTAAAAGCTAAATCAACTGGTATTGAAATCGAATTCAGAAAGAAATTAAACTTCATTTCATCAGGTTCTATATTTGATAACATTACTTTCTATACTAATGCTGCATATATTAATTCAGAAGTTGATTTATTAAATCAAGGTGGAATTAAAAGAGCGTTACAAGGTCAATCACCTTATTTAATTAACAGCGGATTACAATATAACTCAAGCGATAATTTATATAGTGTAAGTTTATTGTATAATAGAGTCGGACAAAGAATTGCAACAGTAGGTTTCCAAGGATATCCAGATATTTATGAAAATGCAAGAAACTTAGTTGATATGCAATTCTCTAGAAAAATAATGAAGCGTAAAGCTGAAATAAAATTAAACATATCTGACATATTTAATCAACGTCAAATTTTTTATCAAAACATGGATGATAACAAAGCATTCAATGAATCTACAGATAGAATTATAAATGATGTTAAATTCGGTACTACTATAAGCATTGGCTTTAGTTATAATTTACCATTGTTATAAAATTATTAACTGACTTTAAATACTAGTGTATTAATTAATCTAAACTTAATACACTAGTTAATCTAACTTAACCTCTACACCGTTTCTTTGAGTAAAATATTTAACAAACAAACAAAAATGAAAGCTTTAAAATTTTTAGCATTAATGTTAGCAGGTACGGTGGTTTTATCTTCATGTTCAAAAGATGAAAACGATGATGATACAACACCTACAACAGGTAACAAAGTTGTATTACAAGGTAATATTACAACCAACACAGTATTAAAAGCATCTGACACTGTAGTTTTGAAAGGTTATGTTTACGTAGTAGACGGAGCTAGTATTACATTTGAGGCAGGTACAATTGTAAAGTCAGACGTTACTGAAAAAGGTGCATTAATTATTGAAAGAGGTGCAAAAATTTATGCAAATGGTACAGCAACCAGTCCAGTTGTATTTACTTCTGGTAAAGACGCAGGCTCAAGAGCTCCTGGTGATTGGGGCGGTATCATAATATTAGGTAAAGCGACTACTAATAGATCTACAGAGCCTACAATTGAAGGTGGCGTTGGACGTGCTTATGGTGGTACTGATGATAATGATAATTCAGGCTCTATGACTTATGTTAGAATTGAATATCCAGGTATCGCAGCCCAACCAGGTTCTGAGATTAACGGATTAACATTTGGAGCTGTTGGAAGTGCAACAGTAATTAATAATGTTCAAGTAATCTACTCAAATGATGATGCTTTTGAATTTTTTGGCGGAACAGTAAATGCTAAGAATTTAATCGCTTACGGAACTGCTGATGATGATTTCGATTTCGATTTCGGTTATAGAGGTAAAATTCAATATGCTATCTCATTCAGAGATCCTGCTTTCGTTGACGGTGGTGATGCTGGTAATGGTATCGAGTGTGATAATGATGGTGCAGCATCTACTGCATTGCCTTACACTAAACCAGTTTTATCTAACTTAACTTTAATAGGCCCAAATGGTGCAGCAAATACCGCAGCAAACCACAACTTCGCAAATCGTTGGAGAAGAAATACAAGATTTGAATTACATAACTCTTTATTATTAGGTTATGCTAAAGCAGGTTTCTGTGTTGATGGTGCTGGTACAGCAACAGCTTATAATAGTGGTGAGTCTATGTTTAAAAATAACTTAGTACACGCAATCACTAAGCCATATTTAAGCAGAGATAATTCAATCTTTACTGATTCTACTTTAGCTGTTAAAGCTACTGCTGATGGTAATGTTTTATTATCTAGCGCAGCTACTGTGCAATTAGGTGATATCGCAAATTTAAATGCTCCTAACTTCATGCCTGCTACTGGCTCACCTGCATTAACTGGTGCATCATTCACAGGACTTGATGGTTCATTCTTTACTACAACAACTTTCAGAGGTGCTATGGGTACTACTGACTGGACACAAGGTTGGACAAACTGGAATCCACAGACAAAAGTTTATTAATACTAATATTGTAAATTGAGTTAAAGCCTGGCGAAGAAATTCGTCGGGCTTTTTTATTGTTATTAAGTTACTAAGGAATTAGGTTATTGAGTTATTAAGGTTAATTATTTACCTAAATAACTTAATCCCCAATTTTCTAATAACTATTTTCTTATAACTAGTTACAAGTTACTATTTAGTTTATATTCTTACCAAGCATCTTAATCGTATCTTCTGGTATTGCTTGTATATCTAATACTAAAAACCCATCTAATGAATCATTGAATTTCGGATCGACATTAAAGCCAATAATCTTTGCATTTAATTGTATATACTGACGTAATAATACTGGCACTTTATTGTGATTAATTTCTATTTCAGAAATTAAACTATCAAGTGATTTTATTGAATTGATATGCGACTCTAAAAGTTCAGTTTCTAAATCATTTAACTCGGCTTCGAATTTCTTCTTAGGTTTAATGAATTTTGCTAATCTATTATCGTAACAATTTTTTCTAATATATTCAATTATTAAAGTCTTAGAAAGCTCTGTAAAATTGTTACTTATGCTTACAGGTCCGAACATATATCTATAACTCGGATTCTTCATACTAAACATTAATAAGCCTTTCCACAATAAAAATAATGGCAAAGGTTTCTGTTGGTATTCTTTTCTTACAAATGACCTGCCTAATTCTAAGCCCGCTTTCATTATCGTGTGAAATCCAGATTTTATTTTAAATAAATTAGAAATATAAAAACCTTTTACTCCATATCTAAAATAAATTTCATCTCCTTTACCTACTCTATAGGCACCTACAATTTTCTTTGCCTCTCGATCCCAAATAAATAAATGATTATAATAAAAATCATATTCATCTAAATCTATTTTTTTATTAGTGCCTTCACCAATCTCTCTAAAAGTTATTTCTCTAAGCCGGCCAATTTCATTAATTATATTAGGCATACTAGCCGCACTCGATAAAAACACATCGTAATTTTTTTCAGACATTACGTGCTTTTCTTTTCTAAGTATTTCAATTTCTTTTTCGATTAATTCTGTTGGTGTTTCGTCAACTATTGCTTGTGCTCGATTATAAATTTTGAAAACATTAGCACCAAAGAATTTTTTTACTTCTGAACTAGAAATTCCAGATCTTAGAGCATAAGTACGTGCTCTTAAATAGGTAAGCAATTTCTCACTTGATGAGAACTGTTTTAATTCTGTCGATTGAATTGGTTTGCCAATTCTCATCTTAATTTTATATCCTTTTTTATTAAATAATTCGGATGGTAGCTTTGCTGTTCGAAGTGTTGGATGTATTACTCCAAGTATATTAAATAACAATCCGTTGTTGCCATGAAAATAAATCGGTAATACTGGAACTTTTGCCTTCGATATTAGCTTACCTACAACCGGGTTCCATTGTTTATCCATCACCCTTTGTGTTTTAGTATCATATGCAGAGACTTCACCAGCAGGGAAGATACCAATCGGACTGCCAGAGTTTAATAATTCAAGGGTGCTTTTGATGCCAGAAATGCTTGAGTTGTTTGAAACATTCTCGAAAGGATTTACAGCTATAAAGTATTCACTTAGGTTTGGTATTTTTTTTAAAATAAAATTCGCCATTAATTTTGCATCAGGGCGAACTTTTGCTAACATCTTCAAAAGTATTAATCCTTCTATACCGCCAAAAGGATGATTTGCAATTGCTATAAATGCTCCTTCTTTGGGTATATTTTTTAGTGTAGCTTCATCGTATTCAATGGTAATACCTAGGCTATCTAAAATAGCATCAACAAAATCTAATCCATCAAGCTCACTATATTTAGAATATAGTTTATTGACGTCATTAATTTTCATCAATTCCATTAACAAAAACGAAAGTCCGGGCATTCGTAATTTATCTAATTTAGTGGCAGACGAAAACTCTTCTTTGCTAATTATATCCAAAACTTTTTAATATAAATTTTCTCCTATAAAGTTAAACTATTTAGTTTTTATTTAGCTATATTGTAACAAAAATATTTAGTGATGTGGAGAAAAGTGTTGAGGGAATATTTTGCCTTTCCAAAGAAAGAAAGACAAGGCTTGTTAGTTTTGTTTATTATATGGTTCGCCATTATTATCTACAAGTGGTTTTCTACCTATAATCATCATTATGATGATTGGAAAATTCAAATTAAAACAGATTCATTTATTGTAGCGTCAGAGAAAAAAATATTTGACAAGAATTTAATTAAGGAATCTAATACAGAATTAAATTTCAATAAATTTTCGAAGAGTATTATTGAATCGAATTTTAATGAATTAAAACATTTGGGTATAAGCTCGAGAACATCAGCCATAATAATGAAATTTATAAACTCTGGCGCAAAGCTCGAGAGCAGAGAATCTATTGAGAAGATTTATGGTATTGATGACAACGAAAAGAAAATTTTATTAGAGAACTTTTTATTTACTGAATTAGAAAACAAATTAGAAATTAAGAAATCTTTTAATTTAGAAATTATTGATATCAATACTTGCGATTCAGCAAGCCTAGAATCATTACCACGCATAGGTCCGGCTTTAAGTACAAGAATCATAAAATACAGAAACAGATTAGGTGGATTTATTGATAAGAAGCAGTTGTTAGAGGTCTACGGATTAGATTCGACAGTTTTAAAATTGATTGAATCTAAAATTGATGTAGACATCCGAAGTATTAAAAAAATAAAAATTAACCAAGTGCAATATGATGATTTATCTAAGTTCCCATATTTGAGTTTTAAGTTAGCAAGGGTAATTATAAATTACAGAGAGCAACATGGAAGTTTTAATTCAAAAGAAGATTTATTGAAAATACATTTGATGAATCATAAAATAATCGATAAACTAGAGCCATATATAGATTATACTAATGAGCATTGAGCAAAAAATAAAGTCGGTTATTAGAGATGTGCCTAATTTTCCAAAAGAGGGTATAATGTTTAAAGACATTACTCCATTATTCTTAGACCCAAATTTGAGAAGAGAAATCACTAAAGAATTTTGTGAGCGAGTATCAAACCTACAAGTTGATGTAATTGTTGGAATTGAAAGTAGGGGTTTTTTATTTGGTATGTTAATGGCTGAATATTTAAATATTCCATTTGTGCCTATTCGTAAAAAAGGTAAGCTACCTGCAGAAACTTATGGTGTAGACTATGATTTAGAATATGGTAAAGCTAGTATTGAAATACATAAAGATTCTTTGAAGTCAGGTCAGAGAGTTTTGTTACATGATGATCTATTAGCAACTGGTGGAACAATAATGGCATCGGCAGAGTTAATTCAATTATGCAATGCTGAGCTTGTTGGATTTACGTTTTTAGTAGAATTAGATTTTTTGAATGCAAGGCAAAAGCTAAGTAAGTATTCTGATAATATTATTACTTTAGCGAACTATTAAACACTATGGCAAATATTACAAATGATGTGAATGTTGGTTTCGACATGTCACAAAACGAGAGAGTAAAGATGGTTGCTGATATGGCAAGAGATTTTGCTGAAAAACATATCAGACCTTATGTAATGGAATGGGATGAGGCGCAAACGTTTCCGGTAGAGACCATGAAAAAAATGGGTGAGCTCGGATTATTAGGCGTATTAGTACCAGAGGAATATGGAGGAGCGGGATTAGGTTATTTCGAATACGTAGCAGCTATTCAAGAAATTGCAAAAGTTTGTAGTTCAGTCGGATTATCAATGGCGGCACATAACTCTTTGTGCACAGGCCACATCATGTATTTTGGTAATGAAGAGCAAAAGAAAAAGTGGTTAACGAAGTTAGCTACAGGTGAATGGATAGGTGCTTGGGGCTTAACAGAGGCGAATACAGGTTCTGATGCATTAAGAATGACTACCACAGCAGTTTTAGATGGTGACCATTATGTTATTAATGGTGCTAAGAACTGGATAACCCATGGTAAGTCGGGAGATGTAGCAGTAGTGATGGTAAGAACAGGAGAGATTGGTGATTCAGCAGGTATATCTGCAATAGTTGTAGAAAGAGGCACTCCAGGCTTTTCAGCTGGTAAGAAAGAGAATAAATTGGGAATGAGAGCATCTGAAACAACTGAAATGATCTTTGAAAACTGTAGAGTACCAAAGGAGAATTTATTAGGTACAGTAGGGCAGGGCTTTAAACAAGCAATGCAAATACTAGATGGAGGTAGAATTTCAATAGCAGCATTATCATTAGGTATTGCTAAAGGAGCTTATATAGCAGCGTTAGGGTATTCGAAAGAAAGACATCAATTCGGACAGCCGATTTCAAATTTTCAAGCGATTCAATTCAAACTAGCAGACATGGCTACAAAAATTGAAGCTGCTGAATTATTGACTTTGCAAGCTGCTGATATGAAGAATAGAGGTATTCGAATGACAAAAGAGTCTGCAATGGCTAAATACTATGCATCTGAAGTATGTGTATGGGCTTCAAATGAAGCAGTACAAATCTTCGGAGGGTACGGATATACAAAAGATTTCCCTGTAGAGAAGTTTTACCGTGATTCGAAGCTTTGCACAATTGGTGAAGGTACGTCAGAGATACAGAAGCTGGTTATTGCAAGGGATATCCTTAAGTAACTAGTAACTGGTAACTAGTTACGAGAAATTTGTTGCAAATTTCAAATTAAGTGTTTACCTTTGCCGTCCGTCGTTTGATGGAGAAAAGAGGTATATACATATGATCATTATCAATATTAAAGAAAACGAATCGATTGATAAAGCGTTAAAGCGTTTCAAGAAGAAATTTGAAAAAACAGGT
>JACCDH010468386.1_pt1 | contig 11648 bp, 13 predicted proteins | sample 7442481 | NCBI WGS metagenome assembly JACCDH01 (sample SAMN15323433, study PRJNA562643) | freshwater metagenome | isolation source: river surface water | place: USA:Blue River Watershed | collected 2017-08-15 | reverse complement strand
GTGCGATGTGACCCGGGCTTCGAAGATCCGCTGGATATCATGACCGGTATCTGGTTTGCAGTCGCCCATCAGGTCTGGTCGGCAATGACACCCGAACAGCAGGCGGTGACGGATCCGGATTTTCAGGCAGAGGCCGAGATTGGTTCGCGTTTCAGCTTTGGTGATGTCCACAAGCTTAATTTGCGTCGCGCCGAGCTCGGCTCGCAGATGCGTCAATTCATGCAGCAGTATGATTTGCTGGTCACGCCCACACTGGCGATACCCGCCTTTGAAGCGCGTGCTGCGGGCCACAGCAAGGTCAGCGCCGAGCAATTGCTGGGCTGGACACCGTTTAGCTATCCTTTCAATCTCACGCAGCAACCGGCAATCACCATTCCCTGTGGATTAACACCGGCTGGTCTGCCGGTGGGTTTGCAATTTGTTGGCCCCATGTTTGGCGATGCATTGGTGCTGCGTGCAGCACGTGCCTACGAATCCCTGCATCCTGTTCCCAGACCACCCGAGTCTGTTTTGTCGGAGGCGATAACGCATGCATAAGTACAACGATGCGCAGGATCATGCGCAGGATTTTGCATCAGATACCGTTAAGCGGTTGCGCGAGGATCTTGCGCTGGCCTTGCGCGCGGCAGCGCATCATGGTCTTGCCGAGGGCGTGTGCAATCATTTCAGTGTTGAACTACCCGATGGCTCGCGACGTTTTCTTCTGAATCCGCGCGGCTTGCTGTGGCAAGAGATTGGTGCCGACGATATCGTGATGATTGATGAACAAGGTAACAAGCTTGCCGGACGCCATGAGGTTGAGCCGACTGCCATGTACATACACGCTGCGATTCATCGTATTGCCGGCAAGGCTTGTGTAATGCACACGCATATGCCGCATGCGACAGCGCTCACACTCACCAGTGCTCGGGCGCTGAATACGACGTTATCGCAAAACGCGATGCGTTTTCATGGACGCATTGCGATTGATGCTAATTACAATGGTCTTGCGCTTGATCATACCGAGGGTGAACGCATTGCCCGTGCGATGAGTAATGCTGATGTCGCGTTTCTCGGTAATCACGGTGTTGTGGTTTGCGGTGACAGCGTTGCCTATGCGTATGACGACTTGTACTACGTCGAACGCGCCTGCATGGTAGAAGTCCTCGCGATGCGTACCGGCTTGCCATTAAAACCTGTGCCGGAGGCGATGGCAGCGCAAGTCGAACTACAAACGCGGGGAGAGCGTTTGCAGGCATATCTGTTTTTCGAGGCATTGCGGCGTACACTGTAGTTCCTTTTACCCTTCCTCGCCAAAATGAACTTGCGACTATGGCAGCGTTGCGCTGTTGTGCTGCTGGTATTCGCCCTGTCTGCCTGTGGTCTGGTGCGTACTGGATATGACAATCTCGATACCCTCGCGTATTGGTGGATGGACCGTTATCTGGATTTCAATGAATCGCAGAAGCGCGAAGTCAAAGCAGATCTGAAGGCTTGGCATGCCTGGCACCGAAGCACGCAGTTACTTGCGCATGCAGATTTGCTGGCCGAGTTGCGCCAGATGGCGAAAAATGATGTGAGCCCGCCGGCAGCCTGCGACGCCATCACAAAGGCGAGAGATCAATTTGAGATACTGGTGCTTCAGACCGCGCCTCAGGCCGCGACGCTCGCGCTCTCACTCGAGCCGGCCAATCTAAAACGCTTGCGTAAAAAATTTGCTGAAGAAGACAAGCAATGGCGCGAGAAATGGCTGGATGTATCCGCTAAGCAGCTGGCAGAAGATCGTCTCGACGAGTGGACCGACCGCAGCGAATTTTTCTACGGTCGCTTGAGCGCTGCTCAGAAGCAGGCGATTCGAGATGCGATTGCGCGCTCGGCACTCGATCCAAAAATCAGCTGGATGTTGCGTCAACGACGACAGGAAGACATTCTTGCCACGCTGGAGAAAATAAGAAAAACCAAACCATCACCAGAACAGGCAGAAGCAGAAATACGCGCACTGATGGAGCGTACCTTAAATCCTGATGATGGCGTTGGTAGCGAGATGCGGCGCAATTTGTTCAACGAGGCCTGCGCAAATTCAGCAGCCATGCACAAACTAGCCACACCAACGCAACGTCAGCGTGCAGAGGAAAAACTGGCCGGGCTTGAGAAGGATTTCCGTAAGCTTGCAGCGCGCTGAAAAGCGTCGGACTTAGTAACCGATCGCAGCCCCATCACTACGCGGGTCAGATCCACCACTGCGAGTGCCTGTAATCGGATCAATCACAATCCCGTGCGCATGACCTGCGAGTTCATTCCATGCGCCCCAGCGGTTCAGTTGATGCCCGCGTGCTGCCAGTGTGCGCAGTGTCTCTTCTGAAAATCGACCTTCAATGTGCAGCGTGTCGCGCGCCTCGCCGATACCAAAGCGACCTGAGAGCCAGCGTGGTGCTTCCAGCGCCTGTTGTATGTCGCAACCAAAATCCATCATCGCCACATAGGCCTGCAGTTGTATTTGCGGTTGACCATCGGCACCCATGCAGCCAACTACACTCCAGAGCTTGTCATTACGCTTGCCCATTGACGCGATCAGCGTGTGGACTGGAATCTTGCCGGGTGCCAGACAATTCGGATGCGCAGGATTGAGCGAGAAGTACGCGCTGCGGTTTTGCAGCAGCACACCGGTATCACCCGCCACCACAGTAGAACCAAATGCACCGTACAGGCTGTGTATGAGCGAGACCGCATTACCTTCTTCATCGACGGTCGCGATGTACACCGTGTCACCCGTGAGACTGCCATAGGAGGGCACCTTGTCCCACGGTAGAGCGTGCGCAGGATCAATCAGCGCGCGGCGTTCGTTTGCGTACGCTTTGGAGGTCAGACGATCCAGAGGTACGTTGGCAAAATCCGGATCGGCCAGGTAGCGATCACGGTCGTGATACGCAATCTGTTTTGCCTGCACCAGCAGGTGCACATGGTCGGGGCCAAGGAAGCCTGTCTTGCGTAGATCGAGCGGCTCGACCAGATTCAGCATTTCAAGCACCGTGAAGCCCTGCGTCGGTGCGGGCGTCTGATACAAGGTCAGGTCGCGGTATTGTCCGACCAACGGTTCACCCCAGCGGGCTTCTTGTGCGTGCAAATCGTCTTCGGTAAAAAATCCACCATGCTGCTGTACATAGCCAGCCAGAGCTTTAGCGACAGCACCTTCGTAGAAACCGGCGCGCCCTTCGCGTCCAATAGCCTCCAGCGTTCGGGCAAGACCTGCGTTGCGTATCAGTGCTCCTGTTGTAGGTACACCGTTTGCAAGGAAGATGGCAGCGGCATCGGGTTGTGCGCGTAATTCGGCCTCGGTGCGTGCAATCCAACCCGCCAGCCGGCCAGTCACTGGAAAACCATTGCGCGCATAGGCAATCGCTTGCTGCAGATTGCGAGAGAGGGGCAGACGACCCCAATTCGCATGCGCCTTGCACCAGCTGTCAACAGATCCGGGGGTAGTGAGGCTCGCGGGCAGAATGCCGCGAAACGGAATTTCTTTCAGGCCGCGCGCGGTAAAAAAATCAATGCTAGCTGATTTCGCTGCGCGACCACCGCCATTCAGATAGTGAACCTTGCCGGTCTTGGCATCATGGATCAGCCAGAAGGCATCACCACCGATACCGGTCATATGCGGATAAATAACCGCCAGTGCAGCACTGGTGGCAATCGCCGCATCCACTGCCGAACCACCTGCTCTCAGAACATCAACACCGGCCGCCGATGCCAGTGCATGTGGGCAGGTGACCATGCCCCTCGGGGCTAGCGTCGAAGGACGTCCTGTCGTAATTTCCAATCAGTTCTCTTCTATCGTTTGATTGCGGCGTTATTTGCGCGCGGCTTCCATTAGTACAAATTCGCCTTCTTCCCACAGACCTTCAAGGGGCACGCGACCATTGGCGAAGCTTTTTTTGCCCTTGCCATGAAAGCGCCAGTCTTTGAATTCACCTACATACTGATCGCCGTTCTTGTATGTATAGGTCACTGTCGCGGGCAGCTGGTCTTCGCGGAATTCGCCGGTGAATTTACTACCGGTGGCGTAGGTATAGACACCTTGTCCGTGGCGTTTGCCATCGACGAATTCGCCGGTGTATTCATCGCCGTTGGCATAGCGCAGCGTGCCCTGTCCTTCGATACGGTTTTGGCTGAAGTTGCCGGTGTAACGATTGCCATTGGCAAATCGCAGCGTACCCTGACCATTGAATTCATCATTGCGGAATTCGCCGACAAAGCGGTCGCCATTGCGGAAGAAGTAGCTGCCTTGACCGGTACGCTTGCCATCCCGGAATTCGCCGACGTACTTGTCACCGTTCAGATAGTAGGTGCTGTGGCAGCCAGCCAGCGCAATCAGCAGACCTGTGGCCAGAGCGAGAGTTCGGAGGATAGTGGTTTTCATGGCGACTCGGGACAAATTAAGATTTAAGAAGCATCGGCATCTGCCATCAAAACTTGAGTGCACGCTGTAATGCACCCAGACTGCGCTCCAGCGCAAGATCGGCGGAGGGCTGGTGGTAATGCTCACCACCGGGGCGGGCAAAGGCGTGGTCAGCGTCCGGGTAGAGCCAGACCTGGACGTCGTCGCGATGACCCAGGCTTTGGCTAATCTTTTCCTGCGCTGCCTGATCACAGTATTTATCGAGCTTTGCGATGTGCAGCACCAGCGGGCAGTGCAAATGACGGGCTTCCTCGAGCGCATCTTCGATGCCCACGCCGTAGTAGCCAATGGCGACATCGGCATCGGTGCGGCATGCTGAGAGATAAGCGAGCTTGCCGCCAAGGCAGAAACCCATCACACCGACATGCTCACTGACGAACGCCTGTTCGCGCAGGGTGGTGATGGACGCCTGAATATCGTCCACGCCTGTGTCCACATTGAATCGCTGGAAATATCCAAAGGCCTTTTGCCAGTCTTCCGGGGTGTAGCCCAGCTCCACGTTCGGCGCCATTCGCCAGAAGAGATCAGGCACCAGCACCACGTAGCCGCGTGCAGCGAACGCATCGGCAATCTCGCGCATCGGCTTGTTCACGCCAAAAATTTCCTGAGCGATCACCAGACCCGGGCCGCGACCGCTTGGCGGCAAGGCGAGATATCCGCTGAAGCTGCCGCTGCCATCGGTAGCATCCATCATCAGCGTATTGGATCTTGCTGGGCGCGCCTGTTTTCGTTTCATCGTGAGTTCTCCATGGCTATAGTATGACCGTGTAGCTTACGTGAATTGAACAATCAGTTACTGCGACTTTTGTTGAGTGCACGCATACTGCAGCACTTTCTCGAGTGCAGTATCGGCTGCGGGTCGAACCCAGGGAGTATGACGATTCCAGGGCTCGACCGCGCCTTGTCCCATCAATCCCGAATAGAAGGCACCGCCCACTGCGCGTATCAGTTGCTGACTGCAATCGACTTCACAAACCATGCTGTCGGATGCATGACCGCGCGCCGTAGCTTCGCGATAATTGCGGAGGGTGTGAATGGTCGGCCATTTGCCTCGCGTGCTGATATCGGGATCGACAAAAAACGTTTCACCCGCAGCGGTCGAGGCCGGATCGGGCACCGGCAGCATGACCCAGTCACCTGCAAAGGCTGGAGCACTCGTGATCAGTAGTGACAGAATCAGTGTGCGCATTATGGTTTTTTCCCGCACAAAAAATAGAGCGCGGCAGCTTCGAGGGTGTCGGCAGCGGGGACTTCCCATGGCGTGGGTTGATATTCCGAGGTCGTATCGCCGCGTGCCATGGGATCTTTGTAGTACACAGCGCTGCGTTTGCGCAGCGTACCGTCATAACAATTGGATTCGAACAGTAATCGCGCAGATTGGTCCTGATACTCATCCGGTTTGCCGTAATCATGCAAACCCCAGACGCGGGGTCGGGTGCCTCGGACGACAGTAAGCGGATCGATATACAGGCTGCTCTCGTTTTGCTTGTGGAGCAGATTCCATTCAGCCCGAGCGGGTAATACGCAGAGTAGCAGCAGAGGAAACAGAATTTTTTTCACAGGCAGTAATGGCAAGGGAAGGGTGACCCGACCAGTGTACTCCATGCCCGGTGAGTGCTGCGATTGATGCTATTTAGGTAAGGCAGCCGCTGGATAGATCCATAGAATGTGACAAACCAGCTCGGCCGCTCGAATAGCTATGTAGTGACGGGCGCTTATTTCTTGTCGGTTTTTGTGCCGATACCGATATAGACGGACTTGCTCAGGGAATTGAAGCCAAGATTGATACCGAAACTATCGAAGCCTAAAATGAAACCGCCATTCAGGTTCATACCGTTCTTGGTGTAGGAATCCAGGTCATACCAGTTATCGCCATACTTGGCGACACCTTCCAGCGTGCCGTAGCCGATGCCCACATATGAGTGAATGGTTTTGTAAAACGGCACCAGACTACCGGGGCCGACGGCGGCAAAGGTTGCACCCACATTGGCGATGTAGGGCACTCGTGCACGGTCCGTGTAGGATCCGTACGAATAGCTATAGGCGTTGTAGCCATCAGGCGGCAGGCCAAGCGTGCCGTTGATGTAGTAGCCCGTGCCCTGATCTTTCAGTTGATAGACACCGATACCCAAACCATCAGTTGTGTCGGATTGTTTGACTTGGTAGTTGAGGTCCGCAAACAAGGAATCTGCATGCGCGATACCGCTGGAGATCAACAGTGTCAACGCGGTAGCGAGTGCGATTTTTTTCATGGGGATTTTATAGTTTTTGTTGTCAGATATCAGGACGCAATCACGCCGACCTGGCCGCGTTCCAGGCTTTGACGATTGGCTTCGTCCGGATCAAACAGACGCACCAGCGAGTTCAGCAATCGGGAAGCTTTCTCGCTATTGTCCGTCGAGTAGTTACAAACATAGACATCCAGCGTCACCGCCTGTAATTCTGGCCAGGTATGCAAAGCCAAGTGAGATTCAGCGAGAAGTACGGTGCCCGTTACACCACCGGCCTCTTCTTGTTCTGTGCCGGGAAATGCATGGAACACTTCGTTGACTGCAGTCAGTCCACTCGCCTTGACCAATTTCAGGCAGGTTGCACGCAAACTTTCAACGTCTGTCATCAGGCCCAGATTTTTTTTGCAGCCTGAGAGGTCAGCGGTCAGATGAAGTCCTTGCATTCATTACTCCTAGTTATTGCATCAATCAGAAACGTCTGCCCCGCAATGCGGCAGGATTTATTCTGGTTTTCTCTATTCCTGCTTTTTCGGTCGCCCGGTTTTAATCGGGTCCAGCTTTGCTTGCGCCGATTTCAGTTTCTTTGGCCCCATGTCGCTGATCAGTGCGATGCCAATCCGCAGGAGCTCACTTTTCTTGATCTGAAATCCTGCTTTCAGGCAGGCCTCTTTGACCTTGGCGATCTTCGCGTACTCCTTCATCGGCATCGTAAAGCTGTCACGCACCACCTTGTCGCTGGCAGATTTACCAGCTTTAGCTGCCAGCTTCGGCTTACCGGACGACACTCGTGGAATCGTCTTGCTGCTGGCACCGGTTGTGGCAGGTTTCGCGCCCATGCTGACTCAGTGAAATTTATTGAGGGTAAACAATATAAACGATTTATCTGTTTTTCAAGCCTTATTTACTGAAATTGGCCGATATCTGTTGTCTTGGGCTACACGCAGCCCCGAAAATTCTCAAAACAATAAGTTATTGTTGTCGGTGATCGATTTTTTGAGACTTTTCATTTCAAAATTGGCTTTTCGTGTCGATTCAACCCATGATGTGTGTACAACTAGGAAAGCGCTTGTCATTTTGTTTTTCTTTTGATAATCAGGCGGGTAGGTAAAAGCGGAATCGAATCGAATTGGTGATGAGATCCGCATTGAGTGTGGTTTACGAACGGAAAATAATTGACCTGGATCAAAGGGATAGCCATTTCAAGGCTTGAAGATAGTCGGGTCGATCCCATTTACAACGAGTAATGAAAAGCTGCAGAGGCTTTGTCCTTCAGACGCATGCGTAAACTGATATTTTTTCTTTCGATGCTTGCCGCCACATGCGCTTACGCGCAGGATAGCGCTTGCAGCCAGACTCAGAGCGTCGAGGGAAGAGCAGCCTGTCTGGACAATCTAATGCGACAGCAGTCCTATTGCGTCTCGATTCAGGATACGGATTCTAAAAATCTTTGCATGGCACAGGTCAGACAACAGAAAAGCTACTGCTTCAGCATTCGATCTTCCGATATCAAAACCATCTGCTTTGACGTGTTCAAGTAGCGAGACAGGTTCTTGTTCTGAACCGTCTCCACTCTCCCTGATTGATTGACGTGCGTTCTGCCACGCAGGCCGGCTAAAATACGGCATCATCCTGCCATGAGCATCGCCGGATCGCTGACCTCGAGCGATCGGTTCCGGCAGCATTTCCGAAAACAACAACATCCAATTCACAGGGGAATCTCATGACCATCGTCAGCCAGCGTGCGCAGAGTCTGGGCACTGAAAACGCCTTCATCGTTCTGGCGGAAGTCAACCGACTAATACGCGAAGGGCGCGATATTCTTTCGTTTTGCATCGGTCAACCTGATTTCCACACGCCCCAGCATATTCAGGATGCCGCCGTTAATGCGATCCGCGAGGGCAAGCACGGTTACACCCCTTCGGCCGGTATTGCGGAGTTGCGTGACGCCGTGGCCAGGGAGCTCAGCCGCACCCGTGGCATCGAGGTCCTGCCTGATGATGTGGTCATCGCTGCCGGCGCCAAACCTTTCATCGGCTACACCATTGCGTCTGTCACGGATTTTGGCGCGGGCGATGAGGTGATTTATCCGGTGCCGGGTTTCCCGATTTATGAATCGCAAATCAAAGCCAATGGTGCTGTGGGTGTGCCGATTTTTCTGCGCGAGTCGCGCCAGTTCAGTTTTGATCCGCAGGAGTTGGCGGACAAGATCACGCCTCGCACCAAACTGCTGATTTTGAATTCACCGCAGAATCCGACGGGCGGCATTATTCCGCGCAAGGATATGGAGGCGATCGCTGAAATCCTGCGCAAGCATCCGCAGGTCTGGATCTTCGCGGACGAAATTTACGGTCGATTGATTTATGACGGCGAATTCGTCTCCATTGCCTCACTGCCGGGCATGCAAGAGCGCACCATTATTTCCGACGGATGCTCGAAGACCTATGCAATGACGGGCTGGCGTCTGGGTTACATCGCCAATCGCAAACTCGCGCCTTACTTCACGACCTGGATCACCAATACCGAATCTTGTGCATCACAGATCACGCAGTGGGCAGCGGTACAAGCACTCAATGGCCCGCAGGATGATGCAAATCGCATGCGCGATATCTTTCATCAGCGACGCGAACTGATCGTTGGTTTGCTCAATGACGTGCCGGGCGTGCATTGCCAGAGTCCGGGTGGTGCCTTCTATGCCTGGCCCAATGTGACCGAGGCGTGCCAGCTTACCGGCTGTCGCGACTCCGAAGAATTCCGCAAACGTTTGCTCAACGAAGCTGGTGTCGCAGTATTGGCAGACATTCATTTCGGGCAGCGTGTCGAGGGCGAGGGGCAGCACATTCGACTCAGCTACGCTGCGTCAGATGAAGCTATACGCGAAGGTGTGCGGCGCATGGCCGAGTTTGTAAAAAAACACACGCGATGATGTTCTGATCCGATGCCATCCAAGGGTGGCATCGGCGTTCATCACTCGCAGGTGAATCGACTCACACACCGCAACCAGACAACACAATCCGTGCTCTGGTGAATGACTTTCTTGCCGCTGCGCTGGCACTGCTGCTTTGCACGCTGCCAGACCTTCCCCGAAAAATCCAGACTACTATAGGTGTACGTCAGCTCGGACTCATTGCTGGCGAGTTCGCGGATCACGCAGCTACTCAGCAGTCCCACAGCAAACAGCCCGGTGAGAATGGCTCGCGCTGCGCGACTCGCAGCCCGCAATCTAGCGCTGCGAATTTTGGGGCTGAGGATTAGTTGGGGTGGCTGGCACGACAATCAGCGTCTCCGGCGGTGGCGGGGGTGGCTTGATGACTTTCCTTGGCGCACCGTGGGGGTTGGATCGCGTGGTCGTGGATTGCGGTTTATCCCGCTGATCGTGAGATGAGATTGTCTCGGCGCCGCACGGCAGGGCGCCGAGTACAGACCAGAGCAATGTTGCGCCGATCAGGTGAGCGAATACACGGATCACGATGGATTACGCTCGAATCAATCTAGCTGTACCGACTTCATCCAGGACAATTTGCGCTCGGTACGCTTGAAATTCCAGCCTTTGTCGCGCATGCAGTCCAGAAAAGCAGAACTCATGTGTATCGTCTGGTCTTTCTTGTCTTTCGATGATTCAGGCACGAAGAAGTTGACCTGATTGCAGGTACGCTCATCCTGTTCGAAATCTGCCTTGGTGGCCGCGTCATTGCCGGCACGGGTGATCTGATAGTTTCCACCACAGCCGGCCAGCAGGGCGGACAAAAGCAAGACGGCAGCTACGGATTGTTTCATGGTCTCTCCCGGATGTGAGTTTGGGTTGTCGGAATTTTTTCAAGGGCCGCCTGTTGCATTGCGCCCGGCGAACCGTATTTTGCCATGACCGGCCCGGCCTAGCCCTGCACCGAGTAACCACCATCGACAGGGATGGCCGTACCCGTGATGAAATCCGAGGCGGCGCTCGCAAGGAAGACCGCAATCCCGGCAAAATCATGGGCTTCACCCCAGCGGCCCGCCGGTGTACGCGCCAGAACCCGCTCATGCAGACCGGCGATATCTTTGCGTGCTGTTTGGGTAAGCTCGGTGTCGACCCAGCCCGGCAGCACCGCATTGACTTGAATATTGTCCGCAGCCCATGCACAGGCCAATGCGCGTGTCATTTGTACGATGCCACCTTTGGATGCAGCATAAGGCGTGGTGAATGCGGTGCCAAAAATCGACATCATCGAGCCGATGTTGATGATCTTGCCTTGTGATGCGCGTTTCATTTCAGGATAAGCCGCCTGAGAGCAAATGAATGCACTGGTCAGGTTTGTCTGCAATATCTGCTGCCACTCGGTGAGCGCGTAGTCTTCCGGTCGCTTGCGGATGTTGATGCCGGCGTTGTTGATCAGGATGTCCAGACGCCCATGCGTCTTGAGCGTTGTCGCCACCATCGCCTGACAGTCGGCTTCATCGGTGACATCAACCGCCATCGCAAAAGCCTTGCCGCCCGAGGCGAGGATGGATGCCACTGCCGCTGCACTTTTATCTTCGTTACGCGCTGCAATCACCACAGTAGCGCCTGCTGCGGACAGCCCCTGTGCCATGCCGAGACCGATACCGCCATTGCCCCCTGTGACAATGGCGACCTTGCCTTGCAAATCCCACGACGAAATCATTGCTAATTATTCCTGTGGATCGTTATGGTTTTGCAGCAGGTTTGCGCAGGGATTCTTCAACCGCAGGTTGCGACTGATAGAGCTTGGCAGTCCCCGCCGTGAAAGAGCGGTCTTCGCTGCTCATACAGGATTCGAAGGCTTGATCAAAGACTGCCTCGGCGTTCTCCTGATATCCCGCGGTGCCTTCTGTGGCGAGCTTGTTGCTAACCAAAACAGCGGCGCAGCGACACAGCATGCGCGCGCGTCCCTGACCCTTGGCCAGGCAATGCGTGTTGACCGATTGCTGAATCAGCAGCAATTCGTTCACGGTCGGTGTTTGGGCACTTGCGGTCGTTTGCGTCAGGC
>JACCDH010143791.1_pt1 | contig 11649 bp, 8 predicted proteins | sample 7442481 | NCBI WGS metagenome assembly JACCDH01 (sample SAMN15323433, study PRJNA562643) | freshwater metagenome | isolation source: river surface water | place: USA:Blue River Watershed | collected 2017-08-15 | reverse complement strand
CTGATGTATTGATATTAGAGCCCAAAGTGTTCGGCGACAGCCGAGGCTTCTTTTTTGAAAGCTTCAACCAGCAAGACTTCAATCAAGTCACCGGCCTGGATGTGAACTTTGTGCAAGACAACCACAGCCGCAGCGCCAAGGGCGTGCTGCGCGGCCTGCACTACCAGCTGCAACAAGCCCAAGGCAAACTGGTGCGCGTGGTGCGCGGCGCCGTGTTTGACGTGGCCGTGGACATCCGCAAAAGCTCCCCCACCTTTGGCCAATGGGCCGGTGTGGAACTGACCGAAGACAACCACAAACAATTCTGGGTGCCACCAGGCTTTGCCCATGGCTTTGTCGTTCTGTCAGACACCGCCGACTTCTTGTACAAAACCACCGACTACTACGCCCCGGCCCACGAGCGCTGCATCGCCTGGAACGACCCGGCCATCGGCATCACCTGGCCGCAAGGGCTCACGCCACAGCTGTCGGCCAAAGACCAAGCGGGCTTGACGCTGGCGCAGGCCGAGGTTTTTAAATAACGGTAGGTGTCACAGCATCGCGAAATGTGTGACTTGTGACACAGATGCATTGTGTTTCTGGCAAACATAAAATAAACCCCTTTTTGGGGTTAATTCAGCTGTGTTTTGTGGTGTTAGGGCTGAGCGGGTCTATTGGATAAAAAATGAAAAATATCGCAATCGTAGGCGCCGGCTTCTCCGGCGCAGTCATCGCCAATGAGTTGGCCAAAGCAGGTCACCAAGTCACGGTGTTTGATGGTCGCGCGCATGTGGCCGGCAACTGCCACACTGAGCGCGATGCCCAGACCGATGTGATGGTCCACGTGTACGGGCCGCACATCTTTCACACTAGCAACGAGCGGGTCTGGAACTATGTTCAGCAGTTCGACGAGTTCATGCCTTTTGTTAACCGTGTCAAAGCGGTTTACAACGGCCGTGTGTATTCCTTGCCCATCAACTTGATGACCATCAACGCTTTCTTTGGCAAGACGTTTTCACCTGCCGAGGCGGAGGCCTTCATGGCTGAGATCGGTGACAAATCGATCACCGATCCGCAGACCTTCGAAGAGCAGGCCATGCGCTTTGTGGGCAAGGAGCTTTACGAGGCTTTCTTCAAAGGCTATACGCAAAAGCAGTGGGGTTTACACCCTTCGGAATTGCCTGCCAGCATCCTCAAGCGCTTGCCGGTGCGTTTCAATTACGACGACAACTATTACGCCAGCAAGTTCCAGGGCATGCCCAAACATGGCTACAGCTACATCGTCGAGCGCATGCTGGATCATCCGAACATCGCGGTGCATCTCAACACTTTGTTCCAGCGCCCTCAGGCGGCCGACTATGACCATGTGTTTTACAGCGGACCGATCGATGTCTGGTTTGGCTATGCAGAGGGGCGTTTGGGTTATCGCACACTCGATTTTGAGGTGGAGCGCCATGCCGGTGACTACCAGGGCAACCCGGTCATCAACTATTGCAACCAAGAGGTGCCGTTTACCCGTATCTCTGAGCACAAGCACTTTGCCCCTTGGGAGCAGCACGACCAGACCCTGATCTACAAGGAGCACAGCCGATTGTGTGGTGAGGCCGATACGCCGTATTACCCGATTCGTCTGGTCAAAGACAAGGCGCAGTTGACCAAGTATGTGGAGTTAGCCAAGGCTGAGAAGCAAACCACGTTTGTGGGGCGTTTGGGCACTTACCGTTATCTGGACATGCATGTGACCATTGAAGAGGCGCTGGGTGTGGCTGAGCGCTTCCTGGCGTCGCAGGCTTCGGGTCAGCCGATGCCGGCCTTCAATGTGGACCCGTTGGGGTGAAAGGGCTTGGTGTCAATAAAAAGGCGACCAAGTCGCCTTTTTTTATGCCTGCACGGGCCCTTGAAGACCTGCCACAATCCTTAGTCAATGACTCTTCCTCGCCTGCGTCACAACATCGCTGCCCTCGGGTTGGTGCAACTGGGCAACTATCTTGTGCCTTTGCTGACTTTGCCTTATCTGACCCGTGTGTTGGGCGCAGAGGGGTTTGGCCGCGTGGTGTTTGTGCAGACGGTGATGTCGTTTTTGATTCTGTGGGTGGATTTCGGGTTCTCTTGGAGTGCAACCCGCCATATTTCGGAGCATCGTCATGATGCCAATGAGGTCACCCGGTCTTTTTCTGTGACGTGGTTGGCGCAGTGGTTTTTGTTGTTGCTGGCGGCCTTGGTGTTGACGATCTTGGTGGTGTGGGTGCCTGTTTTGAACAAGGATGCCTGGCTTTATGTGTGGGGATTTGGCGTGGTGGTGGGGCAGGTTTTGTTCCCGGTTTGGTTGTTGCAGGGGCTGGAGAACATGAGGTTGGTGGCCATGTTGCAGTTGGCCAGCAAGGTGTTGCCCTTGCCTTTGTTGTTTTGGATGGTTTCGTCGGCTGATGATGTGGCGTTGACTCTGGGCTTTTTCAGCTTGGTGTCATTGCTGGCGGGTGTTTTGTCGATGCTTTGGATTGTCCGTCAGGGTTTGGTCGGGTGGCAGTGGCCCACGTGGTTGGAGTTGGTGGGGGCATTGCGTTCTGCAGGTGTTTTGTTTTTGTCGCGCTTGTCGATCAGTCTCTATACCAATTTGGTGCCATTGGTGGTGGGTTTGGTGGCCGGTTCTGCGCAGTTGGCGTATTTCAACTTGGCTGACAAGGTCAAAACCTTGGTGCAGTCCTTGTTGAATCCGGTGTCGCAAGCGTTGTTTCCCAGAATGAGTTTGTTGTTCAAGACCGATCAAGCGGCTGCGTGGACGTTGCTCAGGCGCTCGGCTGTAGGTGTTTTGCTGTTATCCGCTTTGGCGGGGAGCTGCATGTTTGTCGGTGCCGATGTCATTGTGCACATCCTGGGGGGGGAGGATTTTGACCAAGCAGTGCCGCTCATGCGGTGGTTGGCCTGTGTGCCTTTGATTGTGGCTTTGTCCAATTTGTTGGGCGTGCAAATCATGCTGCCTTTGGGTATGAACAAGGTGTTCACGGCTATTTTGGCTGGCGCTTCTATGGTGAGTGTGGTGTTGATCTATCCAATGGTCTTGGCTGGGCAGGCCTTGGGCGCGGTGCAATTGGTGGTGTTGGCGGAGGTGTTGGTTACTCTCAGCATGGCTGGGTATTTGTGGCGTTCGAGGCGTGCCATGCGGGTGTGACCCCTTCTTCTACAATGGACGACTCCTTGGTGAAAGCCTTTCCATTGATTGCGAGCACGCTGAATACATGACAACGACTATTAGAAAAAATTTGATCATTCTTCGTGCGGGTGATGGTTCCTTGCATACGACTTGGTTTGGTAAGGGCGAGCGTGAGTGGGATTTGGCTTTGAGTTATTTCGGCGACAAGCCCGACCCATATCCTGGCTATCGGGATTATTTGCACCCTTTCAAAGGGTCCAAGTGGCAGGGAATTGCTGATTTCGTGGCTAAGAATGAGGCGCTGCTCTCCCGTTATGAGCGGATTTGGTTGCCTGATGATGATTTGTTTACCAATCAAGAGACGATCAATCAGTTTTTCCGCAAGAGTGCGGCGTATGGTTTCGATGTCTCTCAGCCAAGTTTGAAGTTTTACAGTTTTGTCTCGCACGCCATCACGATGCAGCATCCTTGGTGTGATGCTCGGGAGACGAATTTTGTAGAGATCATGGCGCCTGCTTTCAGTCAGCGTGCATGGGCTTTGGTTAAGGATACGTTCTCAGAAAATACAACGGGTTGGGGTCTTGAGTGGTTGTGGGTCAAACGTCTTCAGGCGCAGTCGATGCGTTTGGGGGTGGTCGATGGGGCCGCTGTTTTTCACTCCAGGCCGGTGGGTGTGGCCGGGCATGGTGGTGGCAATGCGCCTGCCAAGGAGATGTTTGCTGTCTTTGATAAGTATGGGATCAAGATGGCGCCCAAGCGAACGCTTAAGTATTTCGGGTCACGTATTCCGGGCTTTTTGTGTCCGCAAATTGTTTTGTGGGCGCTGAATTTCGTGATGCATAAACTTTTCCGCTGACCATGGAGCCAGTTCAGGATGGGCATGAGCCCGATGTGACGATTGCCATGTCGGTGTTGAATGGCGGTCAGTATTTGGCTGCTGCAGTTCGTTCAGTCATGGCGCAGTCGTTCACGAATTGGGAGTTGTTGATCATTGATGATGGCTCCTCAGATCACGCGATCGATGACCTCGCTTCGTGGGTGGATGATCGGGTCAGGATTGTTCGTGATGGCCTGAACAAAGGTCTTGCCACACGGTTGAATGAGGCGGTGGCCATGGCGCGCGGCCGCTACTTTGCGCGCATGGATCATGATGATGTGTCTCATCCGCAGCGCCTGGAGCGGCAGTTGGCGGTGATGCGTGACCACCCTGAAGTGGATTTGTGTGGTGCGTTTTGTTTGACGATGAATGCGCACGATGGCTTGACTGGGGTGTGGCCTGCCAAGGAGTTCCATGAGGAAATTTGTCGTCGTCCATGGCTGTCAATTCCTATGGCGCATCCGACTTGGTTGGGCAAGACGTCGTGGTTTCGAGCGAATCCTTATCGGGTGCCAGCGCCTTATTGCAGCGAGGATCAGGAGTTGTTGCTGCGGGCGGCCTTGACGAGTCGTTATCACAATTGCCCAGACTTTTTGCTGGCCTACCGTGTTCGCCATCGCACGCCGCTTGCCAAGAATTGGAAGACCCGTTGGGCGGTTTCCCGTTTTCAGGTGGGGTATTTCATGCGTCAGCGTCAGTACTTCTATGTGATGTTGGCGCTGGCTGCAACTTTGGCCAGGATTGGTAAGGATCTCCATGCATTCTTTTTTGCGAAGGATGAAGGACCGGTGCTGTCTGGTGCTCTGGCTCCCGAGGTGGCTTCTGCTTGGCGGGCGTTGTTGGATCAATACCGCGCGATTTAGCGTGCGCCGTGCCCAGTCAGCACCGTTTTGATGGTTTTGAGCACGATGAGCAGGTCCATCGCCAAGCTGTAGTGGGTGACGTAATACAGGTCGTAGCTGAGTTTGATGACGGTTTCGTCGGCGCTGGCGGCGTAGCCCTGTTGCACTTGAGCCCAGCCGGTCAGGCCGGGGCGAACCAGGTGGCGATAGGGGTAGCTGGGGATTTGTTCGGCAAATTGGTGGACGAATTTTTCTTGTTCGGGGCGAGGACCGATCAGGCTCATATCGCCACGCAAGATGTTCCACAGTTGCGGGATTTCGTCGAGCCGTGTTTTGCGAATGAAGTGGCCAAGCCGTGTGATGCGGGGGTCATCCTTTTGTGCAAATTGGACCTGGGCCAGGGGCTCAAAGCGCATGCTGCGGAATTTGTAGATCCGAAAAGGTTTGCCATGCAGGCCTGTGCGGATTTGGCTGTAAATGGCAGGGCCGGGTGAGTCGATCTTGACGGCCAGGGCCACCAGCAGTCCCAGTGGGTACCACAGGGGCATCAGGATGAGCACGATGCTCAAGTCCAGGATGCGTTTGAACAGGTCGTAGGCGGGGTTGCCGTCGGTTTGCCAGAGTTCGTTGGACAGGGTGGTTTGTGACAGCCTGCCGGTCATGGATTCGGATAAGGCTTCGGGGCTGTAGAGCCGGATGTGGTTGAGCTTGAGTTGTGTCAGCAGATGGCTGCGTTTCGGGCTGGCGACAGCATGCGGGTCGATGAGGGCGCCTTCACAGGCGGGAGCTTGTGAGAGGTCTGTCCAGTGGGGTGGCCAGGCGATCAGCTGGAGTCTTTGACGGTTGCTGCTGTTGGTCAGCAAGCTTTGCATTTGGCTGGGGATGCTGTCGTCGATGTAGACAAGTTTGACGGGTCTGTGGCGCTGGAACCAGCGGTCTGCAAGCCAGAACCAGAATGTGGTGAGCAGGTAGGTCAGCGCGATGGCGCCGCGTGAGTAGGGCTGCTGCAACAGCGCAAAAATCAAGGGTGTGAGCAGGTAGGGCAGCCCTGTGGTGACCAGCAAGAGACTGGTGCGTTCGGCGGCAGGCATGTGGGCACCGCGGTACAGCAGGTGGGCGGCCAGGGCATAGGGCAGGGCGCAGGCCAGAACGGTGCGGCTGAAGACGGGGGTGGCCAGGCCGGAGTATTCAAGGCCTTGGCTGATCAGGTAAGCCAGGCCAATCATCATCAGGCCCAGGAAGCTCCAGACCAGGTGGGTGCGTTGGCGGTGGGCTTGTTGTGAAGCGAGTTGTTTTTTGTGCTGGCTGGGCCGTGTCATGGGCAGGCTGGCGGTGCGCAGCAGTGGGGCTTCGCGGTAGATGTCGAGCACTTTGCCAGCCATGGCTTGGGGTTTGAATTCGGCTTCGTAGCGTGCACGGGCGTTTTGTCCCAGGCGTTTGCGCAGTTGCGGGTCTTGGAGCAGTCGCTGCAGTTGGTGGGCGATGGCGTTGGGGTCGTTGTCGACCAGCAGGCCGTGGTGTTCGTGGTCAATGAGTTCGCCAATGCCAGGCAGGCGGCTGGCCAGGATGGCCATGCCTGCGCGCATGGCTTCCAGGATGGACATGGGCAGACCTTCGTGGTCTGACAACAGGACGAAGATTTGGTGTTGTGCCAGTTGCTCGGGGACGTTGTGGACGTCCCCCTGGATGTCGATGTGGGGGAGGTCCAGTTCGGAGGCCTGTTGCTGTACAGCACGCTTGTCAGGGCCACCACCGAGCAGTCGGGTGGCGGGGCGTAGGCCTTGGCTGGCCAGCGTCCCTAAGGCCTGGATGAGCAGGTCTGGACGTTTGGGGGCGGCCAGTCGGGCGACCATGACGATGCTGGCCGGTTCGTGGTCGGCTTGGCTTTGCCAAGGGACGTCGCCTATGGCGTTGTGAATGACGCTGACCCGGTTGGCATCCATGGGCAATTGTGCGCTGAGGTTTCTTTCGTATGCCGAGACGCAGACCATGCGGGTGGTCCAGGCGGCCATGCTGGCTTCAGCGAGCCATGCGTTCCAGCGGATCAGGCGGGGTGCCTGTGGTTTGAAACCAAAGCCATGAACGGTATAGACCACGGGCGTCTGGCTGACTTTTCCGGCCACTCTGGCGACGACACCCGCAACGGCACTGTGAACGTGAATGAGGTGCGGCGCCTGCGTTTGGATTTGCTGGAGGAGTCCGTGAATCGAGGTGATGATGTGGATTGGGTTGAGCGAGTTGCGCAGGGCCGGCAGGGGGATGACTTGCACGCCGAGGTCTTTGAGTGCTTCGCCCAAGAAGCTGTTGACGTCAGAGCCTCCAATGACAGCCGTGAATCGCACTTGGCCTTGCAGTGCGCGGCACAGTTCGATCACATGGGTCTGCGCGCCGCCGACCTCACCTTTGGTGATGACGAGCATGACATGTGTGGGGGTGTGCATGTGGGCGGCTGCAGGTGTGTAGATGATCAATTTTAAAGGTGTGCGCTTGCTATCTTGGCTGATATGCTCACTGGATAGTGCTTGTTGTGGTGAACGATGCTGAAATTTTTACCTCCTTTGTATTTTCTGGGCGTCATTTTGCTTCCCGGTGCGACCGAGCTGGGGGCCTTGTTGTTGGCGCTGTTGGGCTTGTGGGGACTGCTGTGCTGGCGGGTGTCTGGCTTGCGCGGTTTCGAGTGGTCTGCCGTGGACAGCCGATTGAGTTTGGCGTTTGCTTCGGTTTTTTTGTTCAAGTGTTTGTCGATGTTGTGGGCGGAAGAGCCCAGTTTGGCGCTGAGCAATGCTTTGTGGCATTTGCATTTTTTGTTGTGGCCGCTGGTGCTGTTGGGCTTGCACCGATGCAGCGCTGCACAAAAGGATGTCGAGCGTGCAGTGGCTGCAGGCTTGGTGGCGGTGGCGGCGTGGTTTGTGGTGTTCAAGCTCAGTGGTGGCCGTTGGTTGCCGTTTGAGGATGCGGGCTCGTCCAATCTGGGGGTGCTGGCGCAGATGACTTTGTTTTTGGGGACGTGGAACTTGTTGGCGCTCACGCGTCCGGGAGAGCGGCTTCAATCGGCAGATGGTGCATTCAAGGCCGTGGCTTTTGTAGCCGCTTGGGTGGTGATGATTGCTTCGACTCGCCGACTGGAGCTGTTGGGGCTGTTGTTGGTAACGGCCACGGTGCTGGTGTACCGATTGCGCAGTCGGTTGACGGTTTGGCGTTTGTTGTGGGTCGTGCTGGCCGTATTGGCCTTAACTGGCTTGATGGTGTATTTGCGCTGGGAAAAGTTTGCGACGGGGTTTGCCGAGCTGTTTAATTACTTTGAGTTGCGAGGCAAGGACCCTCAGGTGGTGCTGAGTTCATGGGGGGCTCGGCTGGAGATGTACCGGGTGGGGTGGTTGGGTTTCATGGACCATCCGTGGTGGGGCATGAGTGCCGGAGCCAGACCGTTTTTGATGCAAGCCTATGGCGCCCCCGGGGAAGATGTGTTTGGCCACCGCCATTTCCATTCAGAGATCTTGCAGACTTTGGTGGAGGGGGGCTTGTTGTGGCTGATGGTCTTGTTGGCGTCGGTAGCTTATGCGGTTCGGCAGATGATCATTCGCCCGTGGGTTGATCAGCGTGAGTTGGCCTTGCTGGCGCTGGGCTTGTTGGGGGCTTATGCAATCGAAGGCGTTTTCAGCGCTGCCTTGATTTATGGCGAAGCCAATGGGGTCTTTGTGGTGGCGTCTGCTTGGGTGTGGCAGCAGTTGCGCCTGCAACGCTAATCGCCCAATACAGCGGGTCTCCAAGGCCCTCAGATCAGTTGCGCGCTGAGCAAAACAATCAATACCCGTTCGGGTTGTTGGACTGCCAGCGCCAGGCGTCTTGGCACATGCGGTCCACGCCGAGCTCGGCCTTCCACCCCAGGGCTTCTTGGGCCAGGCGGGTGTCGGCGTAGCAGGCGGCCACGTCACCGGGGCGGCGGGCTACAAACTGGTAGGGCACGGGCATGCCGGTCACTTGGGCAAAGGTGTCGGCCAGTTCTTTCACGCTGACGCCTCGGCCTGTGCCCAGATTGACGGTGATGCTGGCTTGTTGCTCTTGCAGGTAGCGCAGCGCGGCCAGGTGGCCCAGAGCCAAGTCCACCACGTGGATGTAGTCGCGCACGCCAGTGCCGTCGGGCGTGGGGTAATCGTTGCCAAAGATGCTCAAGAACTCGCGCTTGCCCACCGCCACCTGCGTGATGAAGGGCATGAGGTTGTTGGGGATGCCATTGGGGTGCTCGCCGATGGTGCCGCTGATGTGGGCGCCCACGGGGTTGAAGTAGCGCAAGATGGCGACGTGCCAGCGCGGGTCAGACGCCTGCAGGTCGCGCAGGATGTCTTCGCACATGAGCTTGGTGCGGCCATAGGGGTTGGTCACTTGCAGCTTGCTGGACTCGGTGATGGGCACAGCCTCAGGGTCGCCATAGACGGTGGCCGAAGAGCTGAACACGATGCGGCGCACATGGGCGCGGTCCATGGCTTGAAGCAGTGCCAGCGTGCTGCCGATGTTGTTGTCGAAATAACGCACGGGCTGGGCCACCGATTCGCCCACGGCTTTGAGGCCGGCGAAGTGGATAACGCCCTCAATCGGGTGCTGGGCGAAGATCTGGTCGAGCGCTGCGCCGTCGCGCACATCGGCCTGCACAAAGCTGAAATTTTTGCCGGCCAGCGCTTCAAGCCGGTCGAGCACCTGGATGCTGCTGTTGCACAGGTTGTCCACGATGACCACTTGGTGGCCTGCGTTCATGAGTTCGACCGCGGTGTGCGAGCCAATGTAGCCTGCGCCACCGGTGATGAGGATCTTGGATGTCATGGCTCGATTTTAAGCAGTGCGTGCCACGCGGTGGCTTGGATTGCACAGATGCATGCTTGGCGCCTTCAGCGTTCGGCCAGCGGATCGATCGGGTGCAGTTAATCAGGGTCAGATCCCCATTGTTGTCAGTTCGATGGACGCTGCAGCGGCCAAGTGGTGGTGAACTTGGCGCGTTTGGTGGCAAAGAAGGCTTTGACGTTGCGCACGTTGGCGTCTTGGGTGAACAAGGTCTGGCTGATGCTCAGGTAGTGCGGCATGTCGGCGGCTTGCAGCACCAGCATGAAGTCAGGGCCGGGCGAGACGCGCCAGCATTGCTGCACTGCGTCGTGCGCCACGGCGCGGGCTTCAAAGGCGTCCAAATGTTCGCTGCCTTGTCGGTCCAGTGACACTTCTACCAACGCGGTCAGACCATGGCCCAAGGTGGCACCGAGTTGGTCGCTGTTGAGCACCGCAATTTGCCGCTCGATCCAGCCGCCTTCGACCAAGCGCTTGACGCGGCGCAGGCAAGTGGGGGGCGAGACGTTGACCCGCTCGGCCAAGGCCACATTGCTCAGGCTGGCGTCCCGCTGCAGGCTGTCCAGGAGCTGAAGGTCGATGGCATCCAGTGCGTTTTGTTCCATGAAAGTCAAATAAATTAAATATTATTTCAATGGTAGATTGATGTGAAATTAAAGTCAATTTAGCATTAAAAATTGGTCTGAAATTTCTCGCTGGTGGTTCTAATATCCAGACACTTTCTGTTTGGAGCATCCCATGTGTGGCATCGTCGGCGCCGTTTCTTCCCGCAACATCGTTCCCATCCTGGTGCAAGGCCTGCAACGCCTGGAATACCGCGGCTATGACTCCTGCGGCGTGGCGGTGCATGCCGCCAGCCTGAGCGGTGGCACAGGCGGCTTGCAACGCGCCCGCAGCACCTCGCGCGTGGCCGAGCTGATGGACCAGGTGAGCGCCGACCACATCGAAGGCGGCACCGGCATCGCCCACACCCGCTGGGCCACTCACGGCGCGCCCGCGGTGCACAACGCGCACCCGCACTTCAGCCACGGCACTGGCGCATCAGAAGCCAAGCCCGGCAAGGTGGCTTTGGTGCACAACGGCATCATCGAAAACCACGAAGAACTGCGCGCCGCCTTGCAGGCCAAGGGCTATGTGTTTTTGAGCCAGACCGACACCGAAGTCATCGCCCACCTGGTGGACAGCGTGTACGACGGTGACTTGTTCGAGGCCGTCAAAACCGCCATCCGCCAGCTGCACGGGGCCTATGCGATTGCGGTGTTCCACAAAGACGAACCGCAACGCGTGATCGGTGCACGTGCGGGCTCACCGCTCATCTTGGGTGTGGGCCAAGGCGAAACATTCCTCGCCAGCGACGCGATGGCGCTGGCCGGCGTGACCGACCAGATCGTGTATCTGGAAGAGGGCGACGTGGTGGACATCCAGCTGGGCAAATACTGGGTGGTGGACCGCGACCACAAGGCCGTGTCCCGCGTGGTGAAAACCGTGCACGCCCACAGCGGTGCTGCTGAGTTGGGCCCCTACCGCCACTACATGCAAAAAGAAATCTTCGAGCAGCCGCGTGCGATTGCCGACACGCTCGAAGGCGTGGAAGGCATCACGCCCGAACTGTTTGGCGACGGCGCCTATTCCACATTCAAAGCCATTGATAACGTGCTGATCCTGGCCTGCGGCACCAGCTATTACTCTGGCAGCACCGCCAAGTACTGGCTGGAGTCCATTGCCAAGATCCCCACCAGCATTGAAGTGGCCAGCGAATACCGCTATCGCGACAGCGTGCCCGATCCGCGCACGCTCATCGTCACCATCACCCAGTCGGGCGAGACGGCCGACACCCTGGCCGCCCTCAAGCACGCCCGCTCACTGGGCATGCCGCACACCCTGACCATCTGCAACGTGTCCACCAGCGCCATGGTGCGCGAGTGCGAACTGGCCTACGTGACCCGTGCGGGTGTGGAAATCGGCGT
>JACCDH010400390.1_pt1 | contig 11650 bp, 15 predicted proteins | sample 7442481 | NCBI WGS metagenome assembly JACCDH01 (sample SAMN15323433, study PRJNA562643) | freshwater metagenome | isolation source: river surface water | place: USA:Blue River Watershed | collected 2017-08-15 | reverse complement strand
TTCTGATGTAGTAACTCCGTCATACAATCCTTCAATCACACGCATTGCTACTTTTACAGCATCAACTAAATCATTTAAACCATAACATAGTTTTTTAATTCTATCTGTGATTTTGTCAAACATTACAGGCTCCTTATGGCCATCTCTTTTTACTACATACATAATCTTCTAGTTTTAGGAAATCAAAAAATCCCTTTCTTGATTTCAGGTATTTGTTATTAATTTTTTGCGCCTTAGCACGGTAATCTATTTAGAATCTAAACTAAGTTCAGATTAAAAATCAGCATCAAAGGTTATTTTTTGAGCATCAGAATCGGTGTTCATTACTCCTGCTTTTTGGTATTCACCAACACGTTTTTCAAAGAAATTAGTTTTTCCTTGCAATGAAATCATATCCATAAAATCAAATGGATTAGACGAATTATAAACTCTATCACAACCTAACTCTACCAACAATCTATCTGTAACAAACTCTAAATATTGTGTCATTAAATTTGCATTCATTCCTATTAAACTCACAGGAAGCGACTCGGTAATAAATTTTCTTTCAATATCCAAAGCATTAGTCAAAATCTCTGTAATTCTAGATTTTGACACTTTATTTATTAAGTGATTGTTATGCAAATGAACTGCAAAATCACAATGCATTCCTTCGTCTCTAGAAATTAACTCATTTGAAAAAGTTAAACCTGGCATTAATCCTCGTTTTTTCAACCAATAAATAGAGCAGAAAGAACCAGAAAAGAAAATTCCTTCTACTGCAGCAAAAGCAATTAATCGCTCAGCAAAAGAATCTGATTGAATCCATTTTAATGCCCATTCTGCCTTTTCCTTAATTGCTGGAAAAACTTCAATAGCATGAAACAACTCATTTTTTTCAGTTTCATCTTTCACATAAGTATCAATCAATAACGAATAGGTTTCACTGTGAATATTCTCCATCATTAATTGAAATCCATAGAAAAATTTAGCTTCCGGATATTGTACTTCACTCACAAAATTCTCTGCTAAATTCTCATTTACTATCCCATCAGAAGCAGCAAAAAAAGCTAAAATATGCTTGATAAAATAACGCTCATCATCATTTAATTTATTATTCCAATCATTCAAATCAGAATGCAAATCAATTTCTTCTGCCGTCCATATACAAGCCTCTTGTTTTTTATACCAATCCCAAATATCAGGATGTTTAATAGGGAAAATCACAAAACGATCTTTGTTTTCTTGCAAAATTGGTTCAATTGTAGACATAGTTGTTTTATTATTGTATGTTGAAAAATTAAAATTTGGGGTGCTTTGGGGATTACAAAGATTGTGAAATATTGCGGTTATTAAAAGTCAAACTTATTCACAATCGCCTCTAGTTTTTAACAAAATGCATCGCCAAGATATTTTTCAAATGAATTTATAACTAATTTAAAATCAAGTGTTTGAAAAATAAAAAAAACAAAACCCCATAAAATATGGGGTTTTATATAATTCTAAAATTTTCAGATTTACAATTTTCTAGTGCACTATTTACCAAAATCCAACGCTACTTTTTCAAGTTCTAAATACCAATCCTCTCCAAATTTTCTTATCAAAGCTTCTTTAACAAATTTATAAACTGGAACTTGCAATTCTTTACCTAAAGTACACGCATCATCACAGATGTCCCATTTATCATAATTCACTGCTGTAAATTCGGTAAAATCTTTCACTCGAATAGGATACAAATGACAAGAAACCGGTTTTTTCCAACTTACGACTCCTTCATTGTAGGCTTGTTCGATGCCACATAAAGCAGTGGCGCCATCAAAAATCACATACGCACAATCTTTGCCGTCGATTAGTGTCGTTTCAAAATCACCATCTTCTCCTTTCACCCAAGTACCTTGTGCCTCAATGGCAGTAATTCCTTCAGGGCGTAAATACGGTTTTACTTTAGGATAAATTTCTTCCATTGTTTTAGTTTCTTCTTCGCTCAACGGAGCGCCGGCATCACCATCAATACAACAAGTGCCTTTACACGCAGACAAATTACAAACAAACTCTCTCTCGAGTATTTCTTCTGAAACGATGGTTTTTCCTAATTGAAACATTGGATACATAAATTGAATAATGAAATGCAAATGTAATCAAAAGCACTAGAAGAAAATAGCTTCCAACAGTGTATCAAAAAAATTACTCAATAGACGCAAAAAAAACATCTTCTCAATTAATTTAGTTAAAAGTGTACCTTTGTAATAAAAAAGACATGTTTGAAATTGATTTTAAAGAAATACTGACTGTTGGAATGGTTTTATTTGCCGTAATTGATATTGTGGGCAGTATTCCAATTATTGTAGATTTAAGAACCAAACACGGGCACATTGAATCAGAAAAAGCCTCTATTGTAGCTGGCATCATTATGATTGTCTTTTTATTTATTGGAGAAGAATTCTTGAAAATAATAGGTATCGATGTTCATTCCTTTGCAGTAGCAGGATCTTTTGTCTTATTTTTTATTGCTTTAGAAATGATTTTAGGAATTCGGCTTTATAAGGATGAAGAATCCAGCTCTGCCTCAATTGTACCCATAGCTTTTCCGCTAATTGCAGGAGCAGGAACAATGACAACATTGCTGTCTTTACGATCAGAATTTCACACTATTAATATATTAGTCGCTATTCTCTTAAACCTAATACTTGTTTATATTGTATTAAAACTCTCTTCTAAATTAGAACGTTTGTTAGGTAAGAACGGATTGGGTGTTATTCGTAAGGCATTTGGAGTAGTACTTTTAGCAATAGCTGTTAAATTATTTGCCGCTAATGTTAAAGGTTTGTTTGTCTAAAAGAAATTTTTATACATTTACAGCGATGTTCTTATTACAGTACAGGCACGGCTAGTTTTACTATGCTTTTATATTGTACCAATAACTAAAAATCATCCTATGAAAATTTTTACAACCATTTTGATTCTTCTAGCGGTAACATTAATCATTTTTAATATAACCCGCCTCGACTTCAACAATCCTTTACAAGGAGAAAGCATGTATGCTTTAATAGGAGTTGCTGCTTCTTTTTGTGCCGTTTTAATTCTTTTGATTTTTAGAATGTCAAAAGAAATTGAAAAAAGAATGAATGAATAATTCTTTTGATGTACTCATCATAGGTGGTGGAGCATCAGGAATGTCTTGTGCGCTTGTTTTAGGTTCAGCCAAAAACAAACCCTTTGCCTCCGAAAAGAAAATTGGAATTTTTACACATCAAAAATCGTCTGCCCTACAAGAAGCTATTTTCAATAATGCTTATGGCATTCCTCCTGGAAAATTAGGATCTGAATTATTAAGCGAAAGTAAACAACACCTTTCAGAAACCTACCCACACGTTACTCAAATTTCTGAAGAAAAAGTAATTCGAATTGAAGGAGAATTTCCAGAATTAAGAGTAATTTCAAATAAAAATACTTATTACACTAAAACTATAATTGTAGGGATTGGATCTGCCAATACATTCGATATTGAGGGACTCAAACAGTTTGTAGAACCTCACCAAAAAGCATTAGCTGAAAAAAAACGTATTCAATTGCGTAATACAGACCACAAGGTTACAGAGGGTATTTATGTAATTGGAACTTTAGCTGGATGTAGAAGTCAATTAACTATCGCTGCAGGTAGTGGTGCGTCAGTTGCAACGGATATTCTTAGTTTATGGAATAATGGTTTACCAACCCAAATTCATGATAGTATTAAAAAATAACTATCACTCTTCTTCTAAAACCGCTATTTGCTGCACATCGATTCCTGCCTTAATTAGAAATTGAAGCCCCGAATCGTCACGGTAGCCATTGTGATATACTACTCTCTTTATACCTGATTGATGAATCAATTTACTGCATTCTTTACATGGAGAAAGTGTAATATATAAGGTAGCTCCCTCACACGATTGTGTAGAACGAGCGACTTTCAAAATGGCATTCGCTTCCGCATGCAATACATCCCAGCGGGTCAATCCTTCTTCGTCTTCACAGCAATTTTCAAACCCCGAAGGTGTTCCATTATAACCGTCTGAAATAATCATACGATCTTTGACAATAATAGCACCTACTTGCTTTCGCTTACAATACGACAAAAGACTCCACTCTTTCGCAATTCGCAAATAAGCTTTGTCATATTTATTTAATTTTTTTTCTTCCATCTTAGTATTGATTCCAAATTTCATTTTCTAAAATCATTGGCAAAACCACTCCTACTACAAAAGCAGAACCAACCAAAATCCAATCTCTTTTAGACAATTTAAAGAAAGTTTGCATACTGTAAGCAAGAAGTAAAACTACAAGCACTACAGCTATTTGCGCCGCTTCAATTCCTACAGCAAACTCCAACAAAGGTACTAATTTAGAATTTGTAGCACCTCCTAATATCGTTTTAAAATAATTTGAAAATCCCAATCCGTGAATTACTCCAAAAAAAAGAGTGATCAAAAAAACTAAATTCAAACTTTCTTTTCTGTTGGTTTTCCGAATGGTAACCAAATTAAAAAGCGCCGTAATTAAAATAGTTATTGGAATTAAAAACTCAACAATATTGACTTTAACAGTCATAATTTCATACACCGAAAGCAACAAAGCTGTAGTGTGTCCCAAAGTAAAAAAAGTAACCGAAAGCAAGATTCTTCTCCAATCTTTAATCGTAAACGGAATTGCTAAAGCTGTTAAAAACAATACATGATCATAGGCATGAATATCCAAAACATGGTGAAGTCCTATTTGAAAATAAACCCAAAACTCTGACATTAGCTTGATATTAAATCGATTAGAAAATGTAAACTTACAATTAATTTTGAAAAGTAAATTAGTGTCTAAATAAATCCATTTTCAACTATCAAAATTATTCATTAAATTTTAGATGGAAAGCCAACTGTATTAAAGAAAAATTGTACCTTTATAGTAATTATAAACTTCATGTATTATGTCATTTTCAGATTTATTTGATAGCGAATTTAAAACCAGAAATAAAGGTCATTTTTCAGCCATTGTTCGCGTGGCGCTTGCTGATGGGAAATCATCTCCAGAAGAAAAAGCTTTTTTAGACAAACTAGCTACAAACCTTGAGATTTCAGCTGCTGAGTACGAAGAAATAGTAGCTAATCCATTAAAATATCCTATCAACCCGCCTTATTTATACAACGATAGATTGGAGCGTTTGTTTGATTTAGGACGAATGGTACACATTGATCATCATTTAGGCGACAAACAAGAACAATTGTTAGAAAAATTAGGAATCGCTTTAGGATTTACTCCAGGAAATGTAGGATACATTGTAAACAAAGCATTATCCTTAATAGATAAAAAAGTGGATTTAGAAACCTTTATTTATGAAATGAAAAACATGTATAAATAATCATCGTTTCTACATTATTAAACACCAAAAGCTCCTTAATTATTTTAAGGAGCTTTTTATTTTACTATTTCCAGCGGAAGTAACAAAACAATTATTTTTTGTGAAAATGACACAATTTTTATTTTCCAGGCAGCTATCATTGTATATTTGCTAGCAAATCGAACGAAATCAGTTATAAAAATTAGTATTTTTATTGATATAACCATTAATAGTAAGAATTTATGAATATTCGAAAAGGAAACCCTGAGGACATGAAAGGAGTTTTGGCTCTAATTCAGGAATTAGCTGATTTCGAAAAAGAACCCGATGCCGTTGTTATAACCGAAGAAGATTTGATTCGAGATGGTTTTGGAACGCACCCCTTATTTCATGTTTTTGTTGCAGAGGTAGCCAATGAAATTGTTGGAATTGCATTATATTACTATCGATATTCTACTTGGAAAGGAAAAACCATACACCTTGAGGACTTAGTAGTAAAACAAAGTATGCGAGGAACCGGCTTAGGATTTGCCTTGTATTCAGAAGTAATTAAACAAGGTAAAAAGGATAATGTAAGACGAATTGAATGGGCTGTTCTTGATTGGAATACTTCAGCAATTGAGTTCTACAAAAATTCAGGCGCCAAAGTGTTTGACGATTGGAGAGTGGCACAAATGGATGAAGAAGGTATTAATTATTTTCTTGAAAATAAACTAAAATAAATTACAGCATTATTATATGAAAATATTCAAATTTGGAGGCGCCTCAGTAAAAGATGCCGATGGAATTAAAAATGTATATGACGTTTTACAAAAAGCGGGTTACGAAGATGTATTATTAGTGGTTTCTGCCATGGGCAAAACAACAAATGCATTAGAAGTAGTAATCAAAAATTATTTTGACAAATCACCAGAACTTAGTTCTTCGGTACAGGAGATTAAAAAATACCATAATCAAATCTTGTTGGATTTGTTTGAAGATGATAACCATCCTGTGTTTGTTTCTGTAAACGAACAATTTTCAGATTTAGAGTACTTTTTAGCACATAATAAATCACCCAATTACAACTTTGTTTACGATCAAATTGTCAGTTATGGCGAATTAATTTCGACTAATATTTTGAGTCATTTCATGAATTTCATGAACATCAAAACACAATGGTTAGACGTTCGTAACTTCATTAAAACCAATGCAAATTACAGAGATGCAGAAGTAGACTGGGATTTAACTCAAAAAAACATTGCCAAAAATGTCGCACCGAAAATCTTAAACATCACACAAGGATTTTTAGGCTCTGACGAAAATAATTTTACCACTACTTTAGGCCGTGAAGGTTCTGATTACACCGCTGCTATCTTTGCTTATTGCTTGAATGCCGAAAGTGTAACCATTTGGAAAGACGTTCCTGGAGTGATGAATGCAGACCCGCGTTATTTTGAAAACGCAAGTTTGCTAAATCAAATTTCGTATCGCGAAGCTATTGAATTGGCTTTTTATGGCGCATCGGTAATTCATCCAAAAACATTACAACCATTACAAAAGAAAGAAATTCCTTTGTATGTAAAGTCGTTTATCAACCCTCTTTTAAAAGGAACAAGTGTTTCAAAAGGAGTTGATTTAGAACCGTATTTACCTTGTTTTATCGTTAAAAGAAACCAATTATTGATATCACTTTCTTCAATAGATTTCTCTTTTATTATGGAAGAAAACATCAGCGAAATTTTTGGTTTATTCCACGAATACAAAATCAAAGTAAACCTGATTCAAAACTCGGCAATTAGTTTTTCTGTTTGTGTAGAAGACAAATTTAACAACTTCAAAGAATTAAACGCTATTCTATCTAAAAAGTTCAAAGTAGATTTTGAAGAAAATGTAACTTTATACACCATTCGTCACTTCAATGATGAGGCGGCACAAACTGTTGAAAAAGACAAAACCGTTTTACTTAAACAAGTAAGTCGTGAAACAATGCAAATTGTAACTAAAGAATAAATCGAATTTCTTTTATAAAAAAAAGCACCAATAATGGTGCTTTTTTATTTTTCTAATAGTGATATAAAACAGCCTTGATTTCATCATAAGATTCCGAAAACACTACAATAAACGGACTTCTCTTTTGAGCTGCCTTTTCTTGTAGTCTTCTCTTTTTCATTGCAGTTAAATCATGCTCTGAAATACCTTTTATCCTGCCCAAAAAAACGGTAATTGATTCTCCTTTCGTCAATCCAATAACTTGAGATTCTTTAAGAAAAACAACGTCTTGAAAGTCTTTCTTGTCTTTTATATCAATTTTTGAAGAAACTGTTTGACTTATTCCAGTTTTAGTATCAACTACACTGTGCACAGCATATTTACTAATTTTATTTTCTTCCAAAGAACTTGGAAAATAAAAAGAAATAACGTCTTGTTGTAACTTGTTGTAATTAACCCCTATTTTTTCTCCATTATGCTTCACTATTTCATGAGTTTGAGAAAATACAGGAAGAAAAAATAAAATAGCTATGATAGCAATACATCCTTTTCTCATTTTTTAAAATTTTAATTGATACACATTATCTAAATCTTTTTCAGAACTAATATTAACATCTAAATCGGTAACAAACCCCGAATTCAATCCATATACCCAGCCATGTAAGGTTAATTCTTGACCGTTCCTCCATGCTGATTGAACTATAGAAGTTTTAGCTAGATCAAATACCTGTTCTTTTACATTTAATTCAACGAACTTATTGAATCGCTCATCTTCATCAATGATTGAATTTAAATATTTATCATGTAACCTATACACATCTTTAATATGACGAATCCAATTATCAATAATTCCAATAGAATCATTACCTAATGCCGCCTTAATGCCGCCACATCCATAATGACCGCAAACCAATACGTGTTTTACTTTCAATACATTTACAGCATAATCTAAAACACTCAACATATTCATATCAGAATGAATAACCATGTTGGCAATATTCCTATGTACAAATACTTCCCCTGGTTTTGCCCCAATAATTTCATTAGCAGGTACTCTACTATCAGAGCATCCAATCCATAATAATGGCGGTGTCTGTCCTTTGGCTAAATCTTGAAAATAATTAGGGTCACTTTCTAATGAGGTTTCTACCCATTTTTTATTATTCGCTAATATTTTTTTATAAAAATCTGTCATTGAATTGTGAATTTTATTTTTACATGAACTAAACATCAAAATGCTTAACTTCTTTCTTTACCATCTCTCTTTTCATAGCGTCATAGTAATGTTCAATTGTAACGTGATTATCTTCACTATTTTCTAATTGATAGGCTTTCTTGAATCCTTTTAGTTTTACCTTTATATGTGCTTCTTTAGCTCTAATTGTTTTAAATTCATGTATTAAATCTAAAATATCATGAGCAATATAAATAGTGTCTTTTGCATCAATAATAACTTTAGAATTTTCAGGAATTGAATTTAAAGTTTCTTTTATTGCTGCTTTATTAAGAAAAGATACTTCTTGTGCCAAATCAATATGAATTACATCACCATCAGCATATTCTTCTTTTCTAAAGACATAAGCTCTCTTCAAATTTCCTTTTAATATAAAAACGACACTAATTATCATCCCTAAAGCTACACCTTTCAATAAATCCGTAAAAACTACTGCTACTAAAGTGGCTATAAATGGTACAAACTGGTATTTCCCTTTATGCCAAAAATGAATAAAAGTGGCTGGTTTAGCTAATTTATAGCCTACCAAAAGTAATACTGCAGCTAAAGTAGCTAGTGGGATTTTATTTAAAAGCACTGGAACAGTCAATACACTGATTAATAACAAAACTCCATGTATAATAGCAGACATCTTTGATTTAGCTCCAGCATTATTATTTGCTGATGACCGAACTACCACTGAAGTCATTGGAAGACCTCCTAGAAGTGAACTGACGATATTTCCAATTCCTTGAGCCTTTAGTTCAACATTGGTATTTGTATATCTTTTTTGAATATCCATGCGGTCCGCCGCTTCGATACACAACAACGTTTCTATTGAAGCTACAATTGCAATTGTTACACCTACTACCCAAATCTTTGGATTTAGAAACCCTGATAAATTAGGGGTTACAATAATATTTTTCAATTCGTCTATAGAATTAGGAACAGGCAAAGAAACCAAATGATTTTTTGATATAGCTAAAGAACTCCCTGTATTGATAAAGATTTGATTTAGAATGATCCCAATAATAACAGCTACTAAAGCGCCTGGAATTAATTTCATTTTTTTTAGAAAGGACACTTTATCCCATGCAATCAGAATAATCAACGAGATTATCGTGATCAGAATTGCTCCCAACTGGACATAATTCAAAACATTGAATAGAGATGAAAAGGTATTACCTCCATCTGATTGGATAAAAGACTGATCTCCTTCAAAATCAGCATCAAAACCTACTGCATGAGGTAATTGTTTCATAATGATTATGATTCCTATACCTGCTAACATTCCTTCAATCACATTGGTTGGGAAATAGTTAGAAATACTACCTGCCTTTATAAAACCAAGAACTAATTGAATTATTCCAGCTATTAACACTGCCGAGAGAAACACATCAAACGATCCTAACTCAGTAATCGCAGTTAAAACGATTGCTGTCAAGCCTGCTGCAGGACCCGAAACACTAATATGAGATTGGCTTAAATAACCTACCACTATCCCTCCTATTACTCCCGAAATTATTCCTGAAAAAAGTGGAGCTCCCGAAGCCATCGCAATTCCTAAACACAAAGGAAGCGCCACCAAAAAAACCACTAAACCGGAAGCAAAATCTGATTTAAGGTTGGCAAAAAGATTGATTTTTTTTGTCATATTTGTATCGAACTAAATTGTAAATAAATATTCTTCACGTTTAAAAACGCAAAGAGAAGTTTAAAATGACTCCATTTTAAACGAAAAATACTAAATTAGTTCTGGAGGAGGTATAAATATGCCTAGAGAAACATCGTCATGTTTCAATGAATTCACCGTCAATATAATTTTGGACTTCATATTGGATAGGTAAACTCTATTGTACAACTGATCAAAATTAAATACGATTTTAATGTCTTTGTGGATTTGTTCTTCTTCTGAAAAACTATAAATAACAGAAACATCTGCATCATTTTCAATTACACTTACCACTGCAGGTGTAATAAGAAATGTGACAAATATAAAGAGTAATATTCCTGCTATTTTTTTCATTAAAGCAAAAATAAAATTAATCTTGACTTTAAAGAATTATTTTAAATAAAATTAACAAAACTAGTATTCTTACAATTTTTCGTGTTTAATAATTTTAGCATTAATCATAAAAAAGACATTCTCTGCAATATTGGTACAATGTTCTGAAATGCGTTCTAAATGCTTCAATACGATTACCAAATTTGTTCCAGAAACTACTGCTTTTGAATTGGTTTTCATTTCTCCAACAATATTGTGAATGGCATCGTCTGTTTTGTTTTTAATACTTTTATTCAAAACAAATATTTCTCCAATCGTACTTTCATCACGGGTTAAAAAACATTCATTTGTTTTGATCGTAATTTTCTCTACTTCTTTAGCTAATTCAGCTACTTGAAATCTAGAAATCAATTCGTGTTTGTCTTTCGTGTTTTTTGCTTTTTTGATAATACTTATTGCTAAATCACCTATACGCTCAATCTCATTACTAATTTGCATTGCCGACATAATAAAACGCAAATCAGACGCAACAGGTTGTTGTAACGCAAAAATACTTTGACAAATTTCATCTATTTTGATGTCTAATTTATCTATTTTGTGTTCAGTCTTTTTTACCTCTTTTCCTTCAGCAGCAGTTTCAGAAAGCAATGCCTTAACTGACTCTCCTACTTGATTTTGGGCAAGAATACCTATTTTTTCGATTACGTTTTTTAACTTTTCTAATTCTATTTCAAAGTGTGTCATCTTACTATTTTTTTAAAAGATAAAAATTACAAATCCTATTCCCTACTTACTTCACTTCTTGAGTTATCCAAATCTTCCTGTAATGTAATCCTCCGTTTGTTTTTTCTCTGGTTTAGTAAAAATAGTATTTGTTTTCCCCATTTCAATCAATTCGCCCATATAAAAGAAAGCAGTGTAATCACTAGTTCTTGCGGCTTGTTGCATATTATGAGTCACTATAATGATGGTATATTGTTCTTTCAATTCATGAACCAATTCTTCGATTTTTGAAGTAGAAATAGGATCCAATGCACTTGCAGGTTCGTCCATAAGTATAATATCTGGACTTACTGCCAAAGTTCTAGCGATACATAGTCGTTGTTGCTGACCACCA
>JACCDH011485468.1_pt1 | contig 11653 bp, 8 predicted proteins | sample 7442481 | NCBI WGS metagenome assembly JACCDH01 (sample SAMN15323433, study PRJNA562643) | freshwater metagenome | isolation source: river surface water | place: USA:Blue River Watershed | collected 2017-08-15 | reverse complement strand
GGGCCAATTGAGCCCAGAAACAAAAAAGCCCGCTGGGTGATGAGCGGGCCTGGTTGTTGGTGTGAATGGTAGCGGGCGGAGGGCCACTGACCAACTTTCTATTCACGCTCAATCATGCTGGGTAGCACTAGAGGGTGAATGAGCGGTGATTGTATCGGCCAGTCCCTGGGCCACGTACAGATAAAGCTAGGTTAGCTGGCTAGAGGATAAGGAATCCATCAAGGTTACGCCCCTTCCTCTACACCACTCCCATTGCTTCGGTGGATCATTTGTAAGAAAATAAGTTAACTTTTTGACAATAAAATCCTAGCCATGAGCCTACTTTCACAAGCCATCCTCTCGCAAACTGAATCTCTACCCAAGGTCATCGATGTCACTCGGCCTCATTGATGGATCAACTAAACGGAGAAAATTTTTTTATTTTTGACTGGATGCCTGGGATTGATGCCATGCCCCACTCTGGAGCGAAAGAAACATGCATATTTCATTGATAGGAACAATCCACGTCGAGAACGGACTTGTTAACTAAGTTGCGTTACCATTTTTGTCACCAGGTAGCCATCGAACGTTTCTTTCCCACCTTCGCTACCAACCCCACTGTCTTTTACCCCACCGAATGGCAATTCAGACGGCGCCATTCCAAAGTGGTTGATATTGACCATGCCTGCTTCCAGCCCGTCTGACACTGCGGATGCTGTTTTTAGCGAGTTCGTAAATGCATATGAGGCAAGGCCGAACGAAAGGCTATTTGCTCTTGTTAGCACCTCGTCAAGAGTCTTGAATTTTGCGATTGGTGCGATTGGTCCAAAAGGTTCTTCCTGCATCAAACGCGAATCGTCGGGGGCGTTAATTACTATTGTCGGTGGAAAGAAATTTCCGACCGCTGGCATGCCAGAACCTAACCTGATGACGTCAGCGCCACGAGCCTTTGCGTCTTCTGCAAGAGTCTCCATAACGCTCACCCGACGCTTTTGACAAAGCGGCCCCATTTGCACACCTGCATCAAGGCCATTCCCAACTTTGATTGACGAAAACACTTCAGTAAACCGGTCTAGGAATGACGTGTACGAACCTTCCTGAACATAAAAGCGGCTTGGCGATACGCATACTTGCCCTGCGTTGTGTACTTTGAACTTGGCCAGCATTTCAGCTGCCCGTTTGACATCTGCATCATCAAATACAAGTACGGGGGAGTGCCCACCGAGCTCCATCGTGATGCGTTTCATATGGGCGCCAGCCATGGCAGCAAGTTGCTTACCCACTGGAACCGAACCTGTAAACGACACTTTCTTGACTACGGGCGATTCGATGAGGTACTTTGATATCTCGGAAGGAATTCCCCACACTATGTTGAGTACGCCTGGTGGCAGCCCGGCGTCATGGAATAACTTTGCGAGGGCGACGATGGAGCTAGGCGACTCTTCTGGCCCCTTCAGAATGATCGTGCATCCTGCTCCGATGGCCGCTGCAACCTTGCGTATAGCCTGGCTGAGAGGAAAGTTCCATGGTGAGAAGGCAGCACAAACACCTACTGGCTCTCTCAACACCAGTTGCCGTACACGCGAATTGCGCGGGGGAACGACTCTGCCATATATGCGGCGGCATTCTTCCGCATGCCACTCGGCCGCTTCAGCGCTCGCACTGACCTCCATTGCGGCTTCTGTAAGCGGCTTGCCGTTGTCAAGGGTGATTCCATATGCAATTTCACTGGAACGCTCACGAGCTAGTTGTGCAACTCGACGCAGAACTGCGGAACGCTCGATAGGCGAGATAGTTCGCCACTTTGTGAAAGCGCTCTGGGCCGCCTTCAGCGCAAGATCCAAGTCGCCTTTGGTTGCATGAGGCAGTTTTCCTATCACTTCGCCGGTTGCTGGGTTCATTACATTTTGAACCTCGCGACCATTCACAATGAATTCGCCATTTATGTAGAGAGTGAGTTCTGGATACATAGTCATTTCTTCAAAACTTTGAAATTGCCATGTCGAATCTGTCGAAAAATCTCAGAGCGACACAGATGTTTTTGCCATTCTTACGAGGTATGTTTTTATCAAGCACAGAGCAATAAGGCGCTACATGACGATGACGCCCCGCGCATTGCGCCCGGTTTTCAGGTCATCAAATGCGGTTGCCGCCTCAGACAGCGTGTACCTGCGTGTAATTAACTCATCGAGCTTCAGTTGGCCGGCACCATACATCGAGACTAGTCGTGGAAAGTCAACTCGCGGCCGCGCTGATCCAAAATAGCTCCCCCTTAGAGTTTTTTCCTCGAACGTCAGCGCCATTGTTCGCACTGAGGTAATGTCGTCAGCCCCAGCGACGCCCACGGAAACCACTGTTCCACCACGCTTTGCCGCGCGCATGGCGGACTCCAGAACAACACCTTTGCCAACGCAGTCAAAGCAATAGTCAGCTCCACCATCGGTCAATTTCTTCACAAGCTTGCCCCAATCTGGGTCCTTGGATGCATCCACGCGATCTGTTGCGCCGAAACTCTTGGCTAGTTCGAGCTTCTCCTCTGATGTGTCGACCGCCAACACACGGCTAGCACCAGCGATTGCAGCTGCCTGTATCGCATTTAGTCCAACACCTCCAGCGCCAATCACCACTACGGTGCTCCCTGGTTTAACCTGTGCTGTATTGAAGACTGCACCAACTCCCGTCATAACTCCGCAGCTAATTAGGGAGGCTGGCTCAAGGGGCATCTGCTTATCGATACGAACCACATTTCCAGTGTTCAATGTTGCAAAGCCCGCCATGACGCCACATGCTGAGAACATGTTCAGTTCGTTGCCCGCCGTGTCAGTGATCGATGTCGTGCCGCCTGGAAGCCTGTACGCAGCACGCAAACCTTGTTCACAGAGATGCGGCCTTCCTGACGCACAGTACTCACATCTTCCACACATGCTGACAAATGACGTTAGGACGTGATCTCCGACAGCGAACTCGGTGACTGCATCACCAACTGATTCCACAACCCCTGACGCTTCGTGGCCTAGTACAAGCGGCAAAGGAAGTTTGATCCGGCCTTGTGCGGCCGACAGATCGCTGTGGCATACGCCACAGGCTGCGATCTTGATTCGTATTTGATCCGCTGCTGGCGCGGCCACCAAAACCTCTTCCACCCCAATGATGCCTTGCTGTCGACAGACCGCGGCATAGGTCCTAACTTGATCGGTCATGCGAACTACTCCATAAAATTAAGGGTTAACGATCATGCTCAACGTATTGCCTGAGAGCCATGTTTAGTTGACTCTATAGTAAAGTGAAGCTACTATTACGTCAACATTGGTTCCTTTGCCTGGAGCGCAGTCGTATTGGCACCCATACCATTGCAATCGCGACCTCCAATAAGTACTCAAATTTCAAGGAACAGCAACCGATGCTGAGTTGAGCAGAAGAAGCGCCCTTCAGCAGAAAGCGTGCACAGACTTCGGAGACTAGAGATGCAGTTGATTGAGTTTCTTGACAAAGGTGCGACCAGCTACCCAGAACGCCATGTTGTCCATGACACGGAGCACGGAACCACCTACGCTGAGATGCAGGCATTGACCTGTCGGATCGCGCGCGCACTTGTCAGATTTGGTTTGGGCAATGATGACAACGTTGGGGGTTATTCCCCCAACCACCCGATGGCATTTGCAGCACAGTACGGAACGCTTAGGTCAGGTTCTGTCTGGGTGCCCATCAACGCCCGAAACTCAAAAGAAGAGAACGTTGCAGTACTTAAGGCGCTTGACATTGCCTTTCTGTTTTTTCATAGCAGTTTTGAAGTCGAAGTTCGTGAGACACTAAAGCAAGTACCAGGTATACGCGGTGCGGTATGCATTGACCGTAGTCTTGATGGCATTCTTTCGCTAGAGCAATTTAGCTCCAGCGAATCCTCTGATCTGACTTTGCCATCTAAAGGGCCGAATGACGTCGTATCAATGTTGACAACAAGTGGGACGACTGGTCTGCCAAAAGGTGTGATGCTGACGAACTTGGTTTGGGAAACAGTGATCGCCACTCACATGTTAGCCATGCCCCACGTCGGCTTTCCAGTTAATGTTATCGCCGCTCCGATGACTCATGCGGCCGGCACCTACGCAGCTTCTATGTTGTCACGTGGAGTGACAAACATACTGCTTCCAAAGCCAGATCCGCTTTCCATACTCTGGGCAATAGACCGTTTTCGCGGTACTACAACTTTTGTGCCACCTACTCTGGTGTACATGATGCTGGCGCATCCCCAAGTAAAGGAATTTGACTATTCCACATTGCAGTATCTCTTCTATGGGGCTGCACCGATGTCTGTTTCGAAGCTAAAGGAGGCGGTGGAGGTATTCGGGCCTGTGATGAATCAAGGATTCGGACAGTCTGAAGCCCCTCTTCTTACTGTCCTTAGTCCCAGCGACCACATGGAAGCACTTTCTTCACCGGACAAACACCGAATCCTTCAGAGCGCAGGACGTGAAGGGCCCCTCGCGCGCATTGAGATCATGGACGACCATGGGAAACTGCTCCCTAGAGGCGAGCAAGGTGAGATCGTCGTGCGAAGCAACATGGTCATGAAAGGCTATTACAAAGACAAGGCCTCGACACTTGCGTCAACCGCGTACGGCTGGCATCACACCGGCGATGTCGGAGTCAAGGATGAGCAGGGCTTCGTGTATATCGTGGACAGGAAAAAGGACATGATCATTACAGGGGGCTTCAATGTATTCCCGGCTGAAGTGGAAAAAGTCTTGCTTCAACATGAAGATGTCCTGGAGTGCGCTGTGGTGGGTGTTCCTGACGAGAAGTGGGGCGAGGCTGTTCTTGCGGCGGTCGAACTAAAAGCAAACAGGACTGTGACCGCCGACCAGTTGATTCGCTTCGCGCGCGAACATCTCAGCGGAGTGAAGACACCAAAACATGTGACCTTTGTAGACCGACTTCCGCGCACTACAACGGGAAAAGTACTGCGCAGGGACGTGCGCGCCGCTTACTGGCTTAGCGCAAACCGCCAGATCTAAACGCCACTACCTTTCTTCCAGAACATGACCTCCACATTTGAAACACTGTCCTACGCCGAGGCTGACGACATTGCAACCATTACGCTCGATCGCCCCAAAAGCCTTAATGCGCTCAGCTTCAAGATGATGGATGAGATTTATGCTGTTCTCAGGCTCATCCGCAGCAAAGGTAGCGCGAGAGTAGTTTTGCTGACAGGCAACGGCGAGAAGGCATTCTGTGTTGGTGCTGATATCAAAGAGAGGGCTGGTAGATCGCCCAGCACCACAGCAACCTTTTCTGACCTCAGAGATACGTTGGAGCTATTTAGAACGATCGAGGAATTCGACACGCCTGTTATTGCCGCGATTAACGGATATGCGATGGGAGGTGGACTTGAGCTTGCGCTTTGTGCAGATATTCGCATTGCCGCTCGCCACGCCATGTTGGGTTTGCCAGAGCTCAAGCTTGGGGCATTGCCAGCAGCCGGCGGCACCCAACGCCTTGCCAGGCTCATTGGAGTAGGCAGAACAAAGGAGCTTCTATTTACCGGTGAAGCGTTGAGCGCTGAAACCGCTCATGCGATGGGCTTGGTTAACCATGTTGTTGAGGGTCCAAATCTTCTTGATTTTTCCACCCAGATGGCAAAGAAGATTTCGAAGATGGCCCCGCTCGCTGTGAGATTTGCTAAGCGCGCCGTACACATGGGCAGCCAGGTTGGCTTAGAGGCTGGTCTTGAATACGAGCGTTATGCAGCATCCATTTTGATGGATACCGGAGACAGAAAAGAAGGTATGCAGGCGTTTGTGGAAAAGCGCGATCCGCGGTTTACGGGAAATTAATAGGAGCAGACGAATGGATTTGAACTTAACTGGGAAGGTTGCACTTGTCACAGGCGCAGGCCAAGGTGTTGGGCGCGGGGTTGCACTCTTTCTGGCGGCTGAGGGCTGCAAGCTGGTTGTAAACGATCTTTTTGAAGAAAGAGCGCAGTCTGTCGCGCAAGAAATCAATGCGGCAGGAGGAACGGCGATCGGAATAGGTGCAGACATTACAAAGAAGGAATCGGTCCGTCAGATGTTTGAGCGACTCAGACAGAGCTTTGGCACTATCGACATCCTAGTCAACAACGCGGGGGTTCCCCCAATGCGCCGTGATGCCGAGGGCGCATCGCCAACTTTTTTGGATACAACGCTCGATGAACAGGAGCAGATGGTCAACTTAAATGTCCACGGCACGATTTATTGCTGCCGTGAGGCCCTATCCGATATGGCCTCCAAGAAGTCCGGAAAGATTGTCAATGTCATTTCCGAGGCGGGGCGGGCTGGTGAGGCCAGGTTGGCGATCTACTCTGGCGCAAAAGCCGCCATTCTCGGGCTAACTATGGCACTGGCCCGTGAGCATGGACGCGACAGCATCAACGTCAATGCCGTTGCTCTGGGTGCGGTGGCCCATGAGGGAATCAAGACTGGCGCTACAAGCCTGGAAGCCACTCCCCAAAACAATGAGCGGCTTGCCAAGATGCTCAAACTCTATCCGATTGCCACTGGCCTGCAAAGGCTTGGCCGTCCGGACGACGTCGCTTACGCCGTTGCATTCCTCTCTTCGGACAAGGCAGCTTTCATTACAGGGCAAAGCCTCGGTGTTAGCGGTGGCTACCACATGCAATAAAGACAAGAATGCTTACACAGACGTTTCAGTTTGGCGACAGGCAGTTTTCGGGAGAACTGATCAGAGATCAGGCGTCCAGAGCCGCAAATGGACTCTCCGCATTGGGAGTTTGCGCTGGGGACACAGTTGCGGTGCTAATGCGTAATGAACCAAATTACTTAAGTGTGTTGCTGGCTACGCAAAAGCTTGGCGCCTACTATGTTGCTATCAATTGGCATTTCAAACGTGATGAAGCTGGTTTTGTCCTAACTGACAGTGGCGCAAAGGTACTTATTGTTCATGAAGATCTCTGGCCTGAGATTGAATCAGTGGTACCGAGTGGCGTGCATGTAGTTGTAGTTCCGACGCCCCCTGAGATTACGAAGGCGTACAAGGTGCCTGTTCACCCAACTTCCCTGCCAGCAAGGTCGTTGGCATGGCACAAATGGTTGAATGAGTCAGACGATTCACCTCGACCGGACTTGCCGCCGTTGGGGAGCATCTACTACACGTCAGGTACGACTGGCAGGCCGAAAGGTGTTAGACGGCTACCTGGGACACCTGAGCAAGCTGCAGCTTGGCATCGTACAAGGGCCGTCGCAACTAGCGTCTGGGAAGGATTCCGCACTGCTATCGTCGGACCGCTTTATCACGGCGGCCCCAATACAGCTGCAGTTGTCGCACTCAGACTTTCATCACATGTCGTAATTTTTCCTCGATTTGATGCTGAAGAACTGCTGCGGGCAGTGCATGACCACAAGTTAACTCACTTGTCGTTGGTTCCGATCATGCTGATTCGTATGCTGGCTTTGCCAGACGAGGTTCGTAACCGCTATGACCTGAGCTCCCTGGAAGTAGTTACTCACGGCGGTTCTGCGTGCCCCCCAGAGATCAAAAAAAGGGCGATCGCTTGGTTGGGCCCAATCATTGTGGAGACCTATGGCTCTACGGAAGTGGGACTGACCACAATGATCAAGACCAATGAATGGCTTCGGTACCCAGGCAGCGTAGGAAGGCCATTTGAGGGAACTAGCATCAGGATTCTTGACGGACAACGCTCTGAACTCGGGCCCAACGTTCCGGGAGAAATCTGGGTCAACCCGGGTAAGAACTCACTGCCGTTTACCTACCATAACAATGAAGACGCAAGACGTGAAATTGAAGTCGATGGATTCATATCTGTTGGTGACGTCGGATATCTAAATGAAGATGGGTACTTGTTCATCACCGACCGCAAGCGAGACATGATTGTCTCCGGCGGGGTCAATATCTACCCTGCTGAGATCGAAAAAGAACTCATTCTTTGCCCTGGCGTTCGTGATTGTGCGGTTTTTGGGGCACCAGATGCGGAGTTCGGTGAGCGCGTTGTCGCTGCGATACAGATAGAGCCTGGCGCTTCTATCGACAAGCTGGCAATCGTCAACTTTCTGGGGCAAAGAATCGCTGGGTACAAGATTCCGCGAATTGTCGACTTCCACGCTGAGCTGCCGCGTGACAGCATGGGAAAGATATTCAAGAACAGATTGCGCGAGCCTTACTGGAAGTCTCCAGCTCGTGTTACTGAGTGACGTATTAATTTGAAAGTGAAGGTGAATAGCATGCGATCAGTGGTTATTGCTGGCATTGGCCAGACTGCGTTCGGCAAGTTTCTCGAGCGGGGTGTTCGTTCATTGGCAGAGGAGGCTTTGGCAAGTGCACTGGCTGATGCCGGGCTACAGCCCGAACATATCCAGATGACTTTCTTTGCCAACGCCCTCTCTGGCCTGGTTACAGGCCAGGAAACCATCCGTGGACAAGTCGCTTTAAGGTATACCGGAGTCATGGGGCGGCCGATTGTTAACGTGGACAACGCCTGCGCTTCTGGATCAACTGCATTCCATCTGGCTTGGCTTGCCGTTGCATCAGGGCAAGTTGACGTAGCACTTGCCATCGGAGCGGAAAAGCTAACGCACGTTGATAAGAACGTTACGTTTGGTGCATTTGCATCTGGGGTGGATGTGGAAGAGCGCATTGCGATGCAGTCTTCTGCACCTGCTGGGCATTCGATCTTTATGGACATTTACGCAGAGAAGACACGCAAGTACATGGAACGTAGCGGCGCCACTGTGGAGGATTTCGCAAAGGTTTCTGTAAAAAGTAGGCTAGGCGGTAGCCATAACCCCTGGGCACAGTTCCGGACAACCACAACAGTCGAGGAAGTGGTGAACAGTCGAGTTGTGAGCGCCCCCTTGACCTTGCCGATGTGCTCTCCGATAGGTGACGGCGCAGCAGCAGCTGTCATTGTTAGTGAGAGCTTTGCGCGTAAGTTGAACATATCCAAGCCCGTGTACGTTCTTGCGTCGACACTTCAGTCATCCAATCCCGAAGGTGCCGAGCCACTCGTTGCCAAACGAGCCGCAGACCTTGCCTACGAAATTGCGGGCATTGGACCGGATGACGTTCACGTTGCTGAAGTTCACGACGCCTCTGCACCTGCCGAGATCATGTTGTACGAATCGCTTAGCTTTGCTCCACCGAATGAGGGGTTTAAGCTGGTGCGTGACGGCGTTACTGCTCTGGGTGGGCGCTTGCCCGTCAACCCTGGCGGTGGCTTGCTTAGTAGAGGACACCCTGTAGGAGCCACGGGTATCGCTCAAATTGTTGAGCTAACGACCCAATTGCGCGGAAGTGCTGGTGGGCGTCAGAGGCCCAACGCAAAGGTTGCTCTTGCTGAATGTTCGGGAGGTCAAATCAGGAATGATTCAGCCGCAGCGGCAGTCACCATCCTTTCACTTTGAATCAAAATAGATTCATTGGCGCCCGATTTGGCTATTGGCCTTTACGGGCGTCAATGCATTCGCAGCATCTCAGCACACCTCTAGACAGTAGCCAATTTAGGTGTTATTCCGGTTGAGACGCATCAAGCTAATTTTCAACGCATAGATATTGTCTGGGCGCATAGTTCGGCCACCCCTGGCTGAGCCGGAACGCTCTCTAGTGAACCGCCGCATACATGATTGAGTGCTCATTGGCCTCAAAACCAGAGAATTCCTCCACAACCTTGCCCATCCGTTGCACCAGAATTCGATCGGAGAGCGCCAGGATCTCAGGCAAATATGACGAGATCACAACAACCGCTTTTCCTGCATCAGCAAGCGACTCAATTAGCTGATGAATCTCTGCAATCGCGCCGACATCCACTCCGCGGGTCGGCTCGTCAAAGATGATGAGTTCCGGGCTTTGAACCAAAGCCTTTGCAATCACAATCTTTTGCTGATTCCCACCGGATAGCTCAATCGCACGCACATGCGAGTTGATCGCCTTAACTTTCAGCCTTTGAATCCATTCAGCACCGATGGTCTGCTTCTCAGCTTTTGAGATTAACCATCTTCCGACCCCGAACTTGGCAATGAATGCGAGATAGATGTTGTCGGAAATCGATTTTGTGTCGAAATACCCTTCGATTTTTCGATCCTCAGTTATATAGGCGATGCCATCATGCACTGCCTCTGCTGGCACTAGGTATCGAACTGGGGTCCCGTTGAGAACTATCTCCCCTCCATGCCTCCAGTCTCGCTTTAGCAGTCCCGCAACCACCTTAAAGGTTTCCGTACGACCAGACCCAACAAGCCCAAACACGCCTGTAACTTGTCCAGCGAAAACAGATAGTGAGTTGTTTCTGACTTGCTTTCCCATGCGGAGGTTTTGTACTGACAACACCTTGCGCCCAGGCTGCCTAAATTGATCTTTCCTCACATCGTAGAGTGATTTAGACAAGTCTCGTCCAACCATTGCCTGAATAATGCTGGCGCGATCGAAATTTGACACTGCGTCAGTAGTTACATGCTTCCCGTCTCGCAGAATGGTGATACGGTCAGCGTGTTGCAGAGCCTCTTCCAATGCATGCGAGATGAATACAATTGACACGCCACGTTTTGTCAGTGTCACCAGGAGATCAAAGAAGTATTTCTTTTCCTCGGGCGTTAACGTAGCGGTTGGCTCGTCGAATATGATTACCTTCGATTCCATCAATACCGCTCTTGCAATTTCGACCATTTGCTTTTGCGCTGCCCCCAATATGGCGACAGGGACTGTTGGGTCGACGTCAAACTGCAGAGACTGTAGGAATTGTTGAGCTGCAATGTATTTGCCACGCAAACGATTGAACGCTGATTCCCTTCCAAGGAAGAGATTCTGGGCAACAGTCATCGATGGCACCAAGCTAGTCTCCTGAAAAACCATTGCGATGCCGAGCTCCAACGCTTCTCTAGGCGAGTTGATCTCTCTCTCTTGTCCTTCAAAAATTAGTTTGCCTTCGCTCAGCTGAACGACACCTGCCATTACTTTGGTCAGCGTGGACTTTCCTGCGCCGTTTTCCCCTAGAAGCGCGTGGACCTCGCCTTTTCGCAACTCAAAGTCGACCTGCTCGATCGCAGGTACACCACCGAAGGTTTTTGTTGCTCCCTTCAACTCAAGCACTACCGTACCGGCTTGAATTTGCCTGCGGTCTGATTCGCCCCCCGCTACAGCCTTCGCTCTTGCATTCATTGCCGATTTTCCTTCTCGCACTCACTGAGCAGCAGGCGAATGACACTCATTGAACCTTGACTCAGCAAGTAGAGATGCTCTCCGCACTCGGCAACTGCGACTATGCCGTGGTGCATTCCGTCAAAACGGCTATGCAATGAGCTACGCACAACACCTTGTCCGTCAAGGCGAACGACCAACCCATAGGATTTTGGAGGAGCCCAGGGCTTTACTACGCCCATTGTCTTCAAGTGTGCCGCTTGCATAGGCTCCATAAAGCTCACGCCTGAGCGTAATGAAGGAGCCACCCAATACTCGGGATCAATCTCTTGAACCATCCTGCGGCGATATTCGGTCTCTCTAAGTACAAACTCCACAAGTTGAGTCCGAACTGCGAAGCAGGTAACCCAAGCGCCCCCTTTCCTGCTTGGTACTAATCGAGATGGGTACGCGGGAAGACCTTCGACTAGTGGCAAGATTGCGTTCGAATCGATTTTCACTACTCGGTGGGCCCAGCTCTCACTTAGCC
>JACCDH010468255.1_pt1 | contig 11653 bp, 10 predicted proteins | sample 7442481 | NCBI WGS metagenome assembly JACCDH01 (sample SAMN15323433, study PRJNA562643) | freshwater metagenome | isolation source: river surface water | place: USA:Blue River Watershed | collected 2017-08-15 | reverse complement strand
AATCATTCAATTAAGCATGCAATTTACCGAAAAGAATGAAAGAGAATAGATTTTTCTTAATTTTGCGAGGTATTTTTTTTCCATGCAGAAAATCCTTTGTATTCGTTTTTCGTCCATCGGGGACATTCTTTTGACAACACCCATCGTGCGTGTGCTCAAAGCGCAATTCCCGCAGGCCGAAATTCACATCGCTACCAAGGCTTCCTATGCGCATTTATGGGAAGGAAATCCGAATGTTTCTCAGGTGCATGGATATCACGGGAATCTTTGGAAATTTGCCTCCGAGCTTCGGAATCAAGGTTTTGATAGGGTTTATGACTTACATAAAAACCTCCGTTCGCATTTTTTATGTTTGCTTTTAGGGAAATTTCCGAAGCAGATTAATAAATACACGTCGGAACGAAAAGCATTCGTCCAAACGAAAATCAATGCGTTGCCTGGTCATCTCGTGGATCGGAATTTGCAATCCCTGGGTTTGCAGCCTGATGACCAAGGACTTGATTATTTTATTCCTGCCTCTTCGCAAGTCGATCTTGACGAACGTGGCATTAAATCACCTTTTGTTCTTTTCGCGATCGGAGCTGCACATCAAACGAAGGTCTTGTCTTATCCCAAAATGATCGAACTCATTGATGCCATTCCGCATCAGGTTGTGCTCGTCGGGGATGATTGGGATGAGAAAATCGGCTACCGACTCGCGACATTATTTCCGGAGAAGGTGGTGAATCTATGCCAAAAAACAAGTATTGCGCAGAGTGCGTCATTCATCCAACAAGCATCGATGGTGATCACACATGATTCATCGATGATGCATGTGGCGGCGGCCTTAAAGCATCCCAAATTATTCACCATTTGGGGAAGTACACACCCTGGATTAGGTTTTACACCTTATCACACGCCCTTTACGGCGATTGAAAATACGGCCTTGGCTTGTCGGCCATGTTCGACTCAGGGTTCGAACGTTTGTCCTTTGGGACACTTTAATTGTATGAATTCATTGGATCTTTCGGCCATTAAAACGGCTGCCCAAGCATTATGAAAAATATCAAATTTGCCTTATTGCAATTGACTTGTTCGGAGAATGTGCAAGTAAACCAACAAAAAACGGAGGCGAAAATCCGGGAAGCGGCGGCTCAAGGGGCGCAAGTTATTTGTTTACAAGAGTTATACCAATCCGTGTATTTCTGCCACAAACAGGATGCCGCTTATTTTGATTTAGCTGAAGTCATTCCAGGACCTGGTACCGACAATTTACTAGCCCTTGCCCAGGAATTAAAGCTTGTGATTGTGGCTTCTCTGTTTGAAAAACGCAGTAAAGGGGTATATCATAATACTTGTGCTGTACTGGATCATGCCAAAGGATACCTTGGTAAATACCGTAAGATGCACATTCCTCAAGACGCGGGTTATGAGGAGAAATACTATTTCACGCCGGGTGATTTGGGCTATCAAGTCTTCGATTCGAGTTATGGTAAATTGGGCATTTTAATTTGTTGGGACCAATGGTTCCCCGAAGCAGCTCGACTAACGGCTTTAAAAGGTGCAGAGGTGTTGATTTACCCCACGGCGATTGGTTGGGACAATCTGGAATCCAGCAGTGAAATCAACCGGGAGCAATATCAAGCCTGGCAGACTGTCCAACGGGGCCATGCGGTAGCGAATGAAGTTCCCGTGATTTCCGTGAATCGGGTAGGAGAGGAGAATGGCCAAACCTTTTGGGGTGGTTCCTTCGTGAGCAATGCTTTCGGCCGAGTACTTTACCAGGCTCCTCACAACACGGAAGAAGTTGCTGTGGTTGAAATTGATTTGGATGCCCAGGAGCAATATCGCCGTATTTGGCCGTTTATGCGGGATAGAAGGATCGATTCTTTTGAGGGAATTACCCAAAGATATCTTGACTAGTAAATCATTGAATCCCAAGAATTCATGTTTTCGTGTCGAAAATGGAGAACTTATCACAAATAAAATAACAGGGCGTTCAACCTTTTTATTAGTGTTGCTTCTTCTTCACATTGTTAATTAATCAACCATATGAATAATAATAAAATCGTTTTGCTTAGCCTGTGTTTTCTGCTCACGGCTTTAGGGTATTTCACAGTGCAGGCTTGGCAAAAAGATGGCTCTGATGTGACCAATTTTTCTGGTGAATGGAAAGCTAAGTAGTCGATTGGTTTGGGTGGGAATATTGTTTGTTCCTTTGTAGCTGACGATCGAATAAATGCGAATGTGCTGAAAATTGCGGAACAGACTAATTTTTTGACCATAGAAACGAAAAACGATCCTTCAAAAGCTAAATCAGCTCAATTCCAGGAAAAGTTAACTTTCAATGGGCAAGATAACCAATCAAATTCTCGCGAGGGTATCGATAAAAAATACACGGTTAAATTGTCGGCAGATCGAAAAACAATGACCATCCACACAACCATTATCCAAATGGTTGCCACTCCTTATCACGCAAACGTACAGATGAAAGCCATTAGCAACGTGACTGAGGTTTGGCATTTGAGCCATGACGGTAAGTCTATATCCGTTCGTTCAAAAGCCAAATCAAACTTATGGGGTGGTGAGCGAGCTTGGGTAACTGTATTTGAAAAAGTTATTTAGCCGTAATAAACTATAGACTCAATTGGATGGGCGATTGGCTCTGAAACCCCTCCCCGTATTTCACGCCAATCTTATGCCCCATTTCTTGGGCACGAGCTTTGATGAAGTTGAAGTAATCCTCACTAGAAATATACGAAGCAGGTTCGGAGGAATTGGGGTCAAAAAATTGACTCTTGAATGCGCGAATCGCGGCTTCTTTCGTTTCCCAATGTTCCGAAATATCGACCACAAAATCCGGTTTCAAATAACGATCTTGGATGTAATGATATAGGTGTTTCGGTCTCCAGGGAGCTAATCCCGTTTCAATCTTACGTAATCCACTTAAAAAACAAGCATCTATGGCTAATTGGGCCCCCTTTCCATGATCTGGATGACGATCTTCCAGTGCATTAGCTAAGACAATATCCGGTTGGTACTTGCGTATCACCTCAATCAATTTCAATTGGCTTTCGCGATCATTCTTAAAAAAGCCATCAGCTAATTCCAGATTTTCACGGGCATGGATGCCTAAAATCTGTGTAGCCGCCGCTGATTCGGCTAAGCGGATTTCAGCTGTTCCTCGCGTACCTAATTCCCCGCGAGTAAAATCAACTATACCCACTTTTTTGCCTTGTGCTATCGCATTTACAATCGTTCCTGCTACGGCAAGTTCCGCATCATCCGGATGTGCGGCCATTACGAGAATATCTAGTTTCATGAGCTTAGTGAATGCGTAGGCGTCTTCCTGCGCGGATTGTTGAAGACATTTTTAATCCATTTAAACGCGCTAATTTACTTGCGGAAACTCCAGCCCGTTGGGCTATGGAATACAATGAATCCCCCGAACGAACTTTGGTCCAAACTTTTCGTCTGCTGCGAATCTTTTCCCCAGCACTTCCATATTCATTTCGAAGGGATAAAGCGCGGATGTTGAAGGTTTGGGCGGTGATTAATAAATGGTCCGACAAAGGTTCGCCCGTTCCAAAATTATATACTTGATTCGGATTGAAGGGATTTCCTTCATAGCGAGTTTCAAAGTGTAAGTGGGAACCTGTGCTCCGACCGGTATTTCCGCCAAGTCCGATTTCGTCTCCTGCTTTTACAAAAGTGCCCGGCTCTAAACCTTGTTTGGACATATGCCCATATAGGGTTTCCAATCCATTGTAATGGCGTAAAACCATGTATTTTCCATAGCCACCTCCATCGTAATTCACAACCCGTACAATGCCATCGAAGGGCGCAAAGATGGGATAGCCCGTTTCTAAATCTAAGTCGACGCCCGCATGCAAACGACCCCAACGAGGTCCAAATGGACTTGTTTGCTTCACAACGGCTAAAGGAGGGGACCAATTACGTCCGGCAGGTAAATTGTACAATTCCAAATCGACAGGCTCATCAAATTCTTTGGCATTGATGTCATATGGGTCAATGCTTTTGGTATCCCAAATCGAATAATAAGAAGCTACCGAAACAAAATCCTCTGAACCTACCGGGGCATTTTCCTCTTCTATTTCCACCACCAAGGCTTCTCCTTCATCAATAGAAGTTGTATCAAAATTGCTGATACTAGGGTTGATTATTTTCAAAGGCTCATACTTCCGCTCCTGCAATTCTGAACCTTGAATAGCTGTGGCCGTACTTTCGCTCTCTGTCCGAAAGGTCAGTGGAGGTAAATCATCTAAATCGTCCTTTTTCGCCGCTTTATCCTGATACAAGGCAGAACTTGGCTTGGATTCAATTTTGGTATTCTTCTTGAAAAGCTTTTTTTCTTGGGCAAAGCCAGTTATGGTCGATAAGACAAGGCAAAGGACAAGAATGATTTTGCTAAAATTCATACGTTTTTTTTAGTGTAATTGATTGGCCGCCAACCATCTTTCGGCGTCCAAAGCAGCCATACAGCCACTTCCTGCAGCCGTTACGGCTTGTCGGTAAGTCGTGTCCTGCACATCTCCACAAGCAAAAACGCCTGGGATATTCGTCCGCGAACTTCCTTTTTCTGTGATTAGGTATTCCTGCGCATCCATGTCCAATTGGCCTTTAAAGATGCTGGTATTCGGTTGGTGACCGATCGCCACAAAGAAACCCGTTAAGGCAATTTCTTCTGTTGATTGAGTCACATTATTTTTCAAACGGATTCCGGTTACGCCATTCGCATCACCCAAAATTTCTTCTGTTTCTGAATTCCAATGAATCTTGATTTTTGGATTATTTTTTACACGTTCTTGCATGATTGTGGAAGCACGCATTTGGTCCCGGCGAACGATTAAATGTACTTCTGTACATAAATTGGCCAAATAACTTGCCTCTTCTGCTGCTGTATCACCAGCACCCACCACGGCAACTGTTTGATTGCGGTAGAAGAATCCATCACAAACGGCACAAGCTGAAACGCCTAAACCATTGTAAGTCTTTTCGCCTTCCAAGCCCAACCATTTGGCAGAAGCTCCCGTAGCTATAATCACAGCGTCAGCCAAAATTTCCGTGGTATCATCGATCCAAACTTTCTTCGGTTGGCTTGTGAAATCGACCTTTGTCGCCATTCCATAACGTACATCAGTTCCAAAACGCTTCGCTTGATTCTCTAAATCAACCATCATGGCTGGACCGTCAATTCCTTTTGGGTATCCAGGGAAATTGTCAACTTCTGTGGTGGTAGTTAATTGACCGCCCGGTTGGCTTCCTTGGTACATGACAGGCTGCAAACCTGCACGAGAAGCATAAATTGCTGCGGTATATCCCGCTGGACCAGAACCTATAATAAGGCATTTAATGGAATTCGACATAGGTAAAAATTGGAATAAAATGAGTCTGTAAATTTCGCTAAATAAGCTTACAATCGCAAACCTCGAATTTCTCCTTTTTGTTCCTTACATTTGTTAGATAACCTCGGTTTAACGTATGATTGGTAAAAATATTACACATAATCTTACATTTTGGGTTCTGTTGTCTATTCTCATCGGTGTGCTCATTGGCCATTTTAATTCAGAATTAGCGCTCTATCCTCTTTTTGAAAAGAAATTCACCTACCAATTTTTAGGGGCTGAAATTGCTGTGGGCCCGACATTGAGTGAAGTCTTTTCGGGTGTATTTATCAGCTTAGTAAAATTATTTATCCATCCCATTATTTTCCTGACGATTAGTTTGGGAATTGTCAATATGGGGAATTTGAAAAAGGTCGGTCGAGTTGGTGGAAAGGCCTTGTTGTATTTTGAAGTTGTGACGACTTTAGCTCTCATCATTGGTTTGGGTGTTTCACATCTTTTGACACCCGGTGATGGCGTTATTCGTTCTGAAATTGCCGGTGGTGATATTTCGAAATTCACCCAAAAGGCTGCTTCGTTCAGTTGGATGATCTTTTTAAAGGAAAATTTCACCATTCAAGTCCTCGGGTTTTCCTTGTTTTTCGGATCATTCTTGAATTTTGTTCGAGGAAAGGCACGGATGATTGCCGGTATGCATCAAGCGGAGCATTGGGTTTTCTGGGGATTGAAAAAGGTCATGTATTTAGCTCCTTTAGGTGCATTAGGGGGTATGGCCTATACCATCGGAAAATTTGGGATTCATTCTTTATTGCCGCTTGCCAAGCTGATGTTGTCTGTCTATGCAACGATGGGAATATTCATCTTTGTCGTTTTAGCCATCATCATGCGCAGTTGCGGGGAACGCATTACAACGTTTTTAAATTACATCAAAGAAGAATTATTAATTGTTTTGGGTACTTCATCTTCTGAGGCAGCTCTTCCTTCCTTAATGAAAAAATTGGAACGCATGGGTTGTTCCAAATCGGTGGTCGGCCTAGTCGTTCCAGCGGGTTATTCATTTAATTTGGATGGCACGAGTATTTACCTGTCCATGGCCACGCTTTTTCTGGCACAAGTCTATGGGATTCAATTGAGTTTTGAACAATTATTAACGATCATCGGTGTTTTGATGGTTACTTCCAAAGGTGCTGCCGGCGTAACAGGTAGTGGTTTTGTCGTATTGGCATCTACACTCAGTGCATTGCAAGTGATCCCTTTGGAAGGACTTGCTTTATTATTGGGCGTGGACCGATTTATGTCGGAAGCACGCGCTCTTACGAATTTTATTGGAAATGGAGTTGCCACGATTTGGTTAGCCAAACACGAAGGGGAATTTCAAGAACAAGTAGTTTAATTAATCAATATTTATGTCAACTTCATCCATTTTAAAACAAGACGCCCTTGAATACCACGCAGGTGGGAAACCTGGGAAAATCGAAGTAAAACCAACTAAATCAACTGCGACACAGCGGGATCTATCCCTCGCATATTCACCTGGTGTTGCCGAGCCATGTCTCGAAATTGCAGCGAACATTGAAAAAGTTTATGACTATACGGCCAAAGGTAATTTGGTCGGAGTGATTTCAAACGGCACAGCGGTGCTAGGGCTTGGCAACATCGGTCCCGAGGCGAGTAAGCCCGTGATGGAAGGGAAGGGGGTACTTTTTAAGGTATTCTCCGATATCGATGTATTCGATTTAGAGCTTGCCTGTACGGATCCCGACCAGTTTGTAGAAACGGTTGTACATTTAGAACCAACCTTTGGCGGAATTAATTTAGAAGATATTAAAAGCCCAGAATGCTTTGAAATAGAGGATAAGTTGAAGAAGCGTCTCAAAATTCCGATCATGCATGATGATCAACATGGAACGGCGATTATATCTTCGGCCGCCTTGATTAATGCGTTGGAAATCGTAGGAAAGAAAATTGAAGAGGCGCGTTTCGTGATTTCAGGTGCAGGTGCAGCGGCTATATCCTGCGTGAAACTTTACCTGAAATTGGGAGCTCGCATTGAGAATTTCTACATTTTTGATAAAGATGGTTTGGTTTCTAAGGACCGAACAGACTTAAATCCATATGTGGCCCCCTTGGCAGGTCCCGCTGGAAAAGAGATCTCCTTAGCCGAAGCAATGAAGGGTGCGGATGTGTTTCTGGGTTTGTCGGTAGGGAATATTTTAAAACCCGAAATGGTTGCAACCATGGCGGCTCAGCCTATCGTATTTGCCATGGCTAATCCGACTCCTGAGATCGGCTATGAGGAAGCGAAAGCCGTTCGCGATGACCTCATCATGGCCACAGGCCGTTCGGATTTTCCGAATCAGGTGAATAATGTCTTAGGTTTTCCATTTATTTTCCGCGGAGCGCTTGATGTTCGAGCGACCGAAATTAATGATGCCATGAAATTAGCCGCCGCTAAAGCGCTGGCTTGTTTGGCGAAAAAGCCGGTGCCCGATATTGTAAATTTGGCCTATAATGAGAAAAGTTTGAGTTTTGGTCCTGATTATATCATTCCAAAACCCGTTGATCCTCGTTTAATTACGACCGTTTCGATGGCGGTTGCGAAAGCAGCGATGGAATCAGGCGTTGCCACCAAACAAATTACGAATTGGGAGGCTTATGAATTGCAATTGGCCAAACGTTTAGGATTGGATAATCAAGTGATGAAATTTATCTTTAAACGTGCCAAAAGTAAGCCTAAACGAATTCTTTTTGCCGATGCAGAGAATTTGAAGGTATTGAAGGCGGTACGCGAGGTGCTGGATGAAGGGATAGCAATTCCAATTTTATTAGGTTCTCGCGAAAAGATTCAAGCAATTTGCGAGGAAAATCATTTGGATTTAGGGGAGACCGAAATTCTTGATTTTAAACATGCAGAACATGCGAATCTGGTTGCAGAATTTGCCGAGTTATTCTATGAAAAACGGAAACGCAGAGGAGTGACGCGCTGGGAGGCCAACAAACAAGTTCGTAAGAGTAATTATTTCGCAGCGATGATGCTGGAAACCAATCGGGCGGATGGGGTGATTTCAGGCCTAACAAAGAACTACCCCGAATCAATCCGACCAGCCCTGCAGATTATTGGCAAGCAGAAAGGTGTGAAAAAGGTATCGGGTATGTACTTGTTGCTATCGAATAAGGGGCCTTTGTTCTTCTCAGATACAACGGTAAATTTCGAACCGAGTGTGGAAGATATTGTGGAGATTACCGAATTGACAGCAAAAGCTGTGAATCGTTTTAACATCGTTCCTCGGATTGCTTTATTGAGTTATTCAAATTTCGGTTCTGCTGATGGGGAAGATGCCATCAAAATGCGCCAAGCCACACAAATATTGCAAGAGAAACATCCTGATTGGATTATTGAAGGGGAGATGCAAGCGCATTTAGCTTTTGATAAGGAATTGCGCCAACAAAATTATCCATTTGCAGCATTAGGAAACGAAACGGCGAATACCTTAATTTTCCCAAACCTGTCTGCTGCAAATATTGCTTATAACTTATTGAAAGAAGCGGCTGATATTGAATATGTGGGACCTATTTTATTGGGTTTAGGGAAACCAACGCATATTCTACAATTAGGTGCATCCGTCCGGGAAATTGTCAACATGGTCGCCATCGCGGTCGTCGAGGCTCAATCACCTCAATAATTTCTAAGATCCTCGGCACATACGTCGAGGATCTTTTATTTCATCCAATTGGCGCGCAAGTCTAATTGGGCGTTTGTTGGGTTTGGAATCGGCCGAATGGCTTGTCGGCTTGTCTGTTGAATCACAAAATAAGGCGCCTTTAAATGAACGGTTTGATAATTTCCATCTGCTGATTTACGGGCAACATCCCATGCCAAAGTGTCTCCTGGTTGAATGATTTGTAAGATCTTCTGTGTGTTATTTACGAAGTTTTCAATGTCAGTGGGTAATCCATTCAAAGTGACTAATTCATCTTTGGCTTGAATCCCCATCAATTTTCCTAAGGAATTGATGGCTGAGCTCGATTGGATGATGGCCCGTTTAGTTTCCGTATTAATAGACAAGCCCTGTGGATCAAATCCAAGCGTTTTCGTTTCAATTTGTTGGTTTGCATCCCAAACATAACCGAGTTGTTGCAACCAAGCCTCTAATGGTAGTTTTTGTGTCCCAGCAACATAGGAATCGAAAAACTCCTTTAATGCCGGGAGTTTAGTGATTTGGATGATTTTGTCAAATAGCTGCTCATCTTTGAACGATTTAATGGGCCCGAATTCTTTGGATAATGCTTGCAACAACAATTGATTGTTCCATTTACCCTGACTTAATTGCCGCAAGGTTAAATCCAATCCGAAGCCAATCAGAGCCCCTTTTTGATACACATTTGCATATTGATCTTTGTATTTGCCAAGTACCTGCTTGCTCATGCTCGTAAATGCAACATCCTGTTTGAATTGCATTTCCATGGTTTCTTTCTTTTCTTGGATGGTGCGGAAAAATGCATCGGCATCAATTAGCTTGCCTTGTAATTGCATGTGGTGGGCAGCATATTCGGTTAGGCCTTCATATAACCAAAGGTGTTCCGACATTTTGGGATTCATGAAATCGAAATTTCCTATTTCCTCTGAGTGAATGGAAAGGGGCGTGATGATGTGGAAAAATTCATGCGCGCACACATCTCGAATGGTTTGGCCTAATTGTTCGATCGTTCCTTCGGGTAAATAATAAAAGGAGGAATGACTATGTTCTAAGGCCCCATAACTTCCGCCTTTCAAATTGTCAGAAAGCACAATGATAAATGCGTAGCGCTTCACAGGTAATTTTCCTCCCAAATAATTGCGTTGAGCGATTAATAAGGGTCGGATGTTGTCAGCAATTTGTTTCGAGCTAATTGTGTGATTTGGGGAATATACTGACACTAAGATTTGTGTCTCACCAAATTGCATGGTTGTCGTATCCGCTTCACTATACAAAATAGGGGAGTCAACTAAACTTTGGTAAGTAGAACTATTGAAAACATCTTGTGTTCCTTTACCCATATTCAATAGGGATGTCGATCCATAAAGATGACTCGGTTTATCAATGACCACTTGTACGGGTAATTTTTCTTGTCCTTCCACGAAACCCAAGAATCCATGGACATTAAAGGCAAGCATCGAATCCACTTGGATATTTGTTCCTGCTGGCTCAAAAATATATTCACCCTTGATGTCGGGACTATCCCAAGTATCATTGACTTCATACGCTATATGGTCTATGCGATTTGCATGTTCGATCTGGTACTGATTCGTGTTTTTTTGTTTAACATGAAGACTTTTTCCGTCTTTGCTGATGGCTTGGAAGTTTTGAATGTAACGGCCAAAATCGTAATTCGAATAAGTTCCAGGTACCTGTTTGGGGAACGAAAAGACAAGGCTGGTATCCTTTTGTTTAGGGAGGAAGACTTGCACCTGCACACGATCGTTTTGAATGTGTTTTAAGTCAACTTGGTAACGAATTTTTTGACCCCAACTCGCCGTAAAGACCAAACATAACAGGCTAATTTTTATAATTAATCGCATCTTTTAGTTCTATTTTTTTGATTAATTGGGTCGGAATGTAAATCATCAAACTGACTAATAACATGGTTCCGAGATTTACCCATAGCCATGTAGGGGCATCCCATTCGATCGGGACGGCCGACATATAGTAATTCTCAGGATCTAATGGGATGAGCTGGTAGGTCGCTTGTAAGTAACAAAATCCAGCAGCAAATACATTGGCAAAGGTTAAACCGCGAAGCAAAATAAAGATTCCATTCCACCAAAATATGCGTCGTATTTGTTGTTGGCTTGCGCCCAAAGCACTTGCCAAACCAATCATGGGAACCCGTTCCATGATAAGTACCCAAAGCGTGGCGATGAGATTAAAGCAGGCAACAAGCATCAATAAACTGATAAAAATAATGATGTTTCTGTCGAGCATATTCATCCAATCATAGAGTGCTGGATATAAGTCTTCGCTCGTTTCTAATTTCCAATCATGCGGCAAAGTCCTTAAAATCGTTTGAGGATTGATCGGTTTTGCGAGGTGAATTTCGTAGGTTCCAATGGAATCCGCGGTCCATTGATTCATTTTTTGGACCCAGCCACGATCCGCAAGGACCATCAATTTATCCATTTCCTCTAGTCCTGTTTCGTAAATTCCGCTGATATGAACTTTGCGAGGTCTTTCGGGTTGGCTTAAAAAATAGAGGATTAAGGATTGATTGAGTTTTACTTTTAGTTGTTTGGCAAGGCTATGGCTGAGTATGATGTCTTGTGGATTTTT
>JACCDH011639812.1_pt1 | contig 11655 bp, 7 predicted proteins | sample 7442481 | NCBI WGS metagenome assembly JACCDH01 (sample SAMN15323433, study PRJNA562643) | freshwater metagenome | isolation source: river surface water | place: USA:Blue River Watershed | collected 2017-08-15 | reverse complement strand
TTTAAAAAAATTTTTGAATTAGGATAAAGTATATTTAATATTGTGATGGGAATTCAATTCCCGTACTTACTAACCCATCTATATACGAGGTCCCACAACAGTGGGACTTTGTTTTTTTAGACCTCCTCTTCATGCAATACTACTTATTATATAAACCTTTTCAAGTGCTTTCGCAATTCACCTCAGAGGGGGGAAAAGCATGTTTGAAAGATATTATAGAAGTAGAAAGAGACGTCTATCCGGTAGGTAGATTAGATTATGATAGCGAGGGGTTATTGTTGTTAACCAATGATACTACTATCAATCATCAATTATTGCATCCTAGCTTTGAACACAAGCGTACCTATTGGGTGCAAGTAGATGGCGCCATTACAGAGGAAGCGGCCAATCAATTGGCAAAAGGCGTTACTATAAATATAGATGGCAAAACCTATAACACGAAGCCTGCTGTCGTAAAATTATTACCGGATACCATTGCTGTGCCAGATCGCAATCCGCCCATTCGTTTTAGAAAATCGATCCCCGCAACCTGGGCATCCATCCAACTAACGGAAGGGAAGAATAGACAAGTGCGTAAAATGTTTGCGGCTGTTGGATTCCCCGTATTAAGATTAATTAGGGCTCAAATGGGAAATTACACCATTGACAAAATGCAGCCCGGTGATTTACTTTCTTTAACCGAAGAAGAAGTTAAAGCAGGCTTCTTTCGCTAATTGCTCGTTAAGTTTTACTTTTGCGGTATTAATACCCTATCCATGAGTCAAGATTTATCAGAACAAGAGATTATTAGAAGAGAAAAACTCCAAAATTTAGAAGCTGCAGGCATCAATCCATATCCAGCTCCCTTATATCCTGTTTCGCACTATTCTGCCGAAATCAAGCAAAACTTTTCCGAGGAAACCAAGGACAACTATACATCGGTATGTGTGGCGGGACGTATTATGAGCGTAAACGATAAGGGTAAGGTATTGTTTGTGAAAATTCAGGACAACGACGGCATCTTTCAATTATATATAAAGAGAGACGAAATTTGTCCAGACGAGGACAAGACTTATTGGGATGTACTTACTAAAAATGGCATGGACCTAGGTGATATTATTGGTGCAACCGGTTATGTGTTTATTACTAAAACTGGAGAAACCTCCTTACATGCGAATACAGTAACCTTATTGGCTAAATCCTTAAAGCCACTTCCGGTGGTGAAAAGGGATGAGGAAGGAAACACCTTTGATGCGGTAACCGATCCAGAATTTAGATACCGTCAGCGTTATGCAGACTTAATTATCAATCCGGATGTAAAAGATACTTTTGCTAAGCGTACGGTGTTAATGAACACCATTCGTGAGTTCTTAAATACCCGTGGTGCCTTAGAAGTAGATACGCCCGTATTACAAGCTATTCCAGGCGGTGCTGCTGCAAGACCCTTTATAACGCATCATAATGCCTTAGATGTTCCTTTTTATTTACGTATTGCGAATGAATTGTATTTAAAGCGTTTGATTGTGGGTGGATTTGATTGGGTATATGAGTTTAGCCGCAATTTCCGTAACGAAGGAATGGACCGCACCCATAATCCTGAGTTTACTGTTTTAGAATGGTATACTGCCTACAAGGATTATTTCTGGATGATGGAAATTACCGAGCAATTGTTTGAAAAAATTGCATTGACTTTACACGGTACTACTCAATTAACAGTTGGAGATAAAACCATTGATTTTAAAGCGCCTTATAGACGTGTAAGCATCATGGAAGCCATTCAAGAAAATACAGGTATTGATATTGCTGGAATGGATGAAGCAGGATTAAGAGAAGTTTGCAAAACTTTGAAGATTGATGTTGCACCCACTATTGGAAAAGGAAAATTAATTGATGAAATTTTCGGTGCTACCAGCGAGCATACCTATACACAACCTACTTTCATTATTGACTATCCAGTGGAAATGAGTCCATTGACCAAAAAACACAGAAGCAAGGAAGGCTTGGTTGAGCGTTTTGAATTAATGGTGAATGGAAAAGAATTAGCCAATGCGTATTCTGAATTAAATGATCCGATTGATCAACGCAAGCGTTTTGAAGATCAGTTGTCGTTAATGGAAAGAGGTGATGATGAGGCCATGTTCATTGACCATGACTTTTTAAGAGCCTTGGAATACGGTATGCCACCAACCTCTGGTATTGGTATTGGAATAGACCGTTTATGTATGATGATGTTGAATCAACCTTCTATACAAGACGTATTGTTCTTCCCACAAATGCGCCCCGAGGCTTTTGGGAAGGACTAATCCTAAATGGAAAAAGTATAAACATATAGCAATAAAAAAGGCCACTCATTTGAGTGGCCTTTTTAGTTATCAATTAGTAATTATTGAAATTAAATTGAGGCGCCCTAGTCACGATAGTTCAACGCTGGTTTGATATCGCCTAATAATGCTTTGTATTTATAATCTCCAATACTTGTTTTAAATTCTTCGGTAGCTTTTTGAATTAAAATGGGATTGCTCATTAAGTCAATGGCAGTTAAAGCCATTGTTTTACTCGCCACCAACATACCCTTTGTTCCAATTTCGGTTCCACCACTTGCAACAGCTTGCCAGCTATGCGCTGCAGTGCCTGGCACCCAAGTAGCTCCGCGTAAACCTACAGTTGGTTTTGCATAACTCACATCTCCCACATCGGTAGAACCACTATTACCTTCTACAACATAACTCAATGGTTTTACCGTAGCCGCTGTTTCCATACTTGGAGCCTGTGTTGCAAAAGTAGGTGCCAGTTTTTGAGCAAAGGCTTTCTCGGCCTCTGTATAACTAACCCCACCTACTTTTTCTAAGTTGGTTTGCATCACTTCGGCCAATGTTTTATTAATCAATAAATCATGCGTGCCACCAATGATATCATACTTCATAGTTGTACCTGTACCTAAAGCTGCACCCTCTGCTGCTTTTACTACTCGGTCAAATATTTCCACAACGTCTTTTCTTTTTGGATGACGCACATAGTAATATACTTCTGCAAAATCAGGAACCACATTAGGCGCTTTACCACCATTGGTGATTACATAATGAATTCTAGTTTCCTGAGGAATATGTTCTCGCATCATGTTTACCATATGATCCATGGCTTCTACTGCATCTAATGCAGAACGTCCTTGATCTGGTGCTGCAGCTGCGTGTGCAGACACACCATAAAATTTAAATTTAGCAGACTTATTGGCTAAAGCACTGGTAGTAGTTACTGCATTCACATCATCTGGGTGCCAGTGAATCACGGCGTCAAGATCATTGAATACACCAGCTCTTACTAAAAATACTTTACCACTTCCTCCTTCTTCTGCAGGACATCCATATACTTTTATTGTTCCCTTTAATTTACCTGCTGCAATTAATTCTTTAATGGCAATACCAGCAGACACACTTGCCGTTCCAAATAAATGGTGTCCGCAACCGTGCCCTGCATTTTTCCCAGCAATGGGTGATTTTTCTGCAACTGCATTTTGTGCAAGTCCAGGTAGTGCATCATATTCGGCTAAAATTCCTATAGCAGGACTTCCAGAACCATAAGTAGCAACAAAGGCAGTTGGAATGCCCGCTATGCCTGTTTCTACTGCGAAGCCCGCCTCTTTTAAATGCTGTACATGAAGGGCAGCGCTTTTGTTTTCCTTATAACCTACTTCTGCAAAATCCCAAATTTGCAAAGCAGTTGTTTTATCTGCTTCATAATGTTCGGTCAAGGATTTCATCACCGCCTCTTTGCTTGCATTCACTGCTGCTGTATTGGGATCTAATTTCGTTTTCTTTTGGGCGCTACTACTTAACGCAACCAACACCAATCCAAAAATCAAAAAATGTTTCATTGAAAATAGTTAAGATGTTTATTTAATAATTTATAAAAACAAGTCGGTATATAATTGAGCACCGGGTATTACCGAATACCCCGATAAATCTGTAATTCCTTCCGCAGCCATTACTTCTTCATCAATAAATGTTTTACCAGTGTAGGCTAATTTTTCTTTTGATAAAATATAATAAGCGGCATCTGCTAGGATGGCTGGTGTACGACTCATGTTGGCTAACATCTCTCCGCCTAATAAATTTCTAACGGCAGCAGTGTCAATGGTAGTGCGCGGCCACAAAGCGTTTGAGGCAATACCCTCGTCTTTTAATTCGTATGCCCAACCAATGGCCATCATACTCATGTCATACTTGGTAAGGGTGTATGCAATATGAGGACCAATCCATTTTGGGTCTAGATTAATGGGAGGAGATAAAGTAAGAATATGAGCGTGACTAGATTTTTTTAAATAAGGCAATGCATGCTGCACCACTAAATAAGTACCACGCACATTAATGCTGTGCATTAAGTCAAATCTTTTACTAGGCGTATTTTCAGTATCTGTTAACTGAATAGCAGAGGCGTTGTTAATCACAATATCAATGCCCCCGAATTTATTTACGGTCTGTTGAATGGCATTGGCAATTTGTGCCTCATCTCTAATATCTACCTGAACTGCTAAAGCTTTAACACCTAAGGCTTCTACTTCTGCAGCAGCAGAGAAAATAGTTCCTCCTAAACGGGGATCTTCTTCTACGGATTTAGCTGCAATGACAATATTAGCGCCAGCGCCTGCTAATTTTAAAGCAATGGCCTTTCCGATGCCCCTGCTTCCTCCGGTTATAAACACTGTTTTTCCTTGCAAAGACATAATGGTATGTTTTAAATGATCAATAATTTATTTGGTGAATTCAGGTCCTAAAAATTCAATTAGCAGGTTGGCTGCATCTTTGCATGCGGTTTCCAAAACCTCGTTTTTGACAATCGCATTAAATTGATTGCTAAAACTAATTTCATACTCGGCTTTATCAATTCTAGTTTGAATACTTTCGGCGGTTTCTGTTTGTCTGTTTAATAATCTTTCACGCAGGGCCTCTACAGAAGGCGGCATAATAAAAATAGAAATACTTTTAGCGCCCAATTGTTCTTGAACACGTATTGCTCCCTTTACATCTATATCTAAAACAGGCACTTTGCCCAAAGCCCAAATGCGTGCTAGCTCTGATAACAAGGTTCCATAGTAAACACCTTCGTATACCTGTTCATATTCTATGAATTCATTTTGCTTTATGAGTGCTTCAAATTTTTCTAAACTTAAAAAATGGTATTCCACTCCATCTTGTTCTGCACCTCTGGGGGAACGTGTTGTGGCGGAAATGGAAAAAGCCAAACGCGGAAAGCGTTCCAATAAATACTTGGTAATAGTGGTTTTGCCAGCACCCGAGGGTGCAGCTAAAATGATTACTTTTTGTAGGGCATCAGACATGCTCAAATTTACAGAAATAGTGGCTTAATTAAGAGGAGGCAACTAAATAATTATACCGGCAATTATGCCTAAGTATAATTATGGTGTATATTTAGTGGTCAAATAAATACGTTTAAAAATAGCAATATGCAAAAACAATTATTGGTAGCCTTATTGATGGTTACAAGTTTGTTTGCTCAAGCGCAAAAATCGGGAGAGGAAGGTGCAAAAGCAAAGCAGGAAGATAAAAACCCCAGTTTTAAAAGAGAGCTTTCTTTAGAAGCAAAAACAGAAACCAAGTCTGAAGTCACCATTAAGGGTCAAAAAGTACCTTATAAAGCAGTAACAGGTACCATTCCAGTATGGGACGAGGACGGCAAAGCCATTGCCGGCTTGTTTTATGTATATTATGAAAGAACCGATGTGACCAATAAAGACGAGCGTCCATTGGTGATTTCTTTTAATGGAGGTCCGGGGACGGCAAGTGTATGGATGCACTTGGGTTATACGGGTCCTAAAAAATTAAAAATAGACGACGAGGGTTATCCAGTTCAACCTTATGGATTTGAAGATAACAACAATTCTATTTTAGATGTGGCAGACATTGTATTTGTAGATCCAGTGAATACCGGCTTTTCTCGTATTTTAGATAAGTCCGTACCCGGTTCTAAATTTTTTGGTGTGAATGCAGATGTAAAATATTTAGCAGACTGGATAAGCACTTTTGTAGTGCGAAATAAAAGATGGGCTTCTCCTAAATTTTTAATTGGAGAAAGTTATGGAACAACAAGAGTATCCGGTTTGTCTTTAGAATTACAAACAAGACACTGGATGTTCTTAAATGGAGTCGTGTTGGTTTCTCCAACCGAATTGGGCATTAAGCGCGAAGGGCCTACCAACGCTGCTTTGCGTGTGCCTTATATGGCTGCAACTGCATGGTACCATAAAAAATTAGGGAAAGAATATCAGTCCAAAGATTTAACAGCCTACTTACCCGAAGTAGAAACCTTTACAGTGAATGAATTGATTCCCGCTATTGCACAAGGAGGTGTATTAAATGCAGATAAGAAAAAAGAGATCGTTAAAAAAATGGCGGGATATATTGGCATAAGCGAAACAGCCATTGCGCAACAAAATTTAGAAGTGCCATTTAGCTTTTTCTGGAAAGAGTTATTGAGAGATCAGGGCAAAACAGTGGGTCGCTTAGACTCACGATATCTTGGAATAGATAAAAAAGATGCAGGAGAGGATCCAGACTACAATGCCGAGTTAACAAGCTGGGAGCACTCTTTCACGCCCGCTATTAATATGTATTTAAGAGATGAGTTGGGTTATAAAACAGACTTAGAGTATAACATTTTTGGACCGGTATATCCATGGGACAACAATAATAACCATACGGGTAGCGACTTAGCCTCGGCTATGATGCAGAATCCTTATTTACATGTGCTAGTACAATCTGGATACTATGATGGTGCATGCGATTATTTTAATGCCAAATACAATATGTGGCAAATGGATCCAGCGGGTAAAATTCAAAATAGAATGTTCTGGGAAGGTTATCGAAGTGGACATATGATGTATATCCGAAAAGAGGACTTAGCTACCAGCAATGATCACTTAAGATCTTTTATCAAAAAGAGTGTACCTAAGTTTGGTACACCAGCAAAGTTTTAATACTTGTTACACCTGAAAAGTTTTTTAGTCGTTCAAAGAATGTAACGAGCTAAAACTTTCGATTATAATTTTCAAGAGGCCTGGGAAGGGCCTCTTTTTTTGCTAGGTTTTTCAAAAATTAGCTTTAATTTTAATATATCATCAACGCCCCCCTCGTTGCCTTTAGTGCACCAAACCTATAACTCATGAAACCTAATCCATTTAGGCTGGTTCAATTTTTGTTATACTTTTTTTTATCAACAATTGCTTCAAAGCTTCAAGCTCAAAGTTCTGTTACTTTTAAAGTAACTAGTTTGAAACCAGGGGACTCTTGTACTGTATATGTGCAAAAAAGTGCAGAAGTGCAACGTTATAAAATTATCAAATCCGGCAATGATAGTATTGCAACCTATAAATTTGACAGTCTTTCTAATGGAAAGTGGGAGGTTAAAATTGATGCGACCGGTTATTATTTCCCTTCCTCCAAAGTAGTGGAACTGAGTTCAAATGACAAATTGGTTGAAATAAAATTAAATCCAATTACACTTTCTAATTCATTTAGCTATGTATACCAATGGAAGGATGATAGCAGTTATGTAGGACATGCACAACAATCATATATCAATACGCCGTATTCAATTCAGGTACTTAATACCACTATACGAATTCCTGATGATTTTTCAAGTGTGTCGCTTTATAATAAATATGGCTTTGTACTTTCCAATGAACTAGATAAGTGGACAAACGAAGATGCATACAGATTATTCAAAACAGTATCAGATATTCCTTTGTTTACAGCATATGGAGAAGGCAGTCCTGTTAAAGTAAATTCCGTTTGGAAAATTGTAGACACGAATATTGCCAATGATATTTCAATAGATACGGTGAATAATATTAGAGTAGTCACTATTTCTAAAAAAGCATTTGTATATGCAAACCCATCGGTGGGCGTATTGGATGGTATTAAAGGAAGGTTTTTTTCAAAAAGATTATTTCATGCGGTGGTGGCTTATGGAACCAACTTTGGATATAACAAGGATTTGGTAAATAAATTGGCAACAGATAGATATGGCTTTCGTTTTTTAATTCCCAATACAGAGTTAAGAGAAATTATGAATGAGGATTTTTCCAATTTTCAGGAATTTTCTGCGTTCGAAAAGCTGACCATATTAGACATGATTGAGGAGTTGCCAGAAGGGATGCACGCGCAAACCAATTTAAAATATTTAGTAAGAAGAATTGCTGGACAGGTAAATCCAACTTATCCCAATGCTGCTGCCATTGCCTGGACGGGTAAAAAAACTATTGAGTTCATGAATGCAGCTTTTCAAGGCAATGATTACTTTAATATTCAAAGACTAGTATTACACGAAAAGGCACACTTTTTATGGGAAGGATTATTTAGTCAACAAATTAAAAATGATTGGACGGAAGTTGGAGGTTGGTATATTGATCCTACTGTAGCTTCGGGCTGGTCCACTACAAGGACTACCGAATTTGTAAGTGCATATTCACATGCCAATAATCCCAACGAGGATATGGCAGAGTCCATTGCTTTTTACGTTATGAATCCAGACTTATTAATGTCAAGATCTATTCGAAAATTTGAATTTATAAGAGATAGGATCATGAATGGCACGAGGTATGTAGCCATGATTCGTAAGGACTTGACTTTTATGGTGTATAATTTATCTCCCGATATCAATTATCCAGGCAAAATAAAAAGAGTAGATATAAAGGTAGAGGGAGCTGCTAATCAAGATAAAAAAGTCACCCTTGAAATTGAATTAAATATTATTGATAGTACAAGAGATAAAGCTAGTTCTGGATACACACGATTTGCTAGTTCTATAGGAACAATTTTTGATATAGGGTTGAGTCCTATTGATGGTAAAGGGAATATTTTAAGAGGTTCAGCTACATTAAGTAAATTTTATAAAGGTGGTTATTGGACAGTGAATCAAATTATGGTCTCGGATCCGGCAGGCAACAAGCGCTATGAGAACAACAATACATTTGGATTAAAATTATTTTTAGATAATCCACTGGAAGACGTTACCCCACCTGTTTATATTGATAGCACTTTAAGGTTAAATAAGGGTATTTCTAAATTTAGTTCAATGGGACCTAACGAAGATACTTCTGGCATATCAGCACAATATGTTGAAGCAAAATTTGATATCAGTGATAGAAATGAGGTAACTTATATCGGCACAAATTATGCTATTCCTCAAATCAATGAAAGGGGGGTTAATAATGAATTGCAACTAGGTGTATTGGGAAAGGATAATCCGAAATATTATAAAATTGATACTATAAATCAGGATATAAAGCATATTATATATAGATATCCTATACCCGAGTATTTCCCCAAAGGATTTTATGCATTAACCATGATGTATTTAGTCGATGAGGGTGGAAATCCAAAACGAGCATTTTTCATGAATGATACCGCCGCATTTAATTTAAATTCTGGTAATTTAAATTATAGCAATTCTAAACATGTTAGAGATAGTATTTATATTGATACTAAGTATCCCGATTTTATACCTCCAATTTTGGATGTGAATGCCATTAACATAAAGGCAACGCCAACCAATCCAAAAGCACCTGATGGGGAAACCCTTTTTGAAATGGAGTTTTTTGCCAAAGACTCTTCGTCCTATCCAGGAAATGAATCTGGGGTAAAACACGGGTCCTATATATTAAGAGATCCACAAGGAAAGCAACATTCGTTTAGTATGCAAAATGACTTTGATAAAATCAAAGGCAATTTTTATTATCAAATTTTAGATCCTGAAGGAAAGCCGGGTTATTGGAGAAAGTATAAAGTAAGCACCCTATTGCCAAAAGGTTCTGCGCCGGGACTTTGGGGTGTTGAATCTATTGATTTGATAGACAGAGCTAATAATACCAAACGTTACAATTTTGTAGAATTGGTAAGATTTGATATTGAAGAAAAAGATTCTACACAGGCTGTAACGCCTCGAGTTGAAATTTTAGGAAAGAACGTGAATTCAAAAAATGTAGATTCTGTTTCTCTTTCCATTGCTTGTGCTAATTGTGCGCAGAAAAATTACCGCGCGAGAATTTATAGCGAAATGGGTGGCGAATCTGTTTTACACGAAGGTGTGATGAGTAGCGACTCTATTGTGGTAAGAAACATAAAACTTTCAGGTGTGAATGATGGGGTACTATATGCCACTGTATTTATATTGGACACTGGAAAAGTTTTGTTGGGAATTGGAAAGGCTCAATATACTAAAGATGTGGTAGCACCCAGGTCTTCTTTATTAAAAGCTAATTTGTCGAATATGGGCAAGAGCAATATTGACTCTTTGGTATATGATATTAAAGTATCTGAATTGAATTGTGCCTATCAATTGGTTTTAACCCAAACAACAGTTAGAACCAATGGAGGAACAAGTAACCAAGGCAATATCAGGTCTAATGCAAAGGGCACAAAAGCTTTTGCGGTTGGAGACTCTGTGGTGCTTACGGGACGCATTACCGATACCGTGTTTAAAATTAGAAATATTAATTTGTCATCATTTACTGATGGCCTTATTACGCTAAAGGTTTCCCTTAAAGATTCCCTAGGAAATGAAACAGCACCTGTAGTTGCAACAGTATATAAAGACACCAAAGACCCTGTGGTGGTTATAAAAAAAGTAAATAGTAGTGATACTAAATTTATTTATACCATTGAGTCCAACGAATATATGGCCAACAATTTAATCAAAGACAGTCTTTCGATAAATTTAGGAAGCGTTGATTCATTGGTTAAAATATCTAACACCAAATATTATGCTTATATCAACAGGGTTTGTACAGATAGATTAATGATGACTATTAAAGCCAATTCTATTTTAGATACAGTTGGCAATAAAAATGTAACAACATTTTATACTGCGGAAGCCCCTGAAATTCCTTCTTTGATAAGAGATACAAGCAATAGTTTAATTTCAAGCTCCTTATATGGAAATACCTGGTATAAGGATGGGGTAGCTTTATCAGATACAACTCAAAAGTTTAAACCAACCACTGCAGGGCTATATAGTGTTAAAAAAATAGTGGATGGCTGTGCGAGTGCAATGAGTATGTCTTATTATTATATCATAACTGATGTAGTTAACATTAGTAATGATGAGTTTATAAAAGTGACTCCTAATCCTTTTGTAGGTAGATTGAATATAGATTATGTCTTAAGGCAATATCATTTACTAAATATAGAACTCTACGATTTGGCCAATGGAGCTAAAGTAGCTGCTAGACAAAACATAACGGCAGGAACTCAATTAAACCTGGGACAATTATCGGCTGGGACTTATTTACTTAAAGTATTTTCAGCAGATCAAAAGCTGGTGCAACAATTTAAACTAATAAAGTTGTAAATAATAAAGGGCCTCGAAACTCGAGGCCCTTTATTATAGAGTTACTTTTAAAAGTAAATTTTAATTAAATTCATCTGGTCTGTAAATTTCTTTAGGTTCTATAATCTTTTATCCACTTGTCCTTGGTGACGAAAAAAATATATGAAAATAGAAAAAGAGATCACTCTAAATAGCCACTCTGTTATGATATTGGTTTTATCCAAAGATTTTATAATTGAAAGCCTTCTTAGGGCAGTGACATTTTGTTTTTTGCCACTTTAAGCGTTGAAATTAAAAGGAAGCAAAACAACATGGATTTGAGAATGGTTTTTT
>JACCDH011331100.1_pt1 | contig 11655 bp, 9 predicted proteins | sample 7442481 | NCBI WGS metagenome assembly JACCDH01 (sample SAMN15323433, study PRJNA562643) | freshwater metagenome | isolation source: river surface water | place: USA:Blue River Watershed | collected 2017-08-15 | reverse complement strand
TACCTTTGAGACGTTGTAAAAATGACATAGCTACTCATTCATATTATATATGTATGAGTTGTGTGACGATTACTGTTACCCACATATTTCTCGCGTCGCAATAACATCGTTCAATAACACTTCATTGCTGCGAAACATTTTCTCTTCCGTTTGTGCAAACCAGTATCCCATCCGTCTGTATGGCCACTTTCTCGTCCGTCATTGCGAGCGACAGCGAAGCAGTCTAGGACATGAAAGCGATTCAAGAAGCAAAGTGGTAGTGAGCGGATAATGCCCGCTAGGAGGTCGCATTGCTCGCGGAAATTCGCAATAGTCGCTACGCTCGTTTGCTTATTTTACTCGTTTACGGTGAAAGATAATTTACCGAAGTGAGAGCAAAGAAGACAGGGATATTTGGTGGAGTCTAGCCCGTCCAATTAAAAAGGAGGATAGAAAAGTCCGTCAAATTCACCCGTCCATCCTGACTAATATCTGCTGGTGGGTTTGAATCACCGCCGGCGCTGTTCCACCAGAAGAGTAGAATCGAGAAGTCGGTAAGGTTTACCTTGCCATCACGATTAAGGTCTGAGTTACTCCCGCCGACCGCAGCGGTAGTACCAACTCCATAGAGGGTATATTGCGAGAAGTTACTAAAAAGAATATCACGTTCAAACTTTGCCCGCGCCTTATAAGTACCGCTTGAGAACGTCGCCGTATCAATCGGAAGCGACCAGGCACCATTAGCACCCGCTGTGACGGTATACGATTTACGAGACGCCACACTCTTATCTTTCTCGTTCTCAATCGTCACTTTGGCATTTGGGATTGTATATCCCGAAAGTGTGAGAGCCTGACCAGGATTCACAGGATTTGGCGTCACCAGTATTGAAGGTGGGATATTAATGTTCGAGAGCGCAGACTCACGCGCGCCACTAACCGTAAATGAGGTGCTAAACGTCGATGATTTGGTATTAGCCGAATCAGTCGCAAACACACCGAACGTGTATGCGCCACGGGCTATATTTGAGACTGTTACACTGTAATCACCATTACTATCAGCATTAGCGGTGGCTGCGACCTTACCATCAACAAGTGCTGTTACCTTGGCTCGAGGAGAGGCCTTACCTGAGATAACTACCTGCGCATCCCCACTCCGGAACGGTGCCGCCGAGGACTCGAAGCCGCCACCTGATCCGCCGCCTCCCCCACCGCCAGAACCACCACCTGATCCGCCGCCAGAACCACCACTACCTGAGCTACTTCCCTCAGTTGGTGCAACACCAGACCCCCCGCCGGAGGTACCGCCGGCATTTTCTCCACTCCCGGTACCGCTGTTACCACTCCCGGTACCATCACCACTGTTACTACCTGTGGTATTCGAGACACCGGTCGGGCGAGCATTGACGATGAACGTAATGATATAGTCATCAATATTTTTGTTTCCTTCATCATCAATACACCGAACATAAAAATTGTTGATTGAATCAGGAATGACCTGCACCACTTGGGTATGGTAGATGAGTCCAGTATTACTGAACTGTGAAGTCATCAGTGCATAATCAATGTCTGGATCGAGCGAATACCGACAAACTGAAAACTCATCCGTCTCAAGTGAAAGCTCCACACTAATGGTCGTACCACTAAGCTGACCGCTCGGCTGACCATTAAAGCGGTTTGGTGGCACTGATTCGCGAGTATCGACCGGTCCGACACCAACCTGCTCGACGAGCGCAATCAGAAAGCCAGCATCGGCTATTTCATTGCCTAAATCATCGTAGACGCGAACATCGACCTTATGTGTTCCAACATCGCCCGCATTAATGATTGGCGGCACATCAGACTCGGTAGTCGTGGTACCGGTGGTGGTACTGAAGCTTACTGACCCACGCTCTGCCAAACTAGTATGGTTACCAATTTTAATTTCTATCTGGTTTCCTGCGTTGACACCGCCACTTGTATTGAAGCGATAGCGGATAGCACCTGGAGTACCTGGACTAATGGTGACCTCATCTTCAGTCGAACTTAAGCTTGCTCCAACCGTACGAGGCGAACCATTCACTGAGAGCTCAACATTACGGAGTGCTGAAAAGGTACTACTCCCGATAGTCGTAAAGCCTGCCGGTGGGATGATATCAATATATCCAGCCGGTGGTATCGCTACATCAGTCACAAACGAGAGTGTATGGTTCGCTCCACGATTCGGCGCTGAGGTCGATATCGTATCTTTATACTGTTGAATATTGCGCGCAAAGCTGAGTTCAGGGAGAATCACCAAAACAGCCATACACGAGAAGAAGAGCCCTACCACGAGGAGAAGCCAGCGCAAGCGGAACAGCGCGGTAAACATACTGGTATATTGTACCCCGCCCATCTGTCCACATGAACCACTTCTCCCACAGGTTTATACGATATCTTCAAGCACAAAACCTCCAGCCTGGTGATTCCAGAGACGCGCATACCGCCCGCCATACGCCAGGAGCGCATCATGTGAACCATCCTCTTCAATCTGACCGTCATGGAGCACAATGATTCGATCCATTTCCCGCAACGTTGAGAGGCGGTGAGCAATCGCTATGACCGTCTTCCCCACCATGAGTTGATGGAGGGCTTTCTGGATTTCCACTTCACTTTCACTATCAAGTGCTGAAGTAGCTTCATCAAGTATCAGAATCGGTGCGTTTTTGAGCATAGCTCGAGCAATCGCAATCCGTTGCTTTTGACCACCTGAGAGTTTTACCCCTCGTTCACCCACAAGGGTGTCGTATCCTTGTGGTAAAGCACTAATAAAATCATGGGCATACGCCTTCTTGGCCACCTCAATAATTTCTGAATCTGTAGCCTCTGTGCGTCCATACGCGATGTTTTCACGAATGGTGCGGTGAAAGAGGGCTGGCTCTTGGGGCACAACTGCGATTGCTTGCCGCAGTGACTCTTGTGTAACCGCCGCAATATTCTGACCATCAATAACAATCTCACCCCCATCAAGCTCATATTGCCGTAGCAACAATGAAACTAAGGTCGATTTTCCAGCTCCAGAGGAACCAACGAGACCGACCCGCTCACCTGATGATATTTTGAGCGATAAATCTTTAAAAATAGTGTTTTCACCATAATTGAAGTCAATAGAACGAATATCTATGACACCTTGCTGAACAACAAGCGTCGCTTGAGATTTATCTTGTATCTCATGCGGCTGTAATATCTCACTCAACCCTTCTTCCACCTCACCATGCGTTTTCGCGAGCCCATTAAGGACACGACCAACAAATACCAAACGACCAGTTAATGAGCTAATGAGCGCAATAACAAAAACCAATTCAGCTACCGACGCCGTATCACCACCCCAACCAAGGATGAGGACGTACATCATCGAAGCAAAAAATATGAAGAGGATAAAACTATTGAGCCATTGTGTCGCTTCACTATAGAGCCAACTTTTACGCTGGGCATGTCGCCACCGAACCGAGATAGCCTTCATCTCCGCTACCTCAGCAGTCTTTCCTGCATACTGACGTATCACACTCGCATTACCAATCATATCGGCAATCCGTCCACGTAGCCCTGAACCAATCTGTGCCTGTTCCCTTGAGAGTAGCTTTTTTCGCTTCATCAAGAGCATATTCACGACAATGAGTACAAACAGCAGGAGCACAAACAACCAGGCGACTGTTGTATCAACAGTAAAGAGGTAGTAGAGGGTGACCAAAATACTCACCACCATACCAAGAATAGTCCACAAGAAGTCATGGACGTATGCCTCAACCCCACTCACTACATTACCAATCTTATTGAGGAGCGACCCCGCAAAACGATTAGAGAAGTACTCGTGCCCATGATCGAGCGTATACGCAGTAAGCACATCGCTACTATGTTGTCGCACATGAATACTCCACTGCATCCCGAGCACGCCGCTTAGGCGCCACATGTTTGACTCCATGAATACGACAGTTGGATAGAGTAGTCCTAGTAGCAACGCATCATTTACACGACCGCCCTCAACCGCCTCGATAATCCACTTATAAAAGAGCGGGAGTGACTGTCCGACAATAGCCGCAATAATCACGACAATTATGGCCGGTATGACAAACCGGAGATACGGCCTCGACACATAGAAAAAGAAGCGGATTGGCTGGTTTGGGATAAGCATGACGAGTTACTATACCACAATTATCACTATAGAATTATTGTAACGATGAATCATTCTTCCCTTCGGTCATTGTGTGCCAGAGCGAAGCAATCCAGGTTGAGTACAAGGTAATGGTGAGACGCGGATAAAGCGCCTTAGGAGGGCGCTTTACTCGCGGAAATTCGCAATAGTCGCTACGCTCGTTTGCTCATTTCATTTCACACATCGAAAACCAATGCCAGCAGACGAGAACGTTGGTGCAATATTTGCCTGAAGTGCATAGATACCGCCATCTTCCCCGCTCTGATAAAAACCACCACGTACCATGCCAAACAAACCCGAACTACTAGTCCGTACATAATCGCCACCAAAGCTCGAATTTGCTGTCTCATTGGTTTCTACGACTACGCCAGTCGCATCAACAGCAGTCACGTATCCATCTTTAGGTAATAATCGATTGTTATATACACCATCAACTACATCATCACTCACCCACTCCCACACATTACCGACACCATCATAGACCCCAACTGGTGTCTTACACGTCTGTCGCTCACCAGCTGGCAGCGCAGACGACTCATCAAGGACGCAATTTGTCATATCAGTTGCCACCATCATTTCATACCACTCCTGACTCGTTGGAAGACGTTTTTGTGATCGGGCACAGAGCTGACGTGCCTCCTCACGAGCCACAAAACGCCACGGGACGGTGTTTTCGTCTGCTTTTGCTAAACAGGTTGGAACGGCCAGATTTCCTGCTGTTTGCTGAGGATTTTCGGTTAACGCATGTGGGCAGGAGCTATCCGGGCCAGCTTCGTACCGGTCGACACAGGTTACCCCCGGAACAGAATCAACTACCACCATATCATCTGGACACACAGCTGGTGTCACCAACCAATCTGATGCCCGCACGCCAACAAAGGTCACGACCATTGCGCCGAGAATCACAACGGTAAGAACAAAAGTGGTGCGACCCATATACTACATAAAGAGACCAACAATAATGAAATAGACAAGGAGTGTCATGACGTCACGCACCACTGTGGCGACGGGGCCACTAGTGAGAGCAGGATCATACCGCAGTCTGGTAGCCAAAAACGGTATCACGAGAGCTACCACCATCGCCAACAAGAGCGTACTCACTATCGCGGTAAACAACAACGGCACGAGATGTGGTGCCTCAAACCACCAAAGAGTGATACCAGACATCAAAACCGCCAGTACGACCGCCAGCGTCCCTGACACTATCACTTCACGGGTAAAGTATGAGCGGAAGCGACTCACCGTACGGAGATCAGGATCCAGCGCGATGGCGCGTACAAAGATTATCTCGGTCTGAGAGCCGACAGCATCGGCCAGGTATACCACCAAGGGAATGAAGGCGACAATCAGCACGTGCGAAGCCAGGGCTGTTTCGAACTGCTGGACAATAAGTGCCGCTACGAGACCACCCCCAAGACCAAGCAACAACCAGGGAAGTCGTTTACGTATGTGTGCAAGTGGGGTTCCAGACAAAAGTGATTGTTTTGGATCTTCAAAGGTATGGGAACCGACACTCACTAAAGCATCGTGAATTCGACCATAATGGAGAATATCTCGAATAATATCTGGTGTTACAACACCGAGAAGTCGCCCGGATTTATCTTCAACCACCGGCACTGCTTTTAAGTTATGCTCAATCGCGATACGTGCCACCTCCTCTGCTGTTGCTGAGGCAGGCACCGTCACCAGCCTCGCTTTAGCGGCAACAGCCACAATAGTGTGATGTGAATGAATGAAGATTTCTTTAATTGACACAACACCACTCAGCACTCTATCTGGCCCGGCCAGGTAAATGTATGCAATACTCGAAAAGCTCCCAGCGTGTCGACTTAGTAGGTTAATCACTTCACCAACCGTCGCTTTAGGCGATACAACTGGCACATTTTCAACCATACAGGTAGCTGCGGTTTTTGCTCTGTAGTGTGTCGCCATACTGTTTACATTATAAGTCCTTCACACAGCGAAAACCAATTGCCGCACTTGAAAAGTCACTCGTGAGCGTTCCTTGAATACTATACAGACCGCCATCATCACCAGCACCATAAAAACCACCTCGTACGAGCACCGGCGCTTCGGCCTCCTTAGACCACACATAGTCGTTATTAAACGCTAATTGTGGCACAGAACTGGTCTCACGCGGTGTCCCGTTTATGGTAGCGGTAACGTAACCACTTGGAGGCAAGGCATCCGCTGCGACCACATACTCCCAGACGTTACCGACCATATCATACGTACCCACTCCAGAACGACATAAGGTACTATTCCCCGTTCGTGCACGATCGCCAACGAGATTACAAACGTCCTGATTATCAGCAGTTCCAAGTGCCGCCTCATACCATTCTTCCATGTGGGGTAAACGCTTCCCTGTCCGCGCACAGAGCTGTCGTGCTTGCTCAATGGTGACAAACACCCATGGCATCACCCCAGGCTCAGAGACTGGCTCACAATCCGGCTCAGCAAGATTGTTAAACGTTCCTTGGAGCGACGTCGGGTTACCAACCAAACAACCAGGACCAGGTGAAGCTTCATATATATCAACACAAAACCGACCAGATGGACTCACCACTTCAGTCATACCAGCTTCACAACTCGAAACGGAAAGCCACTGTGATAACAGTGTCTCTTGACTACCACGATAGGTGTCACTCGCATCAATACCGAGCGCCGTCAGAAAAACAGCGACTACTCCAATAACGAGACTTTTGAAGATAAATTTCATGAACGTTTTGGTCCAACGCACCGGAATCCAATACCATCCCCGACAATAGATGGGTCATGTCCCGCATGAAGACTATAAAGACCACCGTCAGTACCACTACCATAAAAACCTCCTCGTAGCACAACCGCACGACCGACATCGCTCCGCCAAAGGTAGTCACCACCCATCACAGGAACTGATGATGATGCTGTTCGCACAACGATCCCCGCCGGACTCACCACCTCGATATAACCAGCCTCGGGCAGTAACTCTCCCTGAAGTTTACCAGCCACCACCTCGTCAGCGGTGTATTCCCAGACATTGCCAACCATATCGTAAGCAGAAACTATTGATCGACAATCAGGTCGAGCGCCAGTATCGACAACTTGAGCTATATTGGCTTTAGCGCAAACATCATTATCTGGCGTACCAAGCGCAGCCTGATACCATTCATTGTTCGTTGGTAAACGACCGCCCCGTTTTGCACACACGCTCGCTGCTTCAGCTTGTGTGATAAAGCGCCATGGTAATACCGACCCTACTGACTGCCCTGTACAATCTCCGTCAAATAAGTTTCGTGTTGTCTCTGCTGGATTTTGTGGATTTTTGTGGAGACAGTTCTCACCTGGACTCACTTCGTAACTGTCAATACAATAATCATACCCAGGCACCAAAACCATACCCTCAATGAGACAACTACTCGTGTCTCCGCCTATCAATCTTCCAACTAATGATGATGAGTCTCCATATAATCTCGTTGCTTCAATGCCAATTGTTGTCAGCACACTACTCACTCCAATCACAATGAGAACCGAACCAATGGTAGTGCGTCTACTCATAAACAACTACGTTCCAAATGACTTATTTTGTAAATCAAACTCCCGCCGTCGAGCAAAATCAAGAACGTAATTAAGCACAATGAGTACCAACTGAATGAAAAGAATAGCCGCTAAAATAAACGTACCTCTATCAATATTCCACGCTCCAGATTGACCAGTTTCAATACCCACTGTAATTTCACGTTGTGCGACTGCCATTTCACGCTCTTGAAGTTCCTTCTCCCGCGCAGTTAAGGCCGCGGTAATCTGATTAAATTCATTTGGTGCAACACCGACAGAGACCCCGACAGCATTTGCGAGATACAACTCGGTTCTGTCAGACAACTGTGCGGTTGCTTGACTCAAAAGTCCTGACTCAAACACAAGCACACAGGCCACCACCACCGCACTGATGCGAAGGAGGCTATGATACGTCGAATGTTCAAGTGAAGACATGGTCAAATTTTAGGCAAACAAAATTAAGAGTACGATGAAGAATACTGCCGTGACGGTCATCATCATGAGGAAGATGAGAAGGAGTGGGTTACCGGTAGCCTGGGAACGCTTCACCAGCTTGCGACCACCCATTGCATTATAGTACGAGAGCTTGCGACGAACATAGAGCTTAACTCCAACGTAAATAACGAGGAGAAGAGTTATGAGTACACCGAGAGCAGGTCCAACGATATTCATTGGAAGAATCCAAAACGTGACTGAACTCGACATCGTCTGCTTGGCCCCCTCTTCACCGTAGACCGGGCTTACAATCGCCTCATAGCGACCAAAACCATACCCCTCCCCCTTCCACTCAAAGACAAACTCTCGAGTATCACCAGGAAAAACTCCCGCTGAAGATTCGTTAAAGATAAGTCCGTTATCAACACGCTGACCAAACATATTAGTAATCTCAACAGGACCAGTTGGTCGCACGAGCGTATTACCACTATTTTCTACCCGCGCATTAAAGGTAACATTTGGTGACCCATAAATGTAATTATCGGTTGAAAACTGACGTATACTGGCACTCTCATTAACTTCACCAGCTACGCGGAGCGCAATAATATTAGCTACCTCATACCCAATAGCAGCTCCACTTTCACGAATGCGCGGAGGTTCAACCGAGATAAAGATCCCAGCAAAGTGACTCCCTGGTGAGGCATTTTGTGGCACATTAATAGTGAACTGAACGGGAACCTCTTGTCCGGCAGGAATGAACACCGTTTCGTTAGCGAGAGCTATCCACTGACTCATATCGAGCTCACTCACTTCGATATCAGGATCAGCATAGACCGGCACACTTCCATCACGAACACCAACAATATCTCTTCGACTGAGGTAATATGTTTGGTCAGTATCACTCTCGTTCTTAACCAAGACGGTGTACGTCTTCGAAGCTCCCGGGTTAATATTCTCTTCGATAGTTGCTGGCTTCAAGGTTACACCAGCTCCTTGCGCAAATACGCTTGTAATCGAACCAAACAAAAACAAACAACCAACAAAAAATAAAACGAGTGAGCGTCTCATGAACAATAAACTATCTAGATAATAGTGCTATCATATCATTTCAACCTATTAAATCTGACTCACTATAAACAACAAAAACCCCTTCTAGGGGTTTTTGTTAACTAATCAATGATTAGAAGGTTGGGGTTGCAATGTAAGTAAGTATCGTATTGTAGTCATCACCTGCTTCCTGGAGTGGTGTGATTTGAATCTGATACGCTACAGAAGTTGAACCGATGTTGTTAGTTACACCATCAGCAGGACCACTGTGCTGGAAGATTTGACGAGGGGTGGTACTTGCTGCAACGAAGAGGGCTGAGCCGAATTCATTTGCGTTCAAGTCGTCATCCGAGGTGAATCCCCAGTGACCCCAGGTATTCTCATCAGAGATACTGTTAGTTGGAGCTGACCATGTAGTTGGCGTGTTGGTATATGTACCGTTAGCAAAGCCATCGATATCTGCTCCAGTAGCTGAGAGAAGGTTCTGATCTTGCTCTACTGTTACTACGAAGCCGTTTCGAGCGTTAGTAGTTACGTTAAGTCGCTGACCGAGAGTCTTAATCTCACCTGCAGTCAAGACTCCGAATGGAATAGCAGTTGCAGTGGTTGAACCTGTAGTTGAAGTACCGTTGATTGCTGTTGAGGTCGCTGTACCACTTACCACGAAGGTGAATGAGGTATTAACGATTGCAGTAACATCAACGTTATCAAGAATAGCTACTCGTGTGCGACCGGTATCGGCCCCCGCTGTCACAACAAATTCGTATGATCCCGCTGTAGGGTTCGTAACACGATTTGTACCACCTGTGGCATTTGTACCGACACGAATAATGATAGCGTCAGTTGCTGTTGCAGTTGCAGTACCTGTACCAGCTGTAAACGTAATGTTCTGACCTGAAACACTTACACCCCACGTATTTGCACCAGCAGCTCCTGCGAGTGTTTGGTCAACTCCGTTCTTTGACAAGTCGATGTCACCGATTGCTACTGAACCAAGGTTGAATCCTGCAGGGAACGCAACTACGATTGTTTGTGCCGTAGCTACTCCTGCTGATGTTGTAGCGATAGTAAATCGAACCGTGTGATTTGATAGTGCTGACACATCAGAGTCTGATAATGTGTTGCTTACCTGAGTAAGGCTTGCAGCTTGTGCTGTACTGTAGAAACCTACAGAGGTAACGAGCACTGCTGCAGCAACGAGCATCGCGACTACTCGGTGCAAAGCTTCAACGGATGTTGAAATTTTTTGCATGTATATTATTTTTTAAATAACTAATTTGTGTAGTCGCAGGCGACTCTGCGGTACAAGCTCGGCTGAAGGTGGAGATGCAAACGAGAGTTTTTTGAAAAAGCTCAGCCAACTTCGTTTGTTTGTCCTCAACCGATCTACTAATAGTATAAAGAACATCAATACGGTTGTCTTTATGCTCGTTGTTGATAACCTCTCATATCAGATAGTAGTAGCTAAAAATTAATGTTGTATTAACAGATTTTCTTTTCGTCATCCCGTCTATTGCGATAAAAAACACTCAAGTACAACTGTCCATTATTCATTAAATGGCTTTGACTACTGGCAATTCTTGCCAATTAGTCGTATAGGCTGGAGACAATGTCTCTTGACGGGTACGCCACGAAGCAGTCTTTGTAAACATACCAAGCTTAACCAGATCGTTCCCAAAACGAGTATTGAGGCTATCGATAAGACTATCAAGTTTACCCTCCGCCTCGACCGCGTCTTCGGTAGAGAACAGCGATGCGGGAACTGCTCGAGCCGGCAATAAAGCGCTAAGTACAACACCTGTTTTATTATACGGAACACCCGTTTCGTAGATTTGATCACAGTGTCGGAGGGCTTCTTTGAGGAGTGTCGTGGTATCAGCAGTCGGAACCGTAAACGTGACTGACGTAGCGCCACCACGGAGGAACCAGTCACTATGTCGCGCCGTGAGGAGGAGAATCGTCATACTACCGGCCACCAGTGCATCACGACGTAAATCGGCCGCCACACTCCGTACATGGTACGCGAGTGCATCATGAATCACCGCCTTATCATTCGTCTTTTGACCAAACGAACGAGAGGAAGTAATACTCTTCGGCAACTCGCGCCGGAGCGAGAGCGGATACGCTACCTGACCAAGCAACTCTGCTTGGGTCCGTAGTCCGACCACTCCACTTATTGTTTGGAGTCGCTCACGTGAGACCGAGTGCATATCAGCAATCGTATGGAGCCCAGCGCTCGCATACCGACGAGACAACCGCCCACCGATCCCCCACACATCACCAAGTGGCCGAGTGCCAAGGACTGTCACACTATCCCCAGGTTCTAAGACAAACACGCCTGAACGTCGATCCTTCTTCGCAGTGTCATTACATAACTTCGCCAGTGTCTTTGACGTCGCCACCCCAATCGAGACCGGGATACCAACTCGCCGCTCAACCGTCGACTTAATGGTTGTTGCCGTCAGCTCTGCTTCAGCGGCTGTAGCAGC
>JACCDH010655313.1_pt1 | contig 11655 bp, 10 predicted proteins | sample 7442481 | NCBI WGS metagenome assembly JACCDH01 (sample SAMN15323433, study PRJNA562643) | freshwater metagenome | isolation source: river surface water | place: USA:Blue River Watershed | collected 2017-08-15 | reverse complement strand
GAGCGGCAGGAGCCGGTGCTGTCGCCGTTTGAAGGGCCGGATGCCGTGGTCGCGCATGCGCATGACCAGGTGCTCCATCACGATGCCGAAGTCCATGACGGCACGGTTGACGCCGACGAGCATGCCAGCGCACCTGCGGCGGCCTCCGGCCCGGCTTTCATTGAGCCACATGCGAAGCCCACCCTGCTCGACGATGCAATCGACTGCATCATCCCGCTGACGCTGGACGCACCGCTGCGCGGAGAAAAAGTCGCGACAGCATTCCAGCTGCTGCATATCGTTGGCAACAAGCCGGTGCGCGTGATCGGCGAGAACGAGGCCGGTCAATGGGAAATGGTCGCCGTCGGCGGCATCTACAGCGCGCTGAAAGTCGGTGTGCAACTGGCAACCCGAACCAATGCGCTGACCGAGCTCGAATTCTCAGAACTGGCGAGCCGACTGAACCAACTGTCCGACGATCTTGGCGCATCGCCCGACCTGCCTGAGATGGCCGACACGATTCCGAGGGCGCGCGCGCTGCACCAGCAGGTGCACGAGTTCGACGCACAGCTGTCGATCAATGTGCGCGCCAGCGGCGCGCCGTGGGGCATGGCGACCCTGAAGCCGGCGCTGCAGCGTCAGGGTATGGAGCTGCGCCCGGATGGTCGCCTGGTGATGCCGGACGGTGAGGGCGGCATCCTGTTCTCGGTGCTGACCAATGCCGAGCCGGACGAAACCAGCCGGCTGATCACGCTGCTGCTGCCGGTCGCGCGCGTGGCACCTTCTTTCGGTGCGTTCAAGGCGATGTCGGCATTCGCCAAGTCGCTCGCGACTCGCCTGTCCGGCGTGGTGGTCGATGATGAAGGCCAGAACCTGTCGGATGCCGCACTGTCGGCGATCGCAGCGCAGGTCGATGACTTCTATCAGCAGATGGCGCAGGCCGGCATTCCCGCCGGCTCCGTGCGAGCGCAGCGCCTGTTTGCCTGATGGCGCCGCAGTCGCAGCCATCACTGTTTGGCGGCGAGCAGCCGAGCGCCGCCGCCTCCCTCCCCGAGCCGGACCCGAAAGACTGGCGCGCGCGTGCGGCATGGCTGCGCGCCGAGCTGCACCGGCACGGACATGCGTATTACGTGCTCGACAATCCGAGCATTCCCGACGCCGAATATGACCAGCTGTTCCGCGAGTTGCAGGCGCTCGAGGATGCGCATCCGGAACTGCAGTCGCCCGATTCACCGACGCAGCGCGTCGGCGGCGCGCCATTGCCTGAATTCAGCCAGGTGCAGCATGACGTGCCCATGCTGTCGATCAACAATGGCTTCAGCGACGAGGACATCGTCAACTTCGATCGCCGCGCGCGCGAAGGTCTGGAGCGCGATGAACATGCGGCACCGCTCGAGTATGCGTGCGAGCTGAAGTTCGACGGCCTTGCGATCAACCTGCGCTATGAACAAGGCGTGCTGGTGCAGGCGGCGACGCGTGGCGACGGCTCGACCGGCGAAGATGTGACGGCCAATATCCGTACCGTGCGCTCGATACCGCTGAAGCTGCATGGCGACCGTGTGCCCGCGCTGATCGATGTGCGTGGGGAAGTGCTGATGTTCAAGGCCGACTTTGCTCGGCTGAACCAGCGCCAGCGCGATGCCGGGCAGAAGGAATTCGCGAACCCGCGCAATGCCGCCGCCGGCAGCCTGCGCCAGCTCGATTCGAAGATCACTGCGCAGCGCAGCCTGCGCTTCTTCGCGTACGGTATCGGCAGGCTTGACGGCGCGACTTTCCCGACCTCGCATTCGGCACTGCTCGACTGGTACCAGTCGCTCGGCATTCCGGTCTGTACCGAACGCGCTGTCGTGCAGGGCGCGTCCGGATTGCTGGCCTTCTTTGCCGACATCGGTACCAAGCGCGCACAGCTGCCGTATGACATCGATGGCGTGGTCTACAAGATCAACCGCGTCGACCAGCAACAGCAACTGGGTTTCGTGTCGCGCGCGCCGCGCTTCGCACTGGCGCACAAATTCCCGGCCGAAGAGGCAACGACCACCGTGCTCGGCATCGATATCCAGGTCGGCCGCACCGGTGCGCTGACGCCGGTTGCGCGCCTTGCGCCGGTGTCGGTGGGGGGAGTGACCGTCACCAATGCAACGCTGCACAATGAAGATGAAGTGCGCCGCAAGGACATTCGGATTGGCGATAGCGTGATCGTGCGCCGTGCCGGCGACGTGATTCCGGAAGTCGTCGCGAACGTGCGCGAGCGTCGGCCGGCCGATGCACGTGAATTCGTGATGCCGACCGCCTGCCCGGTCTGCGGCTCGGCGGTGGAGCGTCCGGAAGAAGAAGCGGTCGCGCGCTGCTCCGGCGGGTACATCAAGTGCGCAGCGCAGCGCAAAGGTGGCCTGCTGCACTTTGTGTCGCGCCGCGCGATGGATATCGAAGGCCTCGGCGAACAACTGGTCGAGCAGCTGGTCGACAAGGGGCTGGTGACCACCGCTGCGGACTTCTACAAGCTGGGTCTGGTGGTGCTGGCGGAGCTGGACCGGATGGCAGCCAAGTCCGCGCAGAACGTGCTCGATGCGCTCGAGAAATCCAAATCGACCACACTCGCACGCTTCATCTATGCGCTGGGCATCCGCCATGTCGGTGAGTCGACCGCGAAGGCCCTGGCCAGACACTTCGGCAAGCTCGATGCGCTGCTCGATGCCAGCGAAGAACAAGTGCTCGCCGTCGATGACATTGGTCCCGTGGTCGCGCACTCGATACGGACTTTCTTGTCCGACCCGTTGAACCGCGAACTGATAGCCCAGCTGCGCGCCGCCGGTGTGCACTGGGATGAGACCGAGCCCGAGCGCGGTCTGCAACATCTGGCTGGCCAGACTTTCGTGCTGACCGGCACGCTGCCGACGCTCAAGCGCGATGACGCGCAGGCGATGATCGAGGCTGCCGGTGGCAAGGTATCGGGTTCGGTATCAAAGAAGACCAGCTATGTGGTCGCCGGCGCAGAAGCCGGCAGCAAGCTGGCCAAGGCCGAGGAGCTGGGCATACCCATCCTCGACGAAGAAGGATTGAAAAAACTGCTGGAGTCCGCTGAATGAGCAAGTCCGTCATCACCAAGGCCGTGTTCCCCGTCGCGGGACTGGGCAGCCGCTTTTTGCCGGCGACCAAGGCGCAGCCCAAAGAGATGCTGCCCATCGTCGACAAGCCGCTGATCCAGTACGCGGTCGAAGAGGCGGTCGAGGCCGGCATCACCGAGATGATCTTCATCACCGGCCGCAACAAGCGCGCGATCGAGGACCATTTCGACAAGGCGTACGAACTTGAAGCCGAACTCGAAGCCGCCAACAAGCAGAAGCTGCTGGACATGGTCCGCGAGGTGATCCCGAAGACGGTCAACTGCATGTACATCCGGCAGCCGCAAGCACTCGGCCTCGGCCATGCGGTGCTGTGCGCGCGGCCCATCGTCGGCAATGATCCGTTCGCAGTGCTGCTGGCCGATGACTTCATGCAGGGCGAGCCCGGCGGCCCGGGCGTGATGAAGCAGATGGCCGCGCAGTTCGCAAAGGAGCAATGCAGCATCCTCGGCGTGCAAGACGTGCCGCGCGAGCATACCAAGCAATACGGCATCGTCAGCACCGATGCGTTCGGCGAAAGGCTGGAAAAGGTCAAGGGTATCGTCGAGAAACCAGCGCCCGAAGTCGCACCGTCGACACTGGCTGTGGTGGGCCGCTATGTGCTGACCAATCGTATCTTTTCCTGCCTCGAGAAAATCGGCAAGGGTGCCGGCGGCGAGATACAGCTGACCGATGGTATCGAAGCGCTGATGCAGTATGAAACCGTGCTCGCCTACCGCTATGCTGGTCGCCGCTTCGATTGCGGCTCCAAGCTGGGCTATCTGCAGGCTTCGGTCGAGATTGGTCTGCAGCATGCGGAGACAGGTGCAGCTTTTGCCGAGTGGCTCAGCAAGCGAACTTGAGCGCCGGCCTGCGATGGGGGCTCGCAAAACAATGCTATGAGCAAGATACAACAGTTCGGAATGAGCTTGAACGAATCTACTGGAACTGATTGATTGCCGGTGCCGGTTCATCAGTAATGCTGCTGTACTGCGTCACACTCCTGCCGTTCATGTTGCCCGGCAATGGCGACGGCGGGAGTCCGTTTTGGCAGATGACTATGACAGTCCATGGAAAGAAGCGATAGAGCAGTTCTTCGCTGATTTCCTCGCCTTCTACTTCCCCGAAGCTCACGCCGAGATTGATTGGGGACAACCCTTGGTCTTTCTCGAATAAGAGCTTCGCTCTGCGATGCGTGATGCCGAAGTCGGCAGGCGCGTCGTCGATAAGCTGGCGCGTGTTGCGCGGCGAGGCGGCACCGAGGAGTGGATCTATATTCACCTTGAGATTCAAGGGGATGAGCAGGGTAATTTTCCAGAGCGAATGTTCGTGTATCACAGCAGGCTATTTGACCGCTACCACAAGCCTATCGCGAGCCTCGCTCTGTTGGCCGATGATCGCGAGCACTGGCGACCGACAGAGTATGAACATGCAGCGCTTGGATGCCAGATTCGCATGCGCTTTCCCGTGGCAAAGTTACTCGATTGGGTAGGAAGTGAGGCGCGGCTGCACGATAGTTCGAATCCGTTTGCATTGTTGACCCTTGCCCATCTGGAGACACGGGCGACGCGCGATGATACTGCTGCTCGTTACGTCGCTAAATATGGGTTGATAAAGCGCTTGTTCCGTCTGGGACTTGATCGCAAACAGGCCGCACCGATGTTTCATATGATCGACTGGATGATGCGCTTGCCGGATGCCGATGAGCAGCAATTCTGGGATGCGTGCTGTGAACTTGATAAGGAATCAAGCATGGATTACATGACCTCTTTCGAGCGCCGCAGCTTTGACCGCGGCTATGACAAAGGGCTGGCCTCGGGAGTGGAGCAGGGGCAGCGGGTAGGGAAGCTGAAGATCGTGACCCGGTTGCTGGAGGCGCGTTTTGGAGAATTGCCGGCGTGGGTCAGCGAAAAGCTTGCAGCTGCAAGCGATGATGAGCTGACCGCATGGACTGGCTCGCTTTTGTCCGCAGATTCAGTTGAGGCGGTGTTCGGAATTTCCGCGCATTGATTCGGATACGCTCGGGCCCGCTTGGGTAGCGGTCTGAACGAATGTCGGATCATGTAACATCCATGACTGCGCGGTGCTGCTGGTCGCTAGCCGCAAGCCGCAATTTCATTGATCGGCAAACAGGGATTCGAAAAACAAGATGGCCGTACGCGACATCCTGAAAATGGGCGACCCACGCCTGCTGCGGCAGGCCGAGCCGGTCACGGCCTTTGATACGCCCGAGCTGCACGCGCTGATTGCCGACATGTTCGACACCATGCAGGCGGCCAACGGCGCTGGCCTCGCGGCGCCGCAGATCGGCGTGAGCCTGCAGCTGGTGATTTATGGCTTCGATCGCAATGAACGCTATCCGGATGCGCCGGCCGTGCCGAAGACAGTACTGATCAACCCGGTGCTGAAGCCTTTGTCGGATGACATGGAAAACGGCTGGGAGGGCTGCCTGTCCGTGCCCGGCCTGCGCGGCGTGGTGCCGCGCTACACGAAGCTGCATTACAGCGGCTTCGATCAGTTCGGCCAGCCCGTAGCGCGCGATGCCGACGGCTTTCATGCGCGTGTGGTTCAGCATGAGTGCGACCATCTGATCGGCGTGCTGTATCCGATGCGGATACGCGACTTCAGCCAGTTCGGCTACACCGAGATTCTCTTTCCCGGCCTCGACCCGACGGCGGACGATTGAACCCCGGGTTGCGCTGAAATTTTCTGTTTTTCAGAAGTTTTCCTGCGGCAATTCCTTGTTTTTTGGAAAAACGCTTGCTGGCATCCTCACGACATCGCTCGTCTCGCGTTGTCCTTTTCCTGATCGGGGATGTCACCATGAAAAACACGATGGATATCGAACTGGCTCCGCACCAGTACTTGCCTGAAGTCTTGTTCGAGCGCCTTTGCGCGCGGCTCGGTGTGAGGTCGTACTCGGAACTGGGTGTTGCGGTAGGGCTGTCGCCGTCGGTCATCAGCAAGGTACGCCACCGCAAGGTGGCGATCAGCAGCGAGATTCTGCTCAAGATCCATGAAGCGACCGACATTCCGCTGCGCGAGCTGCGGCGCTGGATGGGCGATACGCGTCCATATTACTCACCGTTGTCACGCTCGGTGATCTGTCACGACCGCAAGCCACCCGCTGTGCGGGCTCGGCATGACACGCATGCCGAGCGTATCGGGAGCCGCACAGTGCCAAGCGTTCTGCACGCTGCCGAAATGCACGGATGACGGTTGCAGTGGGTCTGCCCGCGTTGATTCGCAAGGCTCAGAATGCTTCGTCGTCGCGCAGATAACGCCACTGTCCGACCGGCAGATTCCCCAGCTTCACACGGCCGATACGCACGCGTTTCAGGCCCAGCACCTTCAAGCCGACGATCTCGCACATGCGGCGGATCTGGCGCTTCTTGCCTTCTTTCAGGATGAAGCGCAACTGATCATCGTTCTGCCAGCTGACCTTGGCCGGCAGCAGCTTCTTGCCATCCAGCGTCAGCCCGTGGTTCAGGCGCTTGAGTTCATGCTCGGGCAATTTTCCCGGTCGCGTGTACTGGACGCGCACCAGATACTCTTTCTCGATGCTGGTGTCTTCGCCGATCAGCTGCTTTGCGATGCGGCCATCCTGCGTCAGCACCAGCAATCCCACCGAATCGATATCGAGTCTTCCGGCCGGCACCAGGCTCTTCAGTTGCGACGGCGAGAACTGTATCGGCGTATCGTCCTCGGACCAGCGGTTCTCCGGCTGCACCAGCACGAAGGCCGGCTTGTAGCCATCCTCGGCCTGGCCGCTGACATAGCCCATCGGCTTGTTGATCAGCACCGTCACGCGTTTGGCCTGCTGCGCCTGGGCAGCCTTGTCGATGGTGATCTTCTGGTGCGGCAGCACCTTGCTGCCGAGCTCGGAGATGACTTGCCCGTCGACCCGCACCCATCCTTTCGCGATCCATTCGTCGGCTTCGCGGCGCGACGACAGACCGAGCTCGGACATGCGTTTGGACAGGCGTACGGGTTCGGTCATGGTTTATACCCGTAGCGCATCCAGCAAATCCGACTCGAGCGCAATCTGCGAGCGCGCATTCGACAGCACCGGGCCATCGACGAGGAAGACGTCTTCGACACGCTCGCCCAGCGTGGTGATCTTCGCGGTGTGCAGGTTGACCTTGTAACGCGCCAGCACACTGGCCACTGCGTGCAGCAGGCCGGTACGGTCGGAGGCCGAGATCGACAGCAGGTGGTATTGGCCGCGTTCATCCGGCTGCAGATGCACCGTCGGCGTGATCGGAAATGCGCGCGACAAGCGCGAAAGACGGGGCTTGACCGGCATCGGCATGTCGCTGTCACCCTGCAGCCAGTGGCTTAGGTCGTGCTCGATCAGCGAGATCAGTTCGCGGTAGTTGTCCGCGAAGGTCGGCTCGCTGACCACGAAGGAGTCGAGTGCATAGCCATTGCGCGTGGTCTGGATCTTCGCATCCAGGATGCCGAAGTTCTTGCGGTCGAAATAGCTGCAGATGCGTGCGAACAGGTCAGGGCGGTCGGGCAGGTAGACCACGACCTGCAGGCCTTCGCCCACCGGGCCGAGGCGGCAGCGTACGATGGGCTTCTCGGTGGCGACATGCTCATGCAGTACACGCGTCTGCCAGGCGATCTCGGACGCGTCATGGCGCAGGAAGTAGCCGACGTCGAGGTTCTTCCACAGCGTCTCATGCACGTTGTTGTCCAGCCCATAGAGGCGCAAGGTGGCCAGCGCTTCCTGCTGCCGGTTCTGCAGTTCGCGGTCGGCCGACGGCGTCTCGCCGCCCAGCACGCGCAGGCTCATCCGGTACAGGTCCTCCAGCAGCTTGCCTTTCCAGGTATTCCAGACCTTGGGGCTGGTGCCGCGAATATCGGCGACGGTCAGCAGGTAGAGCGCAGTCAGGTGGCGCTCATCCCTCACTGTCTTCACGAAGGCGCGCACCACGTCCGGGTCGGACAGGTCCTGTTTCTGCGCGACGGTCGACATCAGCAGGTGATGCTCGACCAGGAAGACGACCAGTTCCGTGTCTTCTTTCGTCAACCCATGGTCGCGGCAGAAGCGGCGTGCATCGGCCTTGCCCAGCGTCGAATGATCGCCGCCGCGGCCCTTTGCAATGTCATGGAACAGCGCGGCGATGTAGATCAGCCAGGGCTGCGGATAGTTGGCGATCAGCTGGCTGCAAAACGGGTACTCGTGCGCATGCTCCGGTATCGCGAAGCGGCGCACATTGCGCACCACCATCAGGATGTGCTGGTCGACCGTATAGACATGAAACAGGTCATGCTGCATCTGCCCGATGATGCGGCGGAAGTTTGGCAGGTAACGTCCGAGGATGGACAGCTGGTTCATGCTGCGCAGCGCGCGCGTCACGCCTTTCGGCGACTGCAGGATCTGCAGGAACAGTGCACGGTTCTGTGGATCGCGCCGGAATGCGGCATCGATACCGAAGCGCGCATGCCACAGCGCGCGTTGCGTGCGCGCTGTCATGCCCTTCAGGTGGCCGTGCTGCTGCAGCAGCAGGAAGATTTCCAGCATCGCTGACGGCGTTTCTTCGAATACGCGGTCATGCGCGATGTCGACCATGCCGTTGACTTCATTGAAGCGCTCGTTGATCGGGCGCGACACCGTCAGCTGCGGGAACAGGTGGGCTTCGATGTTCTGCAGCAGGATGCTGTTGAGCTGCGTGACGGCCTTGGCGGCCCAGTAGTAGCGCTGCATCAGCACTTCGCTGGCGCGCCGCGCTTCCGTTGTCTCGAAGCCAAACGTCTCGGCGATCGCGCCCTGTACGTCAAACACCAGCCTGTCTTCGCGACGCTTCGTGTGCAGGTGTAGCCGGATGCGGATGTCCTTGAATGCCTTTTCTTTCGCGGCCAGCTGGCGTGCCTCGGTCGGCGTGATCATGTTCGACTCGGCCAGCTGCTTCCATGAGTCGCCGAGGCCTGCCGCTTTCGCGACCCACAGGATCACCTGCAGGTCACGCAGGCCGCCCGGGCTTTCCTTGCAGTTGGGCTCGAGGCTATAAGGAGTGTTCTCGTACTTCACATGGCGCTGGCGCAGCTCCAGTGTCTTGTCCTGGAAGAACGCGCGCGCATCCATCGCCTGCGCGCAGCGCGCGGCCAACTCGGTGAACAGCTTCTTGCTGCCGGTGATCAGGCGCGCTTCAAGCAAGCTGGTCTGCACCGTAATGTCGGCCGCGGATTCTGAGAGGCATTCATCGACGGTGCGTATGCTGTGACCGATCTCGAGGCCCAGGTCCCACAGCAGCTGCACCAGTTGCTCGAGCTGGGCGCGCAATGCATCATCCGGCTCCTGCTTTAGCAGGATCAGCACGTCGATATCGGAATAGGGAAAGAGCTCGCCGCGGCCATAGCCACCGACGGCGACCAGCGCAGCCGACGCTGGCATCGCGAACTCACGCCATGCCTGCGTCAGCACCTCATCGGCGTTCTGGCAGATGCGCTTGAGCAAGCGCTCGGGGCGGCGGTCGGCTTCGTAGTCGGCGATGATCGCCTGCCGGCCTGCTTTCAGCTGCTCGCGCAGCGACAGCGCGAACGAAGCCATCAGGCGACGGCGGCCGGTTTCCCGGCTTGCTGCTCCTTGATGAAGGCTGGCGGCGGTGGTGAACCAGCCGACACGGTCAGCACTTCAAAGCCGGTCTCGGTGACCAGCACGGTGTGCTCCCATTGTGCGGACAGGCTGCGGTCGCGGGTCTTGATGGTCCAGCCGTCGCCCATTTCACGGATCTCGCGGCGGCCCGCATTGATCATCGGCTCGACGGTGAAGATCATGCCGGCTTCAAGCTTGTCCAGCGTGCCGGGGCGGCCGTAGTGCAGCACCTGTGGCTCTTCATGGAAGACCTTGCCGATGCCGTGGCCGCAGAATTCACGTACTACCGAGAAGCCGGCCTTCTCCGCGTAATTCTGGATGATGTGGCCGATGTCGCCCAGGTGCGCGCCCGGCTTGATGACCGAGATGCCAAGCCACATGCATTCATAGGTGATGTCGGCGAGGCGCTTCGCGAGTATCGACGGCTCGCCGATGTGGAACATGCGGCTGGTGTCGCCGTGGTAGCCATCCTTGATCACGGTGATGTCGAGGTTCACCACATCGCCGTTTTTCAGCAGCTTGTCGCCCGGGATGCCATGGCAGACCACGTCATTGACCGAGGTGCAGATCGATTTGGGGTAGGGCGTGTAGCCGGGCGGGCAGTAGTTCAGCGGTGCGGGGATCGTGCCCTGCACGTTCACCATGTAGTCGTGGCACAGGCGGTCCAGCTCACCCGTCGTGACCCCGGCCTTCACGAACGGGGTGATGTAATCGAGGACTTCCGACGCCAGCCTGCCGGCCACGCGCATGCCCGCGATGTCGTCCGGGGTCTTGATGGAGATGTTGCCCATTATGAAATGCAGAGGGCGCGGGCAACGGGGCCGGCGCAAGTGACAGTAAAGGCAAAATTATAGTCCAGCGGGCTGATGGCCGCCCGGGCGAGCCGCGCTGCCGGCCAGCCCGCAGCGTCGGGATCGTTACGGGAATTGTAAATCCGGGCGTTTTTCGGGTAGAATCGCGGGCTAGCTTGGCACGCCAACCTGGTTCGCCAGAACGCCGCCCCGGCTGATGACGCAAACGGGTCACCTGACCCGAGTTTATTGAAATCGCGAACCCGCGCCGACAAGGGTGCCCGATCCGGACATGGAGAGGGTTTCTGGCCTGGTTCAAGACCCAACCCTGGAGAAATCATGTCCGTTACCATGCGTGAAATGCTGGAAGCCGGTGTCCATTTCGGTCACCAGACCCGCTTCTGGAACCCCAAGATGGCCCCGTTCATCTTCGGCCACCGCAACAAGATCCATATCGTCAACCTGGAAAAGACCATGGCCATGTTCCAGGAGGCGATGAAGTACATCCGCCAACTGTCGGCCAACCGCGGCACCATCCTGCTGGTCGGTACCAAGCGCCAGGCGCGCGACATCATGGCCGCTGAAGCGCAACGCGCTGGCGTGCCGTATGTAGACCAGCGCTGGCTGGGCGGCACCCTGACCAACTTCAAGACCATCAAGACCTCGATCAAGCGCCTGAAAGACATGGAAGCCGCGATCGCCGACGGTTCGGTCGAAAAGATGTCCAAAAAAGAAGCGCTGATGTTCAACCGCGAACTGGACAAGCTGCAGAAGGCCATCGGCGGCATCAAGGACATGAACGGCGTGCCGGACGCGATCTTCGTGATCGACGTCGGCTACCACAAGGGCGCGATCACCGAAGCTGCGAAGCTGGGTATCCCGGTCATCGGCGTGGTCGATACCAACCACTCGCCGAACGGCGTCACCTACGTGATCCCGGGCAACGACGATTCGTCGAAGGCCATCACGCTGTACGCGCGCGCGGTCGCAGACGCCATCCTTGAAGGCCGTGCGAACTCGGTCGCCGAGATCGTCGAAGCGGTCAAGGGTTCGGACGAGTTCGTCGAGGTCGAACAGGCGTAAGCCGTCCCGACCTGCTCAGGCGCCAGGCGCAGGAGCGGAAACAAAGGGGCCAGGGAAGGTCAACTTCCATCGCCCCTTTTTTTCGACCAGATTACTTGCT
>JACCDH010268783.1_pt1 | contig 11655 bp, 11 predicted proteins | sample 7442481 | NCBI WGS metagenome assembly JACCDH01 (sample SAMN15323433, study PRJNA562643) | freshwater metagenome | isolation source: river surface water | place: USA:Blue River Watershed | collected 2017-08-15 | reverse complement strand
GTGAATCGTCGGCATGAATGATGCGCACATTGGCCGCCTTGGCCGCGCGCAGCAGGTCGCCCATGCGCCGGTCATGCCGGCTCGAATCGACGTAAATTTCCTCGATGCTGGACGCGTCGTGGCGTATGCGGGCCGTGACCGCGTGGAATCCGAAAATATGTCTGGTTTTCATGAAATGCGCTGACTCGCTCGCGCCTGCTATCGCTTCTTGCGGCCGCTGCGCGGGCCGGACTTCGCGGCGCGCGCATCGGTGCGGGCCTTGACGGTCGCCGGCTTGGCCGGTGCCGCTTTCTTCTTGGCTGCTTTCTTCGCGGCCTTCTTCGCACCGAACGCGCCGTTGCGCGCATGCTTCTCGTCGGCGCGCCTTGCCTCGTTTTTCAGCTGGGTGCGTATGCCCGGCTCGTGAACGAGGCGCAGGTCAATGCGGCGCGCATCGAGATCGACACGGCTGACCTGCACCGTCACGCGATCGGTCAGCTGATAACGAATGCCGGTGCGCTCGCCGCGCAATTCATGCCGGGCTTCGTCATACTGGAAATAGTCCGCGCCGAGATCGGTCACATGCACCATGCCCTCGATGAACAAAGCATCGAGCTGCACAAAAATGCCGAATGACGCCACGCCCGAAATGGTGCCGGTAAATTCCTCGCCGAGCTTGTCGCGCACGAAGTAGCACTTCAGCCAGGCCTCGACATCGCGCGACGCCTCGTCGGCACGGCGCTCATTGGCAGAGCAATGAATGCCCAGCGACTCCCAGATCGCAAGATCGCCTTCGGCCTTGCGCTTGCCCGCCGCACGATCTTTGGCCTGCATCTTGCGCGCCGCCGGCGACAGCTGCAGGTTCAGGTCTTCGGTGGCGATGCCCTTGGGGTGATAGCGCTTGCCCTGCAGGATGGCCTTGATCACGCGGTGCGTGAGCAGATCGGGATAACGGCGAATGGGGCTGGTGAAATGCGCATACGCATCATACGACAGCCCGAAGTGGCCGATATTGTCCGGGCTGTAAACCGCCTGCTGCATCGAGCGCAGCAGCATGGTCTGCAGCATCAGCGCATCCGGCCGGCCCTTGATCTTGTCCATCAGCTCGGCATAGTCCGATGCGGCGGGATCGGTGCCGCCGCCGAGCGACAGCCCCAGCTGCCGCAGGAAGGTGCGCAGCTGGTTGAGTTTTTCTTCGGTCGGCCCGGCATGTATCCGGTACATGCCCGCATGCTCATGGCGCTGCATGAAATCGGCCGCGCAGACGTTCGCGGCGAGCATGCATTCCTCGATCAGCCGATGCGCATCATTGCGGGTGCGCGGCACGATCTGTTCGATCTTGCCGGCGGCATTGCAGACGATATAGGTTTCGGTCGTCTCGAAATCGATCGCGCCGCGCTCGCGCCGGGCCTGCAGCAGCACATGGAACAATTCATACAGGTGCTGCAGGTGCGGCACCAGCGGCGCCCGGCGTGCGGCTTCAGGGCCGCGCGTGTTACCGAGGATGGCGGCAACTTCGTTGTAGGTCAGGCGTGCCGCCGAGTGGATCACGGCCGGATAGAACTGATAGGCCTTGATCTCGCCCTTGGCGGTGATCACGGCATCGCAGACGAGCGTCAGGCGATCGACATCCGGATTCAGCGAGCACAGGCCGTTCGACAGCTTCTCCGGCAGCATCGGTATCACGCGACGCGGGAAATACACCGAGGTGCTGCGCTCAAGCGCATCCTGATCGAGCGCGTCATTCGGCTTGACGTAATGACTGACGTCGGCAATGGCGACGATCAGCCGGTAGGCTTTGCTGCGCCCGACCTTGACCGGCTCGCAATAGACCGCATCATCAAAATCGCGCGCGTCTTCGCCATCGATGGTCACCAGCGGCACATCGCGCAGATCGACCCGGTCGGCGAGATCGGCTGCCTTGACTTCAGACGGCAGTTTCGCCGCAAGCTGCTTCGCTTCGTCCGAGAATTCATGCGGCACACCGTATTTGCGCACGGCGATCTCGATCTCCATGCCGGGATCATCGATCTCGCCCAGCACCTCGGCGATCTTGCCAACGGGCTGCGTGTAACGCGACGGTTGCTCGGTGAGTTCAACACTGACCACCTGCCCCGCCTTTGCCTTGCCCGGTGCGGCAGCGAGCAGGATGTCGTGGCCGATGCGCTTGTCTTCCGGCACGACCAGCCAGACACCATTCTCATTGACCAGCCGTCCGATCACATGCGTGTTCGCGCGCGCCAGCACCTCGACGATCGAGCCTTCCGGGCGACCGCGACGATCCATGCCGGTGACCCTGACCTGCACGCGATCGCCATGCAGGACTTTCTGCATTTCCTTTTCGGGCAGGAAGATGTCATCGCCGTCGTCGGGAATCAGGAAACCGTAGCCATCGCGATGGCTGGACACTCTGCCCTCGATGAAACTGGCGGTATTGGCGAGCTGAATGCGGCCTTTGCGGTCGGGCCGGATCTGGCCGTCGCGCTCCATGGCCGCAAGGCGACGGGTCAGGCCCTCGAGCTCGGATTCCTTGACGGACAAGGCGCGGGCAATCGAGGTGACCGTCTGCGGGTCGGAGGCTTTGCGCAGTATGCCGAGGATTTCTTCGCGGCTGGGGATGCTGTACGGGTATTGGCTCAAAAGATGGGGAGTAAGCTGAAAAACAGTGACAAAGGATGACTACGGATGACAACGATGTAAATTTCGTCATAGTGTAACGGACGAACGTTCCCTTTGCCGAAAAACGCTGCGTCGCCCTGCGCCACAGCAGGCAGGTGTCGGCACAGTCTTGCCTGCCCACGCCATGGGCAGATAAAGAATTCGCGCGGATCTTGGTTGACTTGACGGATTATTCCGCTATAATCTCGCCTTCTTTAAGCCCACGTGGCGGAATTGGTAGACGCGCATGGTTCAGGTCCATGTGCCGCAAGGTGTGGGGGTTCGAGTCCCTCCGTGGGCACCATATCCGGGAAAGAGAGTTCGCGACAGCGAACTCTCTTTTTTTTTGTCCCGCCGCGCGGCATCGCCAAACTGCTGCAAGAGCTCTGTATTAGAGGCTCCTCGCCAGCACGTAGAACGCCATCGCGGTGATCACCGCGCACAACATCACCAGCGCAATCAGGTAGTAAGTAATGCGGCGCTGCGCGCGGCGCGCCTTGTCCAGTCGCTCCACCAGCGCATCCTGCTCCTGATCGAGCTGATCGAGCCGCGACTGCGCGGCCCTGAGGTCGCTCAAAGTCTTTTGCAAACGCTCGTTATCATCCATGCGAAGCCTGTAGATTGGTTGAAGGCAGACGCGTTACAACTTTTCCGGCGTCATCTCGTCATACTGCTCGAACGGCTGGTGTATCCAGGGGTTGTCAGGCAGGTACTCGAGATAATAATCCGGACGCATCACCGAGCAGGCCTTGTACCAGATGACGGCGGAGCGCACGTCGCTCACCTGCGGAAAATGCCGCGTCAGATGCTCCTGCACGCGCTGTAGCGTGATACCAGAATCGACCAGATCATCGACCAGCAGCACCTTGCCCTTCAGCGGCCCGGCGGTCGAGGTAATACTGTTCGAGATATCCAGATCGCCGCGACGGGTGCCGGCGGCCTCGCGGTACGAACTGGTCGAGAGGATGGCCAGCGGCACCTTGAACAAGCGCGAGAACACGTCTCCCGGTCGCAGCCCGCCGCGCGCGAGGCACAGCACCTGATCGAACTGCCATCCGGACTGATGCACCAGTTTCACCAGTGATTCAATCGCCTGATGATACTCGTCCCAGGATACCCACAGATGGCCGCCTCGATCTGCCGCCATGGCCGGACTCAGGCAAACGGATGGCGGAGCACGATGGTCTCCTCGCGGTCCGGGCCGGTGGAGACCATGTCAACCGGCACGCCGACCAGTTCTTCGATACGCGCAATGTACGCGCGTGCCGTTGCCGGCAAGTCTTTCATCGACTTGGCGCCGACCGTGGGATCGGTCCAGCCAGGCATTTCTTCGTACACCGGCTCGCAGGCGGCGGCTTCCTCCGCACCAACCGGGAAAATATCCACGGTCTTGCCATTCAGACGATAGCCTGTGCAAAGCTTCAGTGACTCAAGGCCATCAAGCACGTCCAGCTTGGTCAGGCACATGCCCGAGACGCCATTGATCTGCACCGAGCGACGCAGCAGCGCGGCATCGAACCATCCGCAGCGACGCGCGCGGCCGGTGACGGTGCCGAACTCATGGCCGACGGAGGCGAGGTGCTTGCCGATACCGGCATCGGTCGGCAGCTCTGACGGAAAAGGACCGGAGCCCACACGCGTGGTGTAGGCCTTGGTAATGCCCAGCACGTAGTGCAGCATGTTCGGGCCAACGCCCGTGCCTGCCGCCGCATTGCCCGCGACGCAGTTGCTGGACGTGACAAACGGATAGGTGCCGTGATCGACATCGAGCAGGCTGCCCTGCGCGCCCTCGAACAGCAGGTTCGCGCCCCCCTTGTGCGCGGCATACAGCGCGCTCGATACATCGGTCACCATCGGCCGGATGCGCGGCACCGTGGACAGCGCATCATCGAAGGTCTTTTGATAGTCAACGGCTTGCGCATTCAGATAATTGACCAGCACATAGTTGTGATAGTCGAGGTTCTCACGCAGCTTTTCTTCGAGACGTTTTTCATTGAGCAGATCGGCGACCCGGATCGCGCGGCGCGCGACCTTGTCTTCGTAGGCCGGGCCAATGCCCTTGCCGGTGGTGCCGATCTTCGCATCGCCGCGCTTGGCTTCGCGCGCCGCATCCAGTGCGGTGTGGTAAGGCAGAATGACCGGGCAGGCCTCGGATACTTTCAGACGGTTCGCGACTTCGATGCCGGAGGCTTCGAGCTTGTCGATCTCGCGCAGCAGGTCGGGCACGGACAGCACCACGCCATTGCCGATATAGCAGGCGACGCCTGCGCGCATGATGCCCGACGGGATCAGCTGCAGCGCGGTCTTCTGTCCGCCGATCACCAGCGTATGACCGGCATTGTGACCGCCCTGAAAGCGGACCACGCCCTGTGAATGATCGGTGAGCCAGTCGACGACTTTGCCCTTGCCTTCGTCACCCCACTGGGTACCTATGACAACTACGTTTCTAGCCATGATGTCTGAAGCTTTCCGGATGTACTGAATTAACTGATCTGTGCGCTGGTCACTGCAATGTCCTGACGGTGTACTTGCCACCTTCGGCAACGATCTCTCGGTTGCAATCGAATTCCTGCTCGCCGTTGTCCTCGCCCGGCAGCCGCTGGATCACGATCTCACCCTGCCCGCGCAAGGCGGCGATGAATTCCGTCAGCGCAGGCTCCCTGCCCCAGGGCGCGCGGATTGCGCTCGCCGGTGCGGCAGCAGGCATCAGCCGCGCCACCTCGCGCAGGTCCATCGAGAAGCCCGTGGCGGGACGCGCACGGCCGAAGGCCTCGCCCACATGGTCATAGCGGCCGCCGCGCGCCACCGCATTCGGCAGCCCTTCCACATACAGCGCGAACATCGCGCCGCTTTCATACTGATAGCCAGACAAGTCGGCCAGATCGATATTCACGCGCACCTCACCTGCAGCGCCAGCGAGCAAGGCCAGTTCGTCCAACGCCTGACGGATCGCGGGTTTGGCGGGTAGCTGCGCCCGCGCGCGCTCGAGCACGCTGAGGTCGCCATGCAGCGAGATCAGCGCCGCGAGCGCATCGCGCACCGGTGCGGCAAAGCCCGCGGAAAACGCCTTCAGGCCGGGCAAATCTTTCGCGCGCAGCAGGCCGACGATCTCGGCATGATGGCGGCGCGCCTGCGCATCGTCGTCGAGGATGGCGTGCAGGATCGCGTTGTGCGACAGATCGAGCGTCACGCGTGACAGTCCGGCCCGCTGCACCGAGGCCAGTGCAAGCGACTGGATCTCGATGTCGGCCTCGAGGCCGGCATGGCCGTAGATCTCGGCGCCGATCTGGAGCGGCTCGCGAGTCGTGTGAAATCCGGACGGGCGCGCATGCAGCACGCTGCCGGCATAGCAGAGGCGCGTGACCGCCTTGCGGTTCAACAGGTGTGCGTCGATGCGCGCGACCTGAATGGTCATGTCGGCACGCAGGCCCATCGTGCGACCGGACAGCTGGTCAACCAGCTTGAACATGCGCAGGTCCATGTCCTGATCGGGGAAAGGCATCAGCGATTCCACATATTCCAGCATGGGCGGCATCACCAGCTCGTAGCCAAAGCGCCGGAAGTTGTCGAGCAGCGCGCGGCGCAGCTCTTCGGTCTTGCGAGCCTCGGAGGGCAGGACGTCAGCGATATTCTCGGGAAGTAGCCAATTAGGCATGACAATCAGGATTCTGAAACAGCGAAATGAAGGGCGAGCAGCAGGATACCAAACAGGATGGCGACCAGACCAAAAAAACGTATCTGGCCATCCGACAGGCGGGCTAATTGCAGGAAGGTCTCGCGCCAGCGGCCCGGTGCGAGGAAGGGGAACATCCCTTCGAGCACACAGAGCAGGCTGACCGCGATCAGCAGGCTGGACGACACCCGGCTACCTGTTATTTACGGGCACCGCCGGGCGCCTTGAAGTACTTCAGGAACTCCGAGTTGGGATCGATCAGCAGGACATCGCTGCGGGTCTTGAAGCTCTCGCGATAGGCCTCGAGGCTGCGCGAAAACTTGTAGAAATCGGGGTTCTGGCCGAAGGCCTGCGCATAGATGCGGGCTGCTTTGGCATCGCCCTCGCCGCGAACCGATTCGGCCTGACGGTAGGCCTCGGCCAGGATCACGGTCCGCTGACGATCTGCATCGGCACGGATCTTCTCGGATTCTGCCGCACCGGTCGAGCGCAGTTCGTTGGCCACGCGCGCCCGCTCGGATTTCATCCGCTCATAGACCGAGTTGTTGATCTGCTCGACATAGTCCACCCGCTTCAAGCGCACATCGACGATCTGGCCGCCGATCTGTTTGACCTCCTCCGCGACCTTGGTGCGGATGGCATCCATCACCTTGCCGCGCTCGCCGGAAATCACCTCGCGCACGGTGCGCTTGGTGATCTCTTCATTGAGCGCCGCCTTGACGATCTGGGCCATGCGATCCTGCGCGCGCCGCTCATCACCACCAAAGCTGATGAAATACAGGCGCGGATCGACGATGCGCCATTTGACGAAGGCATCGACGAGGATGTTCTTCTTTTCGGCGGTAATGAAACGGTCCGGCTCGGGCGTATCCAGCGTGAGGATGCGCTTGTCGAGGAAAATCACGTTCTGGAAAGGCGGCGGCAGCTTGAAATGCAGGCCGGGCTCCTTGATCACCTGCTTGACTTCACCCAGTGCAAAGACGATCGCGAACTGCCGCTGGTCAACGACAAAGAGCGTCGACATCAGAATGGCCAGCGCGATCAGGCCGGCAACGACCGAAGAGATCAGGCGGTTCATCAGCGGCTCTCCCTGTCACGCGAGCTGCGGCTGTCGCGGTTTCTTGGCTCGGGCAACCTCACGCCCTCGGGCGCGGGCAAGGCTCCCTCGGCGGACGGGGCCGAGGACGGCTGCTGTGTCGCGGCAGCGGCCTCAGCGGCGGTCTGGGCGATCAGCTTGTCCAGTGGCAGGTAGATCATGCTGTTGTTGGCTTTGGTATCGACCATGATCTTGGTGGTGCTGGTAAATATCTGCTGCATCGCCTCGATGTACATGCGGTCGCGGGTGACGCCGGGCGCTTTCTGGTACTCGGCAAGGATCTTGGTGAAGCGCGCTGCTTCACCCTCGGCATTGGCGATCACGCGGGCGCGGTAACCTTCGGATTCCTGCAGCAGGCGCGACGCCGCACCCCGTGCGCGCGGCACCACGTCGTTCGCGTAGGCCTGACCTTCATTCTTCTGGCGCTCGCGATCCTGTCCGGCTTTCACCGCATCATCGAATGAGGCCTGCACCTGCTCCGGTGGCTGTACTGCCTGCATCGTGACATTGGTGACCAGCACGCCGATCTTGTAACGATCGAGGATCTGCTGCATCAGCGCACTGGTGTCGAATGCGACTTTCTCGCGGCCCTCGTACAGCACGAAATCCATCTTGGCCTTGCCGACGATCTCGCGGATCGCCGTCTCGGCGACTTCCTTCACGGTCTCTTCCTGATCCCGGTTATTGAATACCCACTCGGACGCATCTTTCAGCCGGTACTGCACCGCGAACTGAATATCGATGATGTTTTCATCATCGGTCAGCATCAGGGACTCGCGCGCCAGTTTGTTGCGCACATTGCTGCGATAGCCGATCTCGACCGTGCGCACCTGCGAGAGGTTGACGGTTTCATGGGTCTGTATCGGATAGGGCCAGCGCCAGTTGAAGCCCGGCGGGGTCGAATGACTGTATTTGCCGAAGGTCATGATCACGCCGGTCTGACCTTCCTGCACGATGAAGAAGCCGCTGACCAGCCACAGGAAGCCGATCACGACCGCGACCACACCGGCGCTGATGCCTGCACCGCGCGCATCGCCCGGCATGCCGCCGCCATCGCCACCGCGTCCACCACCCTTGCCGCCGAACAGGCGATTGAGGCGCTGATTGAAGTCGCGCCAGAGCTGATCGAGATCGGGCGGGCCTTCTTCCGGCCGGCGTCCGTTCTGACGGGTTTCCTGATCGTTGTCCTGTGAGCCTCGACCCCAGCGAGGATCGTTGAGTGAGAACTTCAGGCCGAATTTCTTGAGAAGGGATCCGAGCATGCTGTCGCGTTCCGCGTTAAGGTCTTTTTTCATCTTGAGTGAAACGCTGATACGGTCGCTGCGGCGTGCGCACCGGTGTCAGGCGCGCGGGTCGGCAGCGTCGGCGGCGAGATCGCGCCGCAGCCGGGGATCCTCAGGCTCGACACGCCTGACGTCGTCACCGGCCTGCGCGTACTCGGCAATGGACTGCCTCAGCAAATCGATGCCGACGCCCGTTTGGGCGCTGACAAATACTCGACGGATTTTATCATATTCATCACGCTCGATTGCTGGCGGCAGCCCGGCGAGATCGATCTTGTTCCAGACCAGCATCTGAGGCACATGATCTGCCCCAATCTCGGCCAGCACCGCATTGACCTGCTCGATCTGCTCATTGCGCACCGGGCTGGCGGCATCGACCACATGCAGTAGCAGGTCCGCATGAATGGTCTCTTCGAGCGTGGCGCGGAACGCAGCCACCAGCTGGGTCGGCAGATCGCGGATGAAGCCCACCGTGTCAGAGACGACGACATTGCCCGCCTCGCCCAGATGGACCCGGCGCGAGGTGGTATCCAGCGTTGCAAACAACTGGTCGGCCGCATATACGCCGGCCTTGGTCATGTGGTTGAACAGGGTCGACTTGCCGGCATTGGTATAACCGACCAGCGATACCGAGAATGTATGGTTGCGCTCGCGGGCGCGGCGCTGGGTATGCCGCTGGCGCTGGAGCTTGTCGAGCCGCGTCTGGAGCATCTTGACCCGCGCACCGATCAGCCGGCGGTCGGTCTCAAGCTGGGTCTCGCCGGGGCCACGCAGGCCGATACCGCCCTTCTGACGCTCGAGGTGCGTCCAGCCGCGCACCAGACGGGTCGCCAGATGCTTGAGCTGGGCCAGTTCAACCTGCACCTTGCCCTCGTGGCTCTGCGCGCGCTGGGCGAAGATGTCGAGAATCAGGCTGGTGCGGTCAACGACTCTAACCTTCAGATGGCGCTCGAGATTGCGCTGCTGCGCGGGCGACAGCGCATGATTGAAAATAACCAGATCGAGGCCGAGGTCGGCGATGGTGTCGCGGATCTCGTCGGCCTTGCCGGAACCGACGAACAGCGCCGCATCAGGACCGGCACGCCGGCCGGTCACGCTGGCGACGGGCGCGGCGCCCGCCGACTTTGCCAAAAGTGCAAGCTCTTCGAGGCCCGCAAGGAAGTCCCCCTTGCCAAAATCAACACCAACCAGCGCAGCTCTCATCAATGGCGTTCCGGCCTCCGGGGCCGTGGCAAACTTATTCGGCGTCAGCGTCGGAATTCAGGTTGACGGCACGTGCGGGCACCACGGTCGAGATAGCATGCTTGTAGACCATCTGGGTAACAGTGTTGCGCAACAGCACGACGTATTGATCGAACGACTCCACGTGTCCCTGCAGTTTGATGCCATTCACCAGGTAAATGGACACAGGAACGTGCTCTTTTCGTAAGGCATTCAGGAAAGGATCCTGTAGCAGTTGCCCTTTATTGCTCATGGAAGCTCCGTTTTATTGTCAAGTACAGCAAGTTGGGATGGTGCAAAAAAGTACAAGCACCAGAAAAAGGTCCGCGATGCGAATGTAATCGATTTTGCCACTCGCTGGCAAACGACCACGGAGAAATATCAAGACTATTCCTGACGGGAAAAAGGGTTTTTTCCTGAGCGCAACTCAATGCGCAGTGGTGTACCGGTCAGCGAGAAACTTTCACGGAAATGTTTCTCAAGATAACGCTTGTAATTCGCATCGATCGCATCAAGCGAGTTACCGTGAATGACAATCACCGGGGGGTTCTGTCCACCCTGATGCGCATACCTGAGTTTCGGTCGCACCGAGCCTTTGCGACGGGGCTGCTGATGATCCACCGCTTCCTGCAGCGCTCGGGTCAGTTGCGGCGTGGGAAGTTTCGCCATTGCTGCGGCATACGCGGCATCAATGGATTTCATCAGCGGCACGATACCGGTCGATTTCAGTGCAGAGATGTAATGCAGCTTCGCGAACGCAAGGAAGCCGAGCTTGCGTTCGATCTCGCGCTTCACATGATCGCGCTGATCCGACGTCAGTCCGTCCCATTTGTTCACGCCGACCACCAGCGCGCGACCGGCCTCAAGCACAAAACCTGCGATATGCGCGTCCTGCTCGGAGATGTCCTGCTGCGCATCGAGCAGAAGCAGCACCACGTTCGCTTCAGAGATCGACTGGAGTGTCTTGACGACGGAGAATTTCTCTATCGCCTCAAAGACCTTGCCCTTGCGACGGATACCCGCGGTATCGATCAGCGAGTAATGCCGGCCATTGCGCTCGAACGGAATCTCGATAGAATCGCGGGTGGTGCCAGGCATGTCAAACGCGATCACGCGCTCTTCGCCCAGCAGGGTGTTCACCATCGTGGATTTGCCCACGTTCGGACGCCCGACGATGGCAATGCGCACCCCCTTGGCGGCCGGCGCCTCTGCCCCGTCATCCGCCTTGCCGGCGGTTGCCATGTCCAGCGCCTGCTCGACCAGATCGGCCACGCCATCGCCATGCGCTGCAGAGATCACATAAGGATCGCCCAGACCCAGCTCGTAGAAGTCTGCGGCGACGGAGGTGTACTTCATCCCCTCGGACTTGTTCACCACCAGCATCACGCTGCGCCCGGTCTTGCGCAGAAAATCCGTGATGGTCTTGTCATGCGGTGTCAGTCCCTGACGGCCATCGACGAGAAAGACGACGACATCGGCCTCGGCCACGGCCTGCCGGGTCTGCTTGGCCATCTCGTGCAGGATGCCGTCCTTGGCCACGGGCTCGAAACCACCAGTATCGATGACCAGAAACGGACGCGCACCGACCCTGCCCTCGCCATAGTGACGATCGCGTGTGAGGCCAGGAAGATCCGCCACCAGCGCATCACGGCTGCGCGTGAGGCGGTTGAATAAAGTCGATTTGCCGACGTTAGGTCGGCCGATGAGTGCAATGACCGGCTTCATAAATATGTCTCCGGGGAGGC
>JACCDH010721657.1_pt1 | contig 11656 bp, 10 predicted proteins | sample 7442481 | NCBI WGS metagenome assembly JACCDH01 (sample SAMN15323433, study PRJNA562643) | freshwater metagenome | isolation source: river surface water | place: USA:Blue River Watershed | collected 2017-08-15 | reverse complement strand
TATAAACCTGAGAACGGCATATGAAAAAGCTCTATATCAAAACCTTCGGCTGTCAAATGAACGAGTATGACTCGGGCAAGATGGCCGACCTATTACATGCCGATGAAGGCATGGTTATGACAGATCGACCAGAAGATGCTGATGTTGTTCTTCTGAATACTTGCTCCATTCGAGAAAAAGCTGAAGATAAAGTCTTTTCAGATTTAGGTCGACTTCGCGAGCTCAAGAAAACCAAGCCCAACCTATTGATTGGTGTTGGTGGTTGCGTGGCAAGCCAAGAAGGTCAGCAAATTGTTAGTCGCGCACCCTACGTGGATGTGGTCTTTGGCCCCCAAACATTGCATCGTCTATCCGACCTCATTGCAGAGCGCCGTAAAACTGGGATCTCTCAAGTAGACATTTCCTTTCCGGAGATTGAAAAGTTTGATCATCTTCCGGCATCACGCCAAACTCGTGGCTCAGCCTATGTATCAATCATGGAGGGCTGCTCCAAATATTGCAGCTACTGCGTTGTACCCTATACACGTGGCGAGGAAGTCTCCAGGCCTTTTGATGATGTACTCACTGAAGTAGCTGGACTTGCCAGTAAGGGCGTCAAAGAAATTGTGCTTCTTGGTCAAAACGTCAATGCGTATTTAGGCAAGATGGGTGATACCGAAGAAATCGCTGACTTTGCTCTGCTTATTGAATACATTGCGGAAATTCCTGGGGTTGAACGGATCCGATTTACCACCAGCCACCCTAAAGAATTTACACAACGTCTCATTGATGTATATGCAAAAGTACCTAAGCTGGTGAGTCACCTGCATCTACCCGTACAACATGGATCTGATGCCATGTTGTCAGCAATGAAACGTGGGTACACCGCACTAGAGTTCAAAAGCATTATTCGCAAAATGCGAGCCGCTCGTCCTGACCTCACGCTATCAAGCGACTTCATTGTGGGGTTTCCAGGTGAGACTGAAGCAGACTTTGAGAAATTACTCAAGATGGTCAAAGAGTTAAATTTTGACAACAGCTTTTGCTTTATCTTTAGTCCACGCCCAGGCACACCAGCCGCCAACCTGCACGATGACACGCCTTACGAAGTCAAACTAAAGCGCCTTCAAACATTGTTGGCCCTTGTAGAGGGACAGGCTAATCAAATTAGCCAGCAAATGCTGGGCAATACTGAGCGAGTATTAATTGAGGGACTTGCTAAAGATGGCATCAATTTGCAAGGACGTGCTGAAAATAATCGTGTAATTCATTTCACAGCGCCCGATCAAGACATCGAGAATCTGATTGGTCAAATAGTAGACATTCGTATTACCGAAGTTCTTAACTACACCCTAAGAGGGGAATTGGTGGAAGCGCATGTTAGTTAAGAAAAAAGTTGCTTCACCCAAGCTGGCAATTGATCTGCAATTCGCTAGCCCAGCAATTGAATCCACTCTTGGAAAAATTGCTTCACCTACTTTGATAAAAAAATGGGTTAAAAGCGCAACACCGCTTGGCGGTCTGATCACTCTTCGCTTTGTTAATGCTACAGAGGGTAAAAAGTTGAACATGGCTTTTCGTCAAAAAGATTACGCAACCAATGTATTAACTTTTCCTTACGATCTTTCAAAAAATGAGCTAGTTGCAGATATTATTTTTTGTCTTCCCGTCTTACAGAAAGAAGCGAAAGAGCAGGGTAAGTTGCTGAATGCCCATTTGGCACATTTGATTGTGCATGGCTGCCTCCATGCCCAAGGCCATGATCATGAAGTGATGAAGGATGCCAAGAAGATGGAAGCATTAGAAATCCAGATTCTCGAAAAATTGGGTTTTGCCAACCCCTACTAATGGTTTGACTTATTTCTACGCTATTCTTGCTATATGCCTGACCCCAATAAATCCTTTTTAGACCGTTTAGCCGATTTTTTAACTCCTCAGCCAACGGAGCCCAGCGAACGTCGTCAAGAGTTGATCGAAACTCTGCGTGAAGCTCAAGTCGAAGGCCTAATCGATGCCGATGCACTCTCCATGATTGAGGGCGTCTTTCAGGTTGGTCAGTTATGCGCACGCGATATTCTTGTACCCCGCGCCCAAATTGATTGGATCGATATCAACCAAGCACTACCTGAGATTATCAAGAACGTGATCGAAGCAGCTCACTCACGTTTTCCTGTATTTGAAGGTAGTCGAGACAACGTTATCGGCATATTGCTCGCTAAAGATTTATTGCGTCATGCAACAGAAAAAGACTTTCAAGTTCGAGACTGGTTGCGTCCAGCAGTCTTTATTCCGGAATCTAAGCGCCTCAGCGTGTTATTACGCGACTTTAAAGACAATCGCAATCACTTAGCGATTGTGGTTGATGAATATAGTGGCGTAGCAGGAATTATTACGATTGAGGACGTCCTTGAGCAAATCGTTGGTGATATTGAAGATGAGCATGATATTGATGAAGAGGCAGATAATCTCATTCCCCTAGATAACGGCGACATCCGCGTCAAAGGCATTACTGAGCTTGAGCAATTCAATGAAGCACTGGGCACCCACTTCGAGCTTGAAGATATTGAGACGGTAGCTGGATTGGTTATTCAACATCTTGGCCGGGTACCCAAGATAGGTGAGCTCATTGAAATCGATGGTATTGAATTTGAAGTACAGCGTGCCGACCCAAGACAAATTCATATTCTTCTTGCACGACAAACCAATAAAAAACCTGACTGAGATTCGCCTTGCTTGATCAGTATCCTTATCAACAGCGCATGAGTGTCAAAATATTTTCACCAATTACTTTGTTGTTATTAGGTGCGGCACTTGCACTAGCTGCCGAACTTCCTTACGGTGGCTGGATTCAGATTCCTCTTTTAAGCATTCTTTGGTGGCGACTAGATCCACAATCTCATAACTCATTTAAAAAACAATTCGCCTTGGGCCTCACTTTTGGAATTGGCTATTTTGTTGTGGGTCTATGGTGGCTTTACATTAGCCTGCATGATGTTGGCGGCATGAATGCATTGCTCGCTGGTATGGGGGTATTTCTACTATCAGCCTATGTAGCTATTTACTTTGCTATGGCCACGCTGGCAATTACTGTATTTAAAAAGAATCGGCTCGCCGGCTTATTTCTTGCGGCAAGCTGGGTGCTTGCGGAGTTTCTGCGCGGCTATATCTTCACTGGATTTCCTTGGATGGGTCTTGCTGAAACCCAATTCAATGGCCCCTTCGCTCTTATCGCGCCTCTCTTTGGCGGTCTAGCCTGCACCTTCTTGATGGTTTGGGCCTCCTGGGAGCTTTATCAAATTCGCAAACATTCGATCTCCAGTGCAATTCTCATCATGGCTGCAATTGGAATCGCTCAAGTCGCTGGTGCATTTACTTTCACTAAACCTATTGGAGAACCCATTAGCATTCGACTGATTCAGGGTAACTTTGAGCAAAGTCTGAAATTTAATCCTCAGGCCATCAGCCGACAAATTGATTTTTATGCTGGCGAAATAACCAAGCAAGCGGCTAATCTCATCATCATTCCTGAAACTGCATTCCCGTGGCCAATTCCTAATTTACCAATCGGTCTTGTGAATTATCTTCAGGATTTTTCTAATAATAGTAATAGCAATCTTCTGCTTGGATTGATTGGCGAGGTACCCGGTACAAATGGCATGCAATATTCGAATCGTGCCACCGGCCTCTCCCCAAATACTTCAGCCTATCAATACGATAAAGCTCATCTTGTTCCCTTCGGAGAATTTATTCCTCCCGGATTTCAGTGGTTCGTCAATGCTTTTCATGTGCCGATGAGTGACTTTGCTAGAGGTAAATTAGATCAATCACCTTTTGCGATTGTGCGTAAAGGTCAAGAAGATATTTATGCGGCGATTACGATTTGCTATGAAGATGTTTTTGGGGGTGAGCTTGCCTCTCGTATTCAACATAGTGATAAGCCAGTCAATCTACTAATCAATATGACCAATCTTGCTTGGTTTGGAGAATCGCAGGCGTCCACTCAGCAACTTAGACTCTCGCAGTTGCGCTCTTTAGAGACCGGTCTTCCCGCCTTACGCGCTACCAATACGGGCATTACCGCCGTCTTAGGCCCTGATGGCAAAGTATTAAAAGCGCTTCCGGAATTTACCCAAAACACTCTGGCTACTCAAGTCCAGGCTTATTCCGGAAAAACGCCATATGTTATTTGGGGCAATTTACCGATTTTGGGTATTTCTTGCCTACTGCTGGTCTGGGGCTTGATTAGTCATAGGCGTTTTTAGGTATTTTTAACTCCTAAGCCCTCTAGCCATGTAAAATCAATGGCTTAGCCAGGTTAATCATGCTTACTTTTCAGCAAATCATTCTCAAACTTCAAGATTATTGGGACCAACAAGGTTGTGCCCTATTGCAACCCATCGACCTCGAGGTTGGTGCCGGTACATCTCATACTGCAACCTTCTTACGGGCCATCGGTCCAGAGCCTTGGAAAGCTGCGTACGTTCAGCCATCACGGAGACCAAAAGATGGTCGTTACGGTGAGAACCCGAATCGCCTGCAGCACTACTATCAATACCAAGTGGTACTTAAGCCTGCGCCTGAAAATATTCTCGATCTGTATTTGGGCTCTCTTGCTGCACTAGGTTTAGATCTTAAAGAGAATGATGTTCGCTTTGTAGAGGATGACTGGGAGAACCCAACGCTTGGCGCTTGGGGGCTAGGCTGGGAAGTTTGGCTTAATGGCATGGAAGTGACGCAATTTACTTATTTCCAGCAAGTGGGTGGCTTAGATTGCAAACCTGTTCTTGGCGAGATCACTTATGGTATCGAACGTTTGGCAATGTATATCCAGAACTGCTCTAACGTATACGACCTAGTATGGGCTGACGGCATCTCTTATGGTGACGTGTATCACCAAAATGAAGTTGAACAATCTTGTTATAACTTTGAACACTCCAATACCGATTTACTCTTTGCCAACTTCACAAATTATGAAAGCGAAGCAAAGCGTTTGATGGAGGTACCACTAGCGCTTCCTGCTTATGAAATGGTTTTAAAAGCAGCGCATACCTTTAATTTGCTGGATGCTCGCGGCGCCATCTCTGTTACTGAACGTGCGGCCTATATTGGACGCATTCGCAATCTTTCACGCGCTGTTGCTCAAGCCTACTTTGAGTCCAGAGAAAAGCTGGGCTTCCCAATGTGTCAACGTCAAGCTAAAGCTAAAGCTTAAGCGCATCGAGATTTCTGCATTCCATCTATGAGCACATCAAATTTCAAACCTCAATCAGCCACTTTATTGATTGAGGTATTTACTGAAGAACTTCCACCCAAATCTTTGCGTCGCTTAGGCGATGCATTTAGCGAAGGTATCTTTGCGGCACTTCAGTCAGCTGGTTTAGCGACTGAATCCTCTAAGATCACTGGCTTTGCAACACCACGCCGCTTGGCGGTTCAGGTTACTAACGTTCTAAATCAAGCCCCAGACTATCCAGTACGTGAAAAACTATTGCCTACGAGCATTGCATTTGATGCTGAAGGTAAAGCAACAGCGCCCTTGCTGAAAAAATTAGGTGCACTTGGATACGCAGATATTGATCTTGCAACATTAGAAAAATCTGGCGAAGGCAAAAATGAAGCACTCTATCTCAATGTCGTCGCTAAAGGTGCTGCGCTTGAGCAAACCGCTCAAACTGCACTTGAGCAAACATTAAGCAAGTTGCCGATTGCTAAAATGATGCACTATCAAGTGCTGCAAAAAGATGGTCAATTAGCGGATGTGCAATTTGCCCGCCCAGCACACCGCATCATTGCACTGCATGGAAATGCAGTTTTGAATATCAGTGCGTTAGGTATTGATGCGAGCAATGAAACTGAAGGACATCGCTTCTTGGCACCCGGCAATGTAACGATTGCTAGCGCAGATCAATATGAAGTGGATCTGCAATCCAAGGCAAAGATTATCCCGAGCTTTAATCAGCGTCGTGCGCAAATTGAGGCTGCACTATTAAAAGCTGCTGGTGATGATTTGGTTTTGATGCCAGACAGTCTTTTGGATGAAGTAACAGCCTTGGTTGAATGGCCAGCGATTTACGAGTGTCATTTTGATCAAGAGTTCTTGGAAGTGCCACAAGAATGCTTGATTTTGACAATGCAAACCAATCAAAAGTACTTTGCATTAACCGACAAGCATGGCAAATTACGCAATCGCTTTTTGATTGTTTCTAATATTGAAACAGATAAGCCTCATGCGATTATTTCTGGCAACGAACGTGTTGTGCGTCCTCGCTTATCAGATGCTCGTTTCTTTTTCCAGCAGGATCAAAAACGTCCTTTAGCTTCCCGTGTAGCCGACCTAGGCAAGGTGGTTTATCACAATCAATTGGGCAACCAGTTAGACCGTACCAAGCGCGTTCAAGGTCTTGCTGTAGGCATTGCCAAAAAACTGGGTGCTGATGAAAAGCTCGCCTCCCGTGCCGCTGAAATTGCTAAAACTGATCTGCTAACCGATATGGTTGGTGAGTTTCCAGAACTCCAGGGAGTTATGGGTAGCTACTACGCTACAAATGATGGTGAGAATGCTGATGTTGCTAGCGCTTGTAGCGAGCACTATATGCCACGCTTTGCTGGAGATACATTGCCTCAAAGCCAAACCGGAACCATCTTGGCTATTGCTGACAAACTAGAAACTCTAGTGGGTATATGGGGTGTAGGACTAGCGCCAACGGGCGATAAAGACCCTTATGCATTGCGCCGCCATGCTCTGGGTATTTGCCGTTTGCTTTTAGAGAAAAATCTTTCACTCAATTTACCTGAACTCATTGAGTTGGCACGTGCGCAATTTCCACAAGCCGATGTACAAGAAAAAGCTAAAGCTGCCGATATCTATGCTTTCATCATTGATCGTCTTCGCGCATATTTGCGCGACCAGTCCGTTGCTGGCAAGGCATTTACTAGTGCAGAAATTGATGCCGTTTTGAGTCAGGACCCAGCGCAAATCAATGACCTGATTCAACGCTTAACTGCGTTGCGCGAATTTAATGTTCTTGCAGAAGCCACTCAACTCGCAGCTGCCAATAAACGTATCAGCAATATCCTAAAGAAAACTACCACCACAATTCCGGCGGCCTGCTCAGAAAAATTGCTACAAATCCCAGCGGAGGCTGCATTACATGCAGCATTAGAAGCCGCTACTCCGAAGCTGAATGCAGCTTACGAGCAACGTCAATTTGTAGAAGTCTTAAGGTCACTCGTGGCTTTAAGCGGTCCAATTGATCAGTTCTTTGCAGATGTAATGGTTATGGATCCAAATCCAGATCTACGCGACAACCGCTTAGCTCTCCTGCAACAACTTCACCAGAAAATGAATCTCGTTGCCGATCTCGGCAAATTAGCATGAGCACCAGCTCTTCTAAACTCATTATTTTGGATCGCGATGGCGTGATCAATGAAGATCGCGACGATTACGTGAAGTCAGTGGATGAGTGGGTTCCACTTCCAGGCAGTCTAGAGGCAATTGCCCTCCTCAATCAAGCGGGCTATCAAATTGCTATAGCCACCAATCAATCCGGTCTTTCAAGGGGCTACTTCACCATCAATGATTTGCATGCAATGCATAGCAAGATGGAGAACTTACTCAAACCGCTAGGCGGGCATATTGATAGCATCTTTTTTTGCCCCCATCAGGATTCACATCAATGCGATTGCCGTAAACCCGCACCTGGGCTTATGAAAGAAATAGCTTTGCGTTATAAAAAAATGGGTAGTGCAACACCACTTGCTGGCACTCCCATTGTGGGAGACTCCTTACGCGATCTAGAGGCGGGCATTGCTTTGGGCGCATCGCCCCATTTAGTGCTCACCGGCAAGGGTGAAAAGACACTTGCAAAAGGTAATCTTCCAGAGGGGACGCAAATACATGCGGATCTCCTGGCATTTGCCAACGTGCTTTTAGAAAAATAAGGTTTAGACACAGCATGAAATTGATTCGCTCTACCCTGTTTGCCCTATTTTTATTGGTTTTCACGCCAATTTGGTCGGTGCTTTGTATGCTGACTTTTCCATTTCTGAGCCCTGAAAATCGCTACTCTTTTATTGGACTTTGGAACAAAGTAGTTATTGCCTTATTAAAACCACTCTGTGGCATTCATTACGAAATCCGCGGTATGGAAAATATGCAGGCCGTACTAAACGAACGCGTCATCATTCTCAGCAAGCACCAGTCGGCTTACGAAACTATCGCTTACATCGCCTTGCTCCCAAAACAACTTTGCTTTGTCTTTAAACGGGAGTTGCTCTGGATTCCATTTTTTGGCTGGGCGTTAGCTTTGTTAAAAATGATTCACATTAATCGCTCCAATAAACAGGGTGCAGCTCTATCTGTAGCTACTCAAGGGCGAAAACGCCTAAGTGAAGGCAAGTGGATCATGCTTTTTCCAGAGGGCACCAGAACTGCCACTGGATCTACCAAGCCTTACCGCAAGGGCGGCACTCGTCTTGCGAGTGCAACTGATGCTTTAGTTATTCCCATTGCGCATAATGCTGGACGCTGCTGGCCAAAAAATAGCTTTATTAAAAATCCTGGGACAGTTATTTTTTCTATTGGCCCCGCAATTAGCTCAGCAAATAAATCCGCTGATCAACTTCAGCAAGAAGTTGAAGGATGGATTGAAGCTGAAATGCGCGTCATTGACCCAAGCGCATATAAATAAAATAGTGGGGGCTTAAGAGGCGAGGATCTTAGCCCACTGGATATACCGATCAACCGAAATATCCTGTGCTCTTGCCTTCAGCTCAATCTCAGTCAAACTGAGTCTATCTGCAAAAGCTTGTAAATTGGTACGCAGCATTTTTCTTCTCTGAGAAAAAGCTGCAGCAACTACCTTTTCTAAGGCGCTCCATTGAGCATGACTTAAAGCAAAATCTCTCCGGGGAATCATTCGCACCACAGCAGAATTCACCTTAGGCTGCGGATCAAAGGCCTCTGGTGGCACCTCTAGCACCAATTCCATATCGTAGCGAGCTTGCAGCATGACCGAAAGACGGCTGAAGTCTGAACTCCCCTCTTTAGCAACCATTCGCTCTACAACCTCAGCCTGCAACATAAATACCTGCTCATCAATTGAGTCGGCAGCAGACACTAAATGAAACAATAAAGGCGAGGAGATGTTGTACGGCAGATTACCAACTACTTTACATAAGCCTTGTTTAGTCGAGCGACTTTGTGCCCATGCCAAAAAATCAAACTTGAGGGCATCACCCTCAATGACCGTTAGACCCTGAAGATTTTTTTCATTCCAAAAGGCGACCAAATCTCGATCAATCTCTAAGAGGTCCAGATGATCAAGATTTTCCAATAGAGGCAAGGTTAATGCGCCAAGGCCAGGGCCAATCTCAATCACATGCATGTCAGCACTAGGAGTAATTAGCGCGACAATAGAATAGATAATTCCGTTATCTTGTAAAAAGTTTTGTCCAAATCGTTTGCGTGCGCGATGCATATCTTAGGATTGCTTTCTTTGGTTTGCAGCCAATTGATACGCCAAACGCATAGCCTCAAGCATGCTACCGGCATCAGCAATTCCCTTGCCAGCGATATCCAAAGCGGTACCGTGATCTACTGAGGTGCGGATGATCGGCAGCCCTAAAGTCACATTCACCCCATTACCAAAGGTAACAAATTTAAAAGGGGCCAAGCCCTGATCGTGATACATCGCAATAAAAGCATCAACCTGCGTAATAGAAGCAGCATCAAACATCGTATCGCCTGGATAGGGGCCTGATATCTGAACACCCATTTTTTTTGCCGCCTCAATTGCCGGCGAGATTATCTCAATCTCTTCTTGCCCTAAATATCCAGACTCTCCCGCATGAGGGTTTAGACCAGCTATGCGAATCATCGGCTTTGAAATACCAAATTTTTTCTGCAAATCTTGGTTAACAATTTGAATCGTATCTAGAATCAGTTCATAACTTAAAGCTAGCGGCACCTCTTTTAGAGGTAAATGGGTCGTCACCAATGCAACTCGTAAACTCCTTGGAGACTGAAGTCCTAAAAACCCTATAGGTAATGACGCACACAACATCATTACCACGTGAGAAGCATGACAACATTCTGCAAGATACTCCGTATGCCCTGTAAATGTCGTACCAGCGTCATTGATGATACTTTTTTGAAGTGGTGCAGTTACCATAGCATCAAACTGACCTTGAAGACAGCCATCAATCGCTTGATCTAAAAGATGAATGACATACTGCGCATTTTCAGGATTTAGAGTCCCCTGCAAAACAGGAACCTTCAACTCAATATTTTGAATCCGCAGCCGACTCACTAACTCAGGACTAATATTTTTAGGAATAGGTAATAATTTGCTATCGCCCAGCAAGGTAATTGCAACGTTATCTTGCTCACGCAAGAACTCTAGTGCAGCAATAAGCGAGACCTCAGGCCCAATACCAGCCGGTTCGCCAGTACTTACAACGAGATTAACGATGGGTGCTACTTGCCGCATCTTCCACGTTCAAAATTTTGACAGTAGCGTTATCACGTAGTTCGCGTATCCACTCCTGATAGGCTTGATCTAGTTTTCTTTCGCGAATCGCTGCGCGTGCAAATTGACGTTGTTTCTCGACAGTGAGCTGACCTTCACGACGATCTAATACTTGTATCAAATGCCAACCGAATTCAGTTTTGACTGGGTTTCCTACTTCACCAATTTGCAAACGATTCATAGCCTGCTCAAACTCGGGAACCAAGTCTCCGGGGCTCATCCAGCCAAGATCGCCGCCATTAGATGCAGAGCCGTCCTCTGAATATTTTTTTGCCAACTCAGAAAAGTCTGCCGTCTTAGTTCTGATCTGATCACGAAATCCCTGCAAGCGTCTCTCGGCATCTTGGTCAGACAAACCCGCTCGACTGCGCAACAAAATATGGCGAGATAAAGTTTGAGTGATAGGAATATTTTGAGGCGTAGTTTGAGCAGGTTCCGGAGCAACCGCTTGCTGAGAAGGCGCATTAGCCATCAGTGCACGTCGATCTACTACTTTAAGAACATGATAGCCCGCAGGGCTTTTCACTACAGCGTTAGCCACCTGACCACTACCAGTATTTCGAATTGCTTCATAAAACAACTGCGGCAAACGATCAGGGGTGCGGTAGCCTAATTCCTGAAACTTGATCTTGGGATTATCTTTTGCGGCCATAGAACCCAATTGCATAAAATCAACATCCCCACGTGCCTCACGTAACAAGATATCGGCTTTCTTTTTAGCGTCAGCTTGAGCACCGGCACCAGCAGCGGCATCTACAGGAATAAAAATCTGAGCTACATCAATTTCCTCAGGACCTCCATTTACTGCTGGTGCAGACCGGGAGGGCGTACCGGCCTTCATGGCCCTTGTTCGCTCTAAAATAAAGTTATCAATTTCAGCATCAGAAATTTTGATTTTGGCCTCAACTTCTCGCTCACGATAGCGCGTCATTGAAATATCATCGCGAAGCATTTGCCTATATCGCTCAAAGGTAGTTCCAGAGGCATTTACCCTAGCCTTTAATTCGGCGAGCGTCAGCTTATTTTTTGCTGCAATCTCACCGATGTACTTATCCAATTCCTTATTACTAATTCCCACGCCCTCTTGCTCAGCATTTTGAATCTGAATTTTTTCAATGATGAGTCGCTCTAATATCGTTTTTCGCGCT
>JACCDH010183884.1_pt1 | contig 11659 bp, 10 predicted proteins | sample 7442481 | NCBI WGS metagenome assembly JACCDH01 (sample SAMN15323433, study PRJNA562643) | freshwater metagenome | isolation source: river surface water | place: USA:Blue River Watershed | collected 2017-08-15 | reverse complement strand
TTAGAAGGATTTAACTCTTAGGAGTTAGCTCTAGTCCGAAGCCCGGTTCTCTCGCAAGAGGGGACCGGGTTTCGGCTTTCTAGATCGAAACTTCAGAATAAAAAGTGCGTATTTTCCCAGCGCATTTTTGACACACCGAGCAAAATTCGCTGCTCGGTGTTTTTGCGCATAGAAGTCACAATGAAAAGTCACAGCAATTCCCCAAAATTTCATAGGAGTATCATGCGCCTCTCAATTTTTTCCCTCGAGATTATTGCGGTGCTTCCATTGCAGGCTAAGACGAAAAAGGATTATTTGTCAGCTTTGAAATGTCATGTTTTTCCGACATTAGGTCAACGTGAAATTGATTCAATCACTAAGAGCGATATTCAAGAAGTTGTTCGTGATTTGGATCCACCCATCGCAGCAAAAACTTTAGCGGTGTTAAAGACAATATTCCGCGAAGCAATTGATTATGGTCACTTGGAGATTTCGCCCACCTATGGTGTCAAAACTAAACCCAATAGAAGTGTTCCCAGGAAATTTCTTACTTGGGAAGAAGTCAAGATGGGTGAATTCGGCAAATACGCCTGCCAGATTAGGTTTCTTGCTGCACATGGACTGCGATGGTCTGAAGCTCTAGCACTGACACCAACAGACTTTAAAGATGGACGCATCCTTGTAACTAAGTCCATACATGGCGAATGTAAAAGTAAATCGAGTGTAAGAGTGGTGCCTCAACTAACGGAGTTCAAGGAATTTCCCAAGTCTCCAAAGACCCTTCGTAATGTTCTGGATCCGTATGGTGTTTGCATCCATTCACTTCGGCACAGCTATGCGTATTTGTTAAAGCAACAGGGAATACATGTAACAACGGCGCAGCGGCTGCTCGGGCACTCAGATTCCAGGATCACAATGAATATCTACACCCAAGTATTAGATGAGGAAATAGATAGCGCAGGAATCTTGCTGCGCTCAAAGATCTAGATCAAGTCTAAAATTTGGGATTCATACCCAGCTTCTCGATAGCGAAGTTGGCAATGGTGGTTTATTAATTGCTAAGGTTGCACGCTTTTAAGGTTTTGTTCCAGCAATCCACATATTTCCCAGCGGAACAATTACCTTAACTTTAGCTAGGAAAGTTCCAAGCGAACTCTCTAATACTTTTTTTCTGAAAGTCCGTGAGATTGGAATCAGGTGCAAGATGTAAGCAAGCGAGTAGTGGTTGTTGTAGGGGCCAGATTTCACATCTACAAATCCAATTTTCTTAAAGAGGGCCTCGCCTGATCTACGGGTATAAAGATGAGTATGTTCAACATCAATGATTGGGGATCTCTCGCCCATGAGGCGGGCTGACCACGAACGCTCGTTGTGAACAGCTACGATAAATACACCACCTGGTTTCAAAGAATCTAAACAGTCCTTGAGAGTGGAGACCGGATCTGTGAGGTGGTCCAAGGTATGAAACATTGTTCCAACTTCAAATGAATTACCTGGAAGTACTCCAGATTTCATCATGCTTGCAATCATGTGAGGCTTAATGTCAGACCGAGCAGCATTAATCGCTTCAGTGCTTGGTTCAACTCCAGAAACGGTTTGGAACCCACCGTCTTTAGCAGCCTCTAGGAAAAATCCATTTCCTCCACCAACTTCAAAAATAGAATTACGGTGCTGCTTCTTTCCAAGTGCCTTCTTGACTAAGTTAAAATAGGTTTTCTTTAACCCATCAACTTCAGTTGAGTAATCAAAAGTGGATTCAACATAAAGTTTTTCAAGGTCCACATCTAATACAGGATCTGAACGCAGCAATGTACAGGTGTTACAACGGACCCATTGGTAATGACGTCGATCAGGCAGTCTACGAGCTGAAAAGACCTCAGTTGAAAAACTGCTTTCATCAACATTTGATGGATAAACAGAGACCGAGTTATCTAAAGTCTCACAGATAGGGCACTTTGTTGCGATTTCCACTTTTTAACTCCTTGATTATTGATTGACTCGAACTGCAAAGTGTCCACTACGGACACCTGGAATATCTCGCTGTATATAAGTATTACACAAAGTGTTACCCTCAAATTGGAAAAGTGCAGCTCCTTCATCGCTTGCAACAATTACATCCGGATTAATTTCTGCCAAATACTCGCACGAAACTCTTATTGTTTGTTGACTCATAGCCAAGTCAAATGGAGAGTTTAGGATGGATAGGCTTTGAACTCCTGTTTCTTTCTCGACATATGCCGCAGAAGCTCCAAAAAAACCTATGGTCAAGTTGTTCGTCTTCGCGTAGGCGGCAGCAACCTTTGCGTCCGCTACAGACGCAAGAATTGTTGGTTTCGGCCAACGTGGGGTGACTGACCCCTCGCTGATTCGGGTCATTTCGATCTTAGGGTTTGGCGTGAGTATCAAAGTTGCAATTGGCAGTGAAAATATCAATGCAAAAGGCAATACCCAGGCAAAGTTCTTACTATCTCTGTTTACTCTTGAATACAGAAAATCCTTTGGAAGTTCAAGACTAGGGGATTTAAGCATAATTCCAATCAATGCAGATAGTGAGATTGCAATTGATAAAAATAGAACTTGCATTTGACCAGATGCGTAAGACCGATTCAGATAGTAAGTGAATCCTGCAAACGACCAGACAGAAAACGAAAAGCCAATCAAGCTATTGACGTAGTTTTCTGGACTTAATGAGTTTTTACTCTTTGATTTATAGAGATAAACACCATGGGATACAACAAGAAGTACGATCAATGGAAGAATTATGACAACGGGACCAAGCGTGCGCATTCTCTCCGCGCCGAACCCTGAACCAAATTGACGAGCAAAGAAAAGAAAATAACTCATCTCAACTTTGTGTCCTGCGATGGCCGCAATGATTGGATAGGCCGAAAATCCAGGTATAAAACCAAGACAAAACAATAGGGTGGATTTGTAGTCAATAAACCGTGATGAGCCAGCCAGGGCTATAACTAAGAAAGCTGTTATCGCGGCAGCAATGCCAAAATCTTGTGATTGCCAGGAAACTACTCCGGCCAAAGTGCCAATCATGAATAACCAAACAAAGCGTGGGACTGTGAAGTCGTCTCTAAACTTCTTTAGGACTTGGACCATTACAAATAGAAGTAGTAATCCTGGAAATACTCGAATTGATAGACCAGACAAAAGCGAGGCAATAGAGCCCATCAAACCTTCTCTATTTGGGAATTGCGTAAGTGCGGTAAACGGGATAATCAATCCGATAGCCAAAATCCAAGAACGCTTATCCAGAGCTTGCCATGCAATAAAGACGCCTAGCACCAATGTTAGATACGTAATGAAGGTCAAACCTAAAAATGCAAAGCTTGATATTTGAGCAGCGTCCATAGAACCAGTAAAGGGTTTTAGAAGAAAACCATAAAAAGTTTGATACTGAGGAATAAAGTTCGAATAAGGCCAACTACCATTGAGAGGAGCAATCATTTCGTTAATTACATATTCGGAGTGATCAGCATCGATTACAGTCTTTGAACTTTGCCAAAAACTAGGGATCACCAAAACTGCATTGGTGGAGAAAAGAACGCCAAGTATAATTTTCCATACTCGTGGAAGAGACTTCCATTCGATAATCTTGAAAACAAAACTTGATATCAATAGAGCTAAGACGAGGACAAAGGGTCCAAAACCTAACCACAGTCGATTAGAGAGAATAACTCCATTGATCGGCTCATGTTCCTCAATTCCAACTACTCCCAAGATTGCAATTAGAAGAGCACTTGGACCATAAAAGTATTTTCCTGTCGAAAAATTACCTTTACTTAAACCCATCAAGAGAAATATGCCCGCAGTAGCAATTGACAGCAAATATATTGCCTTGTCTGGGCCCTCTGATTGTGCCGATCCACGAATTAGTTGAATAGCCAAGATCGTGAATCCTGTGACAGTGAAGGCCTTTAGACCCAGTGCGAGCGGGATTGGAAAAGAATCAACCGGTTTAGATGCGACATACCTCTTTGAATTTTTAACCATGATGCTCCTAGAAGTTGATTCGTTCGGTTTCAAACATTGGTGGAGTTCTGCGAACCTGTCCATGAATACTCAAGATGTACTCTCCGATTAACCCTAAAAATAGAAGTTGAACACCACCCAACAAGAAGATTCCAACGATTACAGTTGGTATCCCCACAGGAGTACTTCCATCAGATAACCAAACGCTTAGAATTGTAAACAGGGCATAACAAAATCCGAGTATCGACAGGATAAAGCCACCGAGTAACGCCAGCCGAGCAGGAACTCTTGAGGTTGAAACGAAACCATTAATTGCTTGGTCTATTAACGAGATGAAACTATTTTTTGACTTTCCTCTTTCTCGCTTTACCCACGTGTATGGAACCGATGTGCTCTTTACACCTGTTTGTGCGATTAGCCCGCGAATGTAGGGGTATTGATCATCAACTTCGAGTATCGAATCAATTACTTTCTTGTCAGCAAGCAAAAACTCTCCGGAATTAAGGGGTATTACTGCTGCAGCGAACTTCTTTATAATCCGATAATACAAACCGCGAGCCATTCGCATCATCAATGACTCTTCACGATTTGCTCGTACGCCATAAGTCACAAGGAAACCACTTTCCCAGTTCTTAACTAATTCAGGAATAACTGTTGGTGGGTCTTGCAAATCTGCAGGCAGAAGTGGCACAACAGCGTCACCGGTTGCGCTCTTCATGGCATTCCACATATTTCTAAATGGTCCAACATTTCTGCTGTTAGAAATGACTTTGATGTTCTTATCGTTAGCAGCTAAAGCTTTTAATTTTTCAAGCGTGGCATCCGTTGAAGCATTATCGGAAAAAATGTGCTCATACTTATAGTTTGGAAGGTGCTCGGACATCACTTTCTTAAGCTCATTTGCGCAGATTTCAACGTTGACTTCTTCGTTGTAACAAGGGGTAATGATTGAGAGCTTCTTCATTATTCCACTCCAAAAAATGCATTAATTTGGCGATCCAATGCTTGAAGTGGCGTCGAATTCATTGATTCAAGTTCCCATTCGATAGTCCAGCGGATTGCCTCTTTAGCTTCAAATCTATTGCGCCAGCCTAACTCTTGAATAGCCAGGTTAGAAGAAAGCCACAGCAAGCCCGACTCTGGAAGTGCATTCTTGTCCTCTATGAGGTCGATTCCTTTATTACCTTCCCATTGGGCGCACGCATATTCAGCCATTTGTTGAACAGTTAGCTTGGATTCGTCACCAGGTCCAAAATTAAATGCAGGAGAAATTTGTTTGCCAGCGATCAAGGTAGAAGCAACTGTCAAATAACCGTTCAGCGGATCCAAAACATGCTGCCAAGGTCTAATTGAATGTGGCGATCGGATTACTGTTTTTTGTTCAGCCAGAAATCCGCGAATTAAATCTGGGATCAATCTATTTGCCGCTGTGTCGCCACCGCCTATTACATTTCCTGCTCGAACGGCAACCACTTTGAATACCGGGTTTTGGAGCATTCCTAAATTTTGCCATGCTGATACAACCATTTCGGTGCCAGCTTTACTTGCACTGTAAGGATCTTTTCCACCTAATGGTTCATCTTCTGTGTAACCATCCATTTTTTCAACATTTTTATAAACTTTATCTGTAGTTACAACAACAGCCCAGGGTGCAGATTTGCTAACCATTATTGAATGAAGCAAGTTCGCGGTTCCCAAGACATTGGTCTCAAAAGTTTCAACAGGCTCTGAATACGATTTAATCACAAGGGGTTGAGCCGCAAGGTGGAAAACACCGTCGAAAGTGTGATCCTTGAAATATCTCTCAAGTGCTGATCGATCTCGTATATCGATTAAGGAACTCTCTTTGATTCCTAAATCTTCAATTTTTTCAAAGAGGGAATTTTTCTCTGGTGCAAGTGCTAATCCATAAACATCAGCACCTGCCAAAACTAAAACACGAGTGAGCCAAGATCCTTTGAAACCTGTGTGACCCGTAACGAGAATCTTTTTACCGTTGTAGTCACTTAACTGAGTAAGCATGAATAACTGCTACCAAATTTTCCATGGAGCTTGGTTCTTATCCCACATTTCATTAAGTTCTTGAGATTCACGGTACGTATCCATTGGCTGCCAGAAACCGTCGTGCTTATAGGACTTGAGTTCGCCTTTATTGGCGAGCATTTCAAGTGGACTCTTTTCAAGCACACATTCTGAATCTAGATAACTGAAAATTTCAGGCTCGAAAATAAAGTAGCCACCGTTAACCCACTTTTCAGCGCGAGGTTTTTCCGCAAATTCTGTGACTGTATCTTGCTCATCTATTTGCATCGCTCCAAATCGGTTTGTAGGTCGCACTGCGGTAACAGTTGCAGACTTACCATGTGAAACATGAAAATCGGTGAGTGCTTTCAAATTGATATTAGCGACGCCGTCGCCGTATGTACAGAGGAATCTTTCGCCTTCTACATAGTTTTTAATTCGGTGAATGCGGCCACCAGTCATTGTTGTTAGGCCAGTGTTTGCCAGAGTGACAGTCCAATTCTCTTCTGAACTCTTAGCGTGCTGCGTCAGCCCTTCGTTCTCACCCAATTTCACCGTAATGTCATGAGTTCGCGCTTCATAGTTCATAAAGAAATCTTTTATGTAATCGCCTTTGTACCCTAGACAAATGACAAAGTCATTAATTCCTTGTGTTGAAAGAGTTTTCATGATGTGCCACAAAATGGGACGTCCACCAATTTCTACCATTGGCTTAGGACGAAACTCCGTCTCCTCACGAAGGCGTGTGCCCATCCCACCTGCAAGTATTACTGCTTTCATGGCAATGCCTTTCGTTTTCGACGATGCCTATATTAGCCGCCATCGTGGTTTTGTGACTAAAAAGAGACATTTTTAATGTATTTTTACTACTCTTAGACCATTAGCCCGCCGAATTAGAAAGGATTTTCAGTGGAAAAAATCGAAAGTCCTTTCTCAACTGCCGCAGAATTGGCATTAGCCGCTCGCCATGAAATCATCAAAATGACGAGTGCCGCAAAAGCATCCCATGTTGCCTCTGCACTTTCTGTAGTAGATATTTTGAGTGCCTTATATGCGGGGGCGGCGGATATTTCACCTAAGAACCTAAATGATCCAACACGTGACATTGTCATCCTTTCAAAAGGACATTCAGCATCTGCGCTTTATTCTGTCTTGGCATTACAAGGTTTTTTCCCGACCGAATGGTTAGCTGACTATTGCAAAAATGATGCGCCACTTGGTGGGCACGTCACATCTAAAGGTGTGCCAGGTGTCGAGTTATCAACTGGATCCCTAGGACATGGTTTGCCTTATGGACTCGGAATTGCAATGTCGCGTAAGAAATCAGGTGTTGCAGGACGCGTTTTTGTTGTTCTTTCAGATGGCGAGTGCGATGAGGGAACTATTTGGGAATCTGCAATGATCGCAAATCATCATTGTCTCGACAATTTAGTTGTCATTGTAGATCGCAACAAAATTCAGTCTCTGACCTTTACTGAAGATACTTTGAAACTCGAGCCTTTTGCGGATAAGTGGAAGGCCTTTGGCTGGGAGACAGAAGAAATTGCCGGTCATGATTATCAGGCGCTAGAAAAATCATTAGCCACTCAAAACTCACCAAAGTGCATCATTGCCGATACAACAAAAGGCAAAGGTGTCGACTTTATGGAGAACTCTGTACTTTGGCATTACAAGTCTCCTAGTCCTGATGATGTTACTAAGGCTTTCGAGCAGCTAAGTGAGAACTACTAATGCGCGATACATTTGTTAAAACACTCCTAGTTGAAGCAAAAAAGGATCCAAACATTGTTTTAATGACTGGGGATCTTGGCTTTGGTGTACTAGATGAGTTTCAGAGAGAGCTACCCGGCCAATTTATAAATTCTGGCGTAAATGAGCAGACAATGATGGGCTTAGCCGGTGGCTACGCCTCCACAGGCAAGCGTGTATTTGTGTACAGCATTGGCAATTTCCCTACCCTGCGTTGCCTTGAACAAATACGAAATGACGTTTGTTTGATGAACAACCCAGTGGTTGTTGTCTCAGTAGGTGCTGGTTACGCATATGGAAGCCAGGGGTACACCCACCACGCATTGGAAGATATTGCTGTTCTTCGCGCTTTGCCCAACATGGATGTAATTGTTCCAGCAGATCCACACGAAACAGTTGGCATTACCCAGCTCTTAACATCTACAAAGAATCCTTCCTATCTTCGTTTAGGAAAAAGTAATGAACCACTTATCCACGATAAAGAGGTTTCAATTACACCAGGGAAGATAAATGAAATTACTTCTGGTGCCGATGGCACCATTATTTTTTCTGGTTCCGTTGGAGTTGTTGCCCTTGAAGCCGCCAAAGAACTCGCATCGCAATCAATTTCAGTATCAGTTGCTTCAATGCCTTTCGTGTCACGAATTGATTTAGATTATTTGAAGGGATCTGCAAAAAAGGGTCCAATTATCATCGTTGAAGAACACTCGTATAGGGGTGGTGTAGGAAGCGCTGTTTTGGAAACCTTAAGTACGCAGGGGATTACTGCGCAAGTTGCATTGGTGGCATCAGCTCAAGCAAATCTCTCACAAATTGGAGATCAAGATTTTCTTCGACATGAGAATGGAATTAACGTCAGTAATATTGTTTCAAAATTCAAGGCCTTGCTGGCAGGTTGAAATTAGCAATATCCCCTGAATTGAGCTTCACCTCATTTGATGGCTTGCGCGTTAACCAAGAAATCGTTTGAGAAATTCCATTTCGGAAAGATATCTGCGGTTTCCAGCCAGCTTCAGTCAGCTTTTCGCATATAGGCTTTAGTTTCATCACCTGATCGGGGCGATATTCAACTGCACCGAATTCGAGTAGATTTTGAGCATTTAGATTTTTTGAGATTTCTAAGACGGCTTCTTTTAGATTGATTGTTTCAGGGTTCCCGACGTTAACAATTCCTTCAACAGAGGTGCTTTCTAATGCAACTTGAAATCCTCGAGCTAAATCAAATGCGTGTAGATAGCTCCACTCCTGTTCGCCCTTAGTTAACTTCATCGTCTGACCAAGCTGCAACGAATCTACTGTCTGAGGTATTAACCAGTTGCCCGTATCCAGAGGTCCATAAGTTGAGAAGATACGCATCCAAACAAATCGAGTCTCTGAATTTTTGAAAATGTTGTGTAACTTTAAGCGAGCCTCAGCTTTAGCGAACCCATATTTGGTTGTCGGCTGGTCTGGCAAATTTTCTGTAATCACATTTGATATCGGTCCAAGTTCTGCCTGGCTTCCAACACCTAAAACCGTTACGACCTTTGCTGTTCTTGCTGCGTTTGCCATTTCGCACATTCGAGTGATGTTTTCGTACTGCCTAACATCATTTCTTTCCTGGTTCCCCACACCCCACCAATCGGAAAGTATCAGTGCATCCGGTTTTGATTCCAAAATATAACTCGGCCACTGTTCAGAATCTAAGGCCATAACTGTTAAATTCTTAATACCAGATAGCCGAAATAAATCAGATGTTGGACGTACTAATGCAATAACTTCGTGCGACGAAGTAAGAACCCTGCAAATCCATGAGCCTAAAAAGCCTGATGAACCCGTTACAACAACTTTCATGTATTTGGCTTTAGCAATGGATTTCCTCCGATAAAGCGCTTGGGGACCTCAAAGCGGGGTTGTCCAACCGCGTCCATTGCTGCGTAATAGCGATTTAAAGGGGAAAGCTGAGAAAATTCTGCCGTTGTTATTGGAGACTCATAGATCCTAAATCCATAACTATTGAGTGAAGGAACTGAAATTTCTGGCGTTTTAGGCGCGCATGCAGTATCAGCCGCAAAGCAAATTATGCGCATTTCATTATCCATGCGAGTTTCTAGTCTCTGGTCATTTGGAGCCTTTGATACCCAATGCACTTCTCCAATAAATCCTAAAACATTCCCGATGACTCTGTAGGTAGTGAGGTAGTTGTACTTCTCTAATTCAGTTTGGGAGTCCACATTATTCAAAATCTTTGTCATAGATGCTGGAAATTTGTACTCTGATTTTTCTATAAGCCCAGGATTAGTTGAATTTACGGACATCACCATTATGGTAATGAAAAAAAGTGGAGCGGCCATTCTTAAGAAAAACGGTGTGTCGTTATTTGGATTCTTCGCACGATTCTTGCTCAAGTTTTCCGACATGCGGATACCAATAATTAAAAGAAATATTGGTGTTACGTAGGTCGCAACCTTCACATAAGAATAGTTACTTCCCAAACTAGTTTGACTCGCCCATAATGCAATTCCTCCACACACCAATAGAATTGAGAAACCCAGAAACGACACAGAGCGATCCCAAGAATTTTTCGAACGAATTCCTCTAAGTACAGTAAAAACAATTGCAATCGAGAAAATGCACCCTAGTAGCAAAATAAGTGGGTCTCTAGCCTTGCCAGTTTCACCCGTCCAAATATTTATCAAACCTAACATTTCTGAAGGCAGTGGCCAGTGGTCAAAAATGATTCCAGTTCCGGAAGCTAACCTTAAACGTATGGACATGGTGGAAAGTGCTGCGTATGTATATGGTGCTACTACAACTGCAGCTATTAAGCCTCCAAGGAATGTTGTCTTTGTAAGTGCAACGCTTAAATCCTTTTTTGTGAAGACGGCGAGAAAAACTATGGAAATGAAAAACACCGCGGCCAAAGTCATGCTTGAGTCAATGTAAGTGACTGCATTGCTAAGCCATCCAAAGCAAGACAACAAGATCAATCCTTTTAATGCAGGTGCGGACAATTCAGACTTTGCTCTTAACAGTAAAGTTAACAAGAATGTTATTGAAAGCAATCCAAGCCCAGGTAGTGCCCAAGCTTGTGCCATACCACCATTAAATACTTGGACAAGCAACGGAGCTGAAGATATGGATGCAATTGCCAGCATATATGAGAGAGAGAAGCGGATGAAAACAAGTCGGGCAAACGCATACATGATCAAAGCGAGAGCGGTTAATCCGACAGATAATGTCATTCCTTGTCCTATAACGAGTAAGGAAGGATCTAGACGAAGGAGTTGGGCAAATGGAATACTTAATCCCCAACGAGTTCCATAGACTAAATAGTCGAAACCCGCTTGTTGTTGCATTGAAGGTATCTGGTACAGGTGATAGATAGCTTCTCCTAGATTTTTGTCTCCCAAGAAAGCAAGGAGATTAGACTTTGCTTCAAACCAAGTTGAGCCAATTTTAGGTTGAGAAAGTACCGTCATTAAATTTTGAGGAATGTCAGGTCCGCCGCCTGCAGCTAATTGAAGTTTAGTCATTCCATCCCAATATGGCTTACTCAAGAACGCTGTAAATAGGGGGAGTGCAATTAGAAACGCGTCTAATTTTCTAAATTCTTTCCAAACTACTAACGCAGATCTAATATAAGGACTTGATAGAGAAATAAGATTTAAAATGCAGAGTAAAAGTAATATGTATGCGAAGGTGTCTGCGCCTAGAGCTCCAAATGACCATGCAGACGCGATGGCAAATAGGGCAAAACCAATTCCAACAGCTATTCCAAGGGCAACTGGTCCTCTATTGGTTGACGAACCCGCGATTGACTTGGTAATCGCGGCTGCAGGAATTGCACCAATCACAGCCGCGAATAAAATCATTCCAAAGGTAATTGCAACAAGCGTTAACACGTAGTCCCCAATCACTTACTCTAGTAACCCAACCATAATGG
>JACCDH010084098.1_pt1 | contig 11660 bp, 10 predicted proteins | sample 7442481 | NCBI WGS metagenome assembly JACCDH01 (sample SAMN15323433, study PRJNA562643) | freshwater metagenome | isolation source: river surface water | place: USA:Blue River Watershed | collected 2017-08-15 | reverse complement strand
CTGCAGCATCCGCCGGGCGCCGCCCGCCCGCAGGACCAGCTGCGTGTGGAGATCGGCCGCGCCGCCCACCTGCTGTACGTGCGTGACCTCGCCGGTCCGCAGCCGGCGGTGGTGCGCGGCGCGATCGCCGTCGGTCTGGCGCCGGGCGAGAGCCTGCCGCCGCTGCCCGAGCGGGGCGTGCTGGCGCAGGTGAACCTTCCTGCGCTCGACCGACGCCTGGGAGGACGTGCTGTCGCCCCCGGCGGGGGCGTCCGCCGCGCCCGTTGCGCCTGCTGCACCCGCTGCGCCCTCCGTACGCGGCGGCCTCGACGCGACGGGGCAGGACTACCTGCCCACCCAGCTCGCCCTGCGCGCGCGCGAGCTGACGCTGGCTGGCCGCACGCTGAGCCAGGTCACCGTCAACGGCTCGCGCGAGGGCCTGGTGTGGCGCGGCCAGGTCGATGCCAGCCAGGTCAATGGCCATGTCGAATACCGCCAGCCCTCGGGCAGCGGCGCGGGGCGCGTGACCGCTCGCCTGGCCCGCCTGTCCCTCAGTGCCGCGGGCGCCGGCGAGGTCGAGGCCCTGCTGGACCAGCAGCCGGCCAGCATCCCCGCCCTTGACGCGGTGGTGGAGGACTTCGAGCTGCGTGGCAAGAAACTGGGCCGCCTCGAGATCGACGCCGTCAACCGCGCGGCCGGCGGTGGCGCCCCGGCGGAGTGGCGCCTGAACCGCCTGTCGCTCATCGCGCCGGAGGCGACCTTCACCGCCACCGGCAACTGGTCGGCGATCAGCGCCGCGCCGGCGACGCCGGGACCCCGCGGCGCGCGGCCGCCCGAGCGGCGCCGCACCGCGATGAACTTCCGCCTCGAGATGACCGACGCCGGCCAGCTGCTCGGGCGCCTGGGCATGAAGGACGTGGTGCGCCGCGGCCGCGGCAAGCTCGAGGGGCAGGTCGCCTGGGTCGGGTCGCCACTGGCGCTGGACTATCCCAGCATGAACGGCGCGTTCAACATCAACATCGAAGCCGGCCAGTTCCTCAAGGCCGACCCGGGCCTGGCCAAGCTGCTGGGCGTGTTGAGCCTGCAGTCGCTGCCGCGCCGCCTCACGCTCGATTTCCGCGACGTGTTCAGCGAGGGCTTCGCCTTCGACTTCGTGCGCGGCGACGTGTCGATCGCCCAGGGCATCGCGTCCACCAACAACCTGCAGATGAAGGGCGTGAACGCCGCCGTGCTGATGGAAGGTCGCGCCGACATCGCGCGCGAGACGCAGGATCTGCGGGTCGTGGTGGTACCCGAGATCAACGCCGGCACCGCCTCGGTGGTGGCGGGCGTGATCAACCCGGCGGTGGGCCTGGGCAGCTTCCTCGCGCAGCTGATCCTGCGCCAGCCACTCATTCGCGCCAGCACCCAGGAGTTCCACATCGACGGCACCTGGGCCGACCCGCGCGTGACCCGCGTGACGCGGCAGTCGTCCGACACCGCCCCGGCCCCGGCCGGCTCGCCCGGTGGCAACTGAGCCCGAAGGCCCGGCCATGACCCTGGAAGTCGCCCTGCTGCAAATGGTCTCCGGCGACCGCGTGCCGGACAACCTCGTCGTCGCCCGCGCCCTGCTGGAACAGGCCGCGCGCGAGGGCGCCGAGCTGGCGGTGCTGCCTGAGTATTTCTGCCTGATGGGGCGCAGCGACCGCGACAAGCTCGCCCTCGCGGAGGACGAGGGCCAAGGCCCGATCCAGCAGGCGCTGGCCGACGCGGCCCGCGCACTCGGCCTGTGGATCGTCGGCGGCACCCTGCCCCTGCGCACGGCCGACCCGGCACGGGTGCGCAACACCACGCTGGTCTACTCGCCGCAGGGTCAGCAGGTCGCCCGCTACGACAAGATCCACCTGTTCCGCTTCGACAACGGACGCGAGCGTTTCGACGAGGCGGCCACCATCGAGGCCGGCGCGCAGCCCGCCTGCTTCGACCTGGTCTCGCGCGGCGGCGATCGCTGGCGCATCGGCCTGTCGGTCTGCTACGACCTGCGCTTTCCCGAGCTGTATCGCCAGCTCGCCGCCCGGGGCGCGCAGGTGCTGCTGGTGCCCAGCGCCTTCACCCACACGACCGGCCAGGCGCACTGGGAGCCGTTGCTGCGCGCCCGTGCCATCGAGAACCAGGCCTTCGTGCTGGCGCCGGCGCAGGGCGGCGTGCATGCCAACGGCCGCCGGACCTGGGGCCATTCGATGGCGATCGACCCCTGGGGCCAGGTGCTGGCCTGCCAGGACGTCGAGGGCGCCGCGGTGCTGCGCGCCCGGCTCGACCCGCAGCGCCTCGCCCAGGCCCGTGCGCAGCTGCCAGCCCTGGAGCACCGCGTCCTGTGATGGCGGCGCGCGGGTCCGTCATGTCGGTCCTGTCCGGCGCAGCCTCGCGGCCCGCCGCCACCGACACCTCGCGCCGCATCCTCTGGGGCGTGCTGGTGCCGCTGGTGGGTGCGCTGCTGGCCACCCTGGTCTGGCTGGCCGGCCGCTATGAGGCCAGCCAGGTGCAGGGCGAGCTGGACCGCGACATCGCCGCTGCCGGCCAGGACATCCGCTCCGGCCTCGCGCGCAACGCGCAGACCCTGCAGGCCCTCCATGCCGCGCCCACGCCGGCCGCCTGGACCGCCGAGGCCGAGCACCTGCTGCGCGAGCAGCGCGCCCTGCTGCGCATCGAGCGTCGCACGCCCGATCTCGAAATCCGCGCCGCGGTCGACTCCCCCTACCGCCAGCCCGCCTTCGCCCGCATGGCGCGCGAGCAGGCCCAGGCCGACGTGCGCCTGGCCTGTGCGCAGGCGCTGCGGGTGTCGCAGCCGGCCTACTCCACCAGCTACTACCTGCCGCAGGCCGACGGCCTGGGCCTGGAGGTGATGGACCTGTGCCTGCCGCACACCAGCAGCGGCGCCGTCACCGGCTTCGTCGTGGCCACCTACTCGCTGGGCGAGATCCTCTCCTCGCTGGTCGGACCGCAGATCACCCGCTCGCAGGAGATCTCCTTCAACGAGCCCGACGGCACCCGGCTGGCCCTCTACGGCCAGGCCCAGCGTGGCCGCCGTACCTTCACCGGCCAGTACCTGCTCGACCTGCCCGGCAATACGCTGCTGCTGCGCATGAACAGCTGGCGCGCGGCGCCGGACCTGTTCCCCAACGTCCTCACCGCGCTGGTCACCGCCATGTCCATCGCCCTGGTGTCGGTGCTCGTGTTGCTGGGCAAGGACATGCGCCGTCGCCAGCAGGCCGAGCGCGACCTGGCCGATGCGCTGGCCTTCCGCAAGGCGATGGAGGACTCGCTCGTCACCGGCCTGCGCGCGCGTGACCTGCAGGGCCGTACCACCTACGTCAACCCGGCCTTCTGCGAGATGGTGGGCTTCACCGCCGAGGAGCTGGTGGGCACCTCCCTGCCCGCCCCCTACTGGCCGCCCGAGCTTGCGGGCGAGTACCAGAAGCGCCAGGAAATCCGCCTTGCGGGCCAGCTGGCGCCGCCGCGCGAGGGCTTCGAGTCGGTCTTCATGCGAAAGGACGGCTCCCGCTTCACCGTGCTGATCATCGAGGCGCCGCTCATCAACGCGCAAGGCGTGCAGACTGGCTGGATGAGCGCCTTCCTCGACGTCAGCGAGCAGCGTCGGGTCGAGGAGCTCTCCCGCGCCAGCCAGGAGCGGCTGCAGGCCACCGCCCGCCTCGCCACCGTTGGCGAGATGGCCTCGCTGCTCAGCCACGAACTCAACCAGCCGCTGGCGGCGATCTCCAGCTACGCCACCGGCTCGGTCAACCTGCTGCAGGCCGGCGACGTGCAAGGCCTGGACGGCGCGCTGCAGCGTATCGCGCAGCAGGCCGAGCGGGCGGGCCGGGTCATCAAGAGCGTGCACGACTTCCTGCGACGCCGCGACCAGGCGCGCGAGGCGGTGGCGCCACAGGCGCTGTGGGACGCGGTGCTGCCCCTGGTCACACTGCAGGCGCGCAAGCTGGGCGTGGCGGTGGTCGCGCGCATCCCCGCTGGCCTGCCGCCAGCCTGGTGCGACCGCACCATGGTCGAACAGGTGCTGCTCAACCTGGCCCGCAATGCCATGCAGGCGATGCACGAAGCCGGCGTGGTGCGGCCGTCCTTCACCGTCCAGGTCCGCCGTGTGGAGGGTGCGCCGGGTACGCCGGCCTGGCTGGAGTTCTCGGTGGCCGACATCGGACCCGGCATTCCCGCGGAGGTCCAGACGCAGCTGTTCACGCCCTTCTTCACCACCAAGGCCGAAGGCATGGGCCTGGGCCTGTCGCTGTGCCGCACCGTCGTCGAGCAGCATGGCGGCGCGTTGGCGTTCGAAGCCAACACGCCGCAGGGCACCATCTTCCGCTTCACGCTGCCGGCCGCGCCGGCCGATGCCGGGGCTGCGGCCGCGGCCCCACCTCCCGCCCTTCATCCCGCCCTTTGAACCTGAGCGCACGCATGCAACCCCTGCAGGACGCCCTTGTCTATATCGTCGACGACGACGCCAGCGTGCGCGAGGCCCTGGCCTGGCTGTTGCGCTCGCGCCGCCTTGCCAGTGAGGCCTTTGTCAGCGGGGATGCCTTCGCCACGATGCTGCAGTCCGGCTTCTCCCCTTCGCAGCCTTGTTGTCTGCTGCTCGACGTGCGCATGCCCGGCACCAGCGGCCTGGCCCTGTTCGACCAGCTGCTGGCACGGGGGTTGGAGGAGGTGATGCCGGTCATCTTCCTCACCGGCCATGCCGACGTGCCGACCGCCGTTGCGATGGTCAAGCGCGGTGCCTTCGACTTCTGCGAGAAGCCGTTTTCGGACAATGCCCTGGTCGACCGGATCGAACAGGCGCTGGTGCAGTCGGCCCGGGTGCAGTCCGAGCGGTGCGAGCACGCGCGCCTGCAAGCCCGGCTGGAGGAACTCACCCAGCGTGAGCGGGATGTCATGGCCCTTGTCGCCAAGGGCTTGCCGAACAAGCTGATCGCCGACCAGCTGACCATCAGCGTCCGAACGGTGGAGGTGCACCGTGCCCGCGTGTTCGAGAAGATGGAGGTCAAGTCCGCCGTGGAGTTGGCGAACCTGCTGCGCGGCAGTACGGTTTAGGACCTCAGCCGGCAGAGGCGGGCGAAGTAGGTGTCCTTTGTGACCATCGCGCTCAGGACCGAGGCATCGGTCCACTGGTCAGGCCGGATGATCTTGTTGCCGGCCCGCAGGTGGACGACATGGGCTTTGAGCACCTGCAGCCGGGCACATGCCGCGTCGATCTCCAGTGCCCCCAGTCCACAGCGCGCCAGCGTGTCGCGCAGGACGCTGTCCTCCAGTCCCTCGATCGCCCTCGCCATGTCAGTGTCCATCCGCAGCGGCAACTCCGCCAGCCGCAGGTTCTGTCGAAGCGGATCGTCCGCCTTCCAGGTGAACTGGCGCGGGTCGCGGATCAAGTGGCCGAAGCTCTGGTCGTGGTCGAAGGCCCGGACGGCGACAGCCCCCGTCGTCGCGCTCCGGTCGATGCAGAAATTGCCGTGGTGGCGGTCGGTCTGGCCGCACAGCGAGTCGAGCAGCTGCAGCTGCGTCACCTGCGCGATGAGGTCGCCGTCACGCAGCAGGCCTCGGTCATGTCGAATCGCGTCCGACGCCGTGCGGCCGCCGGCCTTTTCCATCAGGAGTCCCAGCGTGGGCGTCGGTTCCCCTGCAGAGGTCGGCACGAGGCCAACGGCCATCTGTATCGGGCCGACGACGGGGAAGCCCAGCAGCCGTGCCACGTCACTGGTGGCCAGGTTCCGCTCGGCGGTCTTGGGTTCGAACGGGTAAACGCCCGTGGCGTCCGAGTAGCCGCACTCCTCCTGTGGAACGGCCTTGAACACGAAGTCGTCGGCCTGCGTGCAACCTTCGTTCCAGTAGGAAACGCTGAAGGTCGCGCTGAACCCCCCGACGCCGAGCCGCCTCATGGGGCCTTTCTGCTGCTCGGCCAACCGTCCCTGGGGCAGGGTACGCGGCAGGATGGGCACCCGTGCGTCCCGGTACAGCCAGCGCGCTTCAGCCTGGGCATGTGCCGTGGCGAAGCCGGCCTTTTCCAGAACGGTGCGCTCCGTGGCGCTCAGGGGCTTGAGGCGGTGGCTCTTCCGCTTGGCCTCCAGCAGCAATCGCTCGGATTCTTCCTTCGAGCAGCCTGCTTCCCGGTGCTTCCACAGCGTGACGATGTCCTTGTGCGGGAACGAGTGTTTCCGGTACTTCTGGAAGAACCGCTCCCAGCGCAGCACCGTTTGCATTGCAGTTGTTGCCTGCGCTTCGCTGTTTCCTTCGAGTCGGTACGCCAGGTAGCGGGCGTCGAGTCGGCTCGCCTGCGCCTCGGGAATGCCTCGCCGGCGGTACGAAGCCGCCCGTTGGGGTTGTTGCGCCTCGAGGAAGCGGGCGTTCATCGCGGCGAGGCTGAGCCTCACGGTCTGTCGCGTATTCAGGCAGGGCAGGAGGTCCACCAGCCGGGCATTGCCCAGGACCACCAGGTTCGGGGTCGTCTGACTCGCCAGCGGGCGACGGGTGAGCATCTGCAGCGCTGCCTGGTTTGTCCGTATCTGGCCCATCAAGGCATGAAGGGGTCTCCTGCGCGGATGATCCGCACGGCGACAGACCATCCGGTGGGTGGCGAGGTAGGCCTGCAGGGCGGATTCGAGGTTGCCCAGGTGGTGCAGGGATCGAGCCGCCCGCTCCCTGAGCGCCGTGCCAGACGTTCGCTCCGCTGTGGAGCCTGGGCTCAGCGTCGCGGTGAGGGAGCCGTGGTATTCGTCCAGTCGCGCGAGCACCGCCTTGTAGGCGCAGGAGCGACGCCACACGGTGCGGCCCAGGATCTGGATGTCTTCCTTGGGATCACCCAGCCGCGCGCGGAGCGATGTACTCGTGCATGGCAGGGGCGTGGCCTGGGAGCAGCCTGTAGCGGGCGCACCTGGCGGGACGAACCCGGGCAGCGGGGGAGGAGCGGCGCGACGGATCTGCGCGACCTGGGAAGCAAGCATGGGGGGATTTCCTGCGCGCCCGCGAAGGCGGGCTCGCGGCTGAGTGAGCCGCCCCCGTGACAGGATTCCCTCTCTGGCTGACAAGGTGCGCTGACAACGCACCTCGCGCGGCGGAGCGCCGCTTCAGGCCTGAAGCCCCCGTGCGTGCATCAGGTCGAGCCCGCCGGGCGGGGTCTCGTCCTCCGGTCGCCCCCACGCCGGGTCGGCGGTTTCGTCGAGCAGGGCGCGCCAGTCTTCGGCGGCATCCAGCAGGTGATGGATATGGCCGAGCAAATGTTCGCCGTCCATCTCGCGCCAGCGCAGGGCGCGCGCGAGGATCACCCGGGGCGTGTCCTCGTCGGTGAGGCTGAGCGTGGCGCCGGCCGTGGCCTGCCACAGCAGGTTGCCTCGCAGCATGACCTGGTAGACCTGCACATCGTCGGGTACCGTGCCCAGGTCGCAATGCAGCCACAGCTCCTGCGGATCGGACCAGCTTTGCTGCAGCGTGATCCGCCGGCCCGGCTCGAAGCGCAGGGCGCAGCTGCGCTCCCTGTCGAGGGCCAGGCCGTCCACGCCCAGGCAGCGGGCCAGGTCGGCCAGCAGTCCCTCGAGGCTGGTTTGCTGCGGAGAGGAAAGTGTCTCCATCGTTTCACTCCGGCAGACGCAGGCCGGACCGCAGGGCGGCCAGCTCCTCGTCGACAGATGCCAGCAGGTTGCTCGCGTCTCTCCAGCGCAAGCGATTGCGCGATGCCGGTGGCGGCACCCACGCCCAGGCGGCGCGGTCGAAGGCCTGGGCCGCGACAACCACCAGGCGCCAGCCCGTCGGGATACGGCCTTCCGCCTGGCAGGCCTGGACCTGGCCCGGAAGCCGTCCGGCCCAGTCGAACAGCCGTTCCACCTGCGGCCGCTGGGCCTCGGCGTCCGTGTAGGCGCCGCCCCATGGCTCTTGGATGAATACGGCCAGCGGCCCCTGCACCAAAAAGAAATGAGCGGCCCAGCTGTTGGTGCCGTACCCGTCGAGGGCTGCGACGGCATAGTCGGGCACGGCGGGCTGTTCAATCAGTTCCTGGACGAACGGTGCCAGCGCGTAGGGCGACGCGGGCAGTTCGCGCGAGGCAAACACCCAGGGTGCTGCCCGCTGAAGTTGCGCGGCGAGCGTCTCGGGCATCGGCGGCCAGGGCAGGCCCGCCTCCGCGAAAGCGGCCTGTGCCTGCACAAGGGGAGAGTTTTCCGAGGGGGTCAACATCATGGAATCCTTGGATGCGAGTGGGTGAGGCGGGGTCTCGGGTTCAGTAGCGGGTGTGGAGGAGCCTTCGGCCCACGTAGCTGCCAGCCCCGGCGCTACGCAGATGGGCGATGTTCTCGTCCGTTCCCCAGTCAGCGGGGTCGATGATGCGGCCTGCTTGACGCAGGTCGGCGACATGCGACTTCAGCACGCGGAGGCGGGCGACGGTGGCCTCAACCTCCGCAGCGTCCAAGCCGCACGCCTGCACCGCACTCTCGAGCGCCACTTCGCTCAGGTTCTCGATGGCCTTTGCCATCTCTTCATCCAGCAGGGTCGGGAGCGTGCCCAGAAAGGTCGCGCCGCGGATGCGGTCGTCCGGGAGCCAGGAATACATGCGCGGGTCCGTGATCTGCGCGCCGAACGACTGGTCGTTGTCGATCCCCTTGACGGTGACTTCCCCGTCCGGCGCGACACTGATGAAATAGTTGCAGCCGTGCCGGTCGGTTTGTGCGGTCAGCAGGTCCAGAACCTGCAGTTGCTGGACTTTGGCAATCACCCGGGGGTTCCGGAAAAGCGTTGCATCGTCATGGGCGGCCAGCATGGCCTGCCGACCGGGGGCAGGTTCCATGACGAGTCCCAACTGTGGCAACGGTCTCCGCCCGCCTGCCATGCCGGGCCTGGTTCCAATGCCGATGAAGGTCTTCACGACCACGTCGAACCCCAGGAGTCGAGCCACGTCACAGGTGGCGAGATTGCGTTGGGCGGACTTGGGGTGGTGCGCCTGGATGCCGACCCTCAGGCCGAACCCCCGCTCCGTTTGCGGGACCGACTTGAAGATGTAGCGCCCTGCGGCGCCCGCGGCCTGATCCGGCATATTGCGCAACCGGATGTTGAATGTGGTGTTGAAGGCGCCCTTGCCGGCTTGCTGCATCTCACCCACCTGCGCCGGGGGCGGTGGTCCCGGCGGCAGGGTGCGCCGACTGATCGGGACGCCAGCCTCTGCATACAGGGCGCCGACCTCGCGTTCGAGACCGACGCTCTCCAGCAAGATGGCGTCGGCATCGGACACCATCGCGCTGGCCATCGCCTTGTGGTCGTACAGCGCTGGGGTGTGCGCCGGGGCTGGCCCGGGCGGATCGCCCACGCGCGGTGCTGGCTGCGGCATGTCCTCTTTCATCCGCTCGATGGCGGCGCTGAGGGTCAGGCCGTCTCCGGCGTGGGGCAGGAGGTCTTTCAGGCAGGCACCTGCCGGTACGTCAACCGCCCAGGCCGCGTCGCGCTGCCGCGCGGTGAGGCAGGCGGACTCCAGCAGCCGCAGTGCGATGACCCGCTCCTGCACCTGCTGCACCAGCGTGCGCATGGCCTGCTTCCGCGGGTCGAAATCCGGCTTCCTCCGCATCCGCGGCGTGTCGAGATAGGCCTTGGCCAAACCCTCGAGCCGGACAAGGCCGGCCCTGGCGGATACGGCGGCCGTTTTGATGTCGAGCGCTTGGGCCCGGTCAGGCGGCCCGGCTGCCAGGGGCGTGTCGAGGTCCGGCGCGCACAAGTCGAGCTGCTCAAGAATTTCCTTGTAGGCCGTCGACCGGCGCCAGAGGGTCAAGCCCAGGAAACGGATGTCGTCCTTGGGACGACCCGCCCTCGCGACGAAGGCGGCGGCCCCGTCCAGCGAGCCCATCGGCTTGCGCAGGGGGCGGTCGGGTCGGGTGACCATGGCCTGCCGGACCGGGGCCGCGGCACGTCCGGCCTTTCCGTCTGGCGCAGGGGCGACGCCATCGGGCGTGAGGCCCTTGCCTTCGCGGCGTTGAGGCGTCTGTGGCGGTGAGGGTGGGCGGCGCGTGGCGCCCAGTTCCCCTGAAGAGGGGCGCAGTGTCCCTTTTGAATCCATGCGAGTCGCTCCGGCTGGACCGCTCGCGTGTCGCGCGCGATGCGTGCAGCAGCGGGCGGTGGTCAGCGGCTGAGTGACTCGCAGCGGAGGGCGGTTCCTGCAGGGCAGGCGGTCAGTCCCGGCCGCTGCGGCTGTTCTCTTCATCGCCAGGCCGCTCCCCCTTGGGGCGACCGGAGAACATCGTCCACCAGACAATCAGGATGAGCAGCGCGAGGGCCAGCAGGGCTTCAAGCAGAATCAGCAGCATGCGATCGATCGTCAAGTGGATGAGCGCCGGCATTGTAGGAACGGCGCTGGTGCTGCTGGCCGGCTGCGGCAGCCCGCCCCCGCTGCCCTCCGTGTCTTTGCCCCTGCCCCAGGCGGCTGGCCCCGTGCCCGGCGACGGCCTGCCCGCCGACGATGCACCCCTGCCTCCACCGCTGGCCATGGCCAAGAGCCGCTGGGTGCCGGTCCGCTGGGACGAGCTGCCGGGCTTTCGCGAGGATGCGCTGCACGAGGCCTGGAACGCCTGGCTCAAGTCCTGCGAGCGGCCGACCGGCCCCTGGACTGTGCTGTGCCCGCAGGTGCGCCAGCTGGCCATCGCGACGCCTGCCGAGCAGCGCGCGTGGATGCTGCGCACCCTGCGGCCGCACCGCGTCGAGCCGCTGCAGGCCCAGGACCCGGGCCTGCTCACCGCCTACTACGAGCCGGTGCTGGAGGCCATGCGCCGGCCCACCGCCACCCACCGCGTGCCGCTGTACGCGCCGCCGGCGGACCTGTCCCGCCGCCGCCCCTGGTTCACCCGGCAGGAGATGGACACCCTGCCCGAGGCCCGCGCCGCGCTGGCCGGCCGCGAGATCGCCTGGCTGGCCGACCCGGTCGATGCGCTGGTGCTGCAGATCCAGGGTTCCGGCCGGCTCCGCATCACCGAGCCCGACGGCCGCCAGTCGATGGTCCGTCTGGCCTACGCCGGCACCAACGACCAGCCCTATCGCAGCGTGGGTGGCTGGCTGCTGCGACAGGGCCTGGTGCGCGATGCGTCCTGGCCCGGCATCAAGGCCTGGGTGCGCGACAACCCGTCGCGGGTGCAGGAGATGCTGTGGTCCAACCCGCGTATGGTGTTCTTCCGCGAGGAGCGCCTGGGCGACCTCGACGCCGCCTTCGGCCCGCGCGGCGCGCAGGGCGTGCCGCTCACGCCGGGTCGCTCGATTGCGGTCGACAAGGACAGCATTCCCTACGGCACGCCGGTGTGGCTGGCCTCGGCCGGCCCGCAGACCACGCTGCAGCGCCTGGTGCTGGCGCAGGACACCGGCAGCGCCATCGTCGGCGCGGTGCGCGCCGACTGGTTCGCCGGCTGGGGCCACGAGGCCGGCGAGCTGGCCGGGCGCCTGAAGCAGCCGCTGCGCCTGTGGGTGCTCTGGCCGCGGTGAGCGGATGGGGCGTGTCGACCCGGCGCTCAGCGCGCCGCTTTCCCGTCCAGATGCCCCAGCGGCCATTCGCTGCTGGCCTTGACCTCGCCCAGCGAAAAGCTGGTGTGCAGGTCCTTCACGTTCGGCAGGTTCACCAGCACCTCGCGCGCGAACTGCGCGAAGCTGTCCAGGTCGCGCGAGACCACCTGCAGCTCGAAGGT
>JACCDH011805199.1_pt1 | contig 11663 bp, 13 predicted proteins | sample 7442481 | NCBI WGS metagenome assembly JACCDH01 (sample SAMN15323433, study PRJNA562643) | freshwater metagenome | isolation source: river surface water | place: USA:Blue River Watershed | collected 2017-08-15 | reverse complement strand
TTCCCAAATCCAGTCTCTCGGCACCCCTGATATTCTAGAGCGACGCCCCATAAATGAGGCCATGTTAAAAGCACTTGAGCTGATTGGCTTTTGCGCTCAGTATCAGAGCCTCGATAGTTAAGAGGATTTAATAATTAATATAAGTGACAATTAAGTTTGAGTTCTTTAGGATAACTCCATATTCATGAGGAGTTTTGATGAAAAAGATGCTCACTTTCGCTCTCATCCTTCTTTCTTTCAATGCCTTTGGCCTGGTACTCGATAAACTCCCAAATGGTGACCTCGCCTACTATCCTAAAAGTTTTTACACTAACCTTCGCGCTAATCGCGTTACGGTTTCAGAGATCTTCGATCTTCTGTCTCAATCTCATTCAACTGTAAAAGGTGACTACGATCAGATCGGTGCGTGCAAGGCCAATTGTTATTCACACAAGTCAATCGGCTACGAACAAGCACGCGTTATTATGTTTGGTGAAAGAGATATCCAGACAGCAGGCAGTGAGAATTACGTTACAGATGTTTACTGCGGAAAGAAGTTCACTTTCAGAAACGCCAATGAAACAAACAGAATGCATACTGAAGTGAATATTGAGCACACCTGGCCGCAATCAAAATTCTCTTCGCAATTTGAAAAAGGCATGCAGAAATCCGACATGCACCACCTTTACCTCACAGATTCCAGAGCAAACAGCGACCGCGGAAACCACGAGTTCGGAATCTCTGGAAATGCACGAAATGAAATTCGGGCCGAAGATTGCGAGACATCAAAACTTTTCCGCGATGGCGGTGACTGGTTCTTTGAGCCACCAAAAAGTCACCGTGGAAACGTAGCGCGCTCACTCTTTTATTTCTCAATTCGTTACAAAATGCCGATTTCAAAAAAGCAGGAAACCGCTCTTCGTGCCTGGCATGTTGCTGATCCTATCGATGCAGCAGAGCTTGAGAAACATGAAGTTGTTTCCAAACACCAGGACGTGAGAAATCCTTTCGTGGATTTCCCGCAGCTCGTAAACCAAATCTCAGATTTCTAAATCAAATTACATTCAGTGTCATAAAAGAGGCCCTGCAAAGGGCCTTTTTTCTATGTTAGGCTCAGTAAATTTTTAAAAGGGGCCACTGATGGCAGGTTTTAATAAAGTCGTGAAATCTTACGACGAAGCACTCGCGGGACTGAAAGATAATATGTTCCTCATGGTCGGAGGCTTTGGTCTTTGCGGTATTCCGGAAAATCTCATTCAAAAAGTTCACGATCTGGGAGTAAAGGGACTCACGATTGCTTCCAACAATGCCGGCGTCGATGGATTCGGACTCGGAATTCTTCTTGAAAAAAAACAAGTAAAAAAAATGTACTCTTCGTACGTGGGTGAGAATGCTTTGTTTGAAAAGCAAGTTCTCTCGGGTGAACTTGAGCTCGAACTCACTCCACAAGGAACACTTGCTGAAAAAATCCGTGCGGCCGGAGCTGGCATTCCTGGTTTCTTCACCGCCACTGGGTATGGAACTCAGATTACTGAAGGGAAAGACGTCAAAATGTTCAATGGTCGCCCATATATTCTTGAGCCAGCTTTCCCGAAAGCGGACTTCGCTCTTGTGAAAGCGTGGAAGGCCGACACATACGGAAATCTTATCTTTCGAAAAACCGCGGCGAACTTCAATCCTATGATCGCGACAGCAGGAAAAATCACCGTCGCTGAAGTGGAAGAAATTGTGGAGCCGGGTGAACTCGATCCGAACTTCATTCACGTGCCGGGCATTTATGTTCAGCGCCTGATTAAGGGAACGTTTGAGAAGAGAATTGAACAGAGAACAATAAAGAAATAGGACAAAATATATGGCACTTTCACGTGAACAGATTGCTCAAAGAATCGCGAGAGAAATGCGCGATGGATATTATGTGAATCTCGGAATTGGTATTCCGACGCTTGTGGCGAATTATATTCCGAAGGGCATGGAAGTCATGCTCCAGTCGGAAAACGGAATTCTCGGCATGGGTGAATTCCCTACTGATGAAACAGTCGATCCGGATCTTATCAATGCCGGGAAACAAACAGTCACAGTCGTAAAAGGTGCTGCGTATTTTTCCTCTGCTGATTCATTCGCCATGATTCGCGGTGGTCACGTTGATCTGACAGTCCTTGGGGCTTTTGAAGTAGATCAAACCGGAGCACTCGCTTCGTGGATGATTCCTGGAAAACTCGTGAAAGGCATGGGCGGAGCGATGGACCTTGTCGCCGGTGCCGAAAATATTATCGTAGCGATGTCTCATGCCTCTAAGCATGGCGAATCGAAAATTCTTAAAAAATGTTCACTCCCACTCACTGGTGTGGATTGCGTGAAGCTTGTGGTGACGGATCTCGCGGTCATGCGCCTGGAAGGGGGGAAATTCCATCTTCTTGAGAGAGCTCCTGGGGTAACGGTTGAGGAGATTAAAAAACTCACTGAAGCGGAACTGGTCATCCCAGCGAATGTACCGGAGATGACTTTTTAATTTTCCTGATACCAACAAGTAGGACGCACACCCACAGTGTGACCGTTCTTTGTATGACATGTGCCCTTCGTGTCGTCAGTATCAGAAATTTTCGATTCAAAACTAACATTACATAAAGCTGCTTGAAAAACAGTGTCTAATCTACATTGGTGATTAGGATGCTCCCTAAATATACTTAAAGAAACAGAGTTGTCAGGTGTTGCAAAGTCCAGAACAAGATTCTCATTTGGACGTGTAATTTTGAGAAGTGTTTTGTACATCGCAAGACCTGCGAGTGAAATTCTTTGGCAGAGGGTTGAGTCGTGATTTTTATTCCATTGTAGATCGCATTCGCGTTTTACAGTTTCAGGAACGACGACATCCATTAGGGCGACAACATGATCATCCTTATAGAATACTTCTCTGAAACAACGGGCCGACCAGTAATCAGCTTGCCCTTCTATCGACATAGAAACTCTGGGATATTCTGGCGTCCACAGAGGAGCACCTCCAATGAGATGACCCACTTCATGACAGACCAGAAGGGCAAAACCATCTGAGGTCATTTCAGGATGCCGTGCCACTCCTCCAAAAAATTCAAGGCGATTTGTGTTACCCTTACTTGAAGCATAGGCATTGGCCACACCCGATTCCCAGTTTTTAGAAACCCACACGGCATATTTCGGATCTGCCATCCCCAGTAGATCTTCCTGGAGAAGAAGAAACCTTTCTGTATAAAACGAGGTGACCCGATCAATGAGTAAATTGAACTGTTCTTGTGAAATTCCGGTCTTAACTGATACAGGAATAGAAATATTGTTCTTCGGGGCAGAAGCATAAGAGGACACAGAGGCAAACACCACGAATATAAACATTATAAATTTCATGGGTGGAATCCTACCACAAGAAAGATTTTTAGGAGAAAGGCCTATAATCTTTACCTACTCTCCTCCACATTTCCCTGAAACCAGTACGATCCCAGCATGACATTATTCCTTTCTCTCATTGTCCTGTCCTTTGCTTCCGTGAGTTTCGCCTGTGCGGAGCCATCGTTAATAAGATCGTTGAGCCGAAAATTACCATGAAAGGTAAGGCCTATGGTCTCGGGAAATATGCTAAGTCTAACAGCTATAGTCCGCTCTTTAACTCGACTCCGGATGTGATGGTAAGACTCAAACGGATTAATGCCACAACATTTGCACCGGCACTTGTGAGCATCAATCACAGCCGAAGCGAATACTCCGAGATCCGCGAAGTCTGGTGCCATAAAACCTACCCCAAACGCTGATTCTCCCTTAAACTATTCTCATGATAAGAATTGTAATCAAAGTTGGTTCACTGACTGTGACCAATGAAAATGGTGGCGTTTCGCCGGAAAAAATTGAAAAAATCGTCCAGGAACTTCTCGCTCTTAAAGCCCGTGGGTATTTTCCTATTCTCGTCAGTTCGGGTGCCGTGAATTCCGGTCGCTCACTCATAAAAAAACCTGATGAAAAGAAAATGATGATTTCCTATCAGCAGGCAGCCGCTTCTGTCGGGCAGCCTCTCTTGATGAAGGCCTATGTTGATTCTCTTTCTAAGCACGATGCTCATTGCGGACAGATTCTTGTGACCCACGAGGATTTTAAAGTACGGACCCGCTTTCTCAATATCCGGAACACAATCAATCGTCTTGTCAGTAACGATGTGATTCCGATTGTGAATGAGAACGACACTGTTTCGTACGATGAAATTACTGTCGGTGATAATGATCAGCTTGCCGTCATGATGGCGGAAGCGACCGATGCGGAAAAACTCATCCTGCTAACGGAAGCTGATGGTCTCTACAATATGAATCCGAAAGATCCGGCGGCTGTTCGTTTTGATGAAGTTGATTTCAAGGATGACTTCTCCGGTGTGAAGTTTGCGGCGAAAACAACGATAGGCCGTGGAGGCATGGATACAAAACTCAAGGCGGTGAGAAAACTCACACCGCTCGGGATTGATGTCATCATCGGAACATTTCTCATTGAAAATCCTTTGACCCGCCTCCTTGAAAAAAAAGGCGGAACACTTTTTAAAGGCAATCCGGAAAGACAAAAATCCCGCAGAAAATCCTGGCTATCAACAGTGGTAAAAAATGATTCATGGATTGTGATCGATGATGGATGTCTCAAGGCCCTCGCGGATCAGAATACCTCCCTTCTCCCCATCGGCATTAAAAAAATCCATGGGGTCTTTAAGCGCGGTGATGTCATCCAGGTGAAGAACAAAAATAAGATCGTTGCTGTCGGGATTTCCGAGTATGACCATCGGGAGCTTGATCTCATTAAAGGCAAGAAATCTTCTGAAATCGCTGCGGTTATCGAAAATCCGCCGTCGAAGGTGGCAATCCATAAGGATAATCTTCTCGTGAAAAAGGATCATTGATTCTGTTTCCCGGCCATGCCTATAATTGTGAGAGAAGGCTGGATGCCCAGTCTTCTGGCCCCGCGAAGGACCCGCACTGTTCATGCAGGTTGAAATTTAAGTGAGCAGTGCGCTCCAGGTCCTACTTCAAAAATGACTCCTCTTTTCTTCTGATTAATCCCTGAATTTTACTGAACCTCGACTCACTCCATTAGAATTTCTCCTTATCGGGAAATCCCATTCGCGATAGGATATTTCTTCTATGAACATCGCCGAACTCGCCCGCAGGGCAAAAGAAACGTCACTTAAGCTTCAATCTCTTTCTGAAAATGAAAGAGTGAAAGCTCTTCACGCCTTGGGCGACTCACTTGTAAAAAATTCGCAGAAAATTCTCGACGCAAATTCAAAAGATCTTGCTGATGCAAACAAGAACAATCTTTCAGAAGCGATGGTGGATCGGTTGACGTTAACTGAAAATTCTATCCGGTCGTTGAAAGAAATGTGCGACTCAATAGCTGCTCAACCTCAGGTCGTGGGACAAATCATTGAAGAGTCTACTCGACCTAATGGCCTTAAAATTCAGAAACAAAGAATTCCCATTGGAGTGATTGGGATGATTTTCGAATCGCGCCCAAATGTCGTGATTGATGGTGCGGCACTTGCGATCAAATCCGGGAATGCGATTATTTTGAAAGGCGGAAAAGAAGCACATCACTCGAATAGAGTTCTTGCCGATGTTCTTTCTGAAGCTACTAAAAATATTCTTCCGGAAGGGAGTATCTCTCTCATCGAAACACGTGAAGACGTTGCCGAACTTTTAAAGCTGAATCAATATATCGACCTCATGGTTCCTCGCGGAGGAAGTGCACTTATCGATTTCGTTCGAAAGAGTGCGACTATGCCAGTGGTGGCGCACGACAAGGGACTTTGTCACATTTACGTTCATAAAGATGCAGACATCTCCAAAGTAATCCCTGTCGTGATTAACGCCAAAGTCTCTCGTCCCGGTGTTTGCAACGCCGCCGAGACTCTCCTTCTCCATGAAGATTATCCTGAGAAAGAAAAAGTCCTGGATGCTTTAAAAAAAGAAGGTGTGGAAATTCGCGCTGATTTTGATACCGAATGGCTCGCTAAAATTATTTCGGTAAAGACCGTGAAAAATGAAGACGAAGCGATCGCTCATATTCAAAAGCACGGCTCTCATCATACAGAAGCGATTCTCGCAAATGACCCGAAAGTGATTGAGAAATTTTTAAACTCGCTCGATGCATCTGCATTGATCGTCAACGCTTCTACGCGTTTCAATGACGGCGGAGAATTAGGTCTCGGCGCAGAGCTGGGGATTTCCACCTCGAAACTTCATGCGTATGGGCCGATGGGTGCAAAAGAAATGACAACAACCAGATTCCTCGTCACGGGGAATGGACAAATCAGATAGAGGGAATATGGCATCATTCGATCTCGTTTCTAAAATTGATGAAATGGAACTACAAAATGCTCTCAAGAACACTGAGAAAATGGTTCAGGGACGCTATGACTTCAAAGGTTCAGATGCCAAAGCTGAATACAAAGAAAAAGAAAAGGTGATTGAAATAAGGGCCGAAGATGAAATGAAAGTGAAGGCCGTGCTCGATATTCTCCAGACAAACATGGGGAAACGTGGGATTGGTGTGCGTGGGATGAAAGTTTCTGAGATTGAAAACTCAGGTCTCAAAAACAAAAAACTCACTATGACTCTCACAACGGGCTTTGATAAAGATGCTCAGAAACTGATGAATCGTCTCCTCAAAGAATCGGGCTTCAAGGGCAAGTCACAATACATGGACGAAAAATACCGTCTGGAAAGTAAAAGCATTGATGAACTACAAGAAGTCTATCAGTTCTTAAGAACACACAAAGACATGAATCTAGAACTTAGAATGGAAAATATGAAGAGGTAAAAAATGAGTGCGACACCGATGATGGATCAAGTGAATAACGATATCAAAGAAGCGATGAAAGCAAAGCAGCAGGAAAGGCTCGATGCTCTCCGGATGCTTAAGGCCGAATTCATCAAGAATAATACGGCGACGAAACCGACTGATGAACTTTCCATCACAGTCGCTCACGCCAAGCGCCTCTCCGATTCTCTTGAAATGTATCAGGCGGGAACTGAGGCCCATGGAAAAATCCTAAACGAGATTGAAGTGATTAAAGCTTATCTGCCGAAATCAATGGATGAAGCAGAAGTTGTGAAAATCATCAATGACATCAAGGCCAAAGGAGCTAAGGACATGGGTTCGATCATGAAAGAACTTCAGCCTCAGATCAAAGGTCGCTTTGACGGAAAACGTGCCTCAGAGCTTGTAAAGGCCGCAGTTTCGTAATGGGAATTCAGAGTTTCGGTCCCCATTTTGAAAGAGAAAAACTTTATGAGGCACGGGAATTGGCCCGCACTCTCACCTATGAGTTATTTTCTCTTCTTCGTCCGGGAATGACCGAAGCCGATGCCCACAAATTTTATAAAGAGCTTTGCCAGAAACATGGGGCCGAGAAACAGTGGCATCCGGCAAAACTCAGATTTGGGGCCAACACTCTGAAGAATTTCCGTGATGAATCGGACCCTCACGTTCTTAAAGATGAGGATATTCTTTTCATTGATATTGGCCCTGTCTTCTGCGGACATGAAGCTGACTATGGCGAAACTTTCGCTATCGGTTCACAATACGATCACAAGAATATTGCCGACACAGCTAAAAAAGTTTTTCACGAAGTGGGAAATTTTTGGATTGAAAATCGCATTGGCGGGATTGAGCTATACGAATATGCCCAATCCCGTGCTCGTCATTATGGATATGAAATGAATATGACTAGCGATGGTCATCGGATCGGAGACTTTCCTCATCATATACATTTCAAGGGAAGTCTGGTGGAAGTCGCCGATGAGATTGTTCCGGATGCCTGGATTCTCGAAATCCACCTGGTCGACCCCAAAAGAGGATTTGGCGCTTTTTACGAGGACATTCTCACTGACAAGATGTGGGCCCCACTTCCGTAGGGCCTTGATAAAGTCCTTCGCCGTCTATCGTTTTGCGAGGGCCTTTGATTTGAGTTCTTTATTATGAATCTGGGCGTACCAAGTTCCCTTAGTATCTTCGACCAGATTTGTAAGCTCGATCTTCTTTTCAACTGCCGGGAGACGTTTCATCTCATCAAGCTTAATCACATTCACCGAGAACATGTAGCAAAGTGCAACCGCCGGTGCGAATACTGCTGTGATTGTTCTGAGATTTTTCATGTCCTTCTCCTCATGCTTCCAGTTAATGAATCCCTTCCCGTTTTCCCCATCAAAGTCCATTTGATGTCTCCTTTTTAATGTCGTAGCTTCCTGCTGTCCCCACGAGAATCCTTCCTGGTCTCTCGCTTGCGAACCCTTAAAGCAGGATTCGTGCCAATTGATATTTTGAACTTTTGATGAGTTAGACAGGGCAAATATTTCAAGGTGAATGAATGGCCCTATATCTTGGTGCCACTACTGTAGGGATGGGGTCGATATGGCAAAAAAAAGGGCCCCCAAAGGGGCCCTTAGAGCTAGATAACATCCATCAAATCGCATCTAATTTCACGCACAAACTGGCGCTCAAATTCATCACTCGAAGAGATATATAGGCCCGTATAGTTAATGACATCCCCTGCACTGAAATCCGAGAACTCTGGGGCAAAGACATAGGTAGTTGAATCTGAATCATACAGGTTCTCGCTCTCGCTCTCATTCCCCCAAACTGTTCCCTCAACATTGCTGAACCCAAGGTTAAGGCTTACATAATTTATCGTCCCTGTATTCACAGACAGATTAAGAGATGTTGAGAAATTCACACTCTCACAATACTCGCCAGCCGTCATACCAATGGAAGGCATATATTGAGCGGCATTGTACTGATTGATAACTAGCGGTTTCTTGATTGTGAATTTATCACCTGTAACACCTGAACCGGATAAAGAGATCGTTTCGACCTTATCCATGAGAGCGATCTGTTCACTTCCAAGTGTAACTTTTTGTGCGACCTCATGATGGAAGTACGCTTGGGAGTGTTCTGTCGGCCTGCAATCACAAGGGTCAGAGGTAAATGCACAGGCCGTCGCAAAATTACCGTATGATTCAACACCTGTAGTGTAGTCAAAAACTTTGTAAGGAGTATCACTCGTTGAGAAAGCAACCCCTGGGGTACAAGAGCCACCCCCATCACTATAAACAGGAGCTCTTACAAGATACAAAGTCATAGAACTTTGATTGCCAGGGAATATTTCATGTCCACTATCAGCGGTGAGAGTGAATGAGTTTCCTTCGGCGAAGGTATACGACTTGTCATCATCAAAGTAAAACTTAAGATCTACCGAGTAAGAATCATCACCCGTGTTAGTAGCTTTATTATAAGTTGTTTTAAATGAGCTCTCTGTATCAATCCAGTACTCAAAGGTCTTCGTATCACCCATTAAGTTATAGAGACCAGCCTCGAGTTTCAAAGTCATCTCCTCCTGACCTCTTAAAACTCCATCTTTATAAAAGTTGAAGGTAATCACCGCTGTATCTGTTGAGTCGTCATATCTTAAAAGCGTAATATCTTTTAGAGAGACGTTTTCAAACGAAACAGTCCCACTTGCCAAACACTGTGGTTTTGATTCCGCTTCATCATCTTCTTCTAGGCGGCAAAACCAACCCCAAATCGCTTCATCTCTTCCCGATCCTTCTTCTTGATAGAGAGTATGAAAAAATGGTGAAAATGTTGCGTGAAGCGTGTCTAAGTCACAAGCACTTCCATCATCCACTGGTGCTCCATTACAGCTCACTAGGCTTGAGTGTAAAGTCGCCAGGTTATTCATTCTGGTACGAATGGCATCAATTACCGAAAGCTGTTCAACAGCAAGATCGAGTTCTAATGGAGTTACTTCAACTACATCTGGGTCTGCTGTTCCGTCCACCTTATCAGTAATAATGGCCGAAGATGCTCCTTTCAGTTTGATTTCAATCCCTGCCGCGGCATCGGTATTGACTTGAATTACATCCAGAAGACCATCGACGCCTTCTGAGGTACCAGCGACAAAGGCACCGTTCATAAGATCGATATCCTCGTCAGCAATTTTACCATCTCCAAGAAGACCAGCAGCAATAAATTTCTGAACTAGCTCAGCTTTCTCATCATCAAGTTTTTCTTCGGTGAAGTCGTCTGCCTCCGTTTCAAAATCTGAATAGAGCTGGTCAGTATCTTGTGCACCAAAGACGTTGGCCACGATAACATGAGTCAGTGGAGTGATGTTGACCGGATTTCCATCTTCTAAATCACTTTCACTCGCTACTGAAATATATTTTTCACCAGATTGCGCAATTACACGAACTAGATAAGGAGATTCAAGGTCAGCGACGTCAACCGAGTATGAACCATCTGCATTTGTAGTGGTATTTGCCGTGTCCCCATCTGAACCCTTTACTTCTACGTTACCACCAGAGATAGGTGCTCCAGTGGCCGCGACTCCACCTAAAATGGATCCGCTACTGGAAGAGCTAGATCCATTAGAGCCCCCGCCACCTCCGCGGCATCCAACGAGTAATGAAAGCGTGATAAGGAAGGTCGTAAGTTTCATCTTAATGTCTCCAATTAATTAAGCGTTCGGGACATTATCGTCATCCGAAAGCAAGCACATGAACTTGAATTGAGAAATCCCTATCTTTCCCTGGACTTCGGAGGCTGTCTGAATTTGGATGGATAAGTTGACCAATGACTCGAAGGCAAAAAAAGGAGGACTAAACAAAAAAGGCCCCGTGAGCGGGGCCTTTGGCATATCTGGCGTATTGATAAATTTTTACTTTTTCGCTGATACCGAAACTTTTCGGTGAGTGGTGTGCTGGAGAAACAAGCTCACAACCAGTATTGACATCATTCCTGCTAAAACCGCCATCATTTCCATCTGAAGACTCCTTTTAGTAGTGTTCGCTTCCTGCGAATCCTGTTGAAGTTCTCCATCCTGGTGAGCTTCGTTGTATGTCTATGAGCAGGATTCGTGCCAACTCATGAGTGAAGAACTTCAGCAATTTAACTGAGGATGAGATGACACCAACGTCAGTGTGGCACCCCTTATTGATCCTGAATCAGAGCCAGGTGCTTCGATGGAAAAGATAGTTATCGAGATGTCGGTTGGAGCTGTAAATGTCGAGATGGGGTTTGGTAAAGACGGGGGAAAAGAAAGAAGGCTCCGAGAGGGAGCCTTCTTTTATTTTGAGACTGAAATCTTCTTGAGTGTAGAGTGTTGAAGAAACATACTTACTGCCAGTAGGGCCGCCATTGCCGAAAAAAGTGCCATCATTTCCATTGAAAGACTCCTTGTACATAATCGGCCTCCTTGCCCTCATCTCGAGTCACCGTCCTGGCGATCTCGTTGTTGGAAAACCTTAAAGCAGGAATCGTGCCAAGTTTATACAGTGGTTTCAGGTACAATCTCTGGCAAAATGGTCATTCTGACATCACCAAATTGATACTAGTGGTGACAAGTAGTTATTATTTTTCCGAATCGATCACACACCGGACGGCCAGGTCACCACCTGTGCACATATCTTGATAGTGGATTCTGCCGGAGACACCGAAGAAGCGACAGGCCTTAAAATTATTCCCTCTGCGTGTGGGTACACGAGTTGGCTCGATCCAGAAGATATTTTCAAACCTGCTACCTTCACTCTCCTGGTAGAGACCAGATAAAATCTGTGGGAAGTAGCCCTGTTCGGAAAGAATGCTGCCACCAAAATATTCGCGAAGTCTCAAATAATCATGACCGTTAG
>JACCDH010492446.1_pt1 | contig 11663 bp, 8 predicted proteins | sample 7442481 | NCBI WGS metagenome assembly JACCDH01 (sample SAMN15323433, study PRJNA562643) | freshwater metagenome | isolation source: river surface water | place: USA:Blue River Watershed | collected 2017-08-15 | reverse complement strand
GCGCAAGGCGGTGAGGTTGAGCACGCGCACGCCGCCGTATTCCAGCCGAATCCATTGGGCTTGTTGCAAAGCGTTGAGCGCCACATTCACCCGCTGGCGCGACAGGCCGGCCAGGTAGGCCAGCTCCTGCTGGGTGATGCGCAGCACCTCGCCCACGCCAGGAAACAGCACCGGGTTGAAGAGGGCGGCCAGATGGCGGGCCACCTTGATCTCGGGGTTGGTGAGGCGGTCGATTTCGCGCGCCGCGATGAACTGGCCCAGGCGCTCGTTGAGCTGGTTCATGATGAAACGGTTGAACCCCAGCGAATGGTCGATCAACCAGTGGAAGGTCTCGACCGGCAGACCGGCCACCATGCTCGGGCGCAGCGGCTGGATGTTGTAGCGATAGCTCTCGCGCTTGAGCACCGTGCCTTCGCCAAACCAGCCCCCGGGCGGCACGCCGGTGAAGGTCATGGTCTGGCCGCTCTCGTTGTCGCTGCTCATCTTGAGCAGGCCCGAAATCACCCCAAACCAGTAGGTTACCGGTCGTCCGGTGCGACACACGTAATCGCCCGGCTGCGGGTCGGACACCACGATGCGCGGCACCACCTCGGCGCGCTCCTGGGCAGTGAGCAACTGCAACCAGGGGATCTGCGCCAGCTCGTCACCTGTGGCCAGGCGCCGGCGCTGAAACACGGATGAAGTAGACAGGGCCATGGGTTTGTCAGTCAGAGGTCAGTCATGCTAGGGGTCTTCCCTGAATTGTCATCGTAACGACAACTTGGCGTCAAACCAATCCCTAGGATCGCACCAGATTAAACAAAGACCACCTCGGTCAGTCATTTTGGAGACTGTGCAAGTGACATCCACGACCTTTCCTCAACTGCTGCGCCAACACGCCCAGCAGCGCCCGACGGCTCCCGCCCTGCGCGAGAAGGAATACGGCATCTGGCAGACCATGTCCTGGGCCGATCTGGCCCGGCTGGTGGAGCAGGTGGCTTGTGGCCTGCATCAGGCCGGGCTGCGCCGCGGCGAGCACATGGTGGTGGTGGGCGCCAACCGTCCGCGCCTGTACGCCACCATGCTGGCCGCGCAATCGCTGGGCGCCATTCCGGTGCCGCTGTACCAGGACGCCGTGGCCGCCGAATGCGTCTTCCCGATCAACAACGCCGAAGTGCGTTTTGCCGTGGTCGAGGACCAGGAACAGGTCGACAAGATGCTCGAAATTCGTGAGCAATGCCCGCAGCTGCAGCACATTTTCTTTGACGATCCTCGCGGCTTGCGTAATTACACCGAAGACGGTCTGGGTTCGCTGGACGAATTGATTGCGGCCGGCGGCGTCTTTGCTCAGCAGCACCCTCAGTTTTTCCACACCGAAGCCGAAAAAGCCGTGCCCGCCGACGTGGCAGCGATGTTCTTCACCTCGGGCACCACCGGCAACCCCAAAGGGGTGGTGCACACCCACCGCTCGCTGATCGATCGCGCCCAGGCAGGCGCAGAGTTCGACAAGCTCACCAGCGCCGAAGACGTGCTGGCCTATCTGCCGCCGGCCTGGATTGGCCAGAACATCTTCAGCTATGCCCAGTGGCTGGTCTGCGGTTACGTGGTCAACTGCCCAGAGTCGGGCGCCACGGTGACCATCGACCTCAAGGAAATCGGCCCGACCTACTATTTCGCACCACCCCGCGTGTTCGAGGGCATGCTGACCAGCGTGATGATCCGGATGGAAGATGCAGGCAGCTTCAAGCGCAAGATGTTCCACCACTTCATGGACGTGGCCAAACGCGTCGGTCCGGCCCTCATGGATGGCAAGCCGGTGGGCCTGATGGACCGCCTGAGCTACCAGCTGGGCAACTGGATGGTCTACGGTCCGCTGCGCAACAACCTGGGCTTCTCGCGGGTGCGCGTGGCCTACACCGCGGGTGAGGCCATCGGCCCGGACCTGTTCACCTTCTACCGCTCGATCGGCGTGAACATCAAGCAGCTCTACGGCTCGACCGAAACCGCCGTGTTCGTCTGCCTTCAGCCCGACAATGAAGCGCGCGCCGACACCGTGGGCGTGCCCTGCAAGGGCGTGGAGATCAAACTGGCCGACAACGACGAGATCCTGGTCAAGTCGCCCGGCCTGCTCAAGGAGTACTACAAGAACCCCAAGGCCACCGAAGAAGTGCTCACGGCCGACGGCTGGTACCACACCAGCGACGCGGGCTTCCTGGACAACCACGGCCACCTCAAGATCATCGACCGCGTGAAAGACGTGGGCCGCATCCAGGGCGGCGTCAACGACGGCGCCATGTTCGCGCCCAAGTATGTCGAAAACAAACTCAAGTTCTTCCCGCACATCAAGGAAGTCGTGGCCTACGGCGACGGCCGCGAAAAGGTCTGCGTGATGATCAACATCGACTTTGACGCGGTGGGCAACTGGGCCGAGCGTCGCAACCTGCCCTACGCCGGCTACACCGACCTGGCCCAAAAACCCGAGGTCTATGAACTCATCCGCGAATGCGTGGAGAAGGTCAACGCCGACCTGGCCGAAGACGCGATGCTGGCAGGCAGCCAGGTCAGCCGCTTTTTGGTGCTGCACAAGGAACTGGACGCCGACGACGGCGAACTCACCCGCACGAACAAGGTGCGCCGCGGCTTCATCGCAGAGAAATACCAGCCCCTCATTGACGGTCTTTACGGCGGCAAGACCGAACAGTTCATCGAGACGGTGGTGAAGTTCGAAGACGGCCGCACCGGCAGCGTGAGCGCCACCCTCAAGATCATGGACGCCAAGACGTTCACCCCTGTGAAGGCAGCAGCATGATGAGCATCGCAGGACCGCTCCAAGATGCGAAGGCCCCCTCGGGGGGCAGCGCAGTACATGAAATGACAAGCGTGGGGGCTCTATGAGCAAGATCATTGGTGACGTCATCCTCGACGTCAAGAACATCAGCCTGCGGTTCGGTGGCGTCAAGGCGCTGACCGACATCTCCTTCAACGTGAAGGAACACGAGATTCGCGCCATCATCGGCCCCAACGGCGCTGGCAAAAGCTCGATGCTCAACTGCATCAATGGTGTCTACATCCCCCAGGAAGGCAACATCACCTTCCGGGGTCAGACCTTCGACCACATGAACAGCCGTCAGGTCGCCGAGATGGGCATTGCCCGCACCTTCCAGAACCTGGCGCTGTTCAAGGGCATGAGCGTGATCGACAACATCATGTCGGGCCGCAACCTCAAGATCAAAAGCAACCTGTTCCTGCAGGCACTGCGGATTGGCCCTGCCCAGCGCGAGGAAGAAGCGCACAGGGAGCGCGTCGAGCACATCATTGATTTCCTTGAAATTCAGGCCTTCCGCAAGACGCCAGTAGGCCAGCTGCCCTACGGCCTGCAGAAACGAGTCGACCTGGGCCGCGCCCTGGCCATGGAGCCGCAGGTCCTGCTGCTCGATGAGCCCATGGCCGGCATGAACCTGGAGGAAAAGCAGGACATGTGCCGCTTCATCCTCGACGTCAACGACGAATTTGGCACCACGATCGTGCTGATCGAGCACGACATGGGCGTGGTAATGGACATCTCCGACCGGGTGGTCGTGCTGGACTACGGCAAGAAGATCGGTGACGGCGCTCCCGACGAAGTGCGCAACAACGAAGACGTGATCCGTGCCTACCTGGGCACCTCGCACTGACGGTACAGACAAGGACAAGCAAATGGCATTCTTTCTGGAAACCCTGTTTGGCGGCCTGATGGCCGGCATGCTGTATTCGCTGGTGGCCCTCGGCTTTGTGCTGATCTTCAAGGCTTCGGGAGTCTTCAACTTCGCCCAGGGGGCCATGGTGTTGGTCGCAGCGCTGTCTATGGCCCGATTTGCCGAATGGATCCCCGCCTGGACCGGCATCGACAACAAGCTAGTGGCCAATACGCTGGCATTTGTCGTTTCCGTGGGCTTCATGTTCATCCTGGCCTGGCTGATCGAACGTCTCGTGCTGCGTCATCTGGTCAACCAGGAGGGGGTGACCCTGCTGATGGCCACACTGGGCATCACGTACTTCATCGATGGTTTTGGTCAAACCCTCTTCGGAAGCGACATCTACAAGATCGACGTGGGGATGCCCAAGGACCCCATGTTCGTGCTTGAAGGCATTTTCGAAGGAGGCGTGCTCATCAATCAGGAGGATGTGATTGCAGCCGTCGTGGCAGCAGTGCTGGTGGCCGCTCTGACCCTGTTTTTCCAGAAAACCGGTACGGGACGCGCTCTTCGCGCAGTCGCGGATGATCACCAGGCAGCTCAATCCATCGGCATTCCGCTCAACCGCATCTGGGTTATTGTCTGGTGCGTGGCCGGGATCACAGCCCTGGTCGCCGGCATCATCTGGGGCTCCAAGCTGGGGGTGCAATTCTCGTTGACCACCGTGGCACTGCGCGCCCTCCCCGTGATCATTCTGGGGGGGCTGACTTCGGTGCCCGGCGCCATCATCGGTGGCCTGATCATCGGCGTGGGCGAAAAGCTCTCCGAAGTCTATCTGGGCCCCCTGGTGGGCGGCGGTATCGAAATCTGGTTTGCCTACATGCTGGCCCTGGTGTTCCTGCTGTTTCGTCCGCAGGGCCTCTTTGGTGAAAAAATCATCGATCGCGTCTAAGGAGTCATTGAAATGTTCTACAGGGAAAATGGTCAGTTCAAGACCTCCTACCGCGCCGATCAGCAGATTTTCGCGATCACCCAGGACCGCTGGGCCATCCTTGCCATCATTGCTTTCGCGGCGATCGGCGTGCCCTTGCTGGCCGATGAATACATATTCCGCGCCATCCTGATTCCCTTCCTGATCCTGTCACTGGCGGCCCTGGGCGTCAATATTCTGGTGGGCTACTGCGGACAGATCTCGCTCGGCTCAGGCGCGTTCATGGCGGTCGGGGCCTACATGGCTTACAACACCTACGTTCGCATCGAAGGCATGCCACTCATTGTGGCGCTGCTGTCAGGCGGTTTCTTTGCCACCCTGGTGGGCATGATCTTCGGAATCCCGAGCTTGCGCGTCAAAGGGCTTTATCTGGCGGTGGCCACACTGGCAGCCCAGTTTTTCTGCGACTGGGCCTTCCTGCGCATCGGCTGGTTCACCAACAACAACGCTTCTGGATCGGTTTCCGTGTCGAATCTGAGCGTGGCGGGCTGGGCCATCAACACGCCGGTTGAAAAGTACCTGTTCTGCCTGGGCTTTTTGGTGGTGTTCGGCCTGCTGGCCAAAAACCTCGTGCGCAGCGCCATTGGCCGCGAATGGATGGCGATTCGCGACATGGACGTGGCGGCTGCCGTGATCGGCATCCGTCCCATGTACGCCAAGCTCAGTGCCTTCGCAGTCAGCTCCTTCATCGTCGGCGTGGCCGGCGCGCTCTGGGGCTTTGTGCATCTGGGTTCCTGGGAGCCTGCAGCCTTCTCGATCGATCGATCCTTCCAGCTGCTGTTCATGGTGATCATTGGCGGCATGGGCTCCATCATGGGCAGCTTCTTTGGTGCCGCCTTCATTGTGGTGTTGCCGATTTTCCTGAACCAATTCCTGCCCTGGGCTGGTGACCTGGTGGGTGTGAGCATTTCCACCGCCGCTGTAGCCCATGCCGAATTCATGATTTTCGGCGCGCTCATCGTTTGGTTCCTGATCGTTGAGCCTCATGGCCTGGCCAAACTGTGGTCCATCGGCAAGCAAAAGCTGAGGCTTTGGCCCTTCCCTCATTGACCTGAATTCAGACATTGTCCGTTTCTTCCCCGTGCTTCAACCCAACCCTAGGAGACAAACCATGAAGCTTCGTCAACTCGTCCTTGCCGCGTCGGTGGCTGCCGCTGGTCTGACCAGCGCACTCTTGCCCACCATCGCCACAGCCCAGGCCAAAGAGCAGTTCTTCCCTGTTCTGGTCTACCGCACCGGCGCTTACGCCCCCAACGGGGTTCCCTTTGCCAACGGGTATGTGGACTATCTGAAACTGGTCAACGCACGCGGCGGCATCAACGGCGTCAAGCTCAGCTTTGAAGAGTGCGAAACAGGCTATGCGACCGACCGTGGCGTGGAATGCTACGAACGCCTGAAAGGCAAGGGCGCCACCGTCTTCCAGCCACTTTCCACTGGCATCACCTTTGCGCTGACTGAAAAAGCGCCGAACGACAAGATACCGCTGATCACTGCCGGCTATGGTCGCAGCGAGTCGCAGGATGGCGGTGTGTTCAAGTGGAATTTCCCGATTGCCGGCACCTATTGGGTGGCCGGTGACGTGATCATCCAGCACATCATCAAAAAGGAAGGCGGCGCCGACAAGCTCAAGGGCAAGCACATCGCCCTGGTCTATCACGACAGCCCCTTTGGCAAGGAAGCCATCCCGATCCTGCAGGAACGTGCTGCCATGCACGGCTTCAAGCTGAGCCTGCTGCCCGTCACACACCCGGGCGTGGAGCAGAAGTCCACCTGGCTTCAGATCCGCCGCGACCGTCCCGACTACGTGGTCAACTGGGGCTGGGGCGTGATGAACTCCACCCTGCTCAAGGAAGCCCAGGCCACCGGTTACCCGCGTGACAAGATCTACGGCGTGTGGTGGGCCGGTGCCGAACCCGATGTCAAGGACATCGGTGAAGGCGCCAAGGGCTACAACGCCATCACCATGCAGCACGGCGCAGAGCCCAACGCCGCATTTGTGAAGGAAATTCTGGAGAAGGTGCACAGCAAAGGCCAGGGCACCGGTCCCAAAGATGAAGTGGGCCAGGTGCTGTACGTTCGTGGCGCCATGAGTGCCATGTTTGGCGTCGAAGGGGTCCGCCGCGCGCAGGAACGTTTCGGCAAGGGCAAGGTCATGACCGGCGAGCAAGTCCGCTGGGGTCTGGAGAACCTGGACCTGACCCAGGCCAAACTGGATGCGCTGGGCTTCAAGGGCGTGATGCGTCCCATCTCCACCAGCTGCCAGGACCACATGGGTGCCGCCTGGGCGCGTATCCACACATGGAACGGCAGCAAGTGGGAGTTCAGCAGCGACTGGTACCAGGCCGATGAGCAAATCATCAAGCCCATGGTTAAGACCGCGGCTGACAAGTACGCTGCCGAGAAGAAGCTCCAGCGCCGTTCACCCCAGGACTGCCAGTCCTGATCCACTCGGGCGTCATCGCGAGCGGCATCTGCCGCGTGGCCATCCAGTCATGGACTGCCACCGACCTGTAGCCCTCGCAGTGACGCATCTGGTGGCTGCATCAGCAGCCGCCAGATGAAAGGGCCTTAACGGTCTTTTCATCTGGTCACCAAAGACAAGGTTCATCATGGACACGAAAAACATCGTTCTGAACGTCAACGGCATCGAGGTCATCTATAACCACGTGATCCTCGTGCTCAAGGGCGTGTCGCTGCAGGTGCCCGAGCAAGGCATTGTGGCCATTCTCGGCGGTAACGGCGCCGGCAAGACCACCACATTGCGTGCGGTCTCCAACCTGCTCAAGGGTGAGCGCGGGGAAGTCACCAAAGGTTCGATCGAGCTGCGCGGCGAGCGCATCGAAAACCTTTCACCGGCCGACCTGGTCAACCGCGGCGTGGTGCAGGTCATGGAAGGCCGGCACTGCTTTGCCCACCTGACCATCGAGGAAAACCTGCTGACAGGCAGCTACACACGCAAGGACAAGGGCGAGATTGCGGCCAACCTCGACAAGGTCTACACCTACTTCCCGCGCCTGAAAACACGTCGCACCTCGCAGGCCGCTTACACCTCGGGTGGCGAGCAGCAGATGTGCGCCATCGGCCGCGCCCTGATGACCAACCCCAACATGGTGCTGCTCGACGAACCGTCCATGGGACTGGCCCCGCAGATCGTGGAAGAGGTGTTCAACATCGTCAAGGACCTCAACGAGAAGGAAAAAGTCACTTTCCTGATCGCCGAGCAGAACACCAACATGGCGCTCAAATACGCCGACTACGGCTACATCATGGAATCCGGGCGCATCGTGATGGACGGCGAGGCCGAGTACCTGCGCACCAACGAAGACGTCAAAGAGTTCTACCTGGGTGTGGGTGGTGGCGAGCGCAAGAGCTTCAAGGACGTCAAGAGCTACAAGCGCCGCAAGCGCTGGTTGGCCTGACCACCCCCGATGCGGCTACGCCGCCTCCCCCTCAAGGGGGCCGCCCCACCGGCTCGGCCAAGCCGAGTCACGGGGCGTTGACCTGAACCGTTTACCTTGTCCATACACCATGAGCCAGCACCACGACGCCCTCGAAACCCGCAGCCCCCAGGAACGTGAAGCCGCCCTCATGGCCGCCCTGCCGGCGCAGATTGCCAATGCACAAAAGCACAGCACAGCGTTTGCCGAGATCCTCCAGGGCGTGGACGCCGCATCGGTGACCAGCCGCGCCGCACTGGCCCGTCTGCCGGTCACGCGCAAATACGAACTGCTGGAGCGCCAGCAGGCCCAGCGCGCCACCGATCCCTTCGGCGGTTTTTCGACCATTGGCTGGAAAGGCATGCTGCGCCCCAGCGGCGCGCGGCGTGTCTACCAGTCGCCGGGGCCGATCTATGAACCCGAAGGCGCGGCCACCGACTACTGGCGCGCAGCGCGGGCCATGGCGGCTGCAGGCTTCGAAGCAGGTGACCTGGTGCACAACTGTTTTTCCTACCACCTCACGCCAGGGGCCTGGATCATGGAAAGCGGCGCGCATGCGCTGGGCTGCACGGTGATCCCGGGCGGTGTGGGCAACACCGAACAGCAGCTGGCCGCCATCGCAGACCTGCGGCCCGTGGGCTATTCGGGCACACCGAGCTTCCTCAAGATCCTGATAGAAAAAGCCACCGAGGCGGGGCAGAAGCTCTCCATCACCAAGGCACTGGTGTCGGGCGAGGCCTGCCCCCCCTCGCTGCGTGACTGGTTCACAGCCCAAGGCGTGGCGGCCTACCAGTGTTATGCGACAGCTGACGTGGGCCTGATCGCCTACGAGACGGCCGCCCGTGAAGGCCTGGTGCTCGACGAAGGCGTGATCGTCGAGATCGTGCGCCCCGGCACCGGCGACCCAGTGACCGAAGGCGAAGTCGGCGAAGTGGTGGTCACGGTGCTCAACCCCGACTACCCGCTGATCCGCTTTGGCACCGGCGACCTTTCGGCTGTGCTGCCAGGGGCCTGCCCGACGGGCCGCACCAACACCCGCATCAAGGGCTGGATGGGCCGCGCCGACCAGACCACCAAGGTGCGTGGCATGTTCGTGCACCCGGGCCAGATCGCCGAAATCGTCAAGCGCTTCCCCGAGGTCAGCAAGGCGCGACTGGTGGTGACCGGAGAGATGGCCAACGACCAGATGGCGCTGCAGGTGGAAACCGCCGCGCCGTCTGAAACATTGCAATTGAAAATTGCCGACGCCATGCGCGACGTCACCAAGCTGCGCGGCGATGTCCAGTATGTCGCACTGGGCAGCCTGCCCAACGACGGCAAGGTGATAGAGGACGCGCGCAGCTACAAATGAGTTGACTGAGAGGTTGATGGGTTCCGGTCAAAGTCCTTTTGAAATCAAGGACTTATTAGGGGTTACCGCTAAGTAATTCCCGCGATTTCAAAATCCGCTGAAGGTCATAAACTGCTTGTTCTGATGAATTTTGCAGGAGTAAGCAGATGAAAAAATGGATTGCACTCGCCGCGCTGAGCGCTGTTGCCGCTGCAGGCGCACAAGCGCAGAACTTCCCGGGTTCCAAGCCGGTGACCTTTGTGGTGCCTTTTGCCGCTGGCGGTCCGACCGACCGCGTGGCCCGCGACCTGGCCGAAGCCATGCGCAAGGCGGTGCCCGGCGGTAACTTCGTGGTCGAGAACACGGCCGGCGCAGGTGGCACGATTGCCGCCACCAAGGTGGCCAAGGCCAACCCCGACGGCCACACCCTGCTGGTCTGGCACATCGGCATGGCCGCCACCCCGGCGCTGTACCGCAAGCTGGGTTACAAGGCGCTCGAAGACTTCGAATACCTGGGCATGATCAATGAAGTGCCCATGACCCTGGTGGGCAAGCCGCAGCTGCCAGCCAACACCTACCGCGACTTCGAAAACTACATCCGCGCCAATGCTGGCAAGCTCAATATTGCCCATGCCGGTCTGGGCTCGGCTTCTCACATCTGCGGCCTGCTGTGGCAATCGACCCTGCAGACCAAGGATGCCATGACGACCATTCCTTTTGGTGGCACAGCTCCGGCCATGACGGCGCTGATGGGCGGCCAGGTGGACGTCATGTGCGACCAGACCACCAACACCACCAGCCAGATCGAATCGGGTCGTATCAAGGCCTTTGCCGTCACTACCGCCAAGCCTTTGTCCAACCATCCTGTGCTCAAGCACTACCCGTCGCTGCAGGAAATGGGCTTGAAGAACTTCAATCTGACCATCTGGCATGGCATGTACGCCCCCAAGGGCACGCCTCCTGACGTGCTCAAGATGCTCAACGATGGCCTGAAGAAAGCGCTCAAGGATCCTGAATTCATCAAGCGCCAGGAAGGCCTGGGCGCCATCGTCGTCACCGACAAGCGCGTGGAGCCTGCAGAACACAAGAAATTCGTGGCTGCCGAAATGGAAAAGATCAAGGCCGCTGTGGATGCAGCCGGTAAATACGCCGACTGATCGAAGCCAAGCAGGCGGACCCCCTCCGGGTCTGCTCAGGCCGCCCTTGGGCGGCCTTTTTCATGGCTGGAACAGAGATGATGTCACCAAGGCACGACTGCGGAGGCCGCATCGGCCTTTAAACTGGAGGCCATGCAACAGGGGACACGCAACATGAACCTCCACGACCTTCCCATGGACAACCAGTGGTTGCCCTTCACGCCCAACCGCCACTTCAAGAAGGATCCGCGCGTGTTCGTGGCGGCCGAGGGCATGCACTTCACCACCCACGACGGCCGCCAGGTGCTCGACGGCATCTCCAGCCTGTGGTGCGTGGGTGCAGGCCACAACCGCAAGCCGATCAACGAGGCCATCAAGAAGCAACTCGACACGCTGGACTACGCCACCGCGTTTCAGGCCAGCAACGACCAGGCCTTCAAGGCCGCACAGATGATCGCCGAGATGGCGCCCGGCGACCTCAACAAGGTGCTGTTCTGCAACTCCGGCTCCGAAGCCGCCGACACCGCGCTCAAGGTTGCCCTGGCCTACCACCGCGCCCGCGGCGAAGGCCACCGCAACGTCTTCATTGGCCGCGAAAAGGGCTACCACGGCGTCAATTTCGGCGGCATGAGCGTGGGCGGGCTGCCGGCCAACCGCAAGGTCTATGGGGCGCAGCTGCTGCCGCGTGTGGACCACATGCGTTTCATCCACGACCCGGTGAACCATGCGTACATCCACCATGAAGAGCCGGTGTGGAGCGAAGACCCGCTGGTCGAACTGGAAACCCGCATCCTCGCGCTGCACGACCCCAGCAATGTGGCGGCCATCATCGTCGAGCCGATCGCGGGCAGCGCGGGCTGGTACATCCCGCCAAAGGGCTATGTGAAGCGCCAGCGCGAGATTTGCGACAAGCACGGCATTCTGCTGATTTTTGACGAGGTCATCACCGGCTTTGGTCGCCTGGGCGTGAACTTCGGCGCCGACTTCTATGGCGTGGTGCCCGACATGCTCAACTTCGCCAAGGCGGTCACCAACGGCGTGATCCCGCTGGGCGGGGTGATCTGCCGCGACTTCATCTACGACACCATGATGAACGCCGGCGCGCCCGAGCATGTG
>JACCDH011498877.1_pt1 | contig 11664 bp, 10 predicted proteins | sample 7442481 | NCBI WGS metagenome assembly JACCDH01 (sample SAMN15323433, study PRJNA562643) | freshwater metagenome | isolation source: river surface water | place: USA:Blue River Watershed | collected 2017-08-15 | reverse complement strand
CGGGGCTTGACGGTCGTGGAACGGGGCTTGACGGTCGTGGAACGGGGCTTGACGGTCGTGGAACGGGGCTTGACGGTCGTGGAACGGGGCTTGACGGTCGTGGAAATCGTAAAAACCGTCAGATGAAATTTGTTGTTCAAACGTTTTCTGCAGATTATGTTGACCCGTGTATTCGTGTTGTGCATTAAAAACATATGAGTCATGCTGCGACTTTAGTTCGTCTTCCTTGGTCGGAAAATTCTGATGACAGCGCTGCATCTGTTCTTGGATAGAGCACAGAAGGCTGCCGACAGTTTTAGTAAGCCGGTTTGGATCAACATGTTCTTGCGACGCGAGCTCCGGTATGTACGGATCCGACGGGGTGTATTCGCTTTCTTTATTAAGACCTTCAAAACCGTCCGATGTGTCTGCGTCCGTATTAATACGGGATGGACTATACTCCAAAGGCGCGTGTTCCCGAACAACAGAATTGTTTTCAGGTGTCTGTCCTTGTATGACAGCGGTGGCAAAACGACTTTTTTTGGTTACGCTCATAAGGCTATTGTCAAATTCCGACATGGACAGCTCTGATAATGACAAATAAAAAAAAAATCGTCAAATGTTCAAAGAATGCGCAAAGTGGACAAACAAAGGTTTTTTTTAAAAAAGGGGCCTTTTGATGTTGAGTATCTTTGTTTTTCAATCACTGTGAAAAATGATTTTTTTGAAAACAATCGTCGTTTGACTTTTATCTTATTTTTGTTTATATGTTTTTTCCTCTTGTGTTTTGTTCAACGACCGATTTTTCAAAAAAAAAGGGAACCACAAAAATTAATCATGCCCGAAAAAAACAAGTCGGTATAATGCGCTCCAAGCCAATCGTAATTTTTTTTCCCAAAGGTTCATGGAGTGGTGGATTGTGCTTTCGTGGATCACAAACGGCCTTGCAAAAATCACTTGAAGATCATGGGTTTATTTATGTCGAACACGGATCGTCCGCATGGACAATGCTCGTGCTCGTTCTGATCACCACAGTCCTTGGAATCTTGTCCAAATCAGTGATCGTCGTGTTGATCTTGAGCTTGATTCTTGTGTACACTGTACTAATGATACTCGGTACGACGGGTGTGTCCACGGTACTAGAGGCCTCACGGTTTGTCAAACGAATTATCGAAGAGAACCCTCAAACCTCGGATTTTATCATCGCGGGTGAGGCCGACGGTGCTCATGTTGCGAGTTTACTTTGCACCAACTTGTTTTTCTTGGAACGACAAAACGTGGACCACACGTTGATCAAAGGGTCTTTTTTCATCAACGGGGTGTTCTCCGATAAACTGTTGGATCCCAAGATGCTGAAAAGGGTGTTTGGCACCACCGGGCCTCAATATTACCATATGTTTCCGATATACAACATCCGCGCGGACACCACACCTCCGACCTTTAACATATGCCAAACCGGGGATTTACAAGCTTTTTCGTATCACTTTGCCTTGTTACAAGCCGGGGTTTGGGCTGAGTTGTGTTATCACAACACAAAAGATTACAAAAGCACCACTGAATTTATTGTCCGATTTATTTGTGATTGCACCGCAGAATAAAGCCAAAATTTTATTTTTTTTTTGTTTTAAACTTTTTTCGTGAGGCAACATTTTTTAAAGAATAAACTCTGTTTACCATTGTTTGTAAATTTTGCGCATCTTGGACAATTTGTTCTCCGAACTTTTGGTTCCGCCTAAGTTCCTGGATTGCAGCTTCCAATGTTTGGATAAAAGAGTTTAGTCTTATTTTGATCTGTGAGTGGTCGAGTAAATTAACATTCATTTTAAAATTTTCCAATTCGCGCTTCCCAAAAGAACCCTTATACTTAACAAACAAGTGAAGGTAATTTTTGATGGCTATTATGGCTTGTTCCTTTCTCGCTGATGCAGTATCAAACGTCGGTGGTCCATCAACAAACGTACAACACATACCGTTATTGGCATTTGGTTCACCCCCGACATTAAAGACATGGCCGCCGTGATTCAATTGCACTACATTATTATTACCCGGGCAATATATTGCGTTCACCGACCAGTGTCTTAGTTTTGGACTTGCTCCTTTCAAAAATTCACGAACTGCACGATCCTCCTGGTTTTCAACATGTTGCTGGTTGACTTTGGTTGATACCGACGCGGTAGTTGTTTCTTCCGAAGATTCTGATACTTGCTTGGTAGAAAGGATCTGCTCTTGATTGGATGGCTTTTCTTCCTGGGGAAACAAGATTGTTTCTAAAATGACAACCGATTCTCCCAGGCTTTCCTCTCGCTGTTGGGTTTCTTCCATGGGTGGGGATTCTTCCATGGTTTGGGTTTCTTCCATGGTTTGGGATTCTTCCATGGTTTGGGTTTCTTCCATGGTTTGGGTTTCTTCCATGGGTTGGGTTGACTCTAGAGTGTTCTCGTTCGTGGGTGGTTCCATTTTTTCTTCTTCTTGGGGTTTTATTTCTTTAACTTGAGGTGCCACCGGGTTTTCTGATTTTGCATTCTTTATCAATTTCTGATTTTTTTGCTTCTCACATATGCCGGGTCTCCATACACCCGTTATGTAAACCATAAGGATAAAAACCAGGATTAAAACGACGAGTATCACAAACGATCTCATCCCTTTTGGTTTAGTTTTTTTTTAAGAATGTGGTACAAGTCAAATAGAAACAAACCCGGACGAAAAAAAAATCATGACGTACATTTTAAAGTTTGTTTTCATCACAGACTTGCATCATGGTTGGTAATGCATACCTCACAAAAAAAAATAGAAACAGTATCTTTTATTTGTCGATGTTGTCTCAGAAACACGAATAGTAATACGGTTTCCCATCGTATGACTTTAAACCGATACCACGTGTAAACAAGACAAAAAAAATATACGCGGGGCGAGAAACCCCACAAAAAAAAAACAATTGTCAGGACGCATGAGCGCAAAAGCCGTGTTGTTGACAAGTATAAACACGATGGTTGCTGGTGCATTTACCCAAGTCGCGCAGACGTGTGGTGCCGATATCAATAGCGAGCAAATCATTAATGTGACGTGTAATCCAACGATTAGCGGGGACGTGAACGACCCAGACACTCAACCCTACGAGAATAGCATCGCTTGCAAGTCGTGCATTGAAACCGTCAAGCTCAACGCCATCGCCGCGTACGACCAACAGCGGGCCGCGTGGGACGGAGGCGGGCCTATTCAGGTGAGAAAGCCCATCGATCAGGATTTCCAGCAGGTGCTATCCGAAATGACCCTTTGCGGGACCAGGTGCAAAGCGTGCGTCTTCCAGGACCTGAGCCAGCAGAGTGTGATCACAGGTGTCACGGAGTGTAGGTCACTCAACACAATCGACAACCAATTGACCCAGAAACTCAGTGAGAACGTGGAGCAAGTCCTCAACAACAACCAAGACTTCCTGAGTCCTTTGGCCACACTGTTTGGCGCTCGATCGAAGCAGGAGGTTGTCTTTAAAATAACAAACAGGATTAAACCGCTGATAACAAGCAAGGTGAAACAAGCCATCATCAACCAAATCAGCAATTCGCAGGTCTTGAACCTTACCACGACCACGAACCTCGCGGTTACTGGTACTACGCAGCAAAGCGCGTTCAACTCCATCACGACCTTTCTCGGGGAGACAAAGATATTCAATAGGGTGTTCAGCGAAGCCGAGCTCGACTCGTTCCAACAACTCATCAACAGCCAAAACACAGTCGACGATCTTGGGAACGTGGTTGTCGCTGGGACCACCGCGTTCGCGAGGATGATCACGGGTGTTTTAGGCAAGGTGGTCATCGCCGTTTTTGTCGTGGTCAGTGTTGTTTTTATGGCGATGGTTGCCTTTGTCGTGTATAACAAAATCAAAGCCAGGAGTCAAAAAAAAGCCACTCCGTTTCTGTCATGAAGCGAAACAACCGATGTGAAAGACCGAGTTCTCTTTTTTTTTTTCGCATAGAAAAAAAAACACCCCCCCTCGAGACAAAACTATCTCAAGGAAAAAAAAAGCAAACCCTGTCATGGCGGTCGCCAAAGGTGCCCAGATCTTCTTTTTCTTGACGGCCTTGTGCTTGGTATGCGCAGGGTCCTTGATTGTGTTTTTTATGCTTAAACCTGTCACGCGGATTGAAAGCCCTGTCACGACGCCGATAGACGGCAACACCAGCCTGGTTGAACAACGGAGTCTCACGATTGAAACGAGCGTGCAAGGTCGATGTATGAGTCTTGCGTTTGGTTTAAGCGCTTTTCTCGAAGTTGGGGACTGTGGTTCACTTCGATTCTCTGGGTCGTGGTTGTTTTTCCCTCAGACCAAAGTCCTAATATACCGATCCACTTCTTACACGGTATGCGTTGCGGCAGACAACGGACCAGGCTCGAGGGTCCTCGGAGCACCACCCGATACCGAGGCTTGTGAAGGGGTATCAATTGTGGAGGACCTCGGTTTTATCAAGAGTAAAACGGGTCTTTTCCTCGGTTTACAACAAGGTAACACCCCGATCTGGGTACCAGAAGAATCACAGGCCATAAAATGGAACTTTCGTTTCGGCGACAACAAGGAAGTGACAACGACATTCAAAATTTCAGATTGCGGTTGCAACCGAAAATACAAAAACTAAAAAATGCACATTACCAGGGGGTTTTTTTTTGCAACTTTGGGCTTTTTCTTCTACATTGTATGTTTACAGTGGAAAAAAAAATGCCGTGTCACGGGATACCGACGGAAGTTTACCCTTTGGTGACGTTTTCTGAACCGGATTGTGAAGGCAGACAGCAGTTCTGGAAACCATCGGCCTTTATCCAAACAATCCAAGCACCTTTTAGGTCCTTGGTCATCTCAGCAGACTCGGATCTTACCCTCTTTAAAAAACCCGACGACCTCGAATTGAAGTTCGATCGTCGCATATGGGGAAATAGAGTCGTTAACACACTTGAAACGGTGGATCTTTGGGGTTCGTCGGTACCTCAAGATGAAATCCACACGTCCATCGGCGACGCAACTCATCTCCGCCTAATAAACCATAAGGACACAACATCTATGTTCCAAGCTAAAACTTGTCTGGAAAGAGGTGATACACCCGAGTGTCGTCGTTTTCTAGAAGAATTCTGCTCCGCATCAGATAAATCGTCAGAGGCATGCGACTTATGCCAACAAATAACAAGGTCAACAAAAGTGGTTCAACAATTGGATCAAGGTTGGATCATGGAACATTTTTCGATTTTGAACATTTTAATTGTGATCACCGTGTGTTTATTGTTCGCGGTCGTTGTGCAAACCGTACGTTTACGACATCAGAGATCCAAAAATAAAACCTAAAAAAAAAGAACACGCTGAATATAAATAATTCATTTGTTGTTTTTTTTTACGCGGGTTTCTTGGTGGGGAATCAAAAGCATTTGGAAATAAACAACAATTCTCGAGGCGATTTTTTGTCATTCGAAGATGGATCAAGACAAGAAGATTCTGCACTGCACCCGAGATTTTTTTGCAGACACACTCGACCTGAGTGTCAAACAATTACATGAGGTTGTCAAGTGGGTGGGTTCTATTCACAAGGCGACTATGGGCGACAGGGACGTCGGGTCCCTCACGGTCGTTTTGTTAAAGCTGCTGGTTGCGGACCCTTTTTTCAATACTCCGTTAATCACCTTTCCAGGTTTCAAATCCCCCATCGTGGTCGGGAGAGTTACCCTTCCGTTCGACGTCCGAAAGGCGGTCCTTCTGTCGCTCGACGATCGAGGACTGTGCAGCGTTAAAGAAAGGCTTTGGATCTACGCGATAAACAGGGTCATGGTCACACGTGCGTCGGACCTCTTTGGGGAGGCGAGCTTTGTGTCTTCCTGCTTGTTTGAGAGGGTCGTTAAGCAGGAGTACGGGCGCACCATTCAGGGGAACATTCGGCACGACACACTGGTCGCGATTGCGTGCAGCAGGACGGCGATCAAACACGTTACGACACTCAAATTCCCGCCAAAACCGGACCGGATGGTAAGCCTGTCTTTGAGCGAAGGCGGTAAGGTCTATCTCCAGTGTCGCGACACCTTTGTCGCCGAAAAAACAATCGCCAAGGTTCTACAGCGGGTGCAACGCAACCCCGACCACGTCGACGTCCTCCCCATCGACGCCAGGTTCCTGGACACTTTGGACGACCCCCAGAGACAGGTTCTCCGCATGGTTGCCGCGCGGAGGCTGTCGATCGTCTCCGGCCGCGCGGGCACCGGGAAGTCCCATACGGTGCACACCATGTATCAGTGGGTGGAGAGTCTCGGACTCCGCACGTTCTGCGTGAGCCCGTACCACAGGACCGTCGAGCGACTGCGAGAACTCGGGGTCCGTCGGTGCGCGACCGCCACCTCTTGGCGCCTCCGGTACCTCAACGAAAGACACGAAAACGACGCCGCCGACGCGAAAAGGTCGAGATCCGCCGACGGCGATCAGCGCGACGTGTGCACCGAGGACCGCTGTCGATTCGAACTCTTGGACAACAAGTGGTGCCCGACGTGCGGGGCGGACGTGCTGATCCTCGACGAGAGCGGTATCTGCGCGACGCATGACGTAGCCGCGCTTCTCGACTGGTTGGATAACCACTGGGACTGTCGGCTGGTCTTGGTTGGTGACACTAACCAGATGCCGCCGATCGTGGGTGGGAGCGCGATCACCGGTGTTATCGACGTCTGCCCGCGAATGCTTGTTACCCTCGAGAGGGTTCAACGGATCCGGCCTGAAAGCGGCCATCTTCTCTCACTGTCGGATAACATCCTTGGCGGGGACCCTGATATCCCGGACCAGATCAGGGTCCTGATGCACTTGGACGATATTTGGCCGTTGTTCCGGGTCGGATCCTCCATGGTCATTACGCATACGAATTCCGAAGCCGACGCTGTCAACGCCGACCTCTCCCTCAAGCACTTTCAAAGCTCCAGAGCCAAGAGGTGCGACGGACACCCCAAATTTTTTTATGGACAGACGGTGTGCGTTACACAAGGGGACTGTAACGGGGTCGTTGGGACGCTGGTGGCCACCCAAAAAATCCAGGTTCACAGTAGCGAGGATTGGAACGACATGACGACCGTGGACGGGGCGGAGATCCTTGTTTGCGAGGGGAGGTCAATCCAGGTCCCGATTGATTCGTTGGCCCCTGGATACGCGGCGACGCTCAACCGCGTCCAGGGTTGTGAATTCGACCAGGTGTTTGTCTTAATCAACGGCGCGGGCTTCGGTCATTTTGGCAACAAGCGTTGGATTTACACGGCCTGTACAAGGGCCAAAAACAGCCTGTTTTTTGTGAGCGACATTTTGGCGGGCACCATTCTTTACCGAAAAGCGCTTGGCAACCCGTGCCCGGACCTTCACAAGTCGACCTTGATTGCCCATCACGCGGCCGGTGCGTTTGTGCGTTGCGGTCGTGAGACGGATTGGACCCCGGAGCGTCAACCCTCGCTCTTTCACGACTGGAGGCTGGCACTCAAGGCGCAGGATGAGACGGAGTACCCGGTTTTAATAGACTTTCTCAGGGCGCATGTCGATTTTTCATGAAATCCAAATATCACCAAAACAACAAGTTTGTCGTTTTTTTTCACCAATCATGTACTTGTTTAACCCCAGAACCTGTTGAAAAGACCGCGCGCGCCCTGTATCATGTTTTGCATTAAACCAGGTTCATTTTCGGTGTTAACCGGATCGGAAGCCAGTTTTTCGAAAACCGATGCCCGGTTTTCAAAGTTACGGTTCGCTGCTTGTGCATCGTTTAACACGAGGTAATGGTTGTCTACAACAGATACATTGGTGGCGGCTTCTACATCTTTTGCAACACTCTCATCCAAGTTAAACATCTCATTGATGTCTGCGTACGTACAAATATTTAAGAATAACATCATATGAAAGGCGGTGCAGACAAAAAACACGCCGATGGCTATTAAAACTTTATCCGATACCTTGTTGAGGTTGGTGCGGAGCATGTTGTAGACTTCAAAGGTGCTCATTGGTGGGTACTGGTTACTTTCCAAATATGGGAACATATGTAGTCTCAGAATCTCCTTAATTTCGGGTACTCTACCCATTAACCAGACCATGAACCCCCCGATCGGCTGTTTCAGACTGTGCTTATTAAATAAATTAAGGTAGTCCCTTTTGAAAATTTCGAGTGTCAGACTCGTCGTTTCGTCCAAAGCCTGGCAAAAGTCCTCGCGGTTGTTCAAAGTTACTTGTGGTTTATCGAGTTGCTCCAGGATAAAATTAATCGAATCCGTGATGCTACGCATGTGTCGTTCATGGTCGTTGATTCCAACCGAGATCAAGTCGTACGTTGCGCGTTTGCCGATGAACGCGCGTTGGCCTGCTTTTTTAACCGTGTTCATCCGATTGCAAATCAATTTTTGTAGGTCTACGATGGTATAGATCAATGGATGTGCCAAATACGCCGCTTGGTTTTGAGCACATACCTTTGACTTTTCTGCGCATTTTAATGTCCCTTTGCTATTCTTGTAATCTTGTGCAATCTTTTGCTTCATATTTTTATAAATACTAATAAACTGATTTACATTATTTAAGAGGTGATCGTTCAATTTCTTTAACAACTCAATGGTGTCGTCAAAGTGACCGGTCCAAAATGTTCGTTCCACGGTTTGTATAAAAACGTCAGGAACGTCCGGCTCAACCTGGCCGTTTGCGAACATGGAAAATGAGTTTTTAGGGTTGTGTTTTTCGAGAAAAATCTTGAAAATAAACCCAAGCTCCATCATGCTGATCATTGTGTCCAAAGCCTCCTCGACCAAGGCCACAAATGGTCCAAAAGCGCTCGGTGGCGTGGTTTCTGTTTCCCAGGACGTTAGGTGGTAGTTTGCCTTGCCGATGATTACGAACATCGGTTTGGCCTGGAGTCTCCAATTCTGGAATAATTTTTCTTGGACCAAGGTGATCTCGGCCGGAGTTTTCGCGCTCGCTAGTTCGGCGTCGCTGGGTAGAGGCAACGGTTTGTAATCTTGTATTACCGCGGGCTTGGGTGCTTCGATCGGGGTATCGACCTGCACCCGACGCTCGCCACCCGAGTAGAACCCCGGATCGGACTGGGCTTCTATGCTCTTGTCCGACTCCGCCAACGCCATCGGGTCCGTGAGAGCAAACGGTGAGCCCCAATTAACTTGTTGATCCTTTCTCCACCAAGAGCGACCGTTCCCGGCGCTTGGTTGGTGGCGACGACTTTGACGTCGTGATCGGAGTCGTTCTTGCACGCGTCGAAGATTCTCTTCGGTGGCAATACTCGCGTCGAACCCGTGAATTCTGGTGAGCACTTCCGGCGGGAGGTCACTCGGGGGTCGCAACGCCGGTGGAACGTAGATTTGGCGTTTGTTGCCGACAGAGACAATCTGCCAGTCGTATGCCCCAAGACGCGCGACGTCCGCGACCTGGTCCTCCCAAAACCAGGACTTGGGGTTCGGAAATACCTCTTGAACCCTTTTACTAGGCGCGCGTGCGTCCCACGGAAGCAAAACCGCTGTCGCCTCGCGGAGTTTTGTGGTGAACGCAAGGTGCTTGAGTTTTTTGCGCACAATTTCATGGGTCCCTAGTCGAAAGCCTGATCGATCCCCGTTGTTTAAATAAAAAATAAGGTCTGTGATCGTCGTCATATACGTTTGTTGCTTTTTTTTTAAAATATTAGTGAATCAACGTAACCATTTGCAAAAAAAAAAAAATTTACCAAACCTTTTAGCATTTCTTGACTATTGTGTTAAACTATTAACTATGTGCTGATGCAAACGAATGTTTCAAACAAAAAATGTCCAGATAACATTTTAACTTTAGTCAAGATATTTTGCGACGGCGTTTGTGCTGTCCTCGATTTCCGCGAAGTGTCTTCTCCAACAATCCAATACGCAGATCCACATCATTTTTCGACCGCGTATGATTTTCGTGATTCGTTCTTGGCTTTCCGACTTTTTTTAAAATAGCGTCTACCGTCGCCTTTCCAGGTGATTCCGGACACACGTGGTTGGAATCATCGTCGTTGGATTGGTTGGTGACTACATGTAAGGTTTCAATAAACGAGTCCAAAACCGGGCCCTTGATCACGTGGATATCCATCGGTGGTAGATCGCGGCGACCGCTTTGGACCAATGGCAAAAGACTTTTCACTCTGTCTTGCTTCATGGCTTCAAGAATGTTACCGACGCGTGTAGACCGCAAAGGAGACGATTGATATGCCGGTTGCAAAATTTCCGCAGTTATTTCTGGTACATGAATACTCGCCTCGTTGTTTCTGACCAGAGCGGTGTATTCGGTTGTTTGTTGCTGCTGTTGATACACCGTTTTTTGCTCAGCACGGAGTCGACCAAGCAGGTTCGAGTGATCCGATACCTGATTAGGCGGTTCCAGCGGTGTCAAATTCCAAGAGTTCATGGTACACGGTTGTGAAAAGTGAAAAAAAAAGCCGGTGACAAAAAAACTCCAAAGTTCGACTGCTAAAAGTTCGACTTCAAAAAAAGTGCAAACTATTCTGTTTTTTTTTCACGACAATCAATGGATCAATTTGGTTTGACACCCAAGTTGCACACCTTATTCAAGATATTTACAAGTTTAAATATATGACATTTGTGTTTTGCCATCTTTGGCCGTTTACTTTTTATGAATTCCCACTAGGTGTTTTCCCAGACCTTTGTTTAATTAGAGTAGCCAAACGTGTTTTCGACATGTATGTCCATGTATAAAAACCCATCCTTGTCGCGGTAGTTATTAAAAACCACGCTTATTAACTCATGGGCGTTTGGAAAATGAGTGCCGCATGAAAACACTAGCCCTTGTTGCGAGTTTAGAGGACAATTGAGTTGTTTGCGCACCGACGCCATAAAGTGACCAATGGTCAAACCAGAGGGTACGAGATACTTGTGTTTTTTAAGACTCACGTCACCTTGAACAATAATAGGTACAGAGTTAGGGTACTTGCTCAGAACATGCTTGGATTGTTCGTATCGTTGTTCAAAAGTGTACAACTCTCTGAAATTAGGGATTGCATTCATTTGAACCAAACGTGGAGGAAAAATTAAAACACAATCAAAAAAACCGATGAAGTTCTGTTTTTGTGCCTTTGTTTTTTTCCGTGGACTGCAAAATTAAAAAAAAAATGTTGCTTCAATTTTGTAATTTTTTTTTTTACTTTTTCAAATCAAACATGAACAAGCAATTGAAAAAAATTTTTGAACCCAAGACCGGAAATTGTATTGAAAAACTGCTTTGGTCAAAAATATTACTTGCCCTTTCCGATAGCCCAGGGGAGTTCGTCACGACTGGTCAAATCGCGGACACCACCAAAGACGGTTTTGTCTGCACGCGCGAAATTGTGCACAAATATTTGTCTTTTTACTTTTGCGTGGAAAACACGAATTTTTGTGAAGCAAAACTCATCGATATTAAAAACAAACAAGAGTGGATCGTGTTTCCAAAAAGTAACATGAGACAACAAAGAAAGCAGAAAACATCAAGTCAACCGAACGGTAAACGACGCAGGCAAGCCCGACCAGAACAATGTGATCAAAAACAAAATTTGGCACACGATTGTTTGGAACAAGAACAATTGCAAGAAAAATGGGAGCGAGAGCCATTGGAGCGAGAGCCATTGGAGCGAGAGCCATTGGAGCGAGAGCCATTGGAGCGAGAGCCATTGGAGCGAGAGCCATTGG
>JACCDH011653115.1_pt1 | contig 11665 bp, 15 predicted proteins | sample 7442481 | NCBI WGS metagenome assembly JACCDH01 (sample SAMN15323433, study PRJNA562643) | freshwater metagenome | isolation source: river surface water | place: USA:Blue River Watershed | collected 2017-08-15 | reverse complement strand
GGTTGCCCCACAGGCAGTAGCCATCCTCCTGAATGATGGTGGCCACCTCGTTCTCGTTGAGCAGGTTGGCCCGGGCATTCGGATCGCCCAGCGCGAAGTCCACCGGACGGTGGCTGCCGACGATGCCGTTGATGACGTTGTTCGACGGCGACCACCAAAAACCCCGGTCGTTGTCGATCTTGGCAATCAGGCCAGCGACGCGCGCCGACACCGGTTCGGTCACGACTGCGCCGCTCTTCATCACCTTGACGTGCGGATCGACCACGTAGATGCGCGGCGAGCCCCAGTCCTCGCGGTAGTCGATGGCGGCAGCGTCCGTGGTGTTGGGGCCATCGGCGATGATCACCGCGCGCAGGCGTTCGGCAATGCCCAGCAGTTCCGCCACCACCGGGTTCGCCAGTTGGCGGGTGTCGTCATCGGGATCAATGGGGCGCTGGTGCGTAAAACCCGGTGCGATGAGGATGCGTGGCGTGACCTTGGCCACCGACTGGGCAGCCAAGAGCGCCTGCAGGCCAAGGTACTGACCGGCCTCATCAACGCCACCGAGCACGTGGGTCTGTGTCTCGGCCTCGGTCGCCCCTTCGGCCACCCGGATCACGACCACCAGCGCACCGGCCTGATCGAAGATGCCGTCAATGGCCATCGGCAAGGTCCCAGTGGCGCCCAGCTTGGCCGCCTCCAGGCGAGAGCCGGCAATCAGCACCGGCGTGTTCAGGGGAAAGCTGTGCTCATCGGCATCCGGTGCGGTGCCGACAAGCCCGATCACGGAGGATCGGACCGTGCGAATGGGACGTGGGCCGTTGTCGATTTCAACGACCTCGACCCCGTGAAGAAAGTGATCTGCCATGGGTGGGCTCCAGAAGTAAAAAATCCGCCAGCGGCGGATCGGTTGAATGGATGGTTGCAGTGCGGCAGGCTCAAACGGTGGGCTTGCCCTCATCGGGTTCGATGGCCTTCTCGCAATGGTTCGGATCGAGCCGATCCAGCAGCCGACACAGCACACAGGCCCAGCGCTTGCCGTCACGCGCGGCCTTGCCGGCGCGGGAACTGAGCGTCTCGTCCTCGTGCCCGCCGAAAGCGGCATTGGCCAGCTGGTCGTGAGCCACCGCCAGGGTCCAGGCGCGGCGACTGCCGGTCAGGGCAGCGGCCAGCATCCAGAGCGACGCGATCACCGCCGCGATCTGGCACAGCCCCCACATCCCGAGCATCGACAGGCGATATTGGATTGCGGCCATCACTGCAGCACCTCCTGCACCCGAGCCTCGGTCAAGAGGCCGCTGGCGGCGAGCGCCTGCAGGCCACCGATGGTCTGGGCATCGGCCAGATTCACCTCTTCAGCGATCTTCAACTTGTCGAGAAACACCTCGACCATGACCTCGGTCTTGGCGGCGGTGTAGATCGCGGCCAACTCCTCCATGGTGAAGCGATTCATGAAGGCCAGTTTGGTGATGACCTTCTGGGATGGAGCAGCCACGACCTGGGCTGCTTGTTCCGAAGCGATGAGGGCCAACACCTCCTCATCGGTTTTGCCGGGGAAGCGATCAACCGCCTTGCCGTCCTGCAGGGCATAGCGCAGGGCCAGTGTCGAGGTGGCTTTGCTGGGTGCAGGTAAATAGCCCTCCAGCGCCTCGGTGGCGATATCGCGCACCACCCCGTTGTCATGAAATGCAATATAGAGCTTGGGCATCGCGGTCTCCTTTAGATCTTCCAGTTCTCAACGGGCATCAGGCAGGGGTAATTGGTGCTGGTGTAGCCGGTATCGATCCAGTAGCGGCTGGTCGACAAACTGACTGCGCCACCGTTGGCCAGCACCCCCGTGGTCTGGAATCCCGCCCCCGCAAAATCCATCAAGCCGACGTTCAAGCCCTGGCTGGAGTCGGCGTTGTTCTCGTGGAAGGAATAGGCAAAGGCGCTCGCCCGGATCGGGAGGATCGACACACCACAACTGGAGCTGCTGTAGGACAGCCGGTAGTAGCGCGTGGGGTCATCGGTGTTGACCACGTGCCCCGAGAGGCCTGACCGTCGGCGGTCAGCGCCAGCACATCGACGCGCGGCAGCTTCCACTGGTAGTCGATGTACATCGTGGAACCCTGCACCACGCCCGCGACCTTGAAGCCGGTGTCGGTCAGGTGGGTCGGGGTGATGCTGGCGATGTACTGGTAGGTGACCTGGTAGCTCGATCCGGGTGGCGGCTCGGCACCCCCCGGGCTCCAGTCGATCTCATCGCCCACCACCTTGTAGTCAGTGCCTTGGGCATAGGTGGTCGTGCCTTGCTTGATGGTGAGCACCGCGACCACCGTCGGCTCGGTCAAGACATCGCGCGAGCCGGTGAAGGCGCCATGGACCACCGTCTCGGTCTTCTGCTGGGTGACCTTGATGTCGATCACCTGGGCCAGCGGCGGCCGATTGATGGTGACGACCATGGAGCCATCGCCCGAATCGTTGAACACCTGCGGTTCCGAGGACACGCGCTGCAGATCGGGATCGATCGGCAGACGCAGCCGTTGCGACTGGCTGCGTTCGACCTTGAAGCCGTCGATGTTGGCGCGGCCTTCTGCCACGGAGAAGATGTGCTCTTGGGCATCGGCATCGGTGCTGAGGAATCGGACACCCAACCCTTCGGTGACGTAATGGCCGTTGGCGTCATAGTCGTAACGCGCTAGGCTCGCGATCACGCCATCAAGCACTGGCGGCTGACGGCGGTTCTCGAGGATGCCGTTGTCCAAGGCATATACAGCATGGAAGTCGCCAGGCTGACCATCACTGGTGCCGGCACCTTCCCAGCCCCAGGCGAGCGTCTCCTGCAGGCGCCCGGCACCGGGCTCCTGGTAGTTGCGCACGCCGACAGCGGGTTCCCGCAGGTTGGGGTCTTCGAGTTCGGTGACGGTGCGGGTAGAAAAGCGCACGCCCACGGCCACGCGGCCATCGACCGGTACGGTGAAGGTGGCCGCCGGCACTTCCCGCACCGCGCCGCGCAAATAGACGCGACCGACCTCCAGTGTGACCAAGCCGGTGTCGGCATCGATCTGCAGGTTGGCCCCGCTGACGATATCGCCGTCCTTCAACAGCGCATCGGCCACGCCTTGCAGGCGGTGGATCAAGGTGGCCTGGATCTCGTTGAGTTCTCGGGACTGCAGGCCATCACCGGCACGAAACAAGAGCTGGGTGTAGTGCTTGGCCGGGTCAAACAGGTTGTAGTAACGCTCGATCATGGATAGCCTCGCTTAAAACGTGACGACGAATTCAAAGGTCTCGCGCGTGCTGGGCTGGCGCACGATGGGCACCGAGTTCTGCAACACGAGAAGGATTCCAGGCTCAACAATCTGGGCCGGAATGAAGAACTTCTGCCCAATGGGCAAAGCGGGATCGGTCTGGGTACCGACAAAGAGGCCTTGTTCGCGCACGACACTGGTCGCGGCATCCTCGAAGTCAAAGCGCACCCGGATGAACAGGTGATTCGTCGGCTCCGTGACGAGTCGATAGCGCCCAGTCGGCACCACGATCTCGCCCTCTGGATCGGCGGCAACGAAATGCACCTCATCGACCACGCGACGACCGACCTCACGCAGCAGCGTGGTCTGGCCGATGGATTCGGGCGGGTGTTCCACCTTGAAGTGCACCGTGACATCTCCCTGTTCAGGGATGCTGCTGCCGGGCAGACGCCGGATCACGCCTTCACGGGCATTGGCGCTGTAGTCAACATCGAGCAGATACTCGGTCTGGTCATTGAGCGTGGTGACGCGGATGTCGGCCAAGTGCGTAAGGCCCAGCTCGATCACTCCCGCCTCATCAAAAGGTGTGCTGATCGCCTTAGTGGTGTCCCACAGCGGGTCACCTTCGCCCAAGGCGAGGTGCAGGGTTTGTTCTTTGATCGCGGCGGCAAGCGCAGCGCGACCACTGGCAGTCAGAATCGCCATCGGGTGCTCCAAGAAATGAATGGGTTCAGAAAATCAGGACTGCGAGGTGTGGCTGCTGCCAATCAACTCGCGGGTGTCGGTCCAGCTCGAAGCCGGCCAGCGCACGCCGGTCCAGCTCTGGCCGCTCCAGGTGGCACGGCCACTGGCCAAGGCAACACGCGAGGGCGCAGCCTGCGTGAAGGTGTTGCGCTCGGTGCTTCGGGTCAGCAGCCGTTGAAGGCTGGCAGGTGGGTCGACAAATCCGTAAGGCGTCACATCGGTAAAACCTGAGACAGCAAGGTGCATCTCGGTCAGCGTGCGCCATTCGACCTCGGCCAGATCTGCCAGCGTGAGGTCGCCCAGGGTTGGCATCGAGCGGGTGCGCAGCAGCGCTCGCCGGGGCGTGCGGGTATTGACCTCGCCCAGCGCGACCTCCGAGAGCACCACCTGGGCTCGCTGGTACAACCGTGGCCGCCAGCCCGCCGCATTGGGTAGGGCTGGATTGCTTCGGGCGTGATCACGCCGCACAAAACCCCGGTCCAGGCTGGGCACCGATTCGCCCAAGGCCCACATCCCCAGCGCTTGATCGGCACGGGCCTGGACACGATGGATGGCGAGATGGTCGCGATGGGCCTGCAGACTCAGGGTTGGCACCACCAAGTCCCCCGGGTGGCCACGAAGGTTGCGCTCCAGCACTTCGACGCGGATCAGCCGATGCGGTGTGGCGGAGAGCTTGTCACCGCCACCCAGGGTGATCGCCAGCCCCTCTTCACGCCAGGCAAAGCGCGGCAGGTTGGCATTGATGTCACCCAGGGGTGTGCTGTCGGAGAGCACCACCATCGCTCGTGCAAAGCGACGCTCAGGCAGGAGTGACTGTGCATCCGGTAGTCCCAGCGCGTTGGCCAGCGTAAAGAGGTGCGAATGCAGGATCTCCTCGTTGCGCGTATGCCCGGCATCGCCCAGGGCCGAGAAGTCGAGCAAATACCGGTCGATCAAACGCGCCACGGCAAAGCGCACCGCTTCGCGCGTGGGCGTCAGCACGATGTCGATGAGTGGGTTCGCCCATTGGCGGACCCGGCCAAACGACAGCTTGGTCTGCCCGTCTCGCCAGAACACGCCGCTGTGGTCCGACAGCAGCGCCTCACCCAGTCGGCTCTCATCGAGCACCACCCGGCGCAGGTCATGGCCGTGGTAGATCCGAGACAGTCGAGAGCGGGCCGGTGCCGACAGTCGGGCAATGGCGATCAAGTTGGCAATTGCCGTGTCGCTGTCGAGCACTTGCCCCGGGTCGAGCTGAAACTCGGCGAAGTGAACACCGGGTGGTTCCTGTTCGACCGTGGCGCCCATCCCGATCCAGGACAAGGCGGTCGACAGTGCCGCCGGCGTACCACGCAGCCGCTGCCACAGAATCCCTTCGGCAATCGCCTGTCGTGGCTCCGGCAGATACGGCAGCAACTCACCCAGTCCGTACTCCCAGATCAGCCAGGGCAAGAGCAGATCAGTCGGATCGGTTTTGAACTGGCGGATCGCATCCGCCGGCAGGGCCAGCCGAGACAACGAATCGGTGGACAGGGAAAGTGCCTGCTCCAGCGGTGTGGCATTGGCGGGCAGCAGATGGTCAGCAGTCATATGCCCTCCAGCTCAGGATGGGAAGCGCTATCGGTCCCGCCCCGCAAATTCCAGATTCAGATGCATCAGCCGCACCGCCTGGTTGGCATTGGCACGGATATCGGTCGTGGGTGAATGCAACTCGACCTTGTGCACGCCGGGGCGCTGCAACTCGCCAATCACCCAGGACGGTGTCAGATCCCAGCCCAGCCCCGACTGCGCCGCCAGTGCGTCCTTGAAACGTGGGGCGATGGCCTCGAAGGCGGCCATCGGCGTGTCGGGATAGAGCCAGATGCGGGCGGTGACGGTGACGGGAATCAATTCGGCGGGTACCACCTCGACGGTGTCGGTGAGCACCCGGATGTCGTCGCGCAGCACCACCGCGCGGACGGCCTCCAACACGGCATCTGGTACCGTCTCCTCCTCTCCCTTGGCCAGCACGCTGATGCGCACCCGTCCGGGCTCCGGGCTGTCGACCTCGACATCGGCCACCTCAGGGGAAGCCGAGAGCGCCCAGTAGCGGTAGTGCGCGGCCCCACCGGCATTGGCAAAGCCGATGATGCGTTGACGGGTGCGCAGTCGCAGCGCCTCGTCGTTCTCGTTGTTCAAGCGAGCCACCCCGTAGAAGGCCGCCAGGTGATCCAGATCGCTGCCGGTGGCAAAGGCCAGCAGTGAGGCTTTGGCAGCGGCGTTGATTCGGTTCCTCAGCAGCACCTCCCGGTAGGCGGCGACCTCCAGCAACTTCACCGCCGGGTCCGAGGCCAGGAGCGCCGAATAGTCCGGGTAGCGGGATTGAAACTCGGATTGCAGTTGCGAGAAGATCGTCTCGAAGGACAAGGGCTCGATGACAGCCGGGGTGGGTAGGCTCGCCAGATCGCTCAGGGTCGTCATTTACACCTCCAGGCCGGTGAGCACGGCTGCTTTGCCATCGGGCAGGTAGATGCCTTCCAGATCAAGCACGACTTGCCCGACCGTGGCCGAAGCAATGCGCACCCGGGTGAGCTTGAAGCGTGGCTCCCAACGGGCCAGCGCCTCGGCGGTGGCTGAATACAGATCCATGGCAAGCCTCGGGGTCATGGGGTTGTCGACCAGGGCGGGCAGGCGCGAGCCATAGTCACGGCGCATCACGCGGGTGCCGATGCGGGTGGTCAGGATGTCGCGGATGCTCTGGCGTAGGTGGTCGATGCCAGCCAGCGGCTGGCCGGTTTGGGCGTTGATTCCAAGCATCGTTGATTACCCTGCATAGACATTGGGTGACCCTTGGGCCACGCTCGAGCCGCAGTCCACCGGATCACCGATGCGCCCGACCGCCTGTCCCTCGGCAAAGACCGAAGCGCTGCCTTCAGCCAGCACGCTGGCGTGGCAGGCGGGACCACAGCAGTGGGTCGCCCAGCCATCCCCCACCCGGTGCACCGCGATGCCATTGATGAACACCGAGGCCGCCGCCGAGGTACTGGGGCGTGCAGGGAAACAGCCGTGACCGGTGCAGTTATCGCCCAGGCGCGTGATCGCTGGCATGGCAACCTCCTTCAGTTCAGGTCAATCCGGGGCGCTGTCAGCCTTGCTCCCTGATCGCTGAGCTCCAGTCGCGTCGGACCAATCTCCAGCACGATCCTGCCGCCCGCCGGTACCGCCAAGCGCCAGTGGTGCTGAGCACGGTCGTACTCGATCACCGCGCCATCCTTGAACAGGGTGCGCGAGATGTCCTCCGAGTCGGCCGGAGCCGGATGGTCTGCCCGGTAGATCGAGCCCACCACCACACCCTGGTTGAGATCGCCACCAGGGGCGACCAGCAGCACTTGCTCACCGGGCTCGGGCGGATGCCAGGTCCGATCCGGTCCGGCACGCAGCGTCGCAAAGGGTAACCAGCCGGTGGTGATGGGACCGGCCTTAACCCGCACGCGGGCACGCGCGGTGTCGAGAGACACCACCTGACCCATGAGCACCACATTGCTGATGCGCCGCTCGGCTTCGGTCATGTCCTGGTGCAGGTTGCGCTCGCTCATGCGTTTGGCTCCCGGTAGTGGGTGCCGACCGGCTGATAGCTGTGCTCGTGACTCACGCCGATCTCCGGCGCCCAGCTCACCAGCACCTGAAGGGGCAGCACCTCGTCATCGATCACTGGCTTGGTCCAGTAACTGACCTCAAACGACAGACGCGCCGCCAGCACCGGCGTGTCGCCCTCTCCACCCTGATCGACTTCAGTACGGGTCAGGCGGGTGCCTTCGACCAGCAGCCCAAGCGTCTCGTCAAGATCGAGGATGGCTTCGACGGCCTGCGCCAACACATCGGCTTCCTCGGCTGCGGCGTCTCCGCTGGCGATGATCTCGACCGACAACTCCAGCTTCCGATAACGCAGCCCCGGATCGGCATTGGGCTGATCCTCGATGCGCTCGTCGCGGGTGTAGATCAGGATGGCGGGCAGCTTGGCCTGAAACAGCGGGGTGCTGCGGTGGATGCTGATGCGTGCCGGCGTGATGCGCGGATCAATCGCCGGCAACTGCGCCACCAGTCGCTCCTTGACCGCCTCACGGATCAGGGTGCGTGGATGCTTCATGGCCGCCCCCTTTGTGCAGCATCAGTTTCAAAAAGCCGTGGCCATCGGGGCGCACCTCAACGATCAGGTAGAGCACACCTTGCGCCGTCACGGCATCGCCCTCGGTGGGTGTGGCCGGCAAGTCGGCTTGACGGACTTCGAGCACCGGCCGCACCATGGACACCGGCACACCGGTGCTGGCGTCCACCTCCTGATGCGCAGCGGTGAACACACCCCGCCCCGGCAGCGCCTCGGCTTGCCCCTCAAGGTGAAACACCACCGGCTCACCGAAGGTGGTGAGCACGATGGATGACATCGCCCGGGTCAGGTCACCAAAAACCGTCATGGTGCTGGCCAACCATTGCTCGAGAAGAGCCGCACCGTCAGTGCCGGGCGTTTCACGATGGGCAGCGGGTTGGACTGGGTGTAGATATCCACGCCGGTACCATTCGGACGGGCCAGCTGATGGGCATAGAGCTCCTGGCCATAGGTGCCGACCGCTTCCATCAGGTTCGCCGGGGCGAAGTAGGTGCGGAAGGTGTCGAGCGTGCCCAGGGGGAAAGCCACCCCTTCGCGCGGTGGGATCAGGCGCACCGATGTACCGTTGGCCAGCGTCACCGTGCCGAAATACTCCTCGAACAGGATGGAGCCAAAACGGAAACCCCGGCGCACATCGTCGCGCAGCGGATTGGTGCCAGCGGTGCCCTGGTAGAAGGTGTAAGCCTCCTTGACGGTCTTGTGCTTGACCAGGGCATCGAAGAACTCAGGGCTGACCAGTGCGTGAATCGTGGTCATCATCTCGCCCTTCAAGTTCTCCTCGATGTGGCGGGCCACCTGGGTGCAGTGGATGACCATGTCCTCGGTGCCACCGAACACAAAATCCACCTCGGGCTTCTGGATGTCGAACTCGTCGTGCCAGTCGTAGAGGGTGTTGCCTGCCCCGTCCTTGGTAATCCCCAGCAAGGCGTTCACACGCATGTACTCCAGCGTCTGCGCGTGCTTGGCGCGGATTCGGGCGAGCTTGCGGGTCATCACGGTCACCAGTGGGTCTTCGCCAGCGGCCAGACCCAGACCCCGGATGCCCTGGATCTCTTCGGGCAGCACCACGTCGTTGTGCGGGATGTGGGGCACGGCAAACGAGCGTACCGAACGCTTGTCGGTGGCGCCCACGGTCGCCGGAGCCCCGGGCGCCACGGCCGGCAGCAGACGCAGTTCGCCCTCGATGGACTCGATGGTGACGTTGCGCTGGGAAATCGGCTCGGGGGCAAACAGCCCCAGCTGGCCGACCCGGCCATAAGGGTTGGGCAGCATTTGGATGGCGGCCGACATCTCGGCCAGCGTGAAGCCGCCGGCGTCGAACGGATTGACGATCACGGTCATATCAAGACTCCTGAGAAATATGGTCAGGCGACAGGACGCACCACGATGCCGTGGGCAGCCAGTTGCTGGTGTTTGAGGGATTGGGCGGCAGCGTCCACCACAGAGGCGTCAAAGGCCAAGGCGCGGTCAGCGACGATGACCTGGCCGCGCGCAAGCACCACCGCCTGGGTGTCGGTGTCACTGGCGGCAACTGGGTGCAGCAGCACGGCATTGGCGATCTCGGCGCCCTCGATGCCTGTGGTCGAGGCAGCCGGCGAAGAGGCATAAACGCCCGTGGCGGTGATGCGGCCGAGCACCGCACCCAAGGGATAGGCGGTACCTGCCTTCAAAGTCACGGTCTCACGGGTGTAGTCCGGGTCGGACTCGCGCTTGACCAGATCACCGAGGCTCAAAGGAGAAATCAAAGGTGTGCTCATTTACGACCTCCATAGGCTTGGGCCGCTTTGACCAAGGGGCTGTCAGCGACGGATTGAGGTTTCGAAGTGGATTGCGCAGGTGCCTGCGCGACGATGTCTTGCGCCACATCACGTTCGGCGGCTTGCTGCAGCACCGTTTGGCGCAGGGCATCGGGGGTGACGCCACGGGCTAGGGCCTGCGCCGGATCGACCGTGACGCCGAGGCGTTTGGCCTGGGCGGCGATCTCGGTGAGCTCCGCGAGCTGGCGGCGCAGTCGCTGCTCGACCTGGGCGGTGATGGCCACTTCATCGAGTGGTGGGGTTTGTGCTGACTGTATCTGCTGCGGGGTTGGGTTCGAGCTCGAACCGTCAAGGGTGTCATCCACCGGTGTATCGGGGGTCTGTTCATTCATGGAGATCTCCTTCGAGGATGGTTGGAATCGGGAAGTGGTGCGGGTGGCCGACAGCGCAGCGGCCTTGTTGCGCGGGCTGCGTCCGGCACTCATGGCGAGTTGCCGTTGCATGGCCGTGATCGCCTCATTGCGGGTACCGATCTGATCTGCGAGACCCGCCTGGAGAGCGGCCTCACCGCGATAGACACGGGCCTCGGTGTCACGAATCGCCTCGGGTGTCAGACGCCGAAAGCCGGCGACCAGGCTGATGAACTGTTCGTGCAATTGATCGATGTCGGTCTGGATGTTCGCGGCGAGCCGTAGTAGTAATAGGGCGCGAACGCCGCCACCCACTGGTTGTCCCAGGTGATCTGGTGACGCATCCCGTAGTAGCTGCCCTGCTCGATACCGTAGGACGTGGTGCAGGAGACCGTCGTGAAGTTGGTATCCAGCGTGCCAGTGTTGCCAGCGCCTGGGGTGAGCACCGCCATGTGCGAGCAGTTGCTCGGCACAAAACGCACCAGGGCGATCTTGCCACTCTTGGTCGGAATCACCCGCATCCGGTACTGGCTCTCGGTGTAGCCGGTCGAACCGTTGGCGTTCCAGCTGAAATCCACATATTGGTAGCTCGCACCGTTGCTGCCGGCCTTGGCTTCCAGAATGAAGCGATCCAGTTCCCCAGGCTTGCCCGAGAGCTTGGCCGTTGGGTGCTTCCAGATATGGGCGCGGTAGTTGCAACTGGCGTCGCGCGCCTCGATCAACACCAAGAGCCCGGCGGCCCAGTGGTAGCCGACAGCGCTGCGCATATTGGTATTGGCCCCTGCCCAGGTGGCGGCCGAGGCCGTTGCCAGGCCGGTGGTGAGTTGATCCAGCTGGGCAAAGCCACCGCGCGTGTATTGGCGCAAGGTGGTGCCGGAGAACCACAGCGACATCGGCTGGCGGTAGCCTTCAGGCCCCACGACCACGCCGAAATTGGCCATGAAGCTGCCCATCTGATCGGGCTGGCGCATCGCCATGCCGCCATTGGCGGACAGCCGCAGCAGCTGGTGGCCATCGACCGAGTAGCAGGGCGTGGCCTTGATCCAATAGGTACCTGCCGAACTGGAACTCACCTGGCCGTTGGTGTAGTTCCAGCCGGTGTAGTCCGACCAGATCTCGCCCGAGGTAGCCCAGGCATTGCCGGCATTGGTCTGGTTGGCCCGACTGACCAGATTGAAATCCGAGTCGTAGATGCTGCAGTCCGGGCTGTTGTTGTACGAGGAGAACACCCCCACCAGGGGCAGGGGCTGCTTCTCATAGGCCGGGGCGGTCTCGACCGGCAGGGTGCGCAAAAATCGTCCCATTACGCCACCTCCTCGATGCCCCAGGCGTTGAATGTCACGCTGGCGGCGCTGGCCTGCACCACGATCTTCTGCCCCGCAGCCAAGGAGAGCGCAGTGCGTTCCAGCACCTCGGTCG
>JACCDH011375275.1_pt1 | contig 11668 bp, 1 predicted proteins | sample 7442481 | NCBI WGS metagenome assembly JACCDH01 (sample SAMN15323433, study PRJNA562643) | freshwater metagenome | isolation source: river surface water | place: USA:Blue River Watershed | collected 2017-08-15 | reverse complement strand
GGCCAGGATGCGAACGGCAAGCAGCCTCAACCGCGAGATCGTGCTGGCCGAAATGCTGGAGTTCCCGCAGGACGGGACATCCCCGCAAAGTCCGGACGAAACTACGCCTTCGGACCCACAGACCTGACCTACGAGGGTTCGTGGTTCAAGAAAGCCGAGCAAAACGTCGAAGCCATTGAACTGCTGCTCACGCTGGAGAAGGAGGGCCGCCAGGCCAACCGCGAAGAGCAGGCAAAGCTGGCCAAGTTCATTGGCTGGGGAGCGTCCGAGATCGCCAACAACCTGTTTGGCGACAAGCTGGACAAGGCAGCCGAGGCGCTGCGCAACTACGACGAGGCCATCACCATCTTGGGTGATCGCCCGTACCTGACGAACGCCCGCTACAACGAGTACACGCCCGCCTTCCGGGTCTTGCAGTACCGCAACCCGCAACTGAACTGGTACACAGCGGGCAACATCACCCGCGAAATGCTGGACAAGGCCAAGCCCGAGTCCAGCCTGCGCAAGTGGGTGGAGTTGCGCGACCGCCTCAAGGCGTCCATGACTGAAAAGGAATGGTCCGAGGCCTCTCGCTCGACCCAGTACGCCCACTACACCAGCAAGGAAGTGGTGCGCTCGATGTGGCGCGCCCTGGAGCGTATGGGCTTCAAGGGCGGCGCGATCCTGGAGCCAGGCGCAGGCATTGGGGTGTTCCCCGGCCTGATGCCGCAGGCCATGGCTGCCAACTCGATCTACACCGGCATCGAATACGACTCCATGACCGGGCGCATCCTCAAGCAGCTGCTGCCCGATGAGCGCATCTTGGTGGAGTCCTTTGTGGATTCCAAGCTGCCCAAGAACTTCTATGACGTGTCGGTCGGCAATCCGCCGTTCTCGGGCACCAAGATCCTGAGCGATCCGGAGTACGCCAAGCGGGCATTCAGCCTGCATGACTACTTCTTTGCCAAGTCGATCGATCGCACCAAGCCTGGCGGCCTGGTGGTGTACGTGACCAGCCGCTACACCATGGACAAGCTCGATGACAAGGCACGCCAGTACCTGGCCGAGCGCGCTGACCTGGTGGGCGCAATCCGCCTGCCTCAAACCGCCTTCAAGGCCAATGCCGGTACCGAGGTGGTCACGGATGTGATCTTCCTGCGCAAGAAAGTGCCAGGCCAGACCTTTGAGGGTGCCCAGTCCTGGGGCAAGTCGGTACCGATCAAGGTCAACGGCAACGACTTCAACATCAACGAGTACTTCGTGGCCAACCCAGACATGGTGCTGGGCAAGCATTCCGATGCGGGCTCTATGTACAAGGACCGCGAGTACACGGTCGCGCCGCTCGATGGCGACATCGAGGCTCTGTTTGACAAGGCGATCAACCGCCTGCCCGAGGGTATCTACACCGCCGAGCGTGGATCTGCTGCCGAAGCGGCTCAGGTCCGTGAGATCGACTTCAACCCCAAGGCCAAGAAAGAGGGCAACTACTACGTCAGCGACTCGGGCGCGCTCATGGTGCGCGAGGGCGGTGTTGGCCAGCGCGTGGAACTGCGCTCGCAGGCTGACGTGCAACTGGTCAAGGACTTTGTGCCGCTGCGCGATGCCTTGAAACAGGCGCACTACGACCAGTTGAACGATGGCGAATGGGAAACCAGTCTCAAGGCCCTGCAAAAGGCCTATGCCGACTTCACCAAGAAGCACGGCCAGATCAACCAGTTCACCCTCAAGGCGGTCAAGACCAAGGTCACGGACGAGGACACGGGGCAGACCTACACCGATGAAACCCAGGTGCGCGTCTACACCCTGCTGCGCAAGCTCGAAGATGACCCGGACTACACCCTGGTCGCGGCACTGGAGACCATCAACGAGGACACGGGCGAGATCAAGCCCAGCGCCTTCCTGACCGACCGTGTGCTGGGCAAGCCCGATGCGGCCAGCGTCAACACGCCAATCGACGCCATGCTGTCGTCGCTCAACGATGTTGGCCATGTGGACATCCCACTGATCGCCCAGCGCGTAGGCCTGACCGAGGCCGAAACCATCGAGGCCTTGGGCTCTGCGATCTATGAGGACCCGGCTGCTGGCTGGGTGACTTCTGACGAGTACTTGAGCGGCAACGTCAAACGCAAGCTCGATGAGGCGCGCACGGCGGCCAAGACCGACAAGCGCTTTGAGCGCAACGTGAGCGCCCTGGAGGCTGCCCAGCCCGCGCCCAAGACCCCCAGCCAGATCAACGTGTCCATTGGCATGAACTGGGTGCCTGGCAAGGTCTACAACCAATTCCTGCGCGAGTTGGCCGGTGTGCGCGCCGAGGTGACGTGGAACGAGCGGACCAAGCAATGGTCCGTGCAGGAGATCTCAGGCGGCAAGACCATGCAGGCCACCGCCGACTGGGGCACGGCTGACCGCAACGTCACCGACCTGATGGAGCACGCCCTGACCGGGCGGCCCATCCGCATCACCAAGAGCCAGGGCTACGGCAAGGACAAGACCACGGTCTTTGATGCTGCCGGTACCGAAGCGGCCAACCAGAAGCTCGACGCGCTGCGCGAGGCCTTTGGCAACTGGGTGTGGAAGGATGCCGAGCGCACCGATAGCCTGGTGCGGATCTACAACGACACCTTCAACACCACGGTGCCGCGATCCTTTGACGGTCGCCACCTGACCCTGCCGGGTTCGTCCAAGGCGTTCAGCGTGTTCGATCACGTCAAGCGCGGGGCCTGGCGCATCATCCAGCGCGGCAACACCTACCTGGCGCATGCCGTGGGCTCGGGCAAGACCTTCCAGATGGTGATTTCTGCCATGGAGCAAAAGCGCCTGGGCCTCATCAAGAAGCCCATGATCGTGGTCCCCAACCACATGCTCAAGCAGTTTGCGCACGAGTGGCAGATGCTTTACCCGGCTGCGCGCTTGATGGTGGCCGACGAAAACAACTTCCACACCGACAACCGCCGCCGCTTTGTGTCGCGCGTGGCGCTGTCCGACCTCGATGGCGTGGTCATCACGCACAGCGCTTTCAAGCTGCTGGACCTGGACCCGGCTTTCAAGAGCCAGATGATCGAGGAACAACTGGACTACATGCGCGCTGCCCTGGAAGAAGCCGAGGCCGAAGATGGCAAGGGCGGCAAGAAGTCCCCGCGCATCAAGCAGATCGAAAAGCAGATCGAGAACATGGAGCAAAAGCTCGAAGCTGCCATGGCCTCGACCGGCAAGGACACCAACGTCCGATTCGATGAGTTGGGCGTGGACATGCTCTATGTGGACGAGGCCCACGAGTTCCGCAAGCTCGATTTCGTGACCAGCCGCCAGGTCAAGGGCATCAGCCCCCAGGGCTCTGCCCGCGCCTTCGATCTGTACATGAAGTCGCGCTACCTGGAGCAGAAGAATCCGGGCCGCTCTCTGGTGATGGCCTCGGGCACGCCCGTGACCAACACCCTGGCCGAGTTGTTCACGGTGCAGAAGTTCATGGATCGCCAGGCCTTGGAAGATCGCGGCATCGAGGACTTTGATTCTTGGGCCGCCATGTTCGGGCGCGAGCGCACGGTGCTGGAGCCCAATGCTGCTGGCAAATATGAGCCGGTCACGCGCTTCTCCAAGTTCGTGAACGTGCCCGAGTTGACCCAGATGTTCCGCGAGTATGCGGACGTGCTGACCTCGGACACCCTGGCTGCCTTGCTTGGCGACAAGCGCCCGAAAGTGGAGGGCGGCTCACGCAAGATCCTGGTGACGCCCAAGACCGAGGCTTACGGCGAGTTCCAAGGCGAACTGTCCGCCCGTGTGGAGAAGTCGCGCAGCTGGAAGCCGACCAAGGACGAGCCCAACAACCCCGATCCGATCATCCGCATCATCGGGGACGGTCGCCTGGCCGCCATCGACATGCGTTTCATCGATCCGGCGCTGCCCAGCGATCCGGACTCCAAGCTCAACCGGATGATCGATGACGTGATCCGGGTCATGGATGAGACCAAGGACATGGAGTACCGGGACAAGGCCGGTAATACTGAGCCCAACAAGGGCGCGGCGGCCATGGTGTTCTCGGACCTCGGTTTCGGTGAAGGCGTAGCCGCAAGCCGTGGCTTCAATGCCCGCGCCTGGTTTGAAAAGCGCCTGCGCGATGCTGGCGTGCCGATGAACCAGGTGGCTTTCATGTCCGACTACAAGAAGTCGGCGGACAAGCTCAAGCTGTTCAAGGACGTGAATGCTGGCCGGGTTCGCCTGTTGGTGGGCTCCAGCAAGAACATGGGCACGGGCGTGAACGCCCAGCAACGCCTCAAAGCGCTGTTCCACCTGGATTCGCCTTGGTACCCCGCTGACCTGGAGCAGCGCGAAGGCCGCATCGTGCGCCAGGGCAACAAGAACCCGCTGGTGCAGATCTACGCCTACGCCGCCAAGGGCACCTACGACGAGAACATGTGGAAGATGCTCGCATCCAAGCAGTTCTTCATTGACCAGGCCCTGAGCGGTGACGCCAACCTGCGCGAGTTGGAGGACCTGGACAGCCAAAGCCAATACGACCTGGCCGCTGCCATGGTGGCCGAAGATCCCCGCATCCTGCAACTGGCAGGGGCCCGTGCCGAGATCGAGAAGCTGCAACGCCTGTACCGCGCCCACGAGGACCAGCGCGCCCGCTTCAAGTCTCAGTACGACATGGCGCGCATGACGGTGGAGTTCAACGAAAAGCGCATGCCCGAGGCCGAGAAGATGGCCGCTCAGGTCCAAGACCTGGGGGGCGACAAGTTCAAGGCCAAGGCGATGGGCAAGACCATCACCGAGCGCGCTGACTGGGCCGAGGCCCTGATTGCCAAGTACAAGGACCTGACTGCAAGGGGCGAGACCAAGCCGCTGACCATTGGCGAGATCTCCGGATTCCCGGTGGTGTTCGGCGGCGAGACCGTGGCCGGACAGTTCATGACCAAGGTGATGCTGGGCACGCCTGACCCGCTGCTGCTGATCTCGGACGCCGGTACCAGCCCGATTGGCGTGGCCATGCGTGCCCAAAACGCCGTTGCTGACGTGGCCCGCCTGCCCGCCAAGATGCGCGAGCGCATCACCGAGGCTCGCGCCCAGATCGATGCCTTGGCCACCCGCCTGGAAACGCCTTTCCCGATGGCCGGGATGCTGGCCGACAAGGTGAAGGAGGCCAACGATCTGGAGGCTGTGATCGCCGCTGACAGCAAGCCCACGACCTGGCGCGTGGAGAACAAGGCCTCTGGCCTGGGCTTTGACGTGCAGGCCGTGAACGCCGATGAGGCCATCACCAAGGCGGTTGCCACCAATGGCGGCGCTGCCGAGGACTGGATGGCCACCGAAGCCGCCGAGGTCAAGCCCGCCGAGGACACCCGCTTGTCGCGCGGCGCTGGCTCTGCCTCTGGCAGTGTGAGCTATGACGACTTGGCCGCCATGGTCAAGCGCGTCAAGGCCAAGATGCCCAACATGCCCAAGGTCACTGTGCTGGCTGACCCCAGCGAGGCACCCAAGGGCCTGCGCGAGTACATCATCCGCCAGGATGCCTGGAATGACGTGGAGGGCGCATTCCATGAGGGGCAGCTGTACCTGTTCGCATCCGGCCTGTCGGACATGACGCGCGCCGAGCACGTGCTGATTGAGCATGAGGCCGCTCACTTTGGCCTGCGCGCCCTGCTGGGTGACAGCCTCAAGACCGCCATGGCGCTGGTCTACGCCAACAACGCCAACGTGCGCCGCGCAGCCGCCCTGATCCAAAAGCGCGGCAACAAGATCTCCAGTACCGAGGCCATCGAAGAGGCCATCGTGGACATCCCCACCGACCAGTTGGCCAAGCTCAGTGGCTGGCGCAAGGTCACGGTGATGGTGCGCGACTGGCTGCAAGAGCACGGCTTCACAAACCTGGCCAACAAGATCAGCGATTTGCTCGATGGCAGCCTGACCCAGCAACAACGCGCTGACCTGTTCGTCGCTGAACTGGTGCGCGGTGCCCGCGAGTATGTGGCTGGCAAGAGCCCCGAGCGCCGGGTGGGCTACATGGGCGACACGCGCCTGTCCACCACGCTCCAAGAGGACATCGCGCGCCAGGAGAAGTGGCTGCAAACCGAGGCCCGCGCCCGTGGGTTTGCTGACGTTGAGGACATGCTGGCCAAGGACTACCCGTTGTTTGAGCGCCTGGCCGCGCTGTGGCGCGAGAAGAACCCGGCTGAGGGTGGCGTGATGCTCTCTCGCCGCAAGGACGCACGCGAGCGCGCTGACGACATCCTGAGCCAGAAGGCCGGTAGCCGGGCACCGCTCGACACCTTGGCCAAGGGCCTGACCAAGATCACCGGCATCGAGCGCCTGACCGGCGCGATCTATGACCGCGCTGGCTACTTGCTGGACCGCTACACCCCCGAGACCATCAAGGCGGGCGTGGTGTCGGACTACGGCGTGCCCCAGGCCGTGATCGATCAGCGCGTGCTGCTGCAAGGACGCCAGCGCGTGCAGTTGCGCAAGGCAGGCGAATTGATCGAAAAGCTCTCCACCCTGACCCGCGAAGAGTCTCGCGTGGCCTACGAGTGGATGAATATGGACGGTGCCGACCCCAAGGCCTACGTGTCCATGATGCAGGGCTTGCCCGAGGAATCGGTCAAAGTCTTGCAGGACGTGCAAAAGATGATCGACCAGCTTTCCCGCGAGGCTGTGCGACTTGGCCAACTGAGCCCAGAGGCTTACGAGGCCAACCGCTATGCCTACCTGCGCCGGTCCTACGCCAAACACATCCTGGAGCAGACCGCAGGCGAGAAGGCCAAGCGCGCCCGTGTGATTTCCATTCTGGGCGATCAGTACAAGGGCCGCGGCTTGACCGAGGCCGCCCCCATGGCCAAGCTCAAGAACACCGCGCCCGAGTGGTGGGGCCGCAAGCTGGTCAAGGGCAAGGCCGATACTGGCCTCAAGGGCGAGAAGTTCATTCGCCTGGAGCGCCGCGCGGCATCCGGTGAGGGCACCAAGCCGCTCGAAGGCATGCAGGGCAAGCAGCCCGGCAAGTTGCTGGAGGTGGTGTACTGGCCAGCCGGTGAGACCATCCCGAGCCAGTACTCGGAATGGTCCAAGGCTGGCACTTTTGAGGTGCGCGATGTCAAGGGCGAGAACGTCATTTTCTGGCGCGACTTCACCAAGGACGAGCGCGAAGCCATGGGCGAGATTGACGAGGCCCGCTTTGCCATTGCCAAGACCCTGCACGGCATGATCCATGATGTGGAGGTGGGCCGCTACCTGGAGTGGATGGCGCACAGCTATGCCCTCAAGGAAGGCGAGACCATCCCCGGCGAGGTGGTGGAGGCATCCGAGCGGTACCGCGACACCTTCAAGCCCGGCGAGTGGGTGCGTGTGCCAGACACCAAGATCTCGGGCACCAACGTGGCCAAGTACGGCAAGCTCGCTGGCCGCTACCTGCCCGGCCCGGTCTGGAATGACCTGCGCCAGGTGGTCAATGGCCAGTTCAAACCTTTCGGTGACACGTACGCCCAGATCCTGAGCATGTGGAAAACGGCCAAGACCGCGCTGTCTCCGGCTGTGCACATGAACAACGTCATGTCCAACTTCGTCATGGCCGACTGGCATGACGTGACCGCCGCGCACGTGGCCAAGTCGCTGCGCATCATCCTGGCGGCCAGCCAGCGTGATGGCAAGGGCGTGCTGGGCGGCGCTGGCAACCAGTTGGCCAAGGCCGGTATTGCAGACCGTGATGCCGCCCGCGAGATCCTCAACCGCTACACCGACTCGGGCGGTGATGTGGGTTCGTGGGTCACGAACGAGATTGCCAAGGACCAGTTGGAGCCACTGTTGGCCAAGCTGGAGCAGGAGTTGGCCGCTACGGCTGGCCAGTCCGCTCAGGCCGAGGTGGGCGTGATGTCGGCGCTGCAAAACGTGCTGATGATGCGATTCCCAACCGCCTGGGAGGCCTTCAAGGGCTCCAAGCCTGGCAAGGCCATCGGTACCGAAGCCCAAAGCCTGATCGACCTGTACCAGTCCGAGGACGATGTTTTCCGCCTGGCTGCCTGGCTCAAGGCCAAGGAAAGTGGCGCGACCGACATCGATGCCGGGAAGGTCTCGCGCCGCTCATTCCTGGACTACCACATCAACGCCCCGTGGATTCAGGCCATGCGCCAGTCGGCCTGGCCGTTCATCAGCTTCACCTACCGCGCCGTGCCCATGCTGGCCGAGATCGCTGGCAAGAAGCCGCACAAGCTCATGAAGCTGATGATGCTGGCCGGTGCGCTCAACGCGCTGGGCGGCATGCTGGCCGGTGGCGATGACGATGAAGAGCGCAAGCTGCTGCCCGAGGAAAAGGCCGGGAAGATCTGGGGCATGGTGCCCAAGCTCATCCGCATGCCCTGGAACGATCAGCACGGCTCGCCCGTCTACCTGGACATCCGCCGCTTTATCCCGGTGGGTGACGTGTTTGACGTTGGCGCTGGCCAGGCCGCCGTGCCGGTCCTGCCCGGCTTGATGCCTGGTGGCCCGCTGGTGCTGTTTGGTGAGGTGGTGTTCAACAAGTCGGCTTTCACCGGCAAGCCGATCACGCTGGAGACAGACACTCAAATCATCAAGCCACTATTGAATTTGGAATTTGAGGATATGGGGCTTGAAAGCACCAAGAAGGTTTTGGATCATCTGTACAAGGCCTTCGCGCCCAACGTGCTGGGCCTGCCAGGCACCTATGCAACGACCGGGGTGATTGATGCTGCGAAGGGCCGGACTGACCCGTTCGGGCGCGAAATGTCGGTGGCGCAGGCCGTGGCATCATCCTTCGGGGTGAAGCTGGGCAGCTACCCAGCTGACGTACTGCGCAGAAACATCCAGGGCGCGGCACAGGCTGACATGATGGAGATCGACAAGCAGATATCTCAACTCAAGCGCCAGAGAATGACTAACCGGATATCGCAAGACGAGTTCCAGGAGGCGGTGCAGGTTCAGATGGAGAAGAAGCGCAGGGTCATGGAGAAATTGCAGGAGAAGCTCAGGTGACTTATTCAGCCTGGCTGAACCACATCGCGGCACCTGATATAGCGACTACCGCCCATTGGGCGATGAGTTGCGGCAGGTGAATTTCCGGTGAAAGTGACACCCTAGGTGCTTCTGGAGGCCAAAAGATGAAGCCAAAACCAACGTAAGAACTTGCCCCATTTGGTAGGTGCGCGATGAATGGGGGAAATATCAGCATCGCAACCACAATTGCGGTGCAGATTTTGAGTGTTTTGCGCTGTTTTTGGTTCATTCTAGTAGGTCGTGCAATTCATCCGATTTCCTACCATTCTGCAATTTGTGTGGGTTGGTCCAGAGTCAGGTATGTACTGCTGGCCCTGAAATGTAAATTCAGGCATGCGGCCATCTGAAGGTCCGCAGATATAGGTCATGTTGAACCAAGTAACTGGTCCTGGCAGTATGTCTGCCGCAGTGCCTCCGGCGTTACTGTGACTGCGAATGACCTGATAGGTGCCGCCTTGTTCTTTGCAGGATTCGCTGGCTAATACCAAGCACCGTTGTGCATCAATATTGCATCTCACGTTCTTCATATTTTGTCCATCAGGTGACCGCAAATCTGTAACTGATGGCGATGCGCAAGCAGAAAGTATCGCGACAAAAATTAAAAGCAACAGTTTCATTTTTATTCCTCTTATGAAAACTGTACTCGAAAACGGAACCGCTTGGCAAATGCGGCGGTTCCGTTGTGGCGTTACCTTGACGTGCCTGCTACACCCAGCCTACCCATTTCGGCCTTGTACCGCGCCATGGTCTGGTCGGCAACGTGCTGCACGTACCCAATGAAGCCCGCCATTTGGCGCAACTCACTGCCATAGTGGTGGGTGAGGGCGTTGCCCAGGGTGGTGCCCTCTACCACGGTGCGAACGTTTTCATCGGTGCGCCTGTCCTTGTGGACTCGGAATGCGATGCGCCGCTCGATGTGGGCCCTGATCAGCAGATGCGCGTCACCTGCAAGCTGCCACGCCCGGTGCTCAACCATGGCGCGCTGCGCCCCAGTGAGTTCTTGCGGGTCCGATTGCCCTTCGAGCAGCAGGGCGGCTGGGTCGATAACGTCAGGCTGGAGCAGGCTGACGGCGCTGACGTGCGACTGTGGCCCGGTGTGTGCCGGCCCACGGTAGCCAGGCATGCTGCGGATGTAGTTCAGCGCTTCGTAGAAGCGGTCGCTTGGCAATTGGTGGTAGCTGTTGACCACGAACTTGCGGTGCATGCGTGCCCAGGTCTCGCCGTAGCCCTGCACACCGCCGCTGACCACATCGGCCACAGCTTCGCGCAGCAGCTGCGCCTGGTTGGCATCGATCAGGCGCAAGCCCAAGGCGGTTGGCGGCTCTGGTTGACGGTCTATGGTTCCCAGGAACACGCGGATGACTTTGAGGTGAAAGGCCGCGCTGATCCACGCAGCGTAGGCAATGACCAGCTCGCGGCAAACCCAAGTGCCAGGGTTCACACTGCCTTTGACGATTTGAAAAACGCCAGACACCATTTCTGGTGTCTCGCCACTACCCATTTCTGGGTAATGGCCGAGTTCCGCTATCAGCGCTTTGGTTTGATCCAAGCGCATGAAGCGCGGGGGCTGATGCTTCGCCTCACCACCGCTGGCGCGGTGCAGATCGTTGAGGGAGTAGAGGCCGTCAAACTGACGGACAGAGGTGCAGCCGATGGCGAGGGGGATGGATGCTGACATGAAATGCTCCTGGTTGAGACTTTGAGAGCCTTCACCGAAGCGTTCTTACGCGCATCGGCAAAGGTGGCCGGGAGGTTAAGAACTCGGAACCAGCCGAGCGGACTTCTTCCCCTTGCGGGTGTTGTATCCGTCGCCCTCCCGGCCATAAACCGGGCGCAAAAAAACCGCTGAGCTATCGGGTGCGGTTTCCGCTGGTTCTTGGAGTTCTTACGCTCCACCTCTTTCGAGGCAGGGCGAATTTATCACGGCAACACACGCACTGCAATAGCCTAACACAAATATCCGTATGTGGATAATTTTTATCGGCTATATTTGTGACATGGTTCTTTTCGTGGCATTGCCTGCAACACTTCCTATCATTGCCTGTCAATGCTTGTGATTTTCCGCTCGTTAACAATTGAGTGGGAGTGAAAACACGCACGTAAGTTGTTGATTTATATAGGTTTACGACTTGCACGCAAGTTTCACAAAATCAAAAAAGTCATTGTTTTAATTGCTCATTTCAATTACAGTTACACAAAAACCTGCACATCGCAGTCTTTGTTGCAAACCATAATTTTTTTGAGCAATGACACTTAAGAAGAAAAATTTTAACGAAGACGAGATTGCGTTGTTTGACAACGTACTCGTCTACAAGCGTGGCGAGTTTTGGCACTTTAGGATGTGGCTTGTTAACGAACACAAGTACGCACGTTTTAGCCTTAAAGTTAAAAATAGGCAATCAGCTATTGATAAAGCTGAAAAGCACTATTACGAATTGAAAGTGCTAGAGGCAAACAAGAAGCCTTATTTTTCAATTACAACAAAAGACGGTGTTGCAAAATACATTGAGCAGCGACAAATTGATGTTGAAGATGGCATCATTGTTAAAGGTCGTTTGTCTACCATTAAAACGCACTTAGAGCATTGGCTTAAATTTGTAGGTAAGGACGTTAAGCTAAAAGAGCTTGAACGAATGGATTGCTATAACTATTCAAGCAATCGCACAAAGACTAAAAAAGGTGTTGCAGTTAG
>JACCDH010430755.1_pt1 | contig 11678 bp, 11 predicted proteins | sample 7442481 | NCBI WGS metagenome assembly JACCDH01 (sample SAMN15323433, study PRJNA562643) | freshwater metagenome | isolation source: river surface water | place: USA:Blue River Watershed | collected 2017-08-15 | reverse complement strand
TCGCCCGGCCCAGGATCAGCGCGTGCACATCGTGCGTGCCTTCGTAGGTGTTGACCACTTCCAGGTTGACCAGGTGACGGGCCACGCCGTATTCGGCGCTGATGCCGTTGCCGCCCATCATGTCGCGGGCCATGCGGGCGATGTCCAGCGCCTTGCCACAGCTGTTGCGCTTGAGGATGGAAGTGACCTCCACCGGGGCGTTGCCCGCGTCTTTCATGCGGCCGAGCTGCAGGCAGCCCTGCAGGCCCAGGCTGATCTCGGTCAGCATGTCGGCCAGCTTTTTCTGGATGAGCTGGTTGGCGGCCAAGGGGCGGCCAAACTGCTGGCGGTCCATCACGTACTGGCGGGCACGCAGGTAGCAGTCTTCGGCCGCGCCCAAGGCGCCCCAGGCGATGCCGTAGCGGGCGCTGTTGAGGCAAGTGAAAAAAGTAATTGTTCGGTCACCGATTGAGATACGATCGCTGAAGCGATCGTTCTGCAGATTTCGCATAAGGAGAATTCACATGACACGTCCTATCGGCATAGATCTTTTTGCCGGAGTCGGAGGGCTCAGCCTAGGCTTTGAGCAGGCAGGATTCGACATCGTCGCTTCGGTGGATATCGACCCCATTCATTGTGCTGCTCATAAATTTAATTTCCCTAAATGTGTCACGGTCTGTAAGAGTGTGGTGGAAGTTACTGGCGATGAATTGCGGCACTTGGCAGGTCTTGGCAAACGCGACATTGACATCGTGATGGGTGGCGCTCCTTGCCAAGGATTTTCTATGATAGGCAAGCGGGCGCTGGACGACTCCCGCAACCAGCTCGTTTATCACTACGTGCGGGTGGTCATGGAACTCAAACCAAAGTACTTTGTCTTTGAAAACGTCAGGGGTCTGACCGTCGGTAAACACCGCCGCTTCTTGCAGGAGGTCATTGAGGCGTTCCAAGCTGGCGGCTATGAGGTTGAGACTAACTACAAGGTGCTTAATGCCGCCGACTTCGGGGTACCGCAAGATCGGCGTCGCCTGATCCTCATGGGTGCCCGCAAGGGGCTGCCCCTTCCCAGCTATCCCGAGCCTATGTCCCGGACTACCGTGGGCGAAGCTATTAGCGACATTCCAGACGCCGAGCAGTTTCCAGAACTCTGGGAGCGTGATTGGACAAAAGTTAAATACGGCAAGCCTTCTCCCTATGCCGCCTATCTGCGCGGCAACAAAGATGATCCTACTAATTTTGGCTATCGTCGACATTTCGACGCTTCGTTGCTTACCAGCTCACTGCTGACAGACCACACCCCATTGTCACGTAGCCGCTTTGCTGCCACGGCACCGAATGAGGTGGAACCCATCAGTCGTTTCAAGAAACTCGCCTTAGGTGGCCTTTGCAACACCTTGCGCGCAGGCACAGCCAGCGACCGAGGCGCTTTCACCTCGCCGCGCCCAATCCATCCAACAGCTGCGCGCGTCATAACCGTTCGCGAAGCGGCTCGCCTGCATTCGTACCCAGATTGGTTCCGCTTCCACGCCACCAAGTGGCACGGCTTTCGGCAGATCGGCAACAGCGTACCGCCGATGCTGGCCCGCGCCGTAGGAGCGCAATTTATGTTGGCGCTAGGCAAAACGCCCGAGAAGCCTGGAGTGTTCTTGAACCTTGGCGATCAATCCCTGATTGCCATCTCCATGACCACAGCGGCGGCTATGTTTGGTGTGCCCAGCACAGTGATCGCGCCTAGGAACCGACCCGGAGAAAAGCTCGATCCGACATTGCCGCTGTTTGAAGAAGCCGAGGTTGCCGCCCTATGAGCGAACTATCCAAAACCCCCAGTCGTTACCACCAACTGATTGAGAAGATCTTCTTTGACGGCTATCGCAAGGGGATTACCGAGATACCGTTTGAGCGCAAAGCTCTCAAAGAGGCAGCGGCTGCCTTGAAGATGGCCTTGCCCGACAACTTGGGTGACGTTATCTATTCGATCCGTTTTCGGACGCCCATGCCCGCCAAGATACTCATCACCCAGCCCAAAGGGCGTGAGTGGATTATCGAACTGGTTGGACGCGCCAAATACCGCTTCCGCTTGGCCAGTGCTAATCGCGTGGTGCCGAACCCGAATCTTGCAGTCATTCGGATTCCCGACAACACCCCCGAAATCATTGGGTCTTATGCGCTCGACGATGAACAAGCGTTGCTCGCCAAGGTGCGCTATAACCGACTTATAGACATCTTCCTTGGTCTGACTACGTTTTCGTTGCAGAACCATTTACGGACCAGCGTCAAGGGCATCGGCCAGATTGAGATCGACGAGCTGTATGTTGGTCTGGATAAATACGGTTGCCACTATGTTATTCCGGTGCAGGCCAAGGGTGGAAGAGATCAGATTTCTACGGTGCAGACGGCACAGGACACTGCTTGGTGCGCGCAAAAATATCCCAAGCTTCGGTGTCGAGCGATCTCAGCTCAATTCGTGACCAGCGATCAGATCGCATTGTTTGAACTTAAGATTGAAGACGATCAGCTAAAAGTGGTTGAGGAGCGGCACTATCGATTGGTGCCCTCTGGAGAGATCGACATTAATGAGATCGTTGCCTATCGAACTTGACACATTGGGTATTCAAAGCAAAAAGGCTGCCACTGGGCAGCCTTTTTAGTGACATAAAGCAATCTCAGTTCGAGAAAGCGGGGATCCCGGTGATCGCCCGGCCCAGGATCAGGGCGTGCACATCGTGGGTGCCTTCGTAGGTGTTGACCACTTCCAGGTTCACCAGGTGGCGGGCCACGCCGTATTCGGCGCTGATGCCGTTGCCGCCCATCATGTCGCGCGCCATGCGGGCGATGTCCAGGGCCTTGCCACAGCTGTTGCGCTTGAGGATGGAGGTCACTTCGACCGGGGCGTTGCCCGCGTCCTTCATGCGGCCCAGTGCCAGGCAGCCCTGCAGGCCCAGGCTGATTTCGGTCAGCATGTCGGCCAGCTTCTTCTGGATCAGCTGGTTGGCGGCCAGCGGGCGGCCAAACTGCTGGCGGTCCATCACGTACTGGCGGGCGCGGGTGTAGCAGTCTTCAGCGGCACCCAGAGCGCCCCAGGCGATGCCGTAGCGGGCACTGTTCAGGCAGGTGAAGGGGCCCTTCAGGCCACGCACTTCGGGGAAGGCGTTTTCTTCCGGCACAAACACCTCGTCCATGACGATTTCGCCGGTGATCGAGGCGCGCAGGCCGACCTTGCCGTGCACGGCGGGGGCCGACAGGCCCTTCCAGCCTTTTTCCAGGATGAAACCGCGGATCTGACCGCCATCGTCCTTGGCCCAGACCACGAACACGTCGGCGATCGGGCTGTTGGTGATCCACATCTTGGCGCCCGTCAGGCTGTAGCCGCCATCGACCTTTTTGGCGCGGGTGATCATGCTGCCGGGGTCCGAGCCGTGGTTGGGCTCGGTCAGGCCAAAGCAGCCGATCCATTCGCCACGGGCCAGCTTGGGCAGGTATTTCTGCTTTTGCGCTTCGGTGCCGAATTCGTTGATCGGCACCATCACCAGCGAAGACTGCACGCTCATCATCGAGCGGTAGCCCGAGTCCACGCGCTCGACTTCGCGCGCCACCAGGCCGTAGCAGACGTAGTTCAGGCCGGCACCGCCGTACTGCTCGGGGATGGTGGGGCCCAAGAGGCCGAGCTCGCCCATCTCGCGGAAGATGGAGACATCGGTGGTTTCGTTCAGGAAGGCGTCCTTGACGCGCGGCAGCAGCTTTTCCTGGCAGTAGGCGCGGGCGGCTTCCTGCACCTGGCGCTCGTCTTCGGTCAGTTGGGCGCTCAGGTTGAAGGGGTCTTCCCAGCTGAAGGTGTTTTTGCTTGTGGCCATGGTGAAGGGTCTCCTTGAAAAAATTGCTGAAGGCATTGTCATGCCAGCATGAATAGCTGTCTAATATTGATTATGGATTCGGCAATATAATTTTTAAATTCATGGAATTCCGTCACCTGCGCTATTTCCTGGCCCTGGCCGAAGAGCTGCACTTCGGTCGCGCGGCCCAGCGCCTGTCGATCTCGCAGCCGCCGCTTTCGCTCAACATCCAGCAGCTCGAAGCCTCCGTCGGTGCGCAACTGTTCAACCGCAACAGCCGCGGCGTGCAGCTCACCGCCGCTGGCCAGGCCTTTGTGCCGGCCGCCCGTGCACTGCTGGCGCAGGCGGGGGCCGCCGCCCGCCAGGCGCGTGAGGTGGCCCAGGGCCAGGCGGGCGAGCTGCAGATCGGCTTTGCCGGCACTTTGCTGTACTGCGGCCTGCCACAGGTGCTGCAGCGGTTTCAGGACAGTCACCCGCGCCTTCGTCTGGTGCTGCGCGAGCTCAGTTCCAGCGAGCAGCTGTCGGAGCTGGTGCGCGACCGCCTGGACGTGGGCTTTGTCCACACCCCGCGCGTGCCGCCTGGGTTTGAACAGGTGCTGGTGGCCAGCCAGCCCATGGTGGCTTGTGTGCCTGCCACGCATGCCCTGGCTGCTGCCAGGGCCGTGGCCTTGCATGACTTGCAGGGCCAGTCGCTGGTGGTGGTGTCGCGTGCGGTGTGGCCCGATTACCACGAGCGCATCCTGGCCGAATGCGAACTGGCGGGCTGGCTGCCGCCGGTCGTGCACGAGCTGCGGCACTGGTTGAGCGTGGTGGCGCTGGTGGCCCAAGGGCAGGGCGTGGCGCTGGTGCCCGAGGCGCTGGCGCAGTCGGCCCTGGCCGGTGCGGTGTTCGTGTCACTCAAGGACAGTGCACTGCGCTACGACACCCGCTGCCTGTGGCGCAGCAACCGAGACCAGGCGGCCCTGCAGGATTTTGTGAGGACGGTGCGCAGCGACATGCACCCCGCTGGATAATCTGAGCTTATGGACAAGACAACAGACCCCACGCAAACCCTCGTGCTGGGCGGCGGCTGCTTCTGGTGCACCGAAGCGGTGTATGTCGAAGTGCGCGGCGTGCTCGATGTCGAGTCCGGCTACAGCAATGGCCACGCCCCTGCGCCCAGTTACGAGCAGGTCTGCACCGGCACCACCGGGCACAACGAAGTGGTCAAACTGGTTTACGACCCGGCGCAGGTCAGTACGCGCGAACTGCTGGAGATTTTCTTTCTGATCCACGACCCGACCACGCCCAACCGCCAGGGCAACGATGTGGGCACCCAGTACCGCAGCGGCATCTACTTCACCACGCCCGAGCAGGAGGCCGAGGCCCGCGCCATCATCGATGAGCTCACGCGCGAGGGCGCTTTCACCCGACCCATCGTCACCGAGGTGTGCCCGCTCACCAACTACCACCCGGCCGAGGACTACCATCAGGACTTCTTTGCGCGCAACCCCTGGCAGGGCTATTGCCTGGCGGTGGCGGCGCCCAAGGTCGCCAAGTTCCGCCAGACCTTCACCCGTCTGGCCCGCTGAACCCCCCAACTGTTCAACCGTCCGTGCACACCGCTCGCCGCTTCATCCGTCAGCATGCCCTCGCCAGCGTCATCGCGCTGCTGGTGGCGTTGCTGTGGGCGGTGGGTTGGGGGCAGGTGCACCGTGTGCTGCACCCCGGCGCGGGCACATCGGTGGCCGCGCGGTCCGACGCCCAGGCTGCAGCGCCCGGTCTGGCCCACGAAGACGGCAGCAGCCTGTGCCAATTGCTCGACCACCTCAGCGATGGCGCTGGCCCCGTGCAGACGGTGGCTGCACCAGCGCTCGCGCCACCGCCCTCCGAAAAACCCCGCCTGCACTTGGCGCCGCTGTATCTGCTTGCCTGGCGCGGCTTTGACCCACGGGGTCCGCCCACACTCACCTGACGCCGGATTTTGCCGGCGGGCGCGTGTCGCTGCGCCCGCTGTCCGTTCTTTCCGTCTTGTGGGTGTTCCATGTCGTTCTTCTTGTTTCGCCGCAGCTTGCTGGCTGTGGCCTGCGGCCTGTGCGCCGCACCGGTGCTGGCGCAGTCATCTGTTGCCCCTGAAATCGTCATCACTGGCAACCCGCTGGGGCGCGATGCGACGCCCGCCAATGTGGGCAGCCTCCCGGGTGCCGAACTGCGCGAACGCGGTCAGGCGTCGCTGGGCGAGACCCTGAGCGCGCTGCCCGGTGTGGGCAGCACCTACTTCGGGCCGAAGGCCAGCCGCCCCATCGTGCGTGGGCTCGATGGCGAGCGTGTGCGGGTGCTCAGCAACAGCGGTGTCACCCAGGACGCATCGGCCCTGAGCTACGACCATGCGGTCCCGACCGATGTGCTGGTGGCCGATCGCATCGAGGTCCTGCGTGGTCCTGCGGCGTTGCTGTACGGCGGCAGCGCCATGGGCGGCGTGGTCAATGTGCTCGACAACCGCATCCCGCGCGAAGCCATTGACCGACCGCAAGGCCGCGTGCAGCTGCAGGGTGCCAGTGGCAACCGCGAACGCAGTGCCGCCGCCGTGCTCGAAACCGGCAACGGCACCCAGGCCTGGCATGTGGACGCCTTCGAGCGCAACAGCGGTGATGTCCGGGTGCCAAATGCGGCAGGCCGCATCCCCAACTCGGCCGCCACCGCAAGCGGCGGTGCCGTGGGCATGTCGCACTTCGGCGAAGGCATGCGCCTGGGCCTGTCGGCGAGCACCTGGCGCAGCAGCTACGGCACCGTGGCCGAAGACGACACCCGCATCGGCATGCGCTCGGACCGGCTGGGCTGGGAGGGCGAATGGCGCAGCCCGGGCGCCCTGTGGCACAGCGTCAGGCTGCAGGGCAGCGCCAGCGACTACAGCCACACCGAATACGAAGGCGCTGCACCCGGCACCGTGTTTGCGCGGCGTGGGCAGGACCTGCGGATGCAAGCGCGACACCGTCCGCTGGGGCCGCTCGATGGGGTGGTGGGCGTGCAGTGGGAGTCCGGCCGCTTCAAGGCCGATGGCGAAGAAGCATTTGTGCCCTACAGCCGCAGCCGCAGCCAGGCCCTGTTCGCGCTGGAGGAGTGGCGCACCAGCTGGGGCCAGCTGCAGGCAGGCGCGCGCATCGAGCAGGTGGCGGTGCGCTCCGAGGGCAGCCCCTGGTCCGAGCGTTTTGTGGCGGGCGAGCGTCGTTTCGACCCCCGCAGCGCCTCGCTGGGCGGACACGTCCAACTGGCGGGCGACTGGCGGGCCACGGCCCAGCTGGCGCACAGCGAACGCGCACCCAGCGATGCCGAACTGTTTGCCAACGGCCCGCACCTGGCCACCCACACCTGGGAGACCGGTAATGCGACCCTCGGGCTGGAGCGCTCCAACAGCCTGGAACTCGGCCTGGAGCGCCGCAGCGGACCGCACCCGATGAAGTTCAGCGTGTACGAGAGCCGCTTCTCCAATTTCATTGGCCTGATGGCCACCGGTGCCGTCAAAGGCGATGCTGACTTGCCGGAATACGCTTTTCAGGGGGTGCGTGCCCGACTGCGCGGCTGGGAGGCCAGCGGCCAGTCGCGCGCATGGACACGGACCGGACAAGCTGTGGTACAGGGTGCCGGCACGCTGGACCTGCACTGGCGGGTCGACCAGGTGCTGGCCGACAACCTGAGCACGGGCGAGCCACTGCCGCGCATCGCGCCCTGGCGCGTCGGCCTGAGCGGCGTGTATCGCGTGGATGCCTGGCAGGCCCGCCTGGGCGTGGACCACGCGGCCGCGCAGCGCCGGGTCCCCGAGGGCAGCGCAGCCACTGCGGCCTACACCCTCTGGCACGCCAGCCTGAATTACCGGCAAAAGGCGGCCATGGGCACGGTCAACTGGTTTGCCCGGCTCGACAACCTCGGCAACGCGCTGGCCTACAGCGCGACCTCCATCCTGACCAGTACCGTGCCCGGGCGCGTGCCCCTGCCGGGGCGCTCGCTCAAGCTGGGCGCCCAGTGGCAGTTTTGAGGCCGTGGCGATAATTGCCGCATGACCCTGGATCACCCTGTTGTTTCGGCCCTGTTGCCGGTGGTTTTTCTCATCTTCATCGGCTTTGTGGCCGGGCGCGCGGGCCTGGTGCGGGGCGAGTCCGTGCGCGATTTGTCGAACCTGGTGTTCCTGGTGCTGACGCAGGCCTTGTTGTTTCGGACCATGGCCACCTCGCATGTCGAAGCACTCGACTTCCGGCCAGTGATGCAGTACTTCCTGGTGGCAGGCACGCTGTTTTTCATCATGCTTGCGGTCTACGGCGGCAACAGCCGCGCTTCGGTCATGGCGCTGGCGGGCATCTTCAGCAACACCCTGATGATCGGTGTGCCGCTGGTCGGGCTGGCCTACGGGCAGGCCGGGCAGGTGCTGCTGTTCGCGCTGATTTCGCTGCACGCGCTGATCCTGCTGAGCATCGCCACGCTGGTGCTGGAGCTGCAGGTCGCGCGCGAGCAGGCGGCCCAGGCGGGTGATGCCCCACCCCTCTGGCGCACGGTGGGCTCGGCCATCCAGAACGCGATCATCCACCCGGTGCCGCTGCCGATTCTGGCGGGCATCGCCTGGTCTTTCACCGGCTGGGGACTGCACCCGGTGGTCGACAAGCCGCTGATGCTGCTGGGCAATGCTTTCGGGCCGGTGGCGCTGGTGCTGGTGGGCATCACCTTGTCGCAGACGCCGGTGGGCCGGCAATGGCGGCATGCGTTTGGGCTGTCGCTGGTCAAGACGGTGGTGCACCCGGCCCTGATGGCCGCAGTGGGCTGGCTGCTGGGTTTGCGCGGCCTGCCGCTGGGCGTGATGGTGCTGGCCGCCGCGCTGCCGATTGGCGCCAACGTTTTCCTGTTTTCGCAGCGTTACCGCAAGGAAGAAGAGATGATTACCGCCGCCGTGGCCGTGTCCACGGCCGTGGCGCTGCTCACCATCAGCGCCGTGCTGGCCCTGCTGCCCTTGCTGCCGGCCTGATCAGGGCGCCAGGCGCTCGCGCAGCCACTGGCCTGCGTCCAGCCGGTAGCGCAGGCGGTCGTGCAGGCGGCTCTTGCGGCCCTGCCAAAACTCCCAGCGGTCGGGCACCAACCGGTAGCCCCCCCAATGCGGCGGGCGCGGCGGCTGCAGCAGAAACTGCGCGCCGTACTTGGCGGCGTTGGTCACCAGCACGCTGCGGCCTTCGATCACCTGGCTCTGCGGCGAGGCCCAGGCGCCGATGCGCGAGTCCAGCGGACGGCTGTGGAAGTAGGTGTCGCTCTCTTCGTCACTCACCTTCTCGACCCGGCCTTCGATGCGCACCACGCGTTCGAGCTCTACCCAGTGGAACTGCAGCGCGGCAAACGGGTTGCCCGCCAGCTCCTGCCCCTTGCGGCTTTGGTAGTTGGTGTACCAGACGATGCCGCGCGCGTCGTAGCCCTTGATCAGCACCACCCGGGTGCTGGGGCGCAGGTCGCTGCCCACGGTGGCCAGCGTCATGGCGTTGGGCTCGGGCAGCTCGGCGTTCAGGGCTTCGGTCAGCCATTGGCCAAACTGCTGCAGCGGGTCGGCATGCGAGGCCTGCTCGTTGAGTTCGGCTTTTTCGTAGCTTTTGCGGAGGTCGGCGATGTTCATGCGCTCAAGTATAGAAGTGGCTTTTGTCCTGGGTCATCGCGAGGCGCTCGGCGCCGTGGCGATCTTCACTGATTCTGGTCAGTACACCGAGGATTCAGCCAGCTGGAGCAAGGCCCCCAGGGCGCGGTCTTCGATGCCGTGGCGGCGCAGTGCCAGCGCGGTTTCGCGCGCGTAGTCGAGCGTGCTGCCAAACCGCCCCACGGCCTGCGCGAAGATCTGCCGGTATTGCGCAGCGCTGAGCGTGCCGGTGTAGCTGGGGTGCTGGCGCGAGAGCGTGAAGGCCAGCGCCCGCACCGTGCCGCCCGGTATGGGGCAGGGCAGCCAGCGCGGCTCGTAGACCGTCATCGGCATTTCCCTCTCCCACAGGCGCGCCAGCACCTCGTGCGCTTCTTGGGCCGCCACGCGGTAGGCCACGCCCTGGCAGCTGCCGCCGCGCAGCAGGGCAAACACCAGCCCCGGGCACTGCGGGCTGCCGCGGTTGATGCGGCTCCACATCTTGAGCGCGCGGTGCCAGCCGTGCACCCGGGTCAGGTGGGCTTCGGTGGCCTCGAACTCGGGGCGCCAGATCAGCGAGGCGTAGCCAAACACCCACAGGTCCTGTCCGGCCGGGTGCTGCGCGCGCAGTTCATCGAGCGTGCGGGCCATGCGTGGCGTGGCGGGGTGGTCAGGTGTGTGCAACATCGGCGCTTTAGAATCTCCGGGTCCATTTTCGGAGATAAAGACATGTCCAATCCAAACGACAACCAGCCCGTGGTCTGGGCCGTGCTGGTCGCGGTGATCATCCTGGCCGTGGGCCTGGCCCTGGGTTTTGGCATCGCCAAGAGCAAAAAGCCCGCAGCAGCGCCCGCTGCCGCTGTGGTGGCTCCTGCCGAAGCCGCATCCGAGGCCGCCTCTGCCGCAGCCCCGGCCCCTGCAGCTTCCGAGGCCTCTGCCGCCAAGTGATCGGCCAGCGCCCGTGCCCCACCCGCTTCGGCGGGTTTTTTTTCGTCCGGACCGACCCCGTGCATTTGGTACCCCTTCTGTAACCACCCCAACTGCCTCGGTGGCTGAAACCCGGTTACCATCCGTTTTGTAATTTTGTTACATCACGGACGCCCCGCCCATGAGCCTTCACCCCACCGTCGCTGCCGTCACGGCCCGCATTGCCGAGCGCAGCCGCCCCAGCCGATCGGCCTACCTGCAGCAGCTGCACGCCTGCGCCGCCCGCCCGCCCGGTGCGCAGCGCCTGGGCTGCGCCAATGTGGCGCACGCCTTTGCCGCCATGCCCGCGGCCGACAAGCAAAAGGCCAGCGGTCTGGGGGGCATCGCGGTGGTGGCGCAGCGGCCGCTGCACATCGGCATCGTCAACGCCTACAACGACATGCTCTCGGCCCATGCGCCGCTGCAGCACTACCCCGACCTGATCAAGGACGAAGCCCGCCGCCTGGGCGCCACCGCACAGGTGGCCGGGGGCGTGCCTGCGATGTGCGACGGCGTCACGCAGGGCGCGCCGGGCATGGAGCTGAGCCTGTTCAGCCGCGACGTGATCGCCATGGCCACCGCCGTGTCGCTCAGCCACGACGTGTTCGATGTGGCCCTGATGCTGGGCGTGTGCGACAAGATCGTGCCGGGCCTGCTGATCGGCGCGCTGCAGTTCGGGCACTTGCCCACGGTGTTCGTGCCTGCCGGCCCCATGACCAGTGGCCTGTCCAACAGCGAAAAGTCCAAAGTGCGGGAGAAAGCCGCCCAGGGCCTGGTCGGCCGCGAAGAACTGCTGGCCGCCGAATCTGCCGCCTACCACGGCGAAGGCACCTGTACCTTCTACGGCACGGCCAACAGCAACCAGATGCTGCTCGAAGCCATGGGCCTGCATGTGCCCGGCACCGCCTTCATCAACCCCGGCGAGGGCATGCGCACCGAGCTGACGCGCGAGGCGGTGCGCACGGTGCTGCTAAAGCCTGCGCCCATTGGCCAGATCGTGGATGAACGCTGCATCGTCAACGCCATGGTCGCGCTGCTGGCCACCGGCGGCTCGACCAACCACCTGATCCACTGGGTGGCGGTGGCGCGCGCCGCCGGCATCGTGATCGACTGGGACGACTTCTCGGCCCTGTCGGACGTGGTGCCGCTGCTCACCCGCGTCTACCCCAACGGCAGCGCCGACGTGAACCAGTTCCAGGCCGCGGGTGGCCCTGGCTTCGTGATCCGCGAGCTGCTCAATGCCGGCTTGATGCACGCAGACGTGCTGACGGTCCGCAGCGGTGGCC
>JACCDH010010513.1_pt1 | contig 11679 bp, 12 predicted proteins | sample 7442481 | NCBI WGS metagenome assembly JACCDH01 (sample SAMN15323433, study PRJNA562643) | freshwater metagenome | isolation source: river surface water | place: USA:Blue River Watershed | collected 2017-08-15 | reverse complement strand
TGTTGCCACCGCCAAGATGAGAAGACTCTAACCACGCCTTCATTACACCTTCGTGCATTTACTTTCCCTTATCTCGAAGCACCTGGAAAAAAGTAGCAAAAAAATAACCACGTCACAGGTTTTATGGTTATTTTTCCTGTTTTCTGTGATGTTAATGCGATCACAGCCGTTCATTTCAATCAATTTAAGGCTTTACTTGCAGCACAGCCCGCAAAGCGGGCCGAATAATACGCTATTTTTAAAACAGCGACTGCAAGATTTTAGCGCAGAACCCCAGGTCTCGGCGAGTTTGCGCAAAATTTCAGCACAGCTATGAAATGGGCGCTTACAGCGCCCGATTTAATAGCATGGATTTGATCTGGCCAATTGCTTTGGTCGGATTTAATCCTTTTGGACATACATTCACACAGTTCATGATGCCATGGCAGCGGAACACGCTGAATGCGTCGTCTAAATCATTTAATCGCTGTTCAGTCGCAGTGTCACGGCTGTCAGCTAAGAAACGATAAGCATGTAATAAACCTGCTGGGCCGATGAACTTGTCAGGGTTCCACCAGAACGATGGGCATGACGTCGAACAACAAGCACACAGGATACATTCATACAAACCGTCTAACTTAGCGCGATCTTCAGGGCTTTGTAAGTATTCACCCGCTGGTGGTAAACCATCATTGATCAGATATGGTTTCACTTTTTCATACTGGGTATAAAACTGTGACATATCAACCACGAGGTCACGGACCACAGGCAAGCCTGGTAAAGGACGAATGACAATTTTGCCGCCCTTGCCTTTGCCAAGTGCTGATAACGGGGTAATACAGGCTAAGCCATTTTTACCATTCATATTCAAGCCGTCAGAGCCACAGACCCCTTCACGGCAGCTGCGGCGGAAAGACAAGCTCGGGTCTTGTTCTTTCAACTTCAGCAGCGCATCCAACACCATCATGTCGCGGCCTTCCGGAGATTCCAGGGTGTAATCCTGCATCCGCGGCGCATTGTCAACGTCAGGGTTGTAACGATAAACAGAAAATTCAAACTTCATCGTGATTCCCTCTTAGTAAGAACGTGCTTTAGGTGGGAAGGCTTCACGGAACTTAGGTTCCATGTTGACCTTACGCTTGAACATAGATTCAGTCTCAGGTGAATACACGCTGTGACATAACCAGTTCTCATCGTCACGATCAGGGAAGTCGAAGCGGCAGTGTGCACCACGGCTTTCGGTACGGTAGTTCGCCGCAACTGCAGTTGAATATGCGGTTTCCATCAGGTTATCAAGTTCTAAACATTCAATACGTTGAGTATTGAAGTCTGAGCTCTTGTCATCCAGACGGGCATACTTCAGACGCTCACGGATCACTTTCAATTGTTCCAGACCTTCAGCCATGGCAGCACCTTCACGGAATACCGAGAAGTTTAATTGCATGCATTGTTGCAGATCTTTCTTAATTTGGACTGGATCTTCACCCTGACCTGGTTTAGAGCTTTCCCAACGGTTATAACGCGCTAAAGAAGCTTCTAGATCAGAGGCAGATGCTTGGCGATATTCTGGTGTTGCAGCCAATGCTTCACCCAAATGTAAACCAGTTGCACGACCGAATACGACCAAGTCTAACAGTGAATTACCGCCTAAACGGTTGGCGCCATGCACTGACACACAGGCGATCTCACCACAAGCAAATAAGCCTGGGATGATTTCTTCACGGCCATCCGCAGTTGGACGTAAGGCTTGACCATGCACGTTGGTCGGAATACCGCCCATCATGTAGTGGCAAGTTGGGATTACAGGGATTGGTTCTTTCACCGGATCGACATGCGCGAAAGTGCGTGAAAGTTCACAAATACCCGGTAAACGGCTTTCTAAAACTTCTTCACCTAAGTGGTCCAGTTTCAGTTTAATGTGTGGGCCCCATGGACCATCACAACCACGACCTTCACGAATTTCGGTCATCATTGAGCGAGCAACAACGTCACGGCCAGCTAAGTCTTTAGCATTTGGCGCATAACGTTCCATGAAACGCTCACCGTCTTTATTCAGTAAGTAACCGCCTTCACCACGGCAACCTTCGGTCACCAGAACGCCGGCGCCAGCAATGCCCGTTGGGTGGAACTGCCACATTTCCATATCTTGCATCGGCACGCCTGCACGCAGCGCCATACCAACACCATCACCTGTGTTGATGTGCGCGTTGGTGGTTGATGCGAAAATACGGCCTGCACCGCCTGTTGCTAAAACAACAGCCCGTGATTTGAAATAAACTACTTCACCAGTTTCGATATCGATGGCGGTACAACCGACCACCGCACCGTCTTGGTTCTTCACTAAATCTAAGGCATACCACTCAGAGAATACTTGAGTCTTGTTTTTTACGTTTTGCTGATACAGCAAATGTAATAACGCATGGCCTGTACGGTCGGCAGCTGCGGCAGTACGCGCAGCTTGCTCACCACCGAAGTTTTTCGATTGACCACCAAATGGACGTTGATAAACACGACCATTTTCTAAACGTGAAAATGGTAAACCCATGTTTTCAAGTTCAGTAATGGCTTCTGGGCCAGTTTTACACATGTATTCGATAGCATCTTGGTCACCGATATAATCAGAACCCTTAACGGTATCAAACATGTGCCATTCCCAGTTGTCTGGGTGGGTATTACCCAGCGCAACAGTAATACCACCTTGGGCTGATACTGTATGAGAACGCGTTGGGAATACTTTAGATAATAAAGCACAAGTCAGGCCTGACTCAGTGATTTGTAAAGCGGCGCGCATACCCGCACCACCAGCGCCGATCACCACGGCATCAAATTCGCGAACTGGAATACTCACTTCACACCCCACAATACAAATAGGCCAACAGCGACATAACCAAAGGCTAATGCGTACAACACAAATTGCAGCACAGCGCGCATGGTTGAACACTTCACGTAATCAGTCAGTACTTGCCACAAACCAATTTGGGTGTGGATAGCAATACAAACTAATGCCAATAAAGTGAATACTTTGACCAGTAAGTTGGAGAATAAACCGCTCCACACTTCATAAGTAACTTCAGGCGTTACCAGAAAAAAACCGAGGATAAATAACGTGTAGGCAGCTAAAATAACCGCAGTTGCACGCAGTGAGACGTAGTCTTTAACGCCATCACGTTTTAACGATGCTTGATTTAGAACCATAACCACACTCCCACTAACACCGACAACACCACGGCTAATGCGATTGCGATTTTCGCACTCAGATTACCAGATGCCAATTCTTCCCAATGCCCCATATCCATAATCAAGTGACGCACGCCACCAATTAAGTGATACAACAACACAGTGATTGTTCCCCAGGCGATAAATTTAGCAATAAATGACGTCATGGCATTTTTCACTAAATCGAAGCCTTCAGGTGATGAAAGAGAGACAGCCCAAGCCCAAATCACGAAGACTAAAGCGAAGAACATTGCAACGCCAGTTACGCGGTGAAGGATTGAAGCTTTTGCCGTTGCCGGCATTTGGATAGTAGTCAGATCAAGATTAACAGGTCTTTGCTTTTTCACAGTTTCTTGCCTTTCGACGCCCTTGTGAGCTTTGTTGTCATTATACGTTGCTGCATAAACAGTCAACACCCAATGGATATACAGGCCACAGCGCTGAGTGGTTCAGCCCAAATTTTTATCTATCGGTCGGTGAACTGATTTCGAACCCGCCACAGTATATATTTCAGAACAAGGGATTACAATTTATGTTTAATTTTGTTGCTTAAAATCTATTGGTGCTAAGTTAACTCATTTACTAAGATGAGCAATACGACTAGAGTCGAATACTTATTAATCATTGAAGCATTAAAATTGACTTTTAGCCCCCAAATGCAGGTAGAATGTTTTTGAACTACCAGTTAAACCAATAACAACACAGGAGAAATCCAATGGCAGATAAAAAAGCTGTCGTGCATATCGAAGGTCTGGCGCCGTTTGAGTTGCCGATTTATTCCGGCACTGCAGGAACAGATGTGATCGATGTACGCGCCTTAGGTCAGCAAGGCTACTTCACCTTTGACCCAGGTTTTATGTCGACTGGCTCTTGTGAATCAAAAATCACTTATATCGATGGTGATAACGGGATCCTGTTACATCGTGGTTATCCAATTGAACAGCTGGCTGTTGAATCGGATTACCTCGAGACGTGTTATTTGTTGCTAGAAGGCGAACTGCCAACAGCAGAACAATATGATGAATTTACTCATGTCATCACTCGCCACACTATGGTCCATGAGAAATTAGCTTCATTTTTCCAAGGTTTCCGCGTTGATGCGCATCCAATGGCCATGCTGTGCGGTGTGGTTGGTGCAATGTCTTCATTCTACCATTCAGACCTAAACGTCAATGATCCAGAACAGCGTAAGCGTTCAGCCCATCGCTTAATTGCCAAGCTACCGACGATTGCAGCTATGGCTTACAAATACACCGTTGGCCAGCCATTTGTGTATCCACGCAACGAGCTGAGCTACGCAGAAAACTTCTTACATATGATGTTCTCTGTGCCAGCTGAGCCGTACCATGTCAGTCCAACTGTGGCAAAAGCCATGGACCGGATTTTCATGCTGCATGCTGACCATGAGCAAAATGCATCAACTTCAACAGTCCGTTTAGCGGGCTCTTCAGGTGCTAACCCTTACGCTTGTATTGCAGCAGGTATCGCTTCATTGTGGGGTCCTGCGCATGGCGGCGCCAACGAAGCTTGCTTGAAGATGTTGCAAGAGATTGGTTCAGTGGATCGGATCCCGGAGTTTGTGCGTCGTGCCAAAGATAAGAATGACTCTTTCCGCTTGATGGGCTTTGGTCATCGCGTATACAAGAACTTTGACCCACGCGCTAAAGTTATGCGCGAAACTTGCCATGAAGTATTAAAAGAACTGAATATCCAAGACCCATTATTGGATGTTGCAATGGAGCTAGAGCGCATTGCACTTGAAGATCCGTACTTCATCGAGAAGAAACTTTATCCGAACGTTGACTTCTACTCAGGCATTATCCTCAAAGCCATCGGTATTCCAACATCGATGTTTACAGTGATCTTCGCCATGAGCCGGACTGTCGGTTGGATCTCTCACTGGGATGAAATGTTATCTGACAAAGGCCACAAAATTGGCCGTCCACGTCAGTTATACACTGGCTACACAGCGCGCGATTTCGTCAAGAAATCTGCACGTTAAGCCAATTCCATCGAAAAAAAACCGAAGCTTTGCTTCGGTTTTTTTTTAATTAAACATCGATACATTGCTGCAATCGCCTTGCTGTTTCGCTTGCTGCTCCCTGTAAAACAAGGCAAAATCGCGAGCTTTTACGGTCTTCTCTGCTGTCATAACGAATTTTCATAGGCTACTTCATGTTCGATGTTGAAAAATTCCGTCAACAATTTCCATTCTTTCAACAACATTCAGCATTGATCTATCTCGATAGTGCGGCCAGTAGCCAAAAACCTTCGGCTGTTTTAAACGCCATGACCGAGTTTTATCAGCAGAATTACAGTAATGTCCATCGCGGCGCCTATGCCTTGAGTCAACTGGCGACTGCTCAGTTTGAGGATGCGCGCTTGGTGCTGGCAAAATTTTTGAACGCGGCAGATCCATCGCAAATTATTTGGACATCGGGTGCGACTATGGCACTCAATCAATTAGCCTTTGGTCTTATGGGAACAGTGCTGAATACTGGCGATTGTGTCTTACTGACGGCACTTGAACATCATGCCAACATTGTTCCTTGGCAATTTCATGGCGAACCTTTAAAAATCGCCATCGAAGTCACGCCGTTAGACGCCAATAATCAACTTGATTTGGCCGCATTTCAGCAACTTCTACACGATAAAAAGCCAAAAGTCGTGAGTTTTACCCATGTTGCCAATGGCTTGGGTCATCGCAATCCCATTGCCAAAATGGTGCAACTGGCCAAGGCCGTCGGCGCCATCACGATCATTGATGGCTCGCAAGGGATCAGTGATGAACCGGTTGATGTGCAAGCCTTAGATTGCGATTTTTATCTATGCTCAGGCCACAAACTCTATGGCCCAACAGGCATTGGGGTGCTGTATGGCAAAACTGAACAATTAGCAAAATTACGCCCGCTTTGTTATGGCGGCGAAATGATCAAACAGGTGAGTTTTCATAAAACTACCCTCAATGATTTACCCTTTCGTCTAGAAGCCGGCACCCCCAATATTGTCGGTGCCATTGGTTTCGCGACAGCGGTCCGCTGGTATGCTGAACAAAATCAACAGGATTTACACGAGCATAAGCAACAACTACTCCAGCAACTTTGGCAGGGTTTAGCGGCCATGCCAGAAATTGAGATTTTCTCAAGCCTTACTGACAATGCCGGGATTGTCAGCTGCAATATTCGCCATGAACATCCCAGTGATTTCGCAGTATTGTTGGATCAACAACATGTTGCAGCGAGAGCGGGAACTCATTGCGCCATGCCGCTATTTCAAGCGTTGCAACAACCTGGCGCGGTTCGCTTTAGCCTAGCGCCTTATAATACCGCGGATGAAATCAACCGCACCCTGCAAGCCGTGAAAGCGGCAGTGGAGTTGCTGCGATGAACCCATTTATTGGCACTGAGTTGTTTATCAAAAGCATTGCTTCAGCCGAATTAGCCAAGTTTCGTTTGCAGCGCGATTGGCAGAGCAAGTACCGCATAATTATGCAATTGGGCAAACAACTGCCGATGCTGCCTGCAGAGCTCAAAACCGAAGAAAGCTTAGTGCAAGGGTGTGAAAGTGCTGCTTGGTTGCAAGTACAAGTCACCCCTTTGGCTTTTGCGTTTGAGAGCGAGGCGCGGGTGGTCAAAGGGATTATTGCGCTTGTGCTGGCTGTTTGGTTTGAGCATGAACAAAAATCGGCCCTCACCGACTGCTGGTTGCAGTTGAATTTGGGCGCAGAGCTGTCAACTTCACGCAACAATGGCGTCGCTGCGGTGCTGAGGTTAATGCAACAAGCCATGGATACCAAGGCGAATCACTAAACTCAACGGTCAATCCCCGTCAACTCTTGAGCGTAGCTGGAATAGGCAGCTTTGAGTCATGTCCCGACCTCAGCGCCGAAGTGAATGGCTGACATAATCGGCCAGTTTTTTAGCTGGTCTGATTCGCGGACGTTACTGGCTGACATGATTGGCAGACATGATTGGCTGAGATGACTTGCCAAGATGATTGGCAAGAATTAATCACTGGCTGGCTTTATTGGCTTTATCCGCCAGCTTTTGTAAAACGCGACTGACTGCGACAAAAGCAAAACTGGCAGTGACCACAGTGACAGCACCAAAACCGCCACTACAATCCAGCCGCATCGCACCTTCAGTAGACTGTTTCGCATTACAGACGGAACCATCCGGTTTGGGATAACGCAGTTGCTCGGTTGAATAAACCGCATCAATGCCGAAATTGCGCTTCACATTGCGACTGTAATGATAATCCCGTCGTAAATTGTTGCGTACTTTGGCCAGTAACGGATCATTGATGGTTTTTGCCAAATCAGTCAGTGCAATTTGCGTGGGATCGATTTGACCACCAGCGCCGCCAATAGTGACTAACGGGATTTTATTACGTTTACAGTGGGCTATCAGCGCTGTTTTTGCTTTGATTGAATCAATACAATCAATGACATAACTGAACTTGTTCGCAAATATCTCAAATAAATTATCGGCAGCCACAAATTCTTCAACACAATTGACTTGGCAATCCGGGTTAATTTCTCGAATGCGAGCCGCCATCACTGCTGTTTTATCTTGGCCAATAGTGCTCGTTAATGCGTGAATTTGACGATTGGTATTGCTGATACAAATATCGTCCAAGTCAATTAAAGTGATAGCTCCAATGCCTGAACGAGCCAGCGCCTCAGCCGCCCAACTGCCAACGCCACCTATGCCGATCACGCAGACATGGGCAGAAGCAAAACTTTCTAAGGCCAGCGTGCCGTATAATCGACCGATGCCAGCGAAACGGCGCAGATATTGTTCGTTCATATAAACCTATTAAAAATCAATCTATAAAAAATCTATCTATTAAAAATCAATCTATTAAAGATCATCAAATGGCGAAGGATCTTTCTACCAATTGTCGGCCGCTACCTGATCCAAACTGTCAGCACGCAGACGTCTTTGGGAAGACTGATTGGGCAGACTGACTGTGCTGACCGATTGGGCAGACTGAGCGGTTCTGTCCGCTCCTCACTGAGCTTTCTTTAACTGTGGAAATGCCAATGACCAGGGCAGAGCCCACTGCGTCAACAATAACTGAGTCAATTCTGGCGCTAAAAACCAAGCCCCTTGCGAAGGCGGCAACACTAATTGAATGCGTTGCTGTTGCCAGTAGAAATCAAGCCCATAGGCATGCAAATACACTCGATCGGCGACTTCAGCCTGATACAGCTCATCGCCCGCAATAGGAGCTGACATGGATTTCAAGGCAACTCGAATTTGATGGGTTTTGCCAGTGAAGGGTTTAATCAAAAACGCCCGACAGCTGCTTGGCAAAACACCTTGCTCAGCAAAACCTACACTGAAAAAATAACTAATGGCTGGATTGTGGCTGCTCGAGGTCAGTTTGTAAGCGCCACGTCTTGCGGCCACCATGTCCCCTTTGACCCAGCCTTGTTTTTGCTTGGGTTTTGCCAAAGACAACGCCAAGTAATATTTTTGGATCTGTTGCTCGGCAAACATCGCGCTTAATTGCGCAGCCGCTTGGCTCGAACGCGCTAAAATCAGCAATCCTGATGTTACTTTATCAAGGCGATGCACAGGATAGACAGGAAAACCTAGCACCTTTGCAACTTGCACCACCAACCCTGCCCCGTCTTCCGAATGAAAACTGACATCTGCCGATTTATCGATCACCACAAAATCGGCGTGCAGTAACACCACAGCAAAACTTGCCGCTGCGCTGACGCAAGCTGCATGATCGTCAGCTCCGTTGCCGTCAGCTGCCTTGTCACTGAAATCATCGGGCGACGTCAGGGGCATAGCAGTGGACATTAGCAAACCAATTGGGCCGCGACCTCGCGCGCATGAGCCAGATCTGCAGGCGTATCAACACCAACAGGAGGCACTTCTTGCGCTAAAGCCACATGAATTTTCTCGCCTTGCCACAGCACGCGGAGCTGTTCTAAGCACTCAATTTGCTCAAGACTTGAAGTCGGCCAGCTGACATAATCCAAAATAAAACCAGCACGGTAGGCATAAATGCCGATGTGACGGCGATAGTGCATCGCGAGTTGTTCCGTGAAGGCTCCATCGCGGTCAAAAGGAACAACCGCACGACTAAAGTACAGTGCATAGTCGTGTTGATCACACACCACTTTCACAATATTCGGATTGGCAATCTCAGCTTGACTGGTTAGTGCTACCGCCAGTGTTGCCATGCGCGCTTGTTGCTGTGAAGCTAAATTATCAGCAACCTGACGAATAATACTTGGCGGGATAAATGGCTCATCGCCCTGCACATTGACCACCACAGTATCAGCGGCCAAGCCTAACATCTTCACGACTTCAGCCAAGCGCTCGGTTCCCGAGTTATGGTTTGGGTTGGTCATCAAGACTTCAGCGCCAAACGCTTGGGCTGCGGCTTCAACACGAGCATCATCGGTGGCAATAATCACTCGACTGGCACCACTTTGCATCGCTTGTTGCCAAACCAATTGCACCATCGGCTTGCCAGCAATATCTGCCAAAGGTTTGCCTGGCAGCCGACTGCTCGCAAACCGTGCGGGGATCACGACTACGAAAGCCATGGTTCAACCTCGGCGGCACTCAATTCTTGGCTTTCTTGGCTTAATAACACAGGAATATCTTGCTTGATAGGATAAGCCAAGCGATCAAAAGTACAAATCAGCCGTTGATTGGCTTTATCTAACTTCAGTTTGCCTTTACATAATGGACAAGCCACGATATCTAATAATGCAATATTAAAGGCCATAACGGCTCCGTGTTTGTTGGATTTTTTGCTGAATGATCTGCTGCGCCGCCTCAGGTAGCTGAGCGGAGATCGGTAAATAATACCAATTCGGTTGGGCAAAGGCTTGGCATTTTACGGCATCCTTCGCGGTCATCAATACCGCCCCTCGAATATCCCGCAAATCTGTTGCCACAAATGGGTGATGATCTGGAAAAAAGCGGGTATCGACAATAGGATATCCCACTTCAGCCACAGTATTCATAAACCGGCTTGGATTGCCAATCCCACTGACCAAGGTAACGGGATCATGCAGTGTTAGCGGGGCTTGATTGGGTACCAAACTGATTGCACTTTGCGGGGCAATACTCATTTGATAGGGCGTTAGCGCGCTTGCCGCCGAGTTACTAAGCACCAAATCCGCCGCTTGCAAACGGGAGCGGCCTTCTCGCAGCGGACCTGCAGGCAATAAATAGCCATTACCAAGGCCACGCTGACCATCAATCAAGATAATTTCGATATCTCGTGCCAAAGCGTAATGCTGCAAACCATCATCGCAGATAATGATATTACAATCCGTGTTGGCTAATAAATACTCGCCACCAGCGGCTCTCGCAGGCCAAACCACCACGGGAACTTGGGTCTGCTGTGCCAACAACAGCGGTTCATCGCCCACCTCTTCTGCCGCCATTGCAGGGGACACCAAGGTGGGTTTTGCCAGTTTAACGCCATAACCACGGCTTAAGATCCCGGGTTTTAAACCTTGCTGTTTCAGATACTCGCATAGCCATACGGTCAGTGGTGTTTTGCCAGTTCCCCCGACACTGATATTGCCGACAACTATCACCGGCACGGGCAGCTGAGTCACAGTCAAAAAGCCACATCTATACATCCAGCGACGCAAGGCTGTGACCAAACCAAAAATAGCGGATAAAGGCAACAACAAAAGAGTGAGCCAGGACGGCTGATACCAGCTTTGCTCAACGCGTTGCGCGAAACTGCTCGTTGTCGACTCGCGCTTCGTTGTTTCGGGACGCTGGTCACAGCCGCAGGTCATGCACCATCCCCAAATTGCAATTTGTACAAGTTGGCGTAGACCCCTGCTTGCGCAAGTAACTCCTGATGAGAACCTCGTTCGACAATTTGACCTTCAACCATCACCAAAATCACATCTGCTTTTTCGATGGTCGATAAGCGGTGCGCGATGACAATATTGGTGCGGTTTTTCAGCAACTCATCAAAAGCGCCTTGGATCTTCCGTTCAGATTCAGTATCCAGTGCGGAAGTCGCTTCATCCAAAATGAGCACAGGTGCTTGTCGCAACAAAGCGCGAGCGATTGCGATCCGCTGACGTTGGCCACCCGATAAGGTCACACCATTTTCACCAATTTCGGTATCTAGCCCCTGCTCCATTCCCGCTGCGAATTCCATGACATGGGCTTTTTCAGCCACTTCAATCAAACGTTCGCGCGTTAGCTCCCCGGTGTAGCCATAGCTGATATTATTGGCAATGGTGTCATTGAACAGGACAACTTGCTGAGAAACAACTGCGATTTGCCGACGTAAACTGGCCAGTGTGCAGTCTTTGGTATCATAACCATCAATTAAAATCTGGCCTTGTTCAATTTCATAAAAACGCGGTAACAAACTGGAAATTGTGGTTTTACCACTGCCTGACTTACCCACCAAAGCCACGGTTTGTCCAGCTTTCACCATGAAATTCAGGTTTTTCAACACTAGCTTTTCATGACC
>JACCDH011210417.1_pt1 | contig 11682 bp, 11 predicted proteins | sample 7442481 | NCBI WGS metagenome assembly JACCDH01 (sample SAMN15323433, study PRJNA562643) | freshwater metagenome | isolation source: river surface water | place: USA:Blue River Watershed | collected 2017-08-15 | reverse complement strand
CCGTGCGGGTCCACCCCGATGGCCACCGCGATGTCGTGGATCTCGGTGTTGGCGAACAGCCGGTCGCGCTCCACCTCCCAGGTGTTGAGCACCTTGCCGCGCAGCGGGAGCACGGCCTGGATCTCCTTGTCGCGGCCCATCTTGGCGCTGCCGCCGGCCGAATCGCCCTCGACCAGGAACACCTCGTTCAGGCGGGTGTCGCGGCTTTCGCAGTCGGTGAGCTTGCCGGGCAGCACCGCCACGCCCGAGCCCTTGCGCTTTTCCACCTTCTGGCCGGCGCGCTGGCGGGCCTGGGCGGACTTGATGGTCAGTTCGGCCAGCTTGCGGCCGTACTCCACATGCTGGTTCAGCCACAGCTCCAGCGCCGGCTTGACGAAGCTGGAGACCAGCCGCACCGCGTCGCGGGAGTTCAGGCGCTCCTTGATCTGGCCCTGGAACTGCGGGTCCAGCACCTTGGCCGACAGCACGTAGGAGGCGCGGGCGAACACGTCCTCGGGCATCAGCTTGACGCCCTTGGGCATCAGCGAGTGCAGCTCGATGAAGCCCTTGACCGCCTGGAACAGGCCGTCGCGCAGGCCGCTGTCGTGCGTGCCGCCGGCGGAGGTGGGAATCAGGTTGACGTAGCTCTCGCGCACCGGCGCGCCGTCCTCGGTGAAGGCCACGCACCACTGCGCGCCCTCGCCCTCGGCGAAGCTGTCGTTGTCGGTGGCATAGCCCTCGCCGTCGAACAGCGGGATCACCGGGTCGCCGGTGAGGGTCTGCATCAGGTAGTCGCGCAGGCCGCCCTTGTACTGCCAGTTCTGGCTCTCGCCGCTCTTCTCGTGGGCCAGGGTGACGGACACCCCGGGCATCAGCACCGCCTTGCTGCGAAGCAGGTGCACCAGCTCGCCCTGGGGCAGCTGGGACGATTCGAAGTACTTCGCGTCGGGCCACACCCGCACGGTGGTGCCCTGGCGGCGGTCGCCGGATTCGGCCTTGCGCACCTGCAGGGCCTCGGTCACGTCGCCACCCTGGAACACCAGGCGGGCCACCTGCCCCTCGCGGTGGGACGTGACCTCCATGCGCCGCGACAGCGCGTTGGTGACGGACACCCCCACCCCGTGCAGGCCGCCGGAGAAGCTGTAGGCGCCGCCCTGGCCCTTGTCGAACTTGCCGCCGGCGTGCAGGCGGGTGAACACCAGCTCGATGACGGGCGCCCCCTCCTCGGGGTGCAGGCCGAAGGGGATGCCGCGGCCGTCGTCCTCGACGCTGACCGAGCCGTCCGCATGCAGCGTGACCTTGATGCGCTTGCCGTGGCCGGCCAGGGCCTCGTCGGCGGCGTTATCCAGGACTTCCTGCACGATGTGCAGCGGGTTGTCCGTGCGGGTGTACATGCCGGGCCGCTGCTTCACGGGCTCCAGCCCCTTGAGCACGCGGATCGAACCTTCGGAGTATTCGGGAGTCGGTTTGTTCGCCATGGGTGCGGGCATTGTAGTCAAGCTGACGCGGCGCCCTGTATGAAACCACAGCCCCGTGCCTGCCGCCCCCGGCCCGGGCCGCCACCGCGCGCGACAGCGCCGACGCCTGCGCTTCGGTACAGTCGGGCGGATATGTCGACCTCTCCCCGCCTTTCCATCGCCCAGGTCCTGGCCTGCGGCGCGATGATCGTCACCCTGTCCATGGGGGTGCGACACGGCTTCGGCCTGTGGCTGCAGCCCATCACCCAGGCCCAGGGCTGGAGCCGCGAGACCTTCGCCTTCGCGATCGCGGTGCAGAACCTGGCCTGGGGCTTCTTCGGCATCTTCGCCGGCATGCTGGCCGACCGCTTCGGCGCCTTCCGCGTCCTGCTCGGCGGCGCCCTGCTCTATGCGCTGGGCCTGGCCGGCATGGCCACTTCCACCTCGGTGCTGGGCTTTGCCCTGACCACCGGCATCCTGATCGGCGCGGCCCAGGCGGGCACCACCTATGCCGTCATCTACGGCGTGATCGGCCGCCAGGTCGATCCTTCGCGGCGTTCCTGGGCGATGGGCGTGGCGGCGGCGGCCGGCTCCTTCGGCCAGTTCCTGATGGTGCCGGTGGAGGGCTTCCTCATCGCCGGCCTGGGCTGGCAGCAGGCGCTGCTGGTGCTGTCGGCGGCGGTGCTGCTGATCATGCCGCTGGCCCTGGGCCTGCGCGAGGCCGTCTTCAGCGGCGGCGGCAGCCCCAGGCGGGACCAGACGGTGACCCAGGCCCTGCGCGAGGCCTTCGGCTACCGCAGCTTCCAGCTGCTCATGGCGGGCTACTTCGTCTGCGGCTTCCAGGTGGTGTTCATCGGCGTGCACATGCCCAGCTACCTCAAGGACAAGGGCCTCTCGCCCGAGGTGGCCAGCTACGCGCTGGCCCTCATCGGCCTGTTCAATGTCTTCGGCACCTACATCGCCGGCTCGCTGGGCCAGCGCCTGGCGCGCCGCAAGATCCTGGCCTTCATCTACTTCGCCCGCGCGGTGGCGATCACCGTGTTCCTGTGGGCGCCGCTCACGCCGGCCTCGGTCTACATCTTCGCCTCGGTCATGGGCCTGCTGTGGCTGTCCACCGTGCCGCCCACCAATGCCACCGTGGCCCAGATCTTCGGCGTGGCCCACCTGTCCATGCTGGGCGGCTTCGTCTTCTTCAGCCACCAGGTCGGCTCCTTCATGGGCGTGTGGCTCGGCGGCCTGCTGTACGACCGCACCGGCAGCTACGACATCGTGTGGTGGCTGGCGGTGGCCCTGGGCGTGCTCGCCGCGATCGTCAACCTGCCGGTGCGTGAATCGCCCATCGCGCGGCAGCCCGCGCCGCAGGCGGCCTGAGGCTCTCCATGCGCCGCTGGTTGCCCCATGCCCTGTCCGCCGCGGTGGTGGCCGGCGTGTTCGCGCTGTACCTGCACCCCACGCTGCAGGTGGCGCTGGCCGAGCAGATCTGGGCCTGCTTCAACTGACACCGGAACCCACCGGCGTGCACGGCACCGAGCCGCCTTCGGACTGGATCCGCCGCTGGAGCCACCTGGTGCCTGCCGGCGAGCCGGTGCTCGACGTGGCCTGTGGCGCCGGCCGACACCTGCGCTGGTTCGCGGGCCTGGGACACCCCGTCACCGGCGTCGATCGCGACGCGCAGGCGCTGGCCGCTGCGGGCCAGGGCCTGGCCGCCGAGCTGGTGCAGGCCGACATCGAGTCCGGCCCCTGGCCCTGGCCCGGCCGCCGCTTCGGCGCGGTGGTGGTCACGAACTACCTGTGGCGGCCGCTGCTGCCCACGCTGGTGGCCAGCGTCGCGCCCGGTGGTGTGCTGCTGTACGAGACCTTCGCCCTCGGCCAGGAAACCATCGGCCGGCCCTCGCGCCCGGAGTTCCTGCTGCGCCCGGGTGAGCTGCTGGCCGCCTGCGCCGGGCTGCGGATGGTGGCCTTCGAGGACGGGTTCGAGCCCGCCACCCCGGCCCGCGCCGCCCGCTTCGTGCAGCGCATCGCTGCGGTGCGGGAAGAAGTCCCTGCCGCCGCCGGTGAAGGCCATCCGCCACGACACCGGCTCTCGTTAGAATGGCCGGATTGCCCTGCAAGAGCCCCCCAATGAAGACAATCACCGGCAGCATCGTGGCCCTGGTCACGCCCATGAAGGACGACGGCAGCGTCGACTACCCGGGGCTGCGCAAGTTGATCGACTGGCACATCGCCGAGGGCACCGACTGCATCGGCGTCGTCGGCACCACCGGTGAGTCGCCCTCCGTCACGGTGGACGAGCACCGCGAGATCATCCGCGTGTCCGTCGAGCATGCCGCCGGCCGCGCGCCCATCATGGCTGGCTGCGGCGCCAACTCCACCGCCGAGGCCATCGAGCTGGCCAAATACGCCCGCGAGGTCGGCGCCGACTGCCAGCTGCAGGTCGTGCCCTACTACAACAAGCCCACGCAAGAGGGCCAGTTCCAGCACTTCAAGGCCATCGCCGAAGCCACCGGCGACCTCCCCATCGTCCTCTACAACGTCCCCGGCCGCACGGTCGCGGACATGCAGCACGACACCGTGCTGCGCCTGTCCGAAGTGCCCGGCATCGTCGGCATCAAGGAAGCCACCGGCAACATCGAGCGCGCGCAATGGCTCATCCGCGACGCGCGCCCCGACTTCGCCATCTACTCGGGCGATGACCCGACCGCCGTCGCCCTCATCCTGTGTGGCGGCCACGGCAACGTGAGCGTGACGGCCAACGTGGCGCCGCGCCTGATGCACGCGCTGTGCGTGGCCGCCCTGGCCGGCCAGCGCGACAAGGCGATGCAGATCCAGCGCCAGCTGATGCCCCTGCACCGCCACCTGTTCGTCGAAGCCAACCCCATTCCGGTGAAGTGGGCCATGGCGCGCCTGGGCCTGTGCGGCCCGGCCCTGCGCCTGCCCATGACGCCCCTGTCCGCGGCCAGCCAGCCGGTGGTCGAAGGCGCCCTGCGCGCCGCCGGCCTGCTGGCCTGACACCGCGACCCGAGGATTCCCCCTGATGAAGCCCATGTTCCGCCCCGTGCTGCTGGCCGCCGCCATCCTGCTGGCCGGCTGCTCCTCCCTGGAAATCGAGGGCACCAAGATCGACTACCGCAGCGCGGCCAAGGCGCCCACGCTCGAGATCCCGCCAGACCTCAGCCAGATCTCCCGCGAGACCCGCTACGCCCTGCCCGGCGTGGCGGTGACGGCCAGCAGCCAGCAGGGCGCCCGCCCGGGCGGCCCCGCCACCGCGCCCTCCAACCTGGGCGACGTGCGCATCGAGCGCTCCGGCGCGCAGCGCTGGCTGGTGGTCGAGCGCCCGGCCGACCAGTTGTGGACCTCGGTGCGCGACTTCTGGAAGGAAAACGGCTTCCTGCTCACCCTCGACCAGCCCGAGCTGGGCCTGATGGAAACCGACTGGGCCGAGAACCGCGCCAAGCTGCCGCAGGATGCGGTGCGCAGCTTCCTGGGCCGGGTGTTCGACTCGCTCTACTCCACCTCCGAGCGTGACCGCTTCCGCACCCGCATGGAGCGCACCGCCGACGGCCGCACCGAGATCTTCATCGCCCACCGCGGCATGCAGGAGGTCTACACCAGCACCCGCCAGGAGAACACGGTGTGGCAGCCCCGCCCGAGCGACGCCGAGCTGGAGACCGAATTCCTGCGCCGGCTGATGGTCAAGCTCGGCGGCAAGCCTGAGCAGGCCCAGGCCGAAGCCGCCGCCCCGCTGGCCCGCCAGGCCGCCCGCGTGGGCCAGGCCGACAACGTGCCGGTGGTCGAGCTGGACGAGGGCTTCGACCGCGCCTGGCGCCGTGTCGGCCTGTCGCTGGACCGCACCGGCTTCACCGTCGAAGACCGCAACCGCGCCCAAGGCACCTACTTCGTCCGTTACGTCGAGCCGAATGCCGACAAGCAGGACAACAAGAGCTTCATCGGTCGCCTGTTCAGCAGCAGCGACAAGGCTGGCCCGCCGGTCAAGTACCGCATCGTGCTGCGCGGCCAGGGCAACGCCACCACCGTGGCGGTGCAGACGGCCGACGGCAAGCCCGAGGCCTCGGCCACCGCGCAGCGCATCGTCAAGCTGCTAGCCGAAGACCTGAAGTAAGCCCCGGCCTGCTGGTACCGCCCGCGTGCTCCGCTTCAAGAGCCTGGGCAGCGGCAGCTCGGGCAACGCCCTCCTGATCGAAGCCACCTGCGGCCTGCAGGTGGTGCGCCTGCTGGTCGACGCGGGCCTGGGCATCCGCGAGATGGACCGCCGCCTGGCGGCGGCCGGCGTCGCGCCTGGGCAGCTCGACGCCCTCTTCATCACCCACGAGCACAGCGACCACATCGGCTGCGCGCAGCGGCTGGCCCTGCGCGGCCGCATTCCGGTCTGGATGAGTGCGGGCACCCATGCGGCCCTCGGCGCGCCCGACTTGGACGGGCTGCTGCACATTGCGACCGACGGCCTGGCGATCGACCTCGGGGCGCTGCGCGTGCACCCCTTCACCGTGCCGCACGATGCGCGCGAGCCACTGCAGCTGCACTGCACCGACGGCGACGCCCGCCTGGGCGTGCTGACCGACCTGGGCCACGTGACTGGCCATGTGCTGGACAACCTGGCCGGCTGCGGCTCGCTGGTGCTGGAGTGCAACCACGACGAGGCGATGCTGGCCGACGGGCCCTACCCTCACTTCCTCAAGCGGCGGGTGGGCGGCGACTGGGGCCACCTGGCCAACCGCGCCGCGGCCGAGGCGGCCGGCTGGTGGCAGGCCCGGGGCCTGCGCCAGGTGCTGGCGGCCCACCTGAGCGAGCGGAACAACCGGCCTGAGCTGGCGCGCCAGGCGCTGGCCGGCGCGCTGGGCGCGGCGCCGGCCGACATCGCGGTGGCGGATGCGTCCAGCGGCAGCGACTGGCTGCGGGCCTGAGCGGTAGCCGCGCTGCGACGAACCGTGCGCCCATGAAAAAAGCCGCCCGAAGGCGGCTTTTCTCTTTCCAGAATCGGAGAACCGATTACTTGGAAGCGGCCGGGGCAGCAGCGGAAGCGGCGCCAGCGGCAGCAGCAGCAGCAGCGGAGGCGGCAGCGTCAGCAGCGGGGGCCGGGGCAGCGGCGGGAGCCGGGGCGGGAGCGGGAGCCGGCTCCTCTTTCTTGCCGCAAGCAGACAGGGCGACGGCGGCGAACAGGGACGCCAGAACGAGCGATTTCTTCATTTTCAGGTTCCTTTTTAGAAGATGAACAATTTTCCGGAAAACTGCTCCCCGACCGTTGCGGGCCGGAGAACTGAAGAACAAGAAGGACTCGAGCTCTTCCTGCTCAGCCAGCCATTATAGGCATAAGCCCTTAGGCACTTTCCCGTAGGGTTCCGACCGACCCCACGGGTTTGGCAGGAATCAGCCCGCCGCCTCCTGCAGCCAGCCCGCTGCGCACCACTCCCGCAGCAGGTCCAGCGCCTCGGGCGAGGCCCGCGCGAGGTCGTCCGCCGAGAGCACGCGCCGGTCGGCCAGGCGGCGCATCAGGCGCGCGTCGGCCCCCGCGGCACGCCAGCTCTCGCCGTTGATGAAGATGTGCCGCGCGTCGTACAGCATGCGCGAGCGCGCATCGAGCCGCACCGCCCTCAGGCGCCGCGGCGCGCGCCCGGCCTCGAACCACACCAGCGGCTTGGGCTCGGTGAGGTATTCGCCCAGCGCGCGCGCCAGCGCCTGCGGATCGCGCAGGGCCGCCTGCACCGCCTCGCGGGCGAAGGCCTGCAGGCCAGCCGGCATGGCGCCGGGATGGTCCGCCGGCGGCTGGCCCGGGTCGGCATAGAGCCGCTCGCCCACGTCCCCCAGGGCATCGGCCGCGTCGTCGGCCAGGCGCTGCAGCAGCTCGCGGGCCAGCTCGCCGCGCTGGGGCGCGCGAAAGCCGATGGAGTAGGTCTGGCACTCGCCCTCGGCCACGCCATCGTGCGCCCAGCGCGGTGGCAGGTACAGCATGTCGCCGGGCTCGAGCACGAACTCCTCCTCGGGTTCGAAGCGGGCCAGGATCTTCAGCGGCACGCCCGGCTGCAGGTCCAGGTCCTTCTGGCGGCCGATGCGCCAGCGGCGTCGGCCATGGGCCTGCAGCAGGAACACGTCGTAGCTGTCGAAATGCGGGCCCACGCCGCCACCGTCGGTGGCGTGACTGATCATCACGTCGTCCAGCCGCGCCTCGGGCACGAAGCGGAACTGCTGCATCAGTGCGTGGATGGCGGGTTCGTGCAGGTCCATGCCCTGCACCAGCAGCGTCCAGCGCTTGGTGCGCGGCGAGGGGATGCCCTGCGGCGCGAGGGGGCCGCGCTTCATCTGCCAGCGCCCGCGGGCCTGCCGGGCGATCAGGCGCGACTCCACGTCGTCGCGGCCGGCCAGCTCGATCAGGCGCGCGGTGGGCACCAGGCTGGACAGGCCCGGCACCGCGCCGCGGACCAGCAGCGGCTTGCGCTGCCAGTGGCGCTTCATGAACTGGGCGGCGGTCAGGCCGCCGAGAAGGGTCAGGGGTCGGGTCAGGTCCATGGGTGGGCGGATCGGGCGGGCGTGATCGGGCGGGGGTGATGCTGCGACAATTCTCCCCCATGGACATCACCCCCCACTGCGTCGTCGCCCTCACCTGGGTCCTCAAGGACACCCTGGGCGACACGCTCGACACGCTGGACGAACCGGTCGAATTCCTGGTCGGCGGCGACGACCTGCTCGCCAAGATCGAGGAGGCCCTGCAGGGGCACGCCGCCGGCGCGCGGGTGGACCTGCACCTGGAGCCCGAAGAGGCCTTCGGCGACTACGACGAGAACCTGGTGTTCCTCGAACCGCGCGCCCTCTTCCCCGAAGGCCTCGAGGAGGGCATGAGCTTCGAGCAGCTGCCCCCGGGCGCGACCTCCGAGGGCCCCAAGGACGCGCTCTACACCGTCACCGAGATCTATCCCGAGCACGTGGTGCTCGACGCCAACCACCCGCTGGCCGGCATCGCGCTGCGCCTGTCGCTCAAGGTGGAAGCGGTGCGCGAGGCCACCGAGGAAGAAATCGGCCGTGGCACCGCGGGCACCGGCTTCTTCCGCGTGCAACCGCAGGCGCCGGGCGGCAGCAGCCTCCACTGACCGGACGGCGCGCGGCCTCACCGGCGCAAGCCGGGGTCACAGCCGTTGGATGACGTTGTTCTCCACCCGCACCCGGTCGCCCACCTTCAGGTCGCCCACTGCCGGCACCTCGTAGGTATGGATCGCGCCCTGGTCAGACTGCACCCCGACCCGGTAGGACGGCGTGGTGGTGGTGCCGGCGGCATTGCGGCCCACCCGGCTGCCCACCGCCGCGCCGGCCACGCCGCCCAGCACCGTCGCCGCGCCGCGCCCGGCGCCCTCGCCGATGGTGCTGCCCAGGGCCGCGCCGGCCACGCCCCCCACCACCGCGCCCAGCACATTGGGCTGCTGCGCCGCCGGCGTGCCCGGGGGCACGTATTCGATGCGGGCGATGCGCCCCCACACCAGGGCCGGTGCGGTCGACACCGAGGCCTGCGGCTGGCTGCCCCCGGTCATGGGGTAGTTGGCGCAGCCGGCCAGCCCCAGGGGCAGCAGGGCGGCGGCCAGGAGCAGCCGTGACGTCGCGGGTGACGGCACGTCAAAACGGAAGATGCGGCGCATGGAAACTCTCCTGAGGCTCGATGGCGCCCATTGGAGCCCGCGCCGACCGGCGCCAGGTGTCGGCGCGGTGCGCCGAGGCGCGTCAGGCCTTGCCGGTGGAGCCGTAGCCGCCCTCCCCGCGCTGGGTGGCGGGGAACTCGGTGACCACGTTGAACTCGGCCTGCACCACCGGCACGATGACCAGCTGCGCGAGGCGCTCCATCGGCTGCAGGGTGAAGGCGGTGTCGCTGCGGTTCCAGCAGCTGACCATCAGCTGCCCCTGGTAGTCGCTGTCGATCAGCCCGACCAGGTTGCCCAGCACGATGCCGTGCTTGTGGCCCAGGCCCGAGCGCGGAAGGATGAGGGCGGCATAGCCCGGGTCCTTGAGCCACATGGCGAGGCCCGTGGGCACCAGCTGCCAGGCGTTGGGCGCCAGGGTCAGCGGCGCGTCCAGGCAGGCGCGCAGGTCCAGGCCGGCGCTGCCGGGGGTGGCGTAGGCGGGCATCTGGTCCACCAGGCGCGGATCCAGGATCTTGACGTCGACGTTCATTCGGGAGCTCGGGGAGATGAATCGGTTCAGCGGCGGGCCGGCAGGCGCGCGGCGATCTCGGCCACCAGCTGGCGGGCCAGGGCGAGCTTGCTGGCGCGGGGCAGCTCACGCGCGCCGCGCTCGTCCACCAGCAGCAGCTGGTTGTCGTCCTGGCCGAAGGTGGCGGGGCCCAGGTTGCCCACCAGCAGCGGCACGCCCTTGCGCGCGCGCTTGGCCTGGGCATTGGCCAGCAGGTCATGGCTTTCGGCGGCGAAGCCCACGCAGTACAGAGCGCCGGAGGTGGCGCGGGGACTGCGGGCCAGCCCGGCGAGGATGTCGGGGTTCTCCACGAAGCCCAGCGCGGGCGGCTGGCCGGAGCCGTCCTTCTTGATCTTCTGGTCACTGGCCTGGGCCGGGCGCCAGTCGGCCACCGCGGCGGTGGCCACGAACACGTCGGCCGCCTGCGCCTCGCGCTGGCAGGCCGCCTCCATCTCGAGGGCCGAGCGCACGTCCACCCGCGCCACGCCGCGCGGCGTGGGCAGGGCCACCGGACCGGCCACCAGCGTGACCTCGGCGCCGGCCTCGCGGGCGGCGCGGGCGATGGCAAAGCCCATCTTCCCGGAGGACAGGTTGGTGATGCCGCGCACCGGGTCGATCGCCTCGAAGGTCGGCCCGGCCGACACCAGCACCCGCCGCCCGGCCAGCCCCTTGGGCTGGAAGAAGGCGACGAGGTCTTCCAGGATTTCCGCAGGCTCGAGCATGCGGCCGTCGCCGGTCTCGCCGCAGGCCTGCTCGCCGCGGCCCACGCCCAGCACGGTGGCGCCGTCGGCGGCCAGCTGGGCAAAGTTGCGCACGGTGGCCGGGTGGGTCCACATCTCGCGGTTCATGGCGGGGGCCACCAGCAGCGGCACCCGGTCGATCGGGCGGGCCAGGCACATGAGCGAAAGCAGCTCGCCGGCCTCGCCATGCAGCAATTTGGCGATGAAGTCGGCGCTGCAGGGGGCGATGAGGATGGCGTCGGCCTCGCGCGAGAGGTTGATGTGCGCCATGTTGTTGCCCTCGCGCGCGTCCCACTGCGAGGTGTAGACCGGCCGGCCGGAGAGGGCCTGCAGGGTCACCGGCGTGATGAACTGGGCGGCGGCCTCGGTCATCACCACCTGCACGGTGGCGCCCTCCTTCACCAGGGCGCGGCACAACTCGGCCGACTTGAAACAGGCGATGCCGCCGGTCAGCCCCAGGACGATGTGTTTGCCCGCCAGATCGCTCATGGCCGGGAGTGTAGCGGGGGCCGCCGGCCCGTCCGGGCCAGCCTCGGCGGCTGCCTATAATCTCGCTTTACCACCTCCCATCGGAAGCCGGCCTTCCGACCTGACATGACCAAATTCGTCTTCGTCACCGGCGGTGTGGTGTCCTCCCTGGGCAAGGGAATCGCCTCAGCCTCCCTCGCCGCGATCCTTGAATCGCGCGGCCTCAAAGTCACCCTCATCAAGCTCGATCCGTACATCAACGTCGATCCGGGCACCATGTCCCCCTTCCAGCACGGCGAAGTGTTCGTCACCGACGACGGCGCCGAGACCGACCTGGACCTGGGCCACTACGAGCGCTTCATCACCACCCGCATGGGCAAGGTGAACAACTTCACCACCGGCCGCATCTACCAGAGCGTGCTGGAAAAGGAGCGCCGCGGCGACTACCTGGGCAAGACGGTGCAGGTCATTCCGCACGTCACCAACGAGATCCAGGAATACGTCAAGCGCGGCGCCCGCATGGACACCCCCGAGGCGGCCGACGTCGCCATCGTCGAGATCGGCGGCACCGTGGGCGACATCGAGTCCCTGCCCTTCCTCGAAGCGGTGCGCCAGATGTCCCTGCGCATGGGCCCGAACAACACCGCCTTCGTGCACCTCACCTACGTGCCCTGGATCGCCGCCGCCGGCGAGCTCAAGACCAAGCCCACCCAGCACACGGTGCAGAAGCTGCGCGAGATCGGCATCCAGGCCGACGCCCTCCTGTGCCGCGCCGACCGCGCCATTCCCGACGAGGAGCGCGGCAAGATCTCCCTGTTCACCAACGTGCCCGAGTGGGGCGTGATCTCCAT